>Ga0181530_10005274_pt1 | contig 13267 bp, 9 predicted proteins | sample PEATcosm2014_Bin_42_FD_119769 | JGI IMG/M metagenome (GOLD analysis project Ga0181530, IMG submission 119769) | Peatland microbial communities from MTU Mesocosm Facility, Houghton, MI, USA - PEATcosm2014_Bin10_60_metaG | ecosystem: Environmental > Terrestrial > Soil > Wetlands > Peat | place... | reverse complement strand
GGAGCCTTTCGCGGCTTCGGCGCCCCGCAAAGCGTGTTTGCCCTCGAGCGCCACATGGACCGCGTCGCCGAGGCTGCCGGCCTTCCCCCCGATGAATTCCGCCGCAGAAATTTCGTCCACGAAGGGCAGACCCTGGCCGTCAGCCAGGTCGTCCGCGAGAAAGTCGACATGGCCCGCCTGATGGAGCGCGCGTTCGAAGCGAGCGGCTATCACGAGAAGCGCGCCCGCTTTGAGCGTGAGAACCAAGGCAGCGCCGTCAAGAAAGGCATCGGGTTTGCCGCGTTCATGCACGGCGCCGGCTTCACTGGCTCCGGTGAGGAATATCTCGCGTCCGAAGCCATGCTGGAAGCCACGCCCGAGGGCATCGTACGCGTCCTGGCGGGCAGCACGGAAATGGGGCAGGGCGCAAATACAGTTTTCACGCAGGTCGCCGCCGAGGCCCTCGGCCTCGATTGCGATCGGATCGAAGTGCTTCAACCCGATACCGCCTACGTTCCCAATAGCGGGCCCACCGTCGCTTCCCGCACCACGATGATCGTCGGCGGCCTGGTCGAATCGGCGGCGCGAAATATCCTGAACACGTTGCTCGAAAGCGGCCTCCTGAAAAGCTCGTATGACTCGAAAGATTTCGCGGAGGCCTGCCAGCAGTACATCGCTAAATTCGGGCCGTTGAAATCCTTCGTAAAATATCATCAGCCCGCGGACGTTCACTGGGACGACACCACCTACCAGGGCGACGCCTACGGCGCATACGGCTGGGCTGTCTACCTCGCCGAGGTCTCCGTCGACACGCGCACCGCCGAAGTTCGCGTCGACAATTTCACCGCCGTGCAGGAAGTGGGAACCATCGTGAATCCCATGCTCGCGGCCGGCCAGGTGGAAGGAGGCGTGGCGCAAGGAATTGGCTTCGCCGTCTACGAAAATGTCGTATGGAAAGACGGCCGCATGATCAACGGCCAGATGACCAACTACATCATGCCCACCTCCATGGACGTGCCCCCTATCCGCGTCATCTTCGAGGAGGTCCCCTACGGCACCGGACCGCACGGCGCAAAAGGTATCGGCGAATTACCCCTCGACGGCACCGCTCCTGCCGTCGCGAACGCCATAGCACACGCCACCGGCACCGACATTCGCCGCGTTCCCGTCACGCCCGAAACCCTGATCGAAACCCTCGAAATGCTGGAACTAGCGCATGCCTGATCCGGCGCGCCCCAAATCGGTTGAGAAGATTCGTGTCAACTGCAGCGTGAACGGTCAGCCAGCCTCGTTCGAGACATATCCCATGGCCCGCCTGCTCGACGTCCTTCGCGAGAACCTGAAACTCACCGGCACAAAAGAAGGCTGCGGCGAAGGCGAATGCGGCGCCTGCGCCATCGAAATGAACGGCGACCTGGTCAACAGCTGCCTAGTCCCCGCGCTCCAAGCCGAAAGCGCCACCATCCGCACGATAGAAGGCATTGCAAACGCAGGACTCCTGGACGGCGTGCAGCAATCGTTCCTTGAACACGGGGGAGCGCAATGCGGTATTTGTACGCCGGGGATGATTCTGGCGGCCGTAAATCTACTGAGAAAATATCCTCGGCCCACCGAGTTGCAGGTTCGCGAGGGCCTCGCCGGAAACCTTTGTCGGTGCACCGGTTACACGAAGATTTTCGAATCGGTGCTCGAAGCTTGCCGCAGCCAGGGTGAGGTTCCGAAACGGTGAGGGCCTATGTCCCGGCATATGAAATTCAGGCGCCCCCGGACGTGTCAGCCGCTCTCGACCGCATGGCCGCCGAACCCAATGAGTGGAAGCCATTTGCGGGCGGCACCGATCTGATGGTGCTGCTCGAAGCGGGAAAACTCGCCCACACGAAATATCTAAACATTTACCATTTGCGGGAACTACGCGGCATGTCAGTGAATCCCGCAAATATCGTAATTGGTGCGGCAACTACGTACGCACAAATACGGCGCGACAGCCTTCTCGCTGCGGAATTTACGCTGCTCTGCAGCGCCGCCGCGGAAACCGGGAGCATCGCCACGCAGAACCGCGGAACACTGGGAGGCAACATCGCCAACGCATCCCCCGCCGCCGATTCTCCGCCTGCGTTGATCGTCTACGACGCCGAAATCGAACTTGTCTCGTCGCGAGGCTCGCGGTGGATCGCCTACCGGGATTTTCACATCGGCTACAAGCAGAGCCTCCTGCGGCCAGACGAACTCATTCGCTCCATTCGTTTGCCGCGCAATGCGGGCCCCGCGTGGAAACAGTTTTACCGCAAAGTTGGCACGCGCCGCGCCCAGGCAATTTCCAAGGTGTGCTTTGCGGGGACGGCACGCGTCCAAAACGGAAAAATCGCCGACGTGCGCATCGCTTTGGGCAGCATTGCTCCCACCGTGCTGCGTGCTACGGCCACGGAACAGATGCTCCAAGGCGCGCAGTTGTCGCCGGCGCTGTCCAAAGCTGCACAACAAGCGCTGGCCCGCGAAATCGCGCCCATCGACGATATGCGATCGACCGCGCGTTACCGCTGCCGCGTCGCGCAAAACCTCCTTGCCGAATTCCTGGAAAAGCTTTCCGAGTAGAGCGACCATGCCTGACTCTCCCACCACTTCGTCGCGTGCAGAGAAGCCCGATCTGATCGTTCGCGGCCGGCGAGTCCTTACGCCGGAAGGCGAACGCGCGGCCGCCATCCACATTCGCGGAGGCGTGATCACCGCAATCTCAAGCTTCGAAGACGTTCCGCCCGGCGTGCCCGTACACGAAGCAGCTGGCTCCGTGGTTTTTCCCGGCCTCGTCGACACGCACGTCCATATCAATGAGCCGGGCCGCACAGACTGGGAAGGATTTTCGACGGCCACTCGCGCGGCCGCCGCCGGGGGCGTCACGACGATCATCGAGATGCCTCTGAACAGCCTCCCCGCCGTTACAACTCCCTCTGCCTATCGCGAAAAAGTGGCCGCAGCCGCCGGAAAGCTCAGCGTCGACGTCGGTTTCTGGGGCGGCGTCGTGCCGGGTAACACGGACCAGCTCGCGCCCCTGTGGGAAGCGGGAGTATTCGGCTTCAAATGTTTTCTCGTGCCGAGCGGAGTGGACGACTTTCCCGGCGTCGCGGAATCGGATCTTCGCAACGCCTTGCCCGCGCTGGCCGCCCTTGGCGCTCCTTTGCTCGCACACGCGGAGCTCCCCGGCCCGATTGAAGAAGCAGCGAAGAAAAACGCAGAGGGAAACGCTTCGCCGTCTCCGCGAAAATACGCAGTGTGGCTGGCAGCGCGGCCCCGCGCGGCTGAGGATCAAGCCATCGCTCTTCTCACGGGGTTGAGCGGCGAATTCAAGACGCATATTCACATCGTTCATGTTTCTTCCTCCGATGCGCTTCCGCAGCTTCGCGCGGCAAAGTCCCAAGGCCTGGCCATCACCTCCGAGACTTGCCCTCACTATCTGACGTTCGCTTCCGAAGAAATCGCCGACGGCGCCACGAAATTCAAGTGCGCGCCGCCCATTCGCGAGCGCGAGAATCGCGAAAAGCTGTGGGAGGCGCTGGGCGATGGCACGATCGGCATGATTGCCACCGATCATTCACCGTGCCCCCCCTCGATGAAGCTCCCCGATCAAGGTGACTTTCTGCGCGCGTGGGGCGGAATCGCCTCCTTGCAACTCAGCCTTGCCGCCGTGTGGACGGAAGCGCGCCCTCGCGGCTATTCTGTGACGCAGATGGCCGAGTGGCTTTGCCGCAATCCCGCGCGTCTGGCCGGAATTGAAAAGCGAAAAGGCTCGATTGCGCCGGGATGCGACGCCGATCTCGTCATCTGGAATCCCGAGGCAAAGTTCACAGTGGACGCGGCGCAGCTGCACCATCGCCACAAGGTCACTCCCTACGCGGGACGCGAACTCGCGGGCGTGGTCGAATCAACCTTTCTCCGAGGCCGCAAAATCTTCGACCGCGGCGAATTTCTATCGCTTCCCCACGGGCAGGTTCTGGTTCGCGGCAAGATATGAACGACTTCCGCAAACTCGTCGATCTCGCGTCCGAACGCCTCGGCGGCCGCGCCATCGCAGCCAACGACGAATTTTTCGCGCCCAAATCGAACCTGCTCAAACCCTCGAAGCCAGTTTTTATCGAGGGCAAGTTCACCTCGCGAGGCAAATGGATGGACGGCTGGGAAACTCGCCGCCGCCGCACCCCCGGCTACGACTGGTGCATCGTTCGCCTAGGGCTGCCCGGCATCGTTCGCGGAGTCGTCGTGGACACGAGCCACTTCAAAGGCAACTACCCCGCGCGATTCTCGCTCGAGGCCTGCGATTTCGGCGGCAGCGCGCCGTATGCGGGCGAACGCGCCAAAGCGGTCTCGCCGAAAACGAAGTGGGTCGAGCTTCTCCCGGAAACCCCCCTGGCAGGCGATTCGCAAAACGAGTTCGTTGTTCGAGACAGCGGGCGCTTCACTCACTTGCGGCTGAACATCTATCCCGATGGCGGCGTGGCCCGGTTGCGCGTTCACGGAGAAGTGGTTCCGGATCAAAGCCGCATCGAGCGCCCGGAAATCGATCTCGCGAGCGTCGCCAACGGCGCCAGGATCATCCAGTCGAGCGACGAATTTTTCGGCGTGCCGCTCAATCTGCTTATGCCCGGCCCTGGCAAGAACATGGGCGACGGCTGGGAAACGCGCCGCAGGCGCGGCCCCGGCCACGACTGGACCATCGTAAAACTGGGCGTGCCGGGTTCGATCCGGCGCATCGAAGTCGACACTTCGCACTTCAAAGGGAATTTTCCGGACACGTGTTCGCTGGAGGCTTGTTACGTAACAGGCGCCGCCGACGTGACGCAGATCGACAATTGGAAAGAGCTTCTGCCTAAAACCAAATTAAAAGCCCACTCGCGCCACATCTTTCGCGATGAGGTTGTCTCAGACATTGGCCCATGCACTCACGTGCGCTTCAATATCTACCCGGACGGCGGAGTCAGCCGCCTGCGCCTTTTCGGCCAGCCCGAGCCGCAGCCTCGCGCTAAAGGAATTGTGCTGCTGAATGAACTCTCCGAGGCGGACGCTCGCAAAGCCCTCCTCGATTGCTGCGGCGCCACAAAATGGGCGAGTGAAATGCTCGCTCTCCGGCCGTTCGCCGATGCCAACCACCTCCTCAAATCCGCCGACCGGATCTGGGCCGCTCTCGGCCCGGAGGACTGGCTTGAGGCGTTCCGCCACCACCCTCCCATAGGCGGGAGTAAAGCCGAAAAAAAGCAATCGAAGGCGGCGCGAAGTTGGTCTTCGGGCGAGCAGTCTCGCGCGCAGCTGGCATCCGACGAAACGCGCGCCCAGCTGGCCGAAGCGAATCGGGCGTATCACGCCAAATTCGGGAACGTGTTCCTTATATGCGCCACCGGCAAATCGGCGGAAGAAATTCTCGAACAGGCGCGCGCGCGCCTCTCGAACGATGCGGATACCGAATGCCGCATTGCCGCCGAGGAACAACGCAAGATCACGCGGCTTCGTCTGGAGAAACTTCTCGCGCTATGAGCCAGATCACAACGCATGTGCTCGACGTTTCCATCGGACGACCCGCGGCGGGCGTCCCGATCGTGCTTGAAATCAAGAAAGTGGGAGGAGCGTGGCAGGAACTGAGCCGCGGCGCCACCGACGGCGATGGCCGCCTCCTCCATCTGCTGGCGCCGGAGGCGCTGGTGAAGGGCATTTACCGGCTCACGTTCGACACGGCGTCTTACTTCGAATCGCGCAAGTCGGCAGGTCTGTATCCCCAGGTGGCCGTCGAGTTCGAGGTGCGGGACGCTAAGGAGCATTACCACATCCCGCTGCTCTTGAGCCCCTACGGGTACTCCACCTATCGCGGGAGCTGAGGCGGGGCGTTCGGTATAAATTGATAGCCGGCGGCACTGGAAAAAGCTGCACAGGCAGGAGTGCCTGTGCCACCCAGAAATGACATGCACATTAACAGGGCTATGAAACACATCGCTCAACGATTTGTGCGGGCTGCGGCGCTGTTCTCGCTTCTTGCTGGCGGGATGCATGGCCAGGCGCCATCTCTCAAACCGGCGGCTGCGCCGATTCCCATCAAAGTAGTTGTGGTGACGATGTATCAGCGCGGCGAAGACACTGGCGGCAATCCGGGTGAATTTCAGTTTTGGGTCGAACGCGAGCACCTCGATCAGGTGCTTCCCCTGGCAGCCGGCTATCATCACGTTCGCCTCAACAAAGACGGCGTGCTGGGGATGCTCACAGGTGTTGCCACCGCGAAGGCAGCCGCCTCCGTAATGGCGCTCGGGCTCGACCCGCGCTTCGATCTTTCCAATGCTTACTGGATCGTGGCGGGCATCGGCGGCGGCGATCCGGCGGACGTGTCGCTCGGCTCGGCTGTCTGGGCGGAGCATGTTATCGACGGCGACATCGCTTTCGAAATCGACGCTCGCGAAATCCCGCCCGGCTGGCCGACCGGCTATGTGCCGTTGCGAAAATCCACGCCCTACGAGCAGCCGATTCGGGGCGAACTGGAAGGCGAAATCTACACACTCAATCCGGGCCTGGTGGACTGGGCCTATCGGCTGACCCAAAATGTCCCGCTTGCCGATTCCGCCGATATCCGCGCGTTGCGCGCGCGCTTCACCGGTTTCCCCAATGCGCTCAAGCCGCCCTTCGTGGCGAAAGGCGACACAATCTCCGGCAGCACGTTCTGGCACGGCACGCGGATGGACGAGTGGGCCAATGCCTGGACGCGCTACTACACAGGCGGCAAGGGAAATTACATGATTGCGGGAATGGAGGACACCGGAACGCTGCAGGCACTCACTTTTCTCGACCAGGCGGGCCGCGCCGATCTGCGGCGCGTGCTCGTGCTGCGCACGGTGAGCAATTATGACCGGCAACCGCCGGGCGGCAGCGCTGCGGAGGACCTGAAAGACTTCTCGACCGGCCGTTACTCGGCTTACATCCCCGCGCTGGAAGCCGCCGAGAGGGTGGGCGATAAAGTGGTGCGGGACATCGTGGAACACTGGAGCGAGCGCAAAGAGACGATCCCCACTTCGCACTGAACTTGGCACTGAACACTTCACACTGAATCGGGCGCCTCAGCGGCTGAAGCCGCATTGATTTTCGGGCATTGCGGCACGGATAAATCCATGCCCTGACGGAAGATCGACGTTGCCACACAGGCTCTGAACCCCGACCGCCTAAAAGGCGTTTACTGGCGGCGGGCGGTTGCTAGGAATTGTGCGCGAAGAGAGAGCCTTCGTCGCTGCGCTCCTCAGGATGACGGGCAAACAACGGAGAAGGAAAGAAGAAGCAGATCCCTCACCCATCCGCGCTTCGCGCGTATGGGCTCAGGATGACAGCGAAAAGCGACTGCGACAGGCAAAGGCACAGGTCAAAAGCAAAGACAAAGGCAAAGGTAGAAGCAGAAGACCGACCCTTAAAACCGAAGGGTCGGGCACCCGCAAAGGCTCGAGATTTTTCCGCGAACTGTGAAGGCGCATTGATTTAACGGGCATTGGCGGCACGGATGAATCCTGCCTGCCCTGACGAAAAAACCGGCGTTGCCGCACAGGCTCTCAGACTCCGGCGTACGTCTGGCGGCGCACGAATTCTCCTGAGCCGGGCTTGCCCACGAATTTTCCGTTTTCGATTACGGGACGGCCGCGCGAGAGAACCGTTTTGGGCATGCCCTTCACTTTAATTCCCTCGAACATCGAATAATCGACGCGCATGTGATGCGTCTTCGCGCTGATCACGTGCTCGGCCTTCGGATCGAACACCACCAAGTCCGCGTCCGAGCCGACTGCGATTGTGCCCTTGCGCGGGAACAGCCCAAAAAGCTTCGCGGGCGCCGTCGACACAAGCTGCACGAACCGGTTCGGCGAAAACCGGTGGCCATGCACGCCGCCGGTGTAGACGAGGCTCAGCCGGTGCTCGATGCCGGGGCCGCCGTTGGGAATCTTCGTGAAATCGTCGAGGCCAAGTTCCTTTTGCTCTTTGAAGCAGAATGGGCAATGGTCGGTCGAGACAACCTGCAGCGTGTCCTGCGTGAGCCCCTGCCACAGCTTTTCCTGATGCCACTTCTCGCGCAGCGGCGGCGTGAACACATACTTTGCCGCCTCAAAGCCGGGAGCCTCCATGTTTTCGAGAGACAAATACAGATACTGCGGACAGGTTTCCGCGTACGCGGGCAAGCCGCGGTCGCGCGCCTCGCGAACTTTTTCCAGCGCATCGTTGCACGAGAGATGAACGATGTATACGGGCGCGCCCGCCATTTCCGCGAGCGCGATCGCGCGGCCGGTAGCTTCGGCTTCGGCGGTCGTGGGCCGCGTCAACGCGTGATACTTCGGCGCGCGCTTCCCTTCCGCCAGCGCCTGGCGCACGATCACGTCGATCACGCCGCCATTTTCCGCGTGCATGCAGATGAGCCCGCCGTATTTTGCCGCCTGCGACATCGCGCGAAAGATCGTGGCGTCATCCACCATCAGCGCGCCCGGGTACGCCATAAAAAGCTTGAAGCTCGAGACGCCCTCGTGGATCAGCGTGCCCATTTCTTCCAGTTGCGCATCGCCCAGATCGGTGATGATGCAGTGAAACGCGTAGTCGATGGCCGCCTTGCGGTCGGCCTTTTTCATCCAGGTCTCGAAGGCCTGCCGCAGGCTCTGCCCTTTGGTCTGGATGGCGAAGTCGATCAGAGTGGTGGTGCCTCCGAAGGCGGCGGCAATCGTGCCGGTCTCAAAGTCGTCCGCGCTGGTGGTGCCGCCGAACGGCATATCGAGGTGCGTGTGCGCGTCGACCCCGCCCGGCATCACCATTCGCTCCGCCGCCTCGATGATCTTTCCGGTGTTTTCCACCGGCAGCGACTGCGCGATCGCCGCGATCTTTCCGTTCACGATTCCGATGTCGCTTGCATACGTGTCGGTCGAAGTAACCACGGTGCCGTTCCGTACGACTGTGTCGAAGCGCATTCATTTCTCCCGTGAAACGCTGGTGAGAAATCTTAGGCCAGCGACCGGCCAACGGCAAGAGAAGTGCTGCTTGGCGGGTATTTGTCTAATGGATGGTCATCATCAGCACATAGATAGGGCTTGCGCGGGCGATTGTCGTCTCCGCGATGCTAGAATGGCCTCTCCGACAGAGCAGCCATTGGCGTTCAGCCGTTCCCGAGGCTCGATGATGCCCCTTCGCGAAACAGCGCCCAAGCTTTCCCCCGAGCAGTACGAAAAGAATTTCGCGGAGATTGAACCGGCGCTGAGTGAGCGCCAGGCCGCGGTGGAATCAGCGCGCTGCCTCTATTGCTTCGACGCGCCCTGTACGCTCGCCTGCCCGACGCACATCGACGTCCCGGCGTTCATCCAGAAAATCTCCACCGGCAACCTGCAAGGCTCCGCGCGCGTGATTCTTTCCGCGAATATTCTGGGGCACAGCTGCGGGCGCGTTTGCCCCACGGAGGTGCTGTGCGAGGGCGCTTGCGTGATGGTTGAAAAGGGGGAGGAGCCCATCGAGATCGGGCGCTTGCAGCGGCATGCCGTTGACTACGTTCTCGACCGCGAGATACAGCTCTTCCAACCCGGCAAGCCGAATGGCAAGCGCGTTGCCTGCATCGGCGCGGGTCCCGCTTCCCTCGCCTGCGCTGCTGAGCTTGCCAAGTGGGGCTACGACGTGACGGTCTTCGATCGCCGCGAAAATCCAGGCGGCCTCAACACCTATGGCATCGCCGCCTATAAAACGCGAGCCTCCGAGGCCATTCGCGAGGTGAATCTCGTCAAGCAGCTCGGAGTCAAATTCCGCCAGAACACCGAAGTGGGGTGCGATGTCGCGTTCTCCGATCTCGAGAGCGAGTTCGACGCAATTTTCATCGGCGTCGGCCTCGGCGAGACCTGGGACCTCACGTTGCCCGGCGAAGATCTCCACGGCGTCCTCGGCGCAATCGAATTCATCGAGAAAACGAAGGTTCAGCCCCTGCACGAGGTGGAAATCGGCCGCCGCATCGCCTGCATCGGCGCAGGAAACACCGCCATCGACGTTGTCACCGCCGCTCGGCGGCTCGGAGCGGAGGCCGTCTACCTGATTTACCGCCGCGGCGAGCCGGAAATGCCCGCCTTCGCCTACGAATACCAGCTCGCCAAGCAGGATGCCGTCTCGTTCCTCTGGCAAACGCAGCCGGTCCGTGTGCTGGGAACAAATGGCGCGGTGACCGGCCTTGAGTGCGTTCGCACGGAACTGGGCGCGCCAGACGCCAAGGGACGCCGCACTCCCGCGCCGATCGCTGGCACGGAGTTCACACTACAGGTTGACATGGTTGTGCGCGCCGTCGGCCAGCAACCGGTGACCGATTCGCTGCGCGCCATTCGCGGCGTCGAGTTGGAAAAGAACGGCACGGTGAAAATCGACGAGCGGCACCAGACTGGCAATCCCAAATATTTCGCCGGCGGCGACTGCACCAACGGCGGGCGCGAAGTCGTGGATGCTGTGGCCGAAGGAATGGCGGCTGCGCGCGGCGTGGACGCCTGGCTCGGCGCGCCGCGCAAAAAGTGAGAGGTCGCTTATGGCAGACATGAAGGTCACCTTGGCCGGAATCACCAGTCCCAACCCGTTCTGGCTTGCCTCCGGCCCGCCAACCAACACGGCTGGCCAGGCCATGCGCGCCTTCGACGCAGGCTGGGGCGGCGTGGTGTGGAAAACAATCGGCGACCCCATCGTCAACACGAGTTCGCGCTACGGTGCCATCGATCTCCACAACGTGAAAATGATGGGCTTCAACAATATTGAGCTGATCAGCGACCGGCCCATCGAAGTGAACTTCCGGGAAATCTACGACGTGAAGAAGCGCTACCCGCACAACCTAGTGATCGCGTCGCTGATGGTCGAGTCGAAGCGCGAGACCTGGCACGACATGGTGCGCCGCGCCGAAGCGGCGGGCTCCGACGCGCTCGAACTCAATTTTGGCTGCCCCCACGGCATGAGCGAGCGCGGAATGGGCTCCGCGGTGGGCCAGGTGCCGGAATATACGGAGATGATCACGTCGTGGGTGAAAGAAGTGGCGAAGATTCCGGTGATCGTGAAGCTCACGCCCAATGTCACGGACGTTACGCGCATCGCCGCAGCCGCCGAACGCGGCGGCGCCGACGCCGTCAGCCTCATCAACACGATCAACTCGCTGATTGGCGTCGATCTTGAAACGTTCACGCCGCGTCCGAATGTAGGCGGCAAATCCTCGCACGGCGGTTACTGCGGCCCGGCGGTGAAGCCCATCGCGCTACATCTGATTTCTTCCGTCGCGAAAACGGTGAAGATTCCCATCAGCGGGATTGGCGGCATCGGTTACTGGAACGATGCAGCGGAGCACATCGCCGTCGGCGCCGCTACCGTGCAGGTCTGCACTGCCGCGATGCACTATGGCTTCCGCATCGTCGAGGACATGATCGACGGCCTTTCGCAGTACATGGACGCCCACGGCTTCCGCTCGATCGAAGATTTTCGCGGGCGCGCCGTGCCCAACGTACAGGACTGGGGCGACCTCGATCTGAATTACAAGATCGTCGCCGAGATTCATCCCGAACTGTGCATTGGGTGCCAACTTTGCTACGTCGCCTGCGAAGATGGCGCACACCAGGCTATTGCACCGTACAACGCCTCGCACAATGGCGCCTCCAGTGAGCAAAAGAACGGCAAAAAGAATCCCAACGGCATGGGCGTACACGTCCCGCGAATCATCGAAGAGGAATGCGTCGGCTGCAATCTCTGCGCGCTGGTCTGCCCGGTGGAGAATTGCATCACCATGAAGCACGTCGAGACGGGCGAGCCGCACATGAGTTGGAAGGAGCGCACGCAGCGCAATCCATCGTGCGCGCCGCCGACCCCCAGCGGCGACTGACGAGCGCCCGAAGCATTCGTCTCTCGCCTAATCGGCGGGTTGCGGCGCTGGCTGCCGCACCGTCATCAGCAGCGAATACGCCACGAAGCTCACGCCAAATCCCACGAACCACGCGTAGTCATACAACACGCGCAGCGGCGCATAGACTAGCCCCACAAATGCTACTCCGCAGCCGATCGCTAGCGCCGCGATCGCCTTCCAGTTCACGCCGCTGGAATACTCGTACGCTCCATTCCGGCGGTACAAATCTTCGGGGACTAGAATCTTCTTCCGCAGAATGAAATAGTCGCAGATCAGCACGCCCGCGATCGGGCCGAGAAATCCCGAATATCCCACCAGCCAGCCGAACACGTAGCTGGCGTGATTCGCCAGCAGCTTCCAGGGCTGCATCGCGATGCCCACCAGGCAGGTAATCAGCCCGCCGATGCGAAAGCTGATTCGCCGCGGCCACAGATTCGAGAAATCGTTCGCGGGCGACACGACGTTCGCCGCCACGTTTACGTTGAGCGTCGCGAGCAGAAGCGCCACCATCGCGATCACCACAGCCAGTGGGCTGTCCAGCCGGGAGAGCACCGCCACCGGGTCCCAGATCGCCTGCCCGAACACAATGACGGTCGCTGACGTCACCGCAATGCCGATAAACGAATAGAACGTCATCGTGGTCGGCAGACCGAGCGCCTGGCCAACCATCTGGGCCTTCTGGCTCCGCGCGTATCGTGTGAAATCGGGTATGTTCAGCGCGACCGTGGCCCAGAATCCCACCACGCCCGTCAGCGAGGGCACGAAGAAACGAAAAAACTCGCCGAAGCTCTGGAATTTCGACGGCGTCGCGAGCATGGGGCCGAACCCCCCCGCCTTGCCGCGCGCCCAAAGCAGCAGCGCCGTACCGATCAGCAGCAGAAAGGGCGCCGTTACACCCTGCAGGAAACGAATCGTCGTGATCCCGCGCTCGATCACCAGCACGTTCAGCAGCCAGAAAAACAGAAAGCATGCCGGGACGATCCAGTGCGCGTCCCTCCAGGCCGGCACCAGAGCCAGGACCATGGCGCAGATGGCCTCGCCCCCGATCCACGCCTGAATGCCAAACCAACCGCAGGCCACCAGCGCCCGCAGAATCGCCGGCACGTTGGCCCCCAGAACGCCGAACGCAGACCGCGCGAAAATCGGAAACGGAATCCCGTACTCCGCCCCCGCGTGGGCATTGAGCAGCATCGGAATCAGCACCAGCACATTGCCCAGGAACACCGTAAAGATCGCCTGCTTCCAATTCATCCCGCCCGCGATCATCGCGCTCGCCAGCATGTACGTGGGAATGTTGACGCTCATGGCGATCCACAGCGCCGCGTAGTTGTAGGTGCCCCAGGTGCGCCGCTCGCGCGGCACCGGAGCAAGGTCTTCGTTGTAGAGGGAGCTGTCGCGGACAGT
>Ga0181530_10005267_pt1 | contig 13274 bp, 11 predicted proteins | sample PEATcosm2014_Bin_42_FD_119769 | JGI IMG/M metagenome (GOLD analysis project Ga0181530, IMG submission 119769) | Peatland microbial communities from MTU Mesocosm Facility, Houghton, MI, USA - PEATcosm2014_Bin10_60_metaG | ecosystem: Environmental > Terrestrial > Soil > Wetlands > Peat | place... | reverse complement strand
GCGGCAATATTGCCCGCGGCGCGTGCGTGGGCGGCAAGAAGTTCGAGCGACTGATGATGGGGTTCGTCAAAAATCGTGCGATCATCAGCCATCTTCATAGCTCTTATTAATTCGCAGCCCTTTCAGTTTGCTGAATATCCTTCAAGGTGCCCCAAAATGATTCACGGAGGGGCGGCGATGGGTCGCTGTTGGCGGCTGCTGTATCGCGACGACTAGTGATCCTAATGGCTTCGCGCGCCAAAAAAAGCCGCGGAGATCAAGCTGTTTTCGCATCGGTCGACCGCGGCGGCGCCTTGACCACGCCGGCCTGCGTGAGCGCCGCCGTGATCTGCTGCATGCGGTTGATGAGATCAACCGCCGCTGCTGGCGGCAGCACAAGCCGGCAGGCCGGATAGCGGCGCCCGGTGATCGGCGTGTTGGCCTTGACGTCATCGAGGCGGCTGACGCCGAATTCGATGCGCAGCGTTTGCCCATCGAAGATCAGACCAGTGACGGAATCGGCAAAAGTTTCCCCGATATCGGCACGGTCAATATACCGAAGCGTCGCCGGCTGGCGCCCGCTCGGACCGGCTGCTATTGATGTGCCGCCGCGGCGGCAGTCGCCGGATTCCCGTTCGAAGCCGCCGGTGCGGACTTTTCAGGACTCATTTGCTTTCTCTCCTTCGGAGGTCTGTTGTGCATTTAGTGCCTAATGCTTCGCGCTTTCGTATTGCGGCAATCCATGCTGCTGTCCGCGGCCTATTGCATGAGACTCTGCGGGGATTCGAACGCAAACCACGATGGTAGATTGCTTTGCACCAGAAGCCCGTTGCTCAAGCGTTTGCCTGAAAGCCCTTAAGCCATCACCGACTGCTTAGGTTTTGGCCGATTTCGAAAAACGCGAACCCGGCCCGCGGATCCTCCGGGCTTGCTTGCGGACGATTTAGCTTGCGGCCGTTCAGCGGCAAGCACATTTTCCAACCCTAATCGTAGGCCGACGAGCGGTTCCCGACCGGTCGGACCTGAGGCGACAACTCGCTTGCCGATGATGCGCCTAACTGGCGCTCCGAGAAAAACGGCTTCAACGGCGAATTGCAGGTTTGCGGCCGTGGCGCCGGACATCTCGAGCATCACGCCAACGATGGGCATTGCTTTGCCCCGCGTCCCGGCAAAGGAACCCAGGCCCATCGCGCGGCCCGACACCGGCTGCGGCTTTGCGGTTTTAACCGCGTAACGGATCTCAAGATCCCCAGGCTTGTCCGGCCAATCTATCGCGATTCCCTCTATGCGCGATGGCGCCGAGGGACCAGCGAGCCACTCGTTGGCATTGACGAGCTGATCCCCGAGCCCGGTGACGTGACCGAGGATGCGGAGGCCTTTGAGATCGGCCGGCGAACTCTTTTGTGCCCCCTTAGTTTGCGCCAATGGGGCGGCTGGCTGACCCTGAGTGAGCGGCTCAATTCTGACAGTCGCGGCGGTCGAACCCCCGTCTTGTGCAGCCGCAACCTCGACGGCTAGTTTTCCGGGCGCCAATGCCCGCACCAACAAGCAGGTATCCGGCTGCCATAACACGGGCTCGCTGTGATCGGGATGCAACAGGAAGCCAATGTCCTTATTCGGTGCAGGATCGGGAGATACCCTGACCAGCGGCGGCCGCGCCGCGTCTTCGGCAGCTGCATAGCGAACCAAGAACAGTCCGCGGTCAATTGTGACAGTTTGTTGTTGTCTGGCGCGCTCCATTGCCTTTCCTTCTATCACTCTGCGCTTGGCGGTTCAGATCCGGCAAAATGCTCTCGCCGAAGAGTGCGGGCTAGTAACACGGCACCAAATCCTGAGGCTTGGTCGAATGTCAGCAGCTAATTCAGGTATGCCTTTCACTTATCAAGAAAGCATCATTGTTCGTCCCTGCAATAAAAATAAAATTTGAACAAAGCAGAAGGCCGCTCTCTCCGAATCCTGCCCCCGGCAGACATTCGCATGATGCCTGCAGGCCCCGGACCTCCGGAGCTCCGGACCTTGAAAGATTTCCTGATTGTCGTTGGGTGAGGCAAACAAATTCCATGACCTCAACCGTCACCGCGAACGGTTGGAGCAGAGAACCGCTACAAAAAACCGCTACAAAGTTGAGGCAAGTTTGACAGCGTACTCGACTTAACTTCGGGCGAAGGCGCACTGAAAGTATTCAGTATCCGATGGAGTATCTGGATAATTGGATGGCTTCACGGTTGACGCGGGGAGGTGTGGCTGACTAGCGTCCTGCTTAACGTGGTGTCGTGTCTAGCTAGCGTCGTTGCGGCTTAGCGTCGTTGTTGATCAAACCTGTGGAGTAATCAACCATGGCCATTGCCTACGATACTCAACACCAACTCGACCACCTTTTAACATCAAGCGGTATTGATCTCTCCGCCAGGAACGCCATCATCAAATATCTGATGGATGATGGACTTTTGACCGGAGGCACCAAGGTCTGGGTGCAGAACGAGGACCGTCCTCCGCCTGTCTTTCCTCCACTTGATAAGGTGGCACAGGTTCTATTGCTAGACTCGGCCGCGGCTTCCGTTCACACCGACTCGAATCTTAAGGTCATCGTTGATACCGGGGACGCCCAGCTGACGGTGAAGGGACCCAACGATGTGTTGGTCGTAGCCGGTGACGACGTCAACCTCATTGATTTGAAGGGCACCGCCGGGAACGATATGGTCATAGCCGGTGCGGGGGCCAACACCATCGGTGGTAGTCAGGGCTACGACTACGGCAACGGCAACGGTCATCCGTCGGATGATGGTCACAACACGATCGGCGGCGGCAATGATGGGTGGCCTCGCGGCGGTGAGGATCCCAAGGGCGGCCAGGATAATCTGTGGGCCGATGGTCACAACACGATCGGTGGCGGCAATGATGGGTGGCCTCGCGCCAGTGACGATCCCAAGGGCGGCCAAGATAATCTGTGGGGCGATGGCGGTCACAGCACGATCGGCGGCGGCGATGATGGGTCGGGCGACCACGGCGGCACCACTACGCTCATGGCAGGCAGTGGAAACGACACGCTCACGGGCGATCACGGGAATTACCTATTTGAAGTGGGCTTCCAGAATGAAGGCAGCGCCACCATCACTGGCAGTAGTGGCGGTATTAACACGGTTGACTTCGAGGGCGGCAAGGACACCCTCGCCAATGCAACTATCACGACCGTTCATGGCGTGACGACCGTGGACTTCAAGGATGGCGAGGACTACACACTGACCAATATTGAACACCTCGACTTTCACAAATAAGTGAGGTGTTGTAGGTTGATCCTTGACGACGCCCCGGCATTCCGGGGCGTCGTGAGTATAGGCCCACTGTCTGCGGTATCGTCTTAACGCGCGGTGGTTGCGACTAGCGGCAAAACCGCCACCAGTCGATCGCTTCTGCTAGTCGATCTCATGTCAATTAGCGCACCTAAACTTAGATTTTCTTCACCTTGCTGAGTTAGAGAGCAAAGCCGCGGACGTAATGGTTGGCGCTCCCGTTTTGGCGCAACAACAACGATATAGGTCTTGTCTGAATTGTACGGCGCATGAAACCACAATTTTAATTTTTCTAACGCATTATTGGTGGATGGCGGCATTGGGGTCGAAACCCCGAGGGCGGCAATGACGGCGATAGCGAAGATCGAGGCTAATCATCTTGCATCGCCCGAGCCGCAAGAATCGGGTGACCGCTCCGGCTTGGCTTGCCTGGTCATCGTTGCGCGACATAGCGGCGTGCATCTTTCGGTGCCGCAACTCGTCCACGATAATTTGCTTACCGGCCAGCAAATCACGGCTCCGCAAATTCTGAAATGCGCCCGGTCGGCCAAGTTGAAGGCCAAAGTCGCCCATCTGACCTGGGATGGGCTGAGCCACCTGAAAAAGGCGCTACCCGCAATCGTCACGCTCAAGAACGGCGCCAGCATGGTGCTGTTGCGATTCGCCGGCGGGTCGGACGACGCGCGCGTTGTGCTGGAAGATCCGAATGCGGGCGAAGATGCGCCGCTCGTCATCGATCGGATCCGGTTCGAAGAAGCTTGGAGTGGAGAGGTTATTCTCGTCAAGCGTGACTACGACATATCCGATGAAAGCCAACCGTTCAGCATCGGGCTCATATCGGCGTTGATATTTCGTGAGCGATGGGTTGTTCGCGATGTCGCGATCTGCGCAATCGTGCTGAGCTTTTTGGCGCTGACGCCAATAATGTTTTGGCGAATTCTGTCCGACAAAGTGATTTATTTCAAAGCCTACAATACGTTCTTCGTTCTTTGCCTTGCCATGGCGGTGCTGGTGATCTTCGAGGCGGTTTTTGCCTATGTGCGCCAGTTCCTCATCGTCCACTTGACGACGCGGGTAGATGTTAAGCTCGCTACCTACATGTTCGATAAGCTTTTGAACCTGCGCATGGATTTCTTTGAGCGCACGCAGACTGGGAGAATTACGCATGACATAAGCCAAATGTGGAAAATTCGCACATTTCTGATGGGACAGCTGTTCGGGACTGTTTTGGATTCGACGACACTGCTGGTGTTCGTGCCGGTCATGTTCTTCTTCAGCCCGGCCATGACGTTGGTCGTTTTGGCCACCTGCGCTTTGATGGTGGTTTGGATTGTTGCATTGCTGCCGGCTTACCGGCGCAAATCAAACGCCGTCGAGTTCGCGGAAGCAGAGCGAGGGGCGTTTCTGGTGCAAACGATTCACGGCATGCGTACGGTCAAGTCGCTGGCACTCGATGCGCGCCAACGCCACCTTTGGGATGTGCTGACTGCTCGGACGGCGAGGTTGCGTTTTGCCGAAGGCATGTTCGGAAATTTGATTCAAGCTGGCGTGCGACCATTGGAGCGGTTCGCTGTAAGTGGGTCCTACGCTGTCGGCGTTTATCTCGCTCTGACGACCAACGATCCGGTTTACATCGGGGCTCTGTTCGCCTTCCTGATGCTTTCCCAGCGAGTGTCTGCACCGTTGTTGCAGATGGCTAGGCTCATCAACCAATACGACGAGGCGCGTATCTCGGTTGCAGTTGTTGCCAACCTTGTCAATCAACCGGCGGAAGAAGGCCGTTCCGGCCATGGCGTGCGAACGCCCATTGAAGGACATATTGAGTTCTCGAATGTCACATTCAAATATGCCGGCGCAGCGGGTCCAGCTCTAGACGACGTCTCGTTCGAGGTACCGAAGGGAACAACTTTAGGCATCATGGGCCGCAGTGGCTCGGGCAAGACCACTATCACACGGCTGCTGCAGCGCCTTCATTCCGACTACGCCGGATTGGTCAAGATCGACGGCATCGACGCACGCGAATACGACGTCGATCACCTGCGTCGCAGTCTTGGCGTGGTACTGCAAGACAGTTTTCTGTTTAGCGGGTCCATCCGCGAGAACATCACCGCTGGAAAGATTGAAGCAACATTCGACGAAGTCGTCCGCGCTGCACGGTTGGCGGGCGCGGAGGAGTTCATCGAAAAGCTGCCGCGGGGATATGAGACCTACGTCTATGAGGGCTCGCCGAACCTTTCCGGTGGACAGCGACAACGGCTAGCGATTGCGCGCGCGCTCATCGTCGATCCTCGCATTTTGATCCTTGATGAGGCGACGAGTGCGCTGGACGCAGATAGCGAGGCGATCGTCAACGCGAATATCTCACGCATCGCTCACGGGCGAACTCTGATTATAGTCTCGCACCGCCTGTCATCTTTGGTGTCAGCCGACGCGATACTTGTTCTTGAACAAGGTGCTGTGCAAGACATCGGGCGGCACGAAGAGCTACTGACGCGTTGCGAAATTTATAGCAACACTTGGCATCAACAGACCCGCCATGTGACCACTTTGACGGGTTGGCAAAACAAACCGCCGTTGAGGTCCCCAACACGTGTCTCCTGACCCATCAGCGATTGGCGTCATCCGGCAGTTCCAATCGGAAGCGGATGCGCTTAGCGACGCGCCGCATCCGCAATGGGCACGGATTACCGTGTTTACGTTGGCCGGTCTTTTTCTGAGCGTTATTGCTATTATGTGTTTGACCAAGATTGACCGCGTTGTCACCAGCGTCGGTGGGAAGATGGTCTCCACTGACCGGATGAATGTTTTCCAAGCACTCGATCCATCAATCATTAAGAGCATCGACGTTCATGAAGGCGATGAAGTGCAAAAGGGACAGCTTTTGGCGACGCTCGACCCGACATTTGCGGCCGCGGACGTCAAGCAACTCAGGCGGCAGGTTGCGGGTCTGCGGGCGCAAATCGAGCGCGACGACGCGCAGCTAAGCGGTCGCCCGTTTATCGCCCCGCAGGAGACTGACCCTGACGCTCTCAAAAGCGTGGCCGAGCAAAAGGACTTCTATGACCAACAGGTCGCTCAATATAAAGCGCAACTCGCCAGCTTTGACGCGAAGATCCATCAGACGCAGGCCACCATTCAGAAGTATCAGACGGATGAATCTCGATACCAACAACGCGAACAAATTGCTCAGCAAGTCGAAGATATGCGGGCCACCTTGGCGGCGCACGGCACAGGTTCGCAATATAATTTGCTCCTATCCCAAGACCAGCGTGTGGATATGCTGCGAACGCTCGAGTACGACCACAACAGCCTCGTCGAGTCGCAACACACGCTAGCTTCCAATATAGCCGACCGCGATGCATTCATTCAACAGTGGTCTACTCAATTAAGCCAAGACCTCGCTGCGGCGCGCAGCAGTCTTGATATGGCCCAAGCGTCACTTGAGAAAGCTTTGCGGCACCATGAGCTCGTTCGCTGGACAGCTGCCGAGCCTTCGGTGGTGCTGACTGTAGCCACATTGTCAGTCGGCTCGGTCTTGAAAGAAGGCGATACGCTTTTTACGGTGATGCCGGTGAACGCGCCAGTAGAGGCGGAACTCCGCATCGCTTCACGGGATGTAGGATTTATACGGGCCGGTGACCGTTGTGTCCTCAAGATAGATGCTTTCAATTATATGGAGCATGGCACCGCCGAAGGGGTGATACGTTGGATAAGCGACAACGCGTTTACGACTGATGACAATAATCAGCCGGTCGACGCTTATTACAAGGCTCGCTGCACGGTCGATGCCCTGCACTTCGTAGATGTGCCGGCAAAGTTTAGGCTGATTCCCGGCATGACGCTGCAGGCCGACGTCAATGTCGGAAAACGATCCGTGGCCATGTATTTGCTTAGCGGTTTCCTGCGTGGATTCGGTGAGTCAATGCGGGAACCATGAGGACCATTGTGGACGTCTCTTGTATTTCGGCGGTGAGCAAAAAAGTGAAGGACTTACGCGGGCGGGCAAATGGCATCACTGTTGAAATCTGTAGGTAATATAAGACTGCCGTTGCCAAAAGTCCTGGACCGAAGGAAACTGGTCTTAGCCCAAATTACGACATCAGGTCAGGAAGCTGCTTCAGAGTGGCTGCAGCGCGGCGCGGCTGCCCATGAAAAGCGGCAATACTTTCATGCGCTGGCAGCCTGGAAGCGGGCGGTCGAAATGGGCGACCGGGAAGCCCTTTATCGAATAGGACTTCTTTATGCGCGCGGGGAAGGTGTGGTTCACAGCATCGCGGATGCGGTCTTTTGGTACAAGCGCGCAGCTGAGGCCGGCCACATTGAAGCGCAATTTCAGCTCGGTATGATTTGTCTGAACGGCGCGACGCCAGGACTGCATGAGGCAAACAACTGGTTCAAGTCGGCAGCGCAGCGTAACAGCGAGGCCGCGCAACAAAACCGATACGTTTTGTTTCCTAATGGCATTGCGGTTGAGAAGGATGTTGACGCGGCGATACGCTGGATAGGGGCGGCGGCCGACTCTGGAAAGGCGGAAGCTCAAGCCATTTTGGCTGAAATGTGCCGTCGCGGTCTTGGGACCGCGCAAAACTACGAACATGCTCGTAGCTGGTATTCACTTGCTGCGAAGCAAGGCAATGCATCGGCCCAATATGGGTTGGGAGATATCTATTACCTCGGCCTTGGTGTGCCGGTCGATCATCGGGCAGGCGCTGATTGGTACGAAAAGGCTGCTGAAAAGGGCGACGTAAGGGCGTGGGTAGCGCTCGCTCTTGTTTATCTTAACGGCCGCGGCAGACCGACCAATCGAGAGCAGGCCGCACGGCTGTTTGTTCAAGCGGCCGAGAAGGGCGAGCCGCGCGGCTTGTACAATGCCGCGCTTATGCATCTCAGCGGTGACGGATTGCCGGAGCATATCGACAAGGCTGAGACCTATCTTCGAGCGGCTGCAAAACAGGACCACCTGCCCGCCATCATCAGTCTTGCAGGGCTTTTTACCCGCGGCAAAGGTATGGAGCCGGATCTTCGAGAAGCCGCGCATTGGTATCAGCAAGCGGCTGAGCTTGGCGATGTCGAATCGCAGTTTATTATTGGTCGCCTCTATGCCACTGGCGCTGGAGTACCTAACAATCCGCGCCAGTCGGCAAAATGGTTCCTGCGTGCCGCGGAGCAGGGCCATGCTACTGCAGCACACAACATCGCGGCCTACTATGCGAAAGGCACCGGCGTTGAGCGCAACACCGCAAAAGCGATTGAATGGTACAAGCAAGCTGCCGCGAAAGGGATAACGGCGTCACAAGTGCAGCTTGGAAAGCTGTTGTATTCAGTTGATGCAGAGGGCGTGCGCGATCGGAACTTGGCGGCTGATCTGCTAAAAAAGGCGGCTGAGACCGGCGATAGCGACGCACAAGTGGCGCTAGCTACGCTGTATCTACAAGGCGAGGAGGTGACTCGCGATCCTTCCGGAGCGACAGAGTTGCTGGAACAGGCGGCAGAAAATGGCCATGCCGGCGCGGCCCTGCAGTTGGGCCATCTTTATTCTGGCAAGTTTCCTGTCGATGCCCAAGAGGTCAAAACGAGTGAGGCACTCAAGTGGTATACGAAAGCCGCTGAGGCTGGGGAACCTGAGGCGCAGTATATTCTTGGTATGCTCTATTTCAATGGAAACGACGTGGCTGCGGATTTTGTGGTAGCCGCAAACTGGATCGAGAAAGCGGCGCACAAGGATCACGCTGCCTCGCAGTTCCAGCTTGGGGTGATGTACTGTACCGGAAAGGGCGTGCCGCAAGATTTTCCCCGAGCGATCGTATGGTACGAACTTGCTGCTCACCTCGGTTATCCACCTTCGCAATATAATCTTGCCGTGATGCTAGCCAAGGGACAAGGCTGCGAGCCGGATCATGACAAAGCACTCTCATGGTTCCAAAAGGCCGCCGCGCAGGGCTTGCCAGCGGCGCAGGCTGCGCTCCAGAATATTGACACTGATGGGCCGAATGTGTCGGCAAAGGATGGTTCTACCAACCCAGCAGCGTCGTAGGCAGAAAAGCAACAAAGCCGAAGGGCAGCGATCGGTCCACCCCAGCCACGGTCCGGGGAGCGCAATAGCGAACCCAATAGGCGGTCTTTAACGAAGTTGCCATTTACGGCGTGGGAAGCCCGTATTGCTAGCGCTTGAGCACGCCTGATCTGCTCGAGGCCGGATTCGGCCAGGAAACGACAGTAGGATGGGATGCTAAGGAAAACTCTTTGGATGGATGAACCGATGCCGCGGCCTAAATCACTAGCGTGCGAAAGAGATAAGTCTCAGCGCCGGAGGATCACCGGCCTGCTCGATCAGTTAAGTGGGTCGGGGCAGGGCCGCCGACTGCTTGACCGTCTCCTGAAAACTGATGACCCGCCCGGGGCTATAGCTAGCGAAATCGCCGAATCCGCCGCGTTTAGCAGGCTGTACAAGCTATCGCGAACCGTTGATATCATGTCGGCCGAGCAAAAGGAGGCCGATTCGGAGTTTGTCGGTTTGGCCGAACTTGATCAACACCTGCCCTTCAATGTGCAGTTCGAACAATTCTTTCTGCCAAAGCTCGGGCGCCGAGCAAACGGCTTTGCCACTATATTCAAGGCCGTCTCGTTGCACCAAGAGCGGCCTCTTATCGTTGAAACTGGATGCCTGCGGATACCGGGTAACTGGGACGGTGATGGACAAAGCAGCTTCATGTTTGACGCTCTGGTTCGCAACCGCCACGGAGTACTCTTATCGATTGACATAACTCCCGAAAGTATCGAATCGGCGCGTCGAGCGTGCAGCTCAGCGACGCAGCTGATCTGCAACGATTCGATTGCTGCCTTGCATGCGCTGAGCCAAATCGTCCACGAACCGGTCAGCCTACTTTATCTCGACTCCTTTGACCTCGACCGCAGCGATCCAATGCCGAGCGCCGTCCATCATCTCATGGAGCTAACAGCCGCACGGCCTCTCATCGGCCCGGGAACGATCGTTTGCGTCGACGATTATGAGATCGGCGAGCAGCGAGGCGGCAAAGGATTGCTCCTCGATAAGTTTTTCTCTGAAATCCGAGCCGAAGTTATCTATTGCGGCTATCAAAAGGCATGGCGCTTCACCTGACCAACATCGCTCCAAGGTCGACCGGATCCTAGGGTCTGGACTCACAATTTGATCCAGCAGAGTACGCCGACGAGCATAGTGGCGGCCGGGAAGTTGCGGGCGAGCTTATCGTAGCGGGGTGCGATGCGCCGCCAATCCTTGATGCGGCAGAAGAAGTTTTCGATTTTGTGTCGCCGTCGGTAAGAGCGCTTAGGACAATAGACTCTCTTGAGGGCGGTGCAACGGCTCGGGATGAACGGCAGAGCGCCTTCATCTTTGATCTGCTGGCGTACCTTTTCGCTGTCGTAGGCGTTGTCGGCTGTGACCGCCAATGGCGACCGAGGCGTGTTCAATGCCTCTTCGACCACTTGACTGTCGTGGACCTGTCCGCCAGTCACCGTGAAGCTCAGCGGTCGACCTTTCCTGTCGACGATGGCGTGGATTTTCGTGGTTCGACCGCCCCGGCTGATACCGATCGCCTGATTTTTCTCCCCCCTTTTGCCCCGCTCGCCGCGCGGTGAGCTTTCACCACGGTGCTGTCGATTAGATCACAGACTATCGCGCGACTTGGACGCCAGCCGATCGAAAACACGCTTCCAGATCCCGCGCCGAGACCACCGGTTGAACCGATTATAGGCCGTTGTGTAGGGACCATAGCGCGCCGGCAGATCACGCCAAGGCATTCCAGTGCGCAGCACATAAAAAATGGCGTTCACGATCTTGCGGTCATCAACCCGCGCGCTCCGTCGGCTTTTCGGCAGCAGCGGTTCGAGCAGCACCCATTCCTCATCGCTCAAATCAAATCGCATGATCCACCTGCGCGTACGGTGAATCATGTTCGTCGAAATTATTCAATCATTTATCCGGGTACAGACCCTAGTGCGACCCCGCATGCCGCATTTATAGCAATACATCATTTGACTAGAGTTTGTCGGGTCAATCGTTCCTGGCAGCTACCAATCAACTAGGAGGAGGAGAAAGTACGGGCTTTGGAGCCGACAAAGGTGGTTGTACAGGAGCCGGGGCTGGGGCCGGGGCTGGGGCGTGAACAGGGGTGGGAGAAAATGCAGTCCCGCCAGCACAGGCCGTGGAGCAAGTGTTCAAGTTACTAGCACAACTCTGCATGCACTGACTCCAAAATAGGGTTTGATTTGTAACGCTGTATTGCTGATAGCAACTGCCTTGGCATGTTGAGTTACCGGCTTGGCATTGCATTCGACAGGATAAATTATCTGTTCCGGAAGCTACCATAGGCGAATTTGTCACCGAACTTCGCGCGCTGTTGATACCAGCGCCACCGCCAGCACTTGATGAACCTGCCGTGCTCCCGCCACTGACGCCGCCGGTCCCGCTTTGGGGACTTGCCGCTTTACCACGATTTGCGGTGGGGGATGGAGTGTACGTTCCAGAAAGCGCGTACCAGAAGCAAAATATACTGACGATTACCAGGACCACGCAGATCACCAAACGTTTCACCAGACTCTCCCAAATAGCAGTGACGATGCGGATTCACAAAAATTTCCCGCCGTGACTGCGGTCTGGTGTGTTGCCATTGTTCCTTTCCTTGTCCAGTGGAGTTTGCCCGCCAAGCAAACAGAAACAATGGTTTTTCCAACACCACCCTTATGCTGTACGGTCGCGATGACGAACGCATTCAGTCTTCAGAAACATTCAAGCGCCGCACGCATACCAAGATTGGCTGCTGCGCCAGTGAGAGGCGGTCTGTGAGACACAGATTTGTACATTGACTAATTTTAAGTTAACCCACTAGCATCATGATCGCCTTTAGGAAATCTAGGGTCAAAACTCATAAAACGCCTAGCTCGTTGAGATCGAATGTCTTTCGCGTTCCTGGCTTAAAGAGGGGAACAAAGAGCGCGGGTCGTTCAACGGGTTACGTTTTATCAGCCCGGATTAGTAAACACAGCATGGTAAGAGAAATGAATTGCCGCCGTCTTGCGGGGGGATGCGGTTCAAGCTGCTATTAGCGTCCCAGCGGAGAACCATGGGATGCAGATTCGTATCGGAAGGATCGGTTATACGTACGCTCGAGTACCTCGACCGCAGCGATCCGATGCCGAGCGCCATCCATCACCTCATGGAGTTAACAGCCGCGCGGTCTCACATTGGCCCGGGAACGATCGTCTGCGTCGACGAATACGAGGTCGGGGAGCAGCGAGGCGGAAAAGACTTGCTCCTCGATATGATCCAGCGCGGTCGGGCAGCGGCTGTGAACAAGACGCGGCACGGGGGTTGGTATTGATCTGGCGGAACGAACTCAGGCCAACGCGCCTTGTCGAGTGTTTATATTAGTCCGTCATTAAGGTAACATAAATCAGGCGGCACTCATCCACGGGATTTCAGTCTATACATTCCTGCCGGGAACTCCGCAAAGATAGGTATTTTGCAAAGAGCCGACATGACGATGGAATCGCGGTGCTGGGGGCGATCCACACGTTATCATTTTGCGATCTTAGGAAATCCGGAAATTTGATGTCTCTCGCGTGTCAGTGTTGGGCTCATCCGGGGAATCTCGGTCTGTAAAAGCTTGGTGTAATCTCATGACCCGTTCAGCGCTCCAGCAAATAGCGCAAGAACCTACTCCTACACCGCGAATGAGTTCCGCAGAGATAGGTGTATTTGTGGATCTAATGAGAGAGACGAACTGTTATCTCGAATACGGCGCTGGCGGGAGCACGATATTAGCGGTTAAGTCACCGGTAAAGCAAATTGTGTCTGTTGAAACTGACTTTGGTTGGATTGAACTTCTGCAGAAGAACGAAGTGATAGCCGCTGCTATCGGCAGCAGAAGACTGACATTTCGGCATATCGATGTCGGCCCCGTTGGCGGGTGGGGTGTGCCGAAGGGCGAGGAAAAAATACGCAAGTGGCCGCGATATGCACTC
>Ga0181530_10005265_pt1 | contig 13275 bp, 12 predicted proteins | sample PEATcosm2014_Bin_42_FD_119769 | JGI IMG/M metagenome (GOLD analysis project Ga0181530, IMG submission 119769) | Peatland microbial communities from MTU Mesocosm Facility, Houghton, MI, USA - PEATcosm2014_Bin10_60_metaG | ecosystem: Environmental > Terrestrial > Soil > Wetlands > Peat | place... | reverse complement strand
GCATCGAACACCCTGATCACCGGTCCGATGCCAGCAGGCAGGGCGGCGCCACCGATTGCTGAAGCCGCAACCCCGAGGCTACGGTCCTTGTGGTCCCTCTGACGTCTCCATTTGACTGTGCCGAAGCCTAGGTGTTCGAGTGTTCCGTCGCCGCCGCCGTTGAAGGTTCGGGTTGCAGTTTGCCCGAACCAGGCCGGCACGCCGGCTCGTCATCGCACTCGGGGTGCCGGTCGTGGTCGAACCTGCCGATGCGTGCAGGCGCCAGCCCTCGGGCGCCCCGACACCAGGTCGGGGGGACGGGCATCATGAAGAGATGGCAGTGCTCAAGGGCCACGTGCCAACTCCCCGCCAGCGCGGACATTGGCAGCAATCATCGCTACAGCAAGCGACGAATGGGTTTCGCCCAACGCGCGGGGGCGCGTGTCGTCCATTTCCCGGAGGGGTCGTTGTCCGGCTATGCGGGCACGGACTTCGAGTCCTTCGCCGATTTCGACTGGGATGGCCTCCAAGACGCCGCTGAGAAGTGGCGGAGCAAGCCCATCGGTTGCAGGTTTGGGCGGTGCTCCGCCCATCGGACAAGCGACTCCCACGAGCCGCACAACAGCTCCTGCGTTGTCGATGACTCGCGAAGTCCGCGAACCCGGTTGGGACTTCGTGCTCTGGCAGCCCCGCGGCTCGTCGAGGAGATTGGAGGACGTGGCGAACATCGATCTGAAGCATGGGTACCGCGAGCACTATTCGGCAAAGGCGAATCAGCCCGTGGTCGTCGACGTGCCGTCCCGGCCGTTCCTCATGATCGACGGGGCGGGCGATCCCAACACCTCCGAGCAATACAGGAACGCCGTAGAGGCGCTGTACCCGCTCGCCTACGGCCTCCGGGCGGCAGTCAAGCGGCTCACCGGCGACGCAGATGTCGTGATGCCGCTGGAAGGGCTTTGGTGGAGCGAACAGATGAGTTCGTTCGACCCGGCCCACAAGTCGAATTGGCTGTGGCCGCGATGATCTGTGTCCCTGCGGCGGTTACGGCCTCCATGTGGACCGAAGTGCTCCCGACTGTCACTGCGGGCAAGCGCCTGGTCGCGGGTGGTCTAGCCCGCGTGAAGCACCTCGCCGAGGGTCTGTCGGCCCAGATCCTCCATGTCGGCTCCTATGCAGAGGAATCACCGACCATTGCCAAGTTGCATGAGTGCATCGAGGCCCTGGGCTGTAGGCCCACGGACAGGCACCACGAGGTCTACCTCTCCGACCCGCGCACGACCGACCCGGCCGATCTGCGCACGATAATCCGGCAACCTTTCACCGATACCTGACCACGACCATGGACAGCCGGATTCACGAGGACGACGCGGTCCTGCCGGACACGATCCATTGGCTGCTGGCCGGCGACGCCTCGATCCGTTGGCAGACGAGACGGGATCTTCTGGACGAACGGCCGGACATCTGCGAGGCCGATCGCGCGGAGGTGGCCACAACGGGCTGGGGACGCCGCCTCCTGGAGGGCCAGGATCCAGGGGGTACCTGGGGCGGAGGGCTTTACAGCCCGAAGTGGACATCCACGACCTACACGCTCTTGTTGCTGCGCACGTGCGGCTTGATTCCAGGTCATCCGGCGGCGTTGCGCGGGGTCGAGCTGTTATGGGAAGGTGCCCGCTACCTGGACGGCGGACTCACGCCCGCGGCGACGGTCGATCACCCGGAGACTTGCATCACCTCGATGTACGCGGTCCTGGCCAGGTACTTCGGTTTCGACGATCCCCGTGTCGCGGCCGCCCTGGATTGGCTGTTGGCCAACCAGCTCGAAGACGGCGGCTGGAACTGTCGCGCCGTGCGGTTCGGGGAACGGCATGGCTCGTTCCACACCTCGATCTCGGTGTTGGAGGCCTTGGCAGAAGCTCACCGGGCCGAGCCGGCTCGCACTGACCTGACGACCGCGATGGCGCGCGGCTGCGCGTTCTTCTTGGATCACCGCCTCTTCAAGTCCCACCGAGACGGCACGGTCTCCGACCCCGCCTTCACCCGGCTGTCGTTTCCAACCCGGTGGCACTACGACATTCTTCGCGGGCTCGACCACTTCGCCGCTACAGACTCCCCCGGGGACGAGCGATACCGCGACGCGCTCGAAGTGCTCGCCGGGCGTCGGCGCAAGGACGGGACCTGGCCGCTGCAGCACAAGCACGCGGGTCGCGTCTGGTTCGACATGGAACCGACGGGAGGGCGGAGCAGGTGGAACACGCTGAGAGCTCTCCGTGTTCTGCGATGGGCCGAGTGCCGCTTGAACTCCACTTAGATCGGGCCGCGATCGCTCCGGCCGTGCCTGCTGTGCTGTCGGCCAATCACGTGGTCCTGCTGTTTCGCCCCACGCCGGAGTCGGCCGGTCAACTAGCCGGCCTCGACGAACGCGTAGGTCGGGATCGGTGCTGGCCGCGTCGATGTTCCCGGGGACGTGAAGCAGGCGGCTTGCCGGCGCGTGGCCGTCTTTGCTATCGAGCGAAGGAGGTACGCGTGGTCCTGGTTCGGTGTGGGGTTCTTGAGCAGGCGACCGCTCGCCGAAGACGCCGGACGAATGCGTTCGGTCTCTTGGCACCGTCCATGGCCGAGAGACTTCCGGGATCTGCCGAGGGTCCGGTCGATGGTGTGACGGACTCTCGCGCGAACGCGCCGGGATCGCGTCTCGGTTCGACTTGACGAGACTGGGGGCCGCGAGGTTCAGCCGGCCAGTACGCGCGAGCGCACCGCCGACACGAACGCGTCGCGGGGCAGGCTCAAGGTTGTGGCGGGGCTTGTTGCGGTCACGTCCGCGCGCCGGGGGACTTGGTGGAGGAGGGCGATCTCGCCGAACTGATCCCCGGGGAGGAGCTCACCCATCGTTGTGGAGCCGTCCGAGACGACTGCCCGGCCCTCGAGCATGACGAAGAACCGGTCGCCCTCCTGACCTTTGCGGATGATGGCCGCACCTTCGGGCCACCGCTCGAGTGTGCTGTGCTCAGCCACCTGGCGCAGGGCGCTCGAATCGAGGTGGGAGAGAAGGCTGACACGCGACAGAACATCGACCCGTTGGCGCCGGGTCAGCTCAGGGGCGTCGCCATAAGAGCGCGCATCGGCCGGCGCGGCGGCCGCGCCCTCCTGGCCGGTCAACGCAGTGACGAAGTCGACCTGTTGCAAGGCCAGCAGATCCATCGGTTCGCGCGACCGGACCGTTGCCATCCGCGGCACGTCTCTCAACAGGGCCCGCTCGCCGAAATACCCGCCGGGTGTCACCGACCCGACGAGGAAGCCGTCGACCAGGACGTCAGCGCTCCCGGCCCTGACACATAGAAATGGACACCCTTGTCCCCCTGACGGACCACGTCAGTTCCGGCGGGGACCTCCAGGTGGGTCAGCCGCCGACCAGGGACTTGAGGGCTGCCATGTCGAGCGGCTGCAGGAACGGCACGGCGTGGAGCAACGTCAGGACCTGCGCGCGCTCGCTCGCCGTGGCGTCCAACCGGTGGAGCAGTTTCCGGCCGGCCACGACGACCGCGGGCAGAGGCAGACCGGCCAGCGCGAGGGCCCACCGAATACCCACCGTGGACGCCAGCAACGGGCCCACGAGAGCCCCGAGGCCCTCCAGAGCGAGCTTGGCCGATTCGATCGCACCGGTGACGCGAGGCAGGAGCGGCGTGTCGAGCAGTCTGTGGAGCAGAGAGAACGTCGCCACGTCGGCCACGGCCATCCCGACGCCCCAGGCAGCCACGAAGAACAGCGCCGTGTCGAAAAGGGGCATGCCCGCAATGATGACGAGCGGGATGCCGCACGCGACGAAGGCAAGGATCGTCGGGCCGCCAATCGTCCTCCGGCCGATGAGCGCGGCCGACAGAGGCACAGCTGCCAAGGCGCCCACTCCGGCGGCCAGCATCAAGAGCCCGACGCCGGCGCTGCCGGCGTGCAACAGTCGCAAGGACGCAATTACCGCGACCGCGATCCACATGCCACGGACAAAGGTCCGTAGGCCGCTCACGACCAGGAGGCCGCCTACGTAGGGATGCCGGACGACACCGGCAGTGTCTCGGAGAAGGCCGCGTATGCCGATCGAAGCCCCGGTCACGGAGACCCGGATCGGGATGCTGCCGAACTGGTTGGTCGCCACGGCAGCTGCGAGCATGAGGACGGCGGCACCGCCAAAGACCACTGCTGGGGTGGTGACCACGAGCAGGAAGCCACCCGCTATGGCTCCAAGGGCTTGGCTCAGGGTCTTGACCGTGCTCATCCCTGCCGCAGCCGCGGTCAGCTCAGTCGGGGTCCGGGCGAGCACCGGGAGCATCGCCGACTGGGCCGGCCGGTACGGGGCGGACACGATGGCATCCATCGCCACAAGGATCAACAGTGGGGCGAGGGGCACACCCGTGGCGGCAAGGGCCGCGCTCGTCGCCACGATCGCGAACCGAGTGCCGGCGATGGCCGTGAGCAGACGGCCCTTCGGGTGCCGCTTGAGAAGAGGGACGTTGCAGAAGCTGCCGAGCGACGCGAGGAAGAGCCGGAACCCGACCAGGCCGACTGCCACCGAGCCGTGGGATCGAAAGGCGTCGATCGCCAGAGCCGTGACATAACCCCATTCGGCCAAGGTCATTGCGGCAAAGGCCATCACCAGCCAGGTGAGCGACCGGTTGCCGAACAGGAGGCGAAGCGGTTCCACCAGGCGTCCGAACCCGGCAATCGGACCGTGCTTGTCGGTCGTGTCGGCCACGGCGGCAGGCCTACCGTCGGAAGTTGTCAGGTGTTCAGGAGGCGGGCGTTGGCGAATCACCGGCCACGTCGGTGGAGATGGTGTACGACGTCGTGGAGCGCGTACCGGCCAATGGACTGGACCGTGAATTTCGCGCCGTCGCTGCGGGTTCCCCGCCGTAGCCAAGCCGCCCCTTCAACTCTGTCGAAGTCGCCTGCGAGTATGCCCGCGGCCTTGGACAGCTCGGCGCCCACGGCCTGCGGGTCCTGGTCCCCGTAGCGGTCTTGGCTGGCGGTGCGGTCCTGGTCCCAGTTCTCGTAAGTCGGATCGTCCGAGGTGAGCATGAGGTTCAAGCGCTCGTCGAAGATGCGGAACACGTCTCGCACGCGGCAGGCGTACTCGAGGCGCGACCAGCGGTCGTCGCGCTCCCTGAGGCGCAACTGCACGGGATCGTCAGCCAGAATGTCCCTCCAGGCCTGGGCGTTGGCGCGGATCATCGGCGCGATCTGGTCCCTGGGCAGCTCCGAAGAGGCAAAACCGCATTCGAGGCAACGCCGTTCGAGTACCCACGTCCAGTCTTTGTTGTCGGGGACGATGGCCATGGCCCGCGAATCTGCCGGCGGACAATCCGAGCCGCGGTTCGCCGCGGTTTCGGGTTCTTGACGAAAAGTCGGCAGTGCCTCAGGCACCCTCGGTGTGAGCGTGCGGCCGGCGGCATGAAACACTGTGTCAATGCGAATCTGGATCTGTGGCGTCCGCGGTTCAACACCGGCACCCGGGCCGGAGTTTGTCCGTTACGGCGGCCACACCTCTTGTCTTGCCATCGCCCTCGACGGTGAGCTGCCCAGCCTGATCGTCGACGCGGGGACCGGCATCCGGCTCGCCAGCGACCTCTTTCGGGGGAGCCCCGACCTTTTCGGCGGCCAGCCGTACACGGGGTCGATCGTTCTGGGCCACATGCACTGGGACCACACCCAAGGGTTGCCGTTCTTCGCCGCGGGCAACAGCGCCGGTTCCCGGGTCGATCTCTACGTGCCCGCACAAGGCGACACCGAGAGCGTCCTCGGGCGGTTCATGTCTCCACCGCACTTCCCGATCCCGCCTTCCGACCTTGCCGGCTCGTGGACCTTCAACGGCCTTGAGCCCGGCGAGGCAAAGATAGGAGCCTTCTCTGTTCTTGCTCTCGAGATCCCGCACAAGGGCGGGCGAGCCTTCGGCTACCGGATCTCCGACGGACGGGCGAGCATCGCCTATCTCTCCGACCACTGCCCGACGAGCCTCGGTCCCGGCCCAACCGGTCTCGGGGAGTACCACGCGGCGGCTCTTTCTCTTGCCGGTTGCTGTGACGTGCTGTTCCACGACGCCCAGTACACGGATGAGGAACTACCTGGGCGCGCCTCTTACGGGCACGCCTCCTCGGGTTATGCCGTCGGGCTCGCGGAGGCTGCGGAAGTGGGAGAACTGCTGCTCTACCATCACGACCCGGCGCGGACAGACGAGGCGATCGACTCGATCGTCGACAGCTACAAGGGTGCCAAAGTACCAGTGGCGGCTGCGGTGCAAGGAACTGTTCTGGACTTGCCCTAACGCGTCCTACCCGCAGCGCGTGGCGCCGGTCGTGTTCAGATGCCGACAACCGCGAGCCCTGGTCCCCATGTGAGCGACTTGCGAACGACGATACGATTGCGGAAAAACGCGGCCAGGCCGCCCTAAGGGGGAGGGGTCAAATGTTCAAGAAGCTTCTGGTTGGCGCAGACAGCTCGGCGACCGCGCTGCGCGCCGTCGAGGCGGCCGTGGACCTTGCCAAGACGTGCGGCGCCAACTTGCACATCGTCACCGCCTACAAACCGCAGCCGGTTCGCACCCCCGACTTGCCCGCCGAATTCCTCACCGCGAACTACCTCCCTCCGGCTGACTCGTTGCTCGCGGAGCTCATCTCGGTCGCGAAGAGGGCCGGCGTGGAGGCGGAGATCCACGCTGCCACAGGCGATCCCGCCGAAGCCATCGTCCGCGTGGCGACACAAATCGGCGCCGACCTGATCGTCGTGGGCAACAAAGGCATGCGGGGCGCAAGGAGGGTTCTCGGGAGTGTTCCGAACAGCATCGCGCACAAGGCGCCTTGTTCGGTCCTGATCGTCGACACCACGAGCGCCGCCTAGCTCGCCCGCAGCAAAGGGCGCGGCGTCCGCAGACGTGAGCCCGCAGCGGCCTTCCGGTCGCGCCTTGGCTCCCGGAGCATCCCCGTAATCCGGGTCGGCGCTGCGGAAACAGGAGACAGACCGGTCGACGATCGCGCTGTGCTCCACCTGGGCAACGCCGTCCGCGATGTTGTCGACGAGCCGCCGCTTGGCAGCGTCGTCGATCAGGCTGTAGAGCGCGCCCGCTTGCGCGAAGTCATCGGTCTCGCGCCTGTCCCATTCGTAGGTGCCTGAGACGCCTGTGGTGTCAAGCCCGCCATAGTGAGGCTCGTTCGTCTCGGCCGGGCCATCGAAGCTGTTCGGCTCGTAGTTCTTCGATCTACCGCCGTTGGAGTCGAAGCGCATGGCGCCGTCGCGGCCGTAGTTGTCGGCTTTGGTGGCGTGGGGTGCGTTGACCGGGATGCGCGTGTGGTTGATGCCGAGCCGGTAGCGGTGCGCGTCACCGTAGGCGAACAGGCGCCCCTGGAGCATCTTGTCCGGTGACGGGCCGATGCCCGGCACGAAGTTGCCCGGGTCAAAGGCGGACTGCTCGACGTCCGCGAAGTAGTTGTCCGGGTTCTTGTCCAGCACGAGCTTGCCGACTTCGATCAGCGGGTAGTCGGCATAGGGCCAGACCTTTGTGAGGTCGAACGGGTTGATGCGGTAGCCAACGGCCTCGGCGACGGGCATGACCTGAACCTTGAGCGTCCAGGAGGGGTACTCGCGACGTTCTATCGCCTCTAGCAGATCGCTGTTGTGGGACTCCGGGTTTGCGCCGGCGAGCACCGCAGCTTCCTGGGTCGTGAGCGTCGCTATGCCCTGGTCGGTCTTGAAGTGGTACTTGACGTAGAACTGCTCGCCGCGCGCATTGGTCCAGGAGAAGGTGTGTGACCCGAAGCCGTCCATCTGGCGGTAGTTGGCCGGGATGCCGCGGTCACCGAACAGCCAGGTGAACATGTGCGTCGCCTCCGGCGAGTGCGAGAAGAAATCCCAGACGTTCTCGGGTTCCTGGCGGTTGGTGAACGGATCCGGTTTCTGGGAGTGGATGAAATCGGGGAACTTCAAGGGATCCCGGATGAAGAAGATCGGCGTGTTGTTCCCGACGAGGTCGTAGTTGCCGTCAACCGTGTAGAACTTGACAGCGAAGCCACGCGGGTCACGAACCGCCTCTGGTGCACCCCGGCCGCCCGCCACGGTCGAGAACCGCACGAAGGTCTCGGTGCGGGTGCCGACGCCGTTGAAAACCTTGGCCCTGGTGTAGGCGGACACGTCTCTTGCGACCTCGAAGTACCCGTAGGCGCCCGAGCCCCTAGCGTGCACGACCCGCTCCGGGATGCGCTCCCGGTTGAACCGGGCGAGCTTTTCGACAAGATGCTGGTCCTGCAACAGCACCGGCCCGCCGGGGCCTGCTGTCTGTGAGTGCTGGTTGTCGGCGACAGGCGCGCCGGACTCCGTCGTGAGAATGCGGCGATCAGGCATGATCTGACTCCTTGTTCGATGTTGCTCGTGTGGCCGCACGGCCCGGGCGGCAGTCGGGGCATATTCCCCGGAAGGTGACTGCGGCCTCGTCCATGACGTGTCCGCTTGCCGCCGAGGAGTTCCAGGCGTGGGGCTTTGCAGACCGCACAGTCGAGGTCGGAGACTGTCCCGCCCTCACGGCAGACGCCGTGACGGTGGTGGTCCGTCGCTCTCGCCTCGAACAAGGCCGCACTTCCGTCCGGCCCGATCCGTTGGGCGAGGCCCGCTGACAGCGCCGAGAGCGCGTCATAGACCGTTTGGCCCGACACTGTCCCCGGGCGCGGCTGCGACGCTTGGATGACCTGATCGACGGACGAGTGGAGCCGTCTTTCGCGCAGCGCCGCGAGCACTGCCAACCTCTGGTTGGTGACCCGGAGCCCGGCCAGACGCGGCTCGGTTCGCAGGTCGGCTGTTGGGGGCACTCAGAGGAAGATACTCCTAAGAGTCGAATCATTCTGGTCTCAGTTGCGCGGCTCAGAGACCAGCAAAGCGTCGCCAAACCAGGGTGGGACCACCGAAACCAAGCTGGCCACCCCTGCGGTGGACTGCTTGACCGCCGGCCGAGGTGGCCCCTGAACCGGCGGGCCCGACTGTCGCCCCTGGGATCGGGCGGCTAGGCTCGTGCCGTGCCCACGAGAGGTCCCTTTTCTTGGATGTTTCGCGGCCTTCTTCCAATCAGCTGCGGCGGGATGTCGAGGTTCACGGTTCCGGGGCTTTGCACGAGGGGAGCACGTTGAGACTTCCCGTTCTGCGGCCGGCGCAGCTTTGTAACCGTGTCGGTCGACGAAGCACCAGGTTTGCTCGCCATCCCGTCGTGCGGCGCATCACCGGCTACAGCGCCGGGTCGGTCGTTGCCATCGTGATCAGCGAGATCGCCTTTGCCGCCGCATTGGGGTGGGCGCACACAGGCACCACTTTGGCCTCTGCCGCCGGGTTCGTCGGTGGTGCCGTGCCCAACTACGTCCTCAACCGGCGCTGGGCCTGGCGCGACCGCCGCGGCCGAGACCGTGGTACCGAGATCGCTTTGTACATCGCCGTCGCCCTGACTTGCTTTTTCGTCTCGGCCGTCGTGACGCACTGGGCGGAGACGGGCGCGCGCCATGTGACAGCTGACCGGGGGTCGCAGGTGGCACTGACCACGGTCGCTTTCCTCGTCGTGTCAGGCGTGTTCTTCGTCCTCAAGTTCGTGATCTATGAAACGGTCGTGTTCAAGAGGGCGGCCGACGCCGAGCTCGACGTCGCGACTTTTCTGGAGCCAGGTCTCGTCGAGTCCAGCCTCGTCGAATGAGGGCCTGAGTCCCGCCGAGGGCCATCGGCTGCGGCTGTTGTCGTGATCGCTCCCGCGGCTTACCCGCACGCTCGCCCCGCGTTCGTGGCTGGCGAGTTGGGCCACAAGCCGCCGCCTACCATTGGTCCGTGGCCAGGCTGGCGTTGTCGGGCCCGCTCTCAGGGTGTCTTTGGACGTGACACTGATGGATTTCGAGGAGTTCTTCGCGGGTGAGGCTGACGACTTCGCCCCTTTCCGGGTGCCGGTCGAGCTGGGGAGTCCGAGTCCCACGCTCGGATGGTTGGGGATACTCGATTACTCCCCTGACGACGCCAGTCTCCGACTTCGCCAGTTTGCCTACGCCGCGTCCTACTTCGCGCGTGACAGCGCCGGGACGGACCCGCGCCTGGACAACGAGCCGGACCGTGCCGCGCAGGGAGCCCTGTTAGCCAGGGCAGCCGGGGGCGAGACCGAGGGCGGGCTCGCCGGAGAGAACTTCGACCTGCTGTGGCGCACCCTTCTCGCTGCCGTGCGGGCGGACCGGTTCAACGAGGGAGTCGTCGCCCGGCACGCCACTGCGCTCACCGGGATCGCGAACGAGCTTCGCAACCGCCTGCTCGCGGAGCGACGCCGGACGCGGACCGACGCGTCCGCCGACAGCTGACGGCACGCCGGCCACGCCCGGAGGCGGTTGGTCTGAGGAAGGGCGCGGGCCTCTATCATCAGTGCCCAGTCGCAAGACAGGAGGGGGCGACACGTGGATGAGGTCGAGCTATCCCTGCGACGAAGCCAGATGGGCCGCAGTGCCCGCTCGTTCCTGGTCGCCGGCAGCCGTTGCCTGGAGAGCGCGGGGCCCGGCTACTGGGTCGCTCTCAGCGGCGCGCCGAGCCCGGACGCGAACATGGCGCTCGTCGACACAAGCGACGCGGCGGTTCTCGCGGCCGTCGTGGGGCAGGTCCAGGACTCTCGCCTACCGACGTTGATCATGCTGGCGGGCAGCGGCCGCGGCGCGGAGCTCGGAGGCGGATGGCAGAACGTCGGGGACATGCCCTTCATGGCCATTGCATTGGCTGGGGCTCGCCTGCGCCCCGACGGGCGGGTTCGACGGGCGGGCATCGACGATTTCGACATCGTCAGCGAGCTCGTCGCCAGCTCTTTCAGCCTGACCCGAGACGTTGCCGATGTCGTCGCCCGGATCCTCGAGGTGGGGGACGCCGCCGGGAAGATCTGGCTGCTCGTCGATGGCCCACAAGCGGTCTCAACGGTCCTGACCTCGATCGTCGACGACGCCGTGTGCGTGTGGTGCATGGGGACCCCCCCGCGCTTCGCCCGGCGTGGCTACGGTCGCGGACTGCTCAACGACGTGCTGCTCAAAGCGAAGCTCGGGGGGGCGACCATCGGGCTTCTCGGCGCCACTCCGGCAGGCAGGCCCCTGTACGAGGCAACCGGCTGGGCAACGCTCGAGCAGTGGCAGCTGTTCTTGAACACCGGACCGGCACAGAGCCACTGAGCCGTGACGGCTCAGGCTCCGCCCAATTTGCCGGCTGAGGCGAGGTCTCTCAGGCGGGCGTGAACTCGGCCGATACCCTGACCTCGGAATCGGCGATGAGCCACAGTCGGCCCGGCTTGGTCGCGAGCGTCAGTGCGTGACCGTCCTCCACCGGCCCGTGGTGGGTGAGAGCGGCCGACGCGACGGGCCCGCGCACGATCTCGGTCACCGCGGCCCACACCGCGGCATTGTTGACGTGACCGACTACATCGAGGTCTGCCCGGCGGACCGGCCACGGTTGCGTCGTCGCGTCGGCCGGCACCGGCGCGGCCGGGACCCGTCCCGATACCCGGCGCCCGGCGACGGCCTCGCCGTACACGTCGTGGAATGCCTTGTTGAGCCGCGAGGGGCGTCCGGACCCGTCGAGAGACACCCAGAGAGCCACTGCCTCGACCATCACGCGGCCCTCGACCTCGAGGTCCGTGCGGCGCTCGGCCCAGGCCGCACCCGCACCGCCGCACCACGTCGTGAGGCAGACGAACTCGCCAAGCGCTGGCCACCGGCCTCCGGCGGCGACGTGCAAGGCCGTGCGCCGGACCACCCAGGCGTCGCGGGGATCGAGGCCGGACTCCGCCCAGTCGTCGGAGGCGACGTCCTGCAGGTACCGGGCCGCCCCGTCGAGGCGTAAGACGCCGTCAGGCCCGGCATCGCTGAGACGCACTCGGCGAGTGTTGCTGTAGAGACGGCCCTTTGCCGGCCGGCGGACGAACTCGATCACGGGCCTGTTCTACTCCGGCCGGGCGGGTCGCTTCGAGCTTTGTCGGTTCGTCGCCTCGCCCAGGGCACGCATCGCCGCCTGGCATGCGCCGCCGGCAGTGCGGGTCATGGTCGTGACGGCCCCTCGGTGTTGCCCGTTCGGATCGCTTCTTGAGCAAGCGTCATCCGGCGTGCCGTACCGGGCCGGCACCGGTCATGACGACGGTCAGCCCGAAACGGGCTCGTAGCGGTACTTGCTCGCGGAAGTTCTCCTGCTGATCCCGCCCACAGCCGACACCGTGACATAGACCGTGCCCGACCCCGCCGGAGCTGTGGCGGTGATCTCGGAAGGTGAGAGCACCCGCACACGTGTCGCCGGGGTTGCCCCGAAGAGCACGGACACTCTTCCGACGAAGTTTCTTCCCCGGACCGTCACCGTGACGTCGCCGACGTCGGACCCGACGGCAGGTGCCAGCTTGGTGACCGTCGGTGCGGCGACGAAAGTGAACCTGTCACGCGCGATGAGCGGACTGAGCGTCAGGTCCGCCACCGATATGACGAGATTGTCCGTTCCCGGCTTCGTCGCCGGGAGGACACCCGTGCAGCGCGTGTCGGTGACGCACGAAACGGTTATCCACTTGGTGCCCACCTTGAGCTGATCCGCCCCTGGCTTGGGGAGGAAGCCCGAGCCACCGATGGTCACCCGCGTCGGGCGGGCGCTCGGACCGATCTTCGGCGAAACGCCGGTGATGATGCTCGTGGTCAGCTTCCTGCCCGTGATAAAGCAGGTCAGTGCCGCGAGCCCCGGGAAGTAATTGCCCGGATAGGCGAGCAGCGGGGTCCCCAACCCGGTGGCCATGTCGTAACCCTTGGTCGCGGGGTAGAGGGACCCTGTATAGCTCGAAGGCGCATAGGCGTTCTTCCCCCGGGTGACGTCGAAAAAGGCGCTCAGGTAGTAGTCGCTGTCGGCGATGGCGTAAAGGGTCGTGGAGAGCGTCCCCGTGGCATCGCTCGACTCGTACTCGCTGCAGTACGGCGACGAATCGATCAGGACCGCGGCGGCCGCCCAGAGAGGCGTGGAGGCGCTCGTACCCGCCTCGCCCCCTTGCCAGGCGCCGTCCCAAAAAGTGACGTATCCGGTTACCGGATCGGCATCCGCCGAGACGTCGGGAACCTCGCGCATGTATGGCCTCTTGGTTCCGCAGGCGGTGGGCGCGGCCAGCGAGTCGGAGCTGATCAGCCCGGCGATGTCTGGCTGGTACTGGTATGCGGGCATGCACCACTCGCCCGACACGCCGCCACCGCCGGCGCCGTTCACGCCCCCCGAGTCGTTCCAGGCGGTCTCGGTGTCGGAGCCGATGACTAT
>Ga0181530_10005262_pt1 | contig 13278 bp, 10 predicted proteins | sample PEATcosm2014_Bin_42_FD_119769 | JGI IMG/M metagenome (GOLD analysis project Ga0181530, IMG submission 119769) | Peatland microbial communities from MTU Mesocosm Facility, Houghton, MI, USA - PEATcosm2014_Bin10_60_metaG | ecosystem: Environmental > Terrestrial > Soil > Wetlands > Peat | place... | reverse complement strand
TCCAGCAGGACCAGCTTCAGCGGCGGCTCACTGATCGCGAAGTTCGCGTAGCCCGGACGCCGCTTGGCCGGTTCGGCGCCGAACAGCTTGGTGTAGAAGGCGGCGGCCTCGTCGATGTTGTTGACGTTGAGGGCGAGCTGGACACGCGACATGGGGACCTCCAGGGGACCCGGGACTTTGATGACTGTCTATGTCTTTCTGCTGCTGACCTTGCCACAAGACATCGAAGTCTGTCAATATAGAGGCATGTCGAAATCTCTGGTGGTCCTTGACCCCGCAGAGACCGCGGCGTGCTGCTCGCCACTGTCGGTCCAGGCCCTGTCCATGCAGGAGGCCGAGCAGGTCGCGCCGCTGCTCAAGGCGCTGGCCGATCCCGTCCGCCTGCGCCTGATGTCGCTGGTGGCCTCTCACCCCGGCGGTGAGGTCTGCGCCTGCGACCTGGGCGGTGAGTTCGACTTGTCCCAGCCGACGATCAGCCATCACCTCAAGGTCCTGCACGACGCCGGGCTGGTCGACCGGGACAAGCGGGGCGTCTGGGTGTATTACCGCGCTCGTACGGATGCCCTGCTCAATCTGAGCGCGCTCATCGGCTGCCCGCCGTCGTAGTAGGCGGGAGACCGTTGCCCGCCGGTGATCTCGACCGGCCGAAGGAGGGTGATCGCCGTGACGAAATCAGATGAACTTGAGGAAGTCCGCGAGCGGGTACGGGCCCAGTACGCCCAGGCCGCACGTTCCGGGCCGCCCATCCGGACGGCCCGGACGCCCGGGTGTCGCAGGGGCTGGTCGTGATCCCGACCGACAGCGCGACCGCTGCGCAGCGGGCCAGGTACGCGGCCTACGTCGAGGCCCGTACGCCGCGAACGGCCAGCCCCCAGGGGCCTGCCCGGATGGTGTTCGCCCGCGACCTGCTCGGATCGTCCAGCCATATCGCCGAGGCGCTTTACGCGCACGCCGGTTTCCGTGAGGTCCGGGAGGTCGCCTTCGCGCTGCCGTTCAGCTTCGAACCCGGGGATTACGTCCAGATCCTGTCCGACATGGCCAGCAAGCTCGGACCGGCTCTGGGCTGGCGGCCAGCCGCGGACCGCTAGCGGCCGCTAGCCTCGCGTGCATAATCGCCGGGCCTGCCCGCCGCTGATCTTTAGGCCGCGAACCTCCCGCCGTGAGGGTTAAGCGGCGGCTTCCGGTGAGTTGGCTCTTTCGGTCTGAACAGCGTCTCGGGCCATGCAGACTTCGGCCTCCCACAGAATGACTCAGCAGCCCCGGCCCATATTTGGCACGCGTCCCGCCATCGCGGACCGAGGCAGTGCCAGGTTCGGTAATGACGCAATCCGGGCGAGACCGAGGATCCTTCTGAAACGCGCGGCGGAGAATTTCAACCCGCCCTTCCGAAACGCTGCGCGCCCGCCGATGTCGTCCGCTATCTTACTGTACTGTTTGCAATCAATTGACTACTCACAGTAATCGCAGACCTGGCTCGCGCGCGGGGACGAGCCTGTCATCTGGGGGCGTAATGAGGAGTCCACCGCGACCGTGTTGCTGCGTCACAAGCCGACGCCGGCGCCGCCGATCGTGCCGCCCAAGGTGCCGGTGACTGGCTAAGACCGCTGTATCAGCCCCCCGAGACGAGCGCCGGTACGCCGAGCCTGGCGTGAGCAGAAAGGGAACCCAGATGAGTGAGCTCAGCCCTGCCGACCGGACGTCGGCGGCTGGCGTCGCGGCCGCGCTGATTGTTGCAGGCGGGCTGCTCATGTCCGCCTGCAGCGGCTCATCGCCTGCCGGGAGGGTGCCCGCGGCTGGTGGCTCGTCAGCGCCGCCCGCAGGCGTCACCCGGCTCGCCACCCTGGATGGTGCCGTCACCAGGTACGCCAAACCGGGCGGGTCCAGCATGGGACGAGTGCCGGCCACCTGGTATGGCACGCGCTCGACGGTGCCGGTCTTCGCCACCCGTCCCGGCTGGGTGCAGGTCGGGCTGCCGCAGCGGCCCAACGGCTCGAAGGCCTGGGTACCCGCCCAGGACGTCAAGCTGAGCATGACGCCTTACCGCATCGTCATCAACCTGGCGACGACGCACCTCACTCTGTATAAGTGCGGAAAGCAGGTCTTCACTGCGCCCGCGGGCGTCGGCACGCGGAGCGATCCCACCCCTACCGGGCAGTACTTCGTGACCTTCCTCGAAAGGCCTCCGACAGGCAGCGTCGGGTACGGCGCCTTCATCATGGTCACTTCGGACCACTCCGACACGATCAAGGACTGGGAAGGCTCGGGCGACGCCGTCATCGGCATCCACGGGCCCCTCGGCGATGACAGGGAGATCGGCACCACGGGCGCCCGCATCTCGCACGGCTGTATCCGGCTGCACGAGGCTGCCCTGCTCCGTCTGCGCAACGTTCCTGTGGGCACTCCCATCGACATCATCGGCTAGCCAGCCCGCGCCGGTCGGCCGGTGTCAGGTTCGGCACCTTGGCCACCCACGCGGCTGCCGGGTGGTCACCGGCTGACGTGCTGCACGCGCTCGACCATGCCCCGGGCGGCCGCCACCACACGTACACCGCCGCTCGCTGCGAGGATCAGGCCGACTCGCGATCAGCCGGGACTGCTTCCGCGCGCCGCCCAGCCCGCGCCCATGGCTGCCGGCAGGCCCGCGCGGCTCGTTGGCTGGGGCGGCGGCTTCAAATATCCGTCACCTGACGGATGTCTCGCCATGCAACTTGCAGGAGATTTGCCATGCAAGTACCGGCACGACCCAGCCTGCGGCGGCCGACCGGATCCTCAGGCCGGAGGTCAGCATGCCGAGATCAGCCAAATGGTGGCGACGCCGGAGAAAGGCGGGACCGTTGGACGTTGCCCGGCCGGAAAGCTTCGCCCATGTCGCGGTGCACGGTCACGAGCTACCGCTGTTCTTCTCCTCCGACCTGTTCCTTGAGCATCCGGAGTTGCGGGACACGGTCCCCGTCTCGATGGCGGCACAGCGCAGCCACCTCGCCGGCGCACTGGGGAAGATCGTCCAAGCCGGCCGATGTCCACTCGGCAGGCGCCGGGTGGCGGTAGAAGTTCGGTGTCTGGTCGAAATCCTGATAATTGCGGTGGAAGACCGGGGTCGCGGAGGATGCGGCAGGCGGCACGATCCAGGTCCAGTCAGCCGGGCACGCCCGGCCGTGCCGTTCTTCCCGCTCTATGTGCTGGAGAAAGCGGACCGACTCGGTGTGATGGTCGGTGATCGTGACGCCGGCGGCGCTGAACGAATGCAGGACCGCGAGGTTGAGCTCGGTCATTGCCTTGTCTTTCCACAGGTTCCGGTCGCTGGCCACCGAAAGGCCCATGCGGGCGGCGACCACGGGCAGCTGGTCGTAGCGGCCACTGTCGCCGAGGTCACGCGATCCGATCTCCGTGCCCATATACCAGCCATTAAATGGCGCGGCGGGGTAACAGATGCCGCCGACGTCCAGGTACATGTCGCTGATGACCGGCACGGCGTGCCACCGCAGCCCGAGGTTGGCGAACCAGCGAAACTCCGGATGCTCGATGGGTACCTCGAGCACCGCGTCGGCGGGTATCTCGTGCACCGTGACGGGTGCGCCGGCCTCCTGCACGAGCAGCGGAAGTATGTCGAACCGGCCGGCTGGCCGCCTGCCCGGCCAGCCGAGATCGTGGGCAAGCCGGGTGAGACCGGTATTCGCCGGGTCCCCGATGACGGCGCCGTAGCCCGTCTCGTAGCCCGCGTACCGAACGAGCTGGGAGCTGAGGATCCGGGGTCCTGGCCGACCCGGCGCGTCCGGCGCGAACAGGGTGATCACCGGCCGGATCCGGCCACCGTTAGTCGCCTCGCGCAGGTGCGTGACGGACTCGGCGGCGATGTCCGGTGCCGTGGTGACCTCGCGACGGTCTCGCACCCGGAGGCTGCGCCAGTACAGCCGCCCGATACATCGCGAACTGTTCCGCCAGCCGACACGGGCGCCAAATTCCAGTTCAGCCGGGGTGTGCCAGTACGTACCCGACGTCTCGATCCTGCGGCGAACGTGCCAGAGCCGCCGGTCGGGCGACCCGAGGCGATTCTCGCTGTAGAACAGCGTGATGAACTGCTCGGCGCTGGCCAGCAGGCCGTCGAGGGAGGACGGGCCATAGCCTGTCCCGGACCACTCAGCTGGAATCGAGGCCAGGTTAGCGGCGAAGCCGGTCCCAGCTTCGTCTCCCGCCACCGGGCAGGCGTACGGAGGCGGGAATGCCGGCGACCCATCGCCCGGTTCCAGGCCGAGGGCGCGGCCCCGCGGCTGGCCCCGGCCAGGAATGCGCCAGCGAGAACCCGGACGGACTTGGTTCAGGTCCACGGAGACCTCCCCGGTAGCCCCGAGGTGCTGCGGCCCTCAATAGCGGGCAGCCTGAGACTTCCGGCTACCTCAGACCGCAGCACGATCGTGTGCTACCAGCTTGGGCGGTCATCTTGCCCTCTCCTTGACGCTTACCTTGCGCCGTCAAGCGGGGCTAGCGGCGGTACGCCGGGCTACGATATGCGGGCGGCAAAGGCGCGGGCCGTGGTCTCTATGCGTATCCGCGCTGACTCTGCCTCTGGCACGCCGAGCCGTTCGAAGATGTCCAGGGCCTGCCGCAAGGCAATCCGCGCGGCATCGAACCGCTGTGTGTCCAGCATCGCTTCCGCGATTCCTTCGAGGATCTTGCCTTCCTCGTATGGTTCGCCGATCTCTCTCGACAACCTGAGAGCGGCGTGATAATGATCGAGCGCTTCCGCATACCGGCCCGACTCGCGATATATGTCGGCGATCATGCGAAGGGCGACCAACTGCTGGGACAGGTTCCCAATATCCTCGGCGATCAGACGCGCCCGCTGATGATGAACAAGTGCCTCGTCGTAGCACGAGGCACTCTGGTAGATCGCGCCGATGTCATTGAGCACCTCGGCTTCACGCGGCAGGTCACCGATGTCCCGGTATATCGTGAGGGCCCGCCGGCAGGCGGCCAGTGCTTCGGAGTAGCTGCCCTTGTAGCGGTGGACGCCGCCAATGTTATGGTGCAGGGCCGCCTCGTTCTGCGGTCCGCCTATCTCCCGAAATATCTGCAGAGCTTTCTGGTAGGCGTCGAGCGCGTCCCGATGATGACCGCTGGACAGATGTACCGGGCCCAGATTGTTGTGCGCCTTCGCTTCGCCGCGCCGGTCGCCGACGGCACGATAGAGCGACAGCGCCTCCCGCATCGATGCGTTGGCCTCGGGGTAACGGCCCAGAAACCAGCAGGTGATACCGGAATGGCTCAAGGTATCGGCCACGCCGCGCAGGTCCGCGGCCGCGCGGTACAGCATCCGAGCTTCGGAAAAATAGGCGAGCGCCTCACGGGAACGGGCGGTGCGCTGGTGAGCCTGGCCTATCTGGTCCAGGGCCCCGGCCTCACCGCTCCGGTCGGCCAGCGACCGGTAGATGGCCGCGGCCTCCTCAGCCAGTGGGATCGCCGCCTCGTGCCGGCCGGTCTGCTGGCGCACCGCGCTGAGGGCCAGCGCCGCCCGCGCGGTCCGGGCCGGATCAGCGATATCCCGGCCGGCTTGCAGGGCGAGGGCATGGGCGGCGGCCGCCTCGTCCCAGTACGCCCTGATCTCCATGAAGTCCGTCAGCAGGTCGATGAGGTCGGCGCACTTGTGCTTCCACTCGTGCCGGCCCGCGTAGCGCGCGGCCTGCAGGATGTTGCGCCACTCCGATTCCAGCCAGCCTGCCGCGTCTTCCCGCGTACCCAGGGCCGGGCTGCCCGCCGGCACCCGAGTACCAGCCGCGGGACCCCGGCGCCGGAGCGGGTGGAGGACCCGGTCGGCCAGGTCGGCGGTGTGCAGGTAGTAGTCGAGGAGCCTGCTCACGGCCTGCCGCTGCTCGGCCCCGGAGTCATCTTCGGTGGCGCGCGTGGCCGCATAGCCGTGGATGAGGTCGTGGAAGCGGAACTGTCCGCCGGGGGTCTGGGTCAGCAGGTGATAATCCAGCAGGGCGACCAGCGCCTTCTCCGCCTCGGCGAGGGTACCACCGCCCAGGGCGGCCGCCGCCAGCAGGCTGAAACTAGCGCACGGACTGATGCCCAGCCGCCGGAAGAACTGCTGATGGTCGGGCTCCAGCGCACGGTAGGACAGATCGAAGGCGGCTATCACCTCGGGGGTGTCGAGGGCCGCCACACCGGTGTCAGCCAGCCGCGCTGGGGAGTGCGACAGTTCGTCGACCAGGCCGCTGAGGCCCGGCGGGCCAACGCGGGCGATCCGGCTGGCGGTGAGCTGGATCGCGAGCGGCAGCCGCCCGCTCAATTCCACGGCCGCCGCGATCTGATCGGCGTCCGCGGCCCGGCTCTCGCCGATGATCCGCCGGAACAACGTGACGGCCTCGTCGGCCGGCAGTACGTCGAGGGTCAGCGAGCGGCCGCCGAGGTCGGGAAGCCGTCGCCGGGTGGTGATCAAGATCAGGCAGCGGCTCGTCACCGGCAGGAGCGGGCCGATCTGGTCATGCCCGGCCGCGTCGTCCAGGATCACGACGGCGCGACGCCGGCTGAGGTAGGCCCGCCACAGTGCGGTGCGCTCGCCGACGGTTTCCGGTATCTGCGCGGCCGGCACGGACATCATCTCGAGCAGGCGGTGCAGTGCCTCGGCCGGGTCGAGCGAGAGACTCCCGGGATCGTTGGAATGAAGGTTGAGGTAGAGCGTCCCGTCCGGGTACTGCCCGGAGGCCAGGCGGGCCGCGCGAACCGCCAGCGCGGTCTTTCCCACGCCCGGCATGCCCTCGATGATGGCGATCCCCGGGATGCCGCTGTGCTCCCCGGTGAGCGATGCGAGCTCATGATCGCGGCCCACGAATTCCGCCGTCTCGGGCGGCAGGGTGTCGGGCGGTGCCGCTCCGGCCGGGCGCCGGCCGGATGGCCTGACGGCCAGCCCGGCGTCGCGGCTCAGGATGCGCTGATGAAGCTCGGACAGCATCGCCCCGGGTTCCGTACCCTGCTCCTCAACCAGGCGGCCACGGGTTTCCCGGTAGAGGCTCAGGGCGTCGGCCGGCCGTCCGCTCCGGCAAAGCGCGGTCATCTGGTGGGCGACGAGCGTTTCGTCCGATGGGTACTGAACCAGCATCTGGCGAAGTTCACCGACCAGATCGGCGTGCTGGCCGAGCTCCAGCTCGTACCCGGCCCGCTCGAGAATGGCGGCCCGGCGCTCCTCCTCGAGGGCGTCCCGCATCCGCGCGGCCCAGTCGCCGCCGATCCCGGCCAGCGCCTGGCCGCGCCAGAGCCCGTCCGCCTCGCGCAGCAGCCCGGCGGCCTGTTCGTTATCGCCGCTGGCGGCGAGGGCATCCGCCTGCCGGCGCAGCCGGCGGAACTGATGCACGTCGACCGTCTCGGGATCGAGTTCAAGCAGGTAGCCCTGCGCCCGCCCCACCAGCCGCACGTCGTCTCCCACGGCCTGCCGGAGCGAGGCCCGGAGCCTCGCCACATAGACCGAAAGGCTGTCCCTGGCCTTGGGCGGGGGCCGCGTATCCCACAGCCGGTCAATGAGAGTCTCGGCCGGGACCAGCGCGCGCGGCGCCAGCAGGAGCATGGCCAGGATGGATCGCGCCCGGGCGCGCCCAAGATCGTGTCGCCGTCCGGCCGACCAGAGCTCAATCGGTCCTAGGGCCCGGAATTCCATGATCGCTTTACACCTTCTGCCGCCCGTCGACAGGTCGTAGCTGATACCCGAACAGGAATGTGCCAAAGTATCCTTATTGAGGCTAATACCCCCGGTCCGGATTTCCCACCCGTAGCCACAGAGAATTAGCGAAACGGCAAATGCCGCTGCCGCTGGCTTGCGACGCAACTTTCACCGCAATTTCACGGCCGGCTGGCTGTGCGCCCGGTGAGACTTCTCCTGCTAAGGCGCCATGCTCGCCGACAGGCAGTCCGATCGTCCGCGGGCCGGCCCGGAAGCTCATCTCTCGGCCAGGAAAGCCTCGCTGCCCGAACCTATTTCGCCGTGATCGCCTCAAGTGACCATTTAGTGCGAGGCGAGCACATATGGACATGTGCGGGCTCAGGACGATACCAAAGCGCGGCTAAGAAAATAGTCGTGCGGATTCATCCGAATGGCTCATAAAGAGCCGGATACTGCGGTAGTTTCGCTATTGAGACACTCTGCGCAGACCTCATATCTATACCGATAAGGGATCGCCTCGATGAAGACTCATAAGTGGATTCCGCCTGTCAATGTGCAGGCACGAACCGATCCGGCCCAGAGCCAGGCGGGAGTAACGCGAACCGATCCGCCGGGCCGGGCAGCGCGCGGCATTCTCATTCTCGCTCTCGTGCTCGGCGGTCTCGGTGCCGAGGGCGCCGTAACCGCAGGCCACGGCACCGGCGACCAGGCCAGCGCCCATCACGGGGCAGCTGCCAATCGTCCCGCAGCCAGCACTTACCTGACCAGCTCCGTTCGCGTCAAGCCTGATACCTTTTTGTGGTAACCCAGTATCACGCTCAGCACCTATGCGTCTCATAAGGAGCTGACGGCCGACACGAAGGCGCGCCCCTAATGGTCACCATTAGGGGCGCGCTTGCGGTCGGCTGGACTAAATGGAGCCGCTGTCCGCGTCCTTTCAGTGGCGCAGATATGCGTGGCCATCAATCGGCGGCGCGAGGGCAGCTGGCCCGCCTGGCCGCGGCCCGGCAGTTGACGCAGCTTGTGCTGCTTCGGCAAGTGAGGCTGTTTCCTTGCGCTCCCACTCCTCGATGCCGCGGAGGATTCCCTCGGTGTAAGCGCGCAGGTGCGCCCGGTAGACGTCACTGTAGGTGCGCAGATACGCCAGTTCCGCCTGCGCGGCCCGCTGCTCTTCGCCGGCCTGCGGCGCCGCGGCCCCGTTCAGCGCGGAAACCGCTGCCTCGCGGGCCTTGGCGTGTGCATCTTCCAGAAGCTTGTCCGAGTACTGCTGGGCCTCCTGCATGATCTCATCGCGGCGCAGCCTGGTCTCCTCGGTTAGCCGGCTGCTGTAATCCTGGGCATCGGCCACGTACTTGTCGGCGGTGACCTGCGCGGTTGACAGTATCCGCACCGCGTGTACGTGCGCGTCCGCCTCACCGAACAGGACCGTCTGCCCATCGCCGTCGGCCTCTCCGGCGATGATCCGGCGGCGGAGCCGCTGAACTTCCTGCCACAGTGACGTCCGTTCGTTCACCAGACACACGAACTCGGCGTGCACCGCGCTCAGGAACTCCCGGACGGGCTCTTCCTCATAGCCACGTCGCCCCAGCCGCGACATAGGAAACGTCGCGGTCTGCAGCTCTCCGGGGGTCATCCGGCTCTGCTCGTCGAACCATGCTGTGGTCAAGGCTCGCACCACCCGAAATCCTCGATGTGTATGTGATCCTGCGCCATACCCGCTGAGGCCAGCTGAGCGGCAGCGTCCCGGACCATCTCGGTCGGGCCGGCCAGGTAGGCGTCGCGGCCCGACCAATCCCGGTACCGGGCCACTACGTCCGGGAGGCTGCCGGTCTCGCCGGCGAACTTGGGCCCGGCCGACACGACTGGCGTGATGGTCAGCCACGAGTACTCGGCGGCCATCTTCTCCAGGCTCTCCAGGTCATAGAGTCCGTCGGCGGTCCGCGCACCGAAGAACAGGTGTACCTTCGGCCGCTGCGACAGCGTGGCTATCTGGTCGAGAATGGCTTTTAGCGGGGCAAGCCCGGTACTTCCCGCCACCAGCAAGAGGTCCCGGCCGGAGATGGGCTGACTCAGCGTAAGAACCCCGACGGGAGGTCCGAGCCTGAGTTCGGTACCGGCGACCGTCCTGCTGGTAAGCGCCATACTCACCGCGCCGCCGTCGATCAGCCGGATGTGGAACTCCAGTAGCCCGTCCTGACGCGGTGCGTTCGCCATGGAGTAGTAGCGCCACAGCCTGGGGCGGCTGGGGCTTTCGATCGCCACGGACTGCCCCGGCAGGTAGTCCATTCGCGGCTCCGGCCGGACGAACAGCACGGAGACATCGAAGGACCTCGGCTCGTGGGCCACGACTGTACCCCGCCACCAGGGCGGCCGCAGTTGCTCGTCCGCGCTCGCCGCCGCCGTCATGACGGAGCCGATGAGCTGATAAGCCGCCCTCCAATCGGCGGCCAGCTCCGGCGACCAGGCCGGCCCGGAAAAATGTTCCAAGGTCGCCAGCAGACTGGCGCCCACCGCGTCATAATGCTTGGCGATAACGCCGAACTTCCGATGATCACGGCCTAGGCCCTGAAGGAACGCGGTCAGATCATTAACGCTGTCTACCTGGGAAACGATCTTCACCAGGGCGTCGGCGAAGTGGCTGCGCTGTGCCGCCATCGAGACGGGGAACATGCCCCGCACCTCCGGATGCCTCAGGAACAGGTCGGAGTAGAAGAACAGCGCTAGCTCGTCACCGTGCACCGTGATATGGGCGAAGCTTTCCCGCAGCCGGGCAACGTCCAACGGTCCCGCCTCTCTCCGCCGTCGCGGGCAGCGGGCGGATCCGGCACGCTGAAGCTGCGGCCTGAAGATCCGCTCACCGGTCGCACGCCGGATCACGCCATCACTTGCAGGGCAAGTCTCATGCAAGTTGCATAGCAAGACATCCGTCAGCTGACGGATGTCTTAAGCCGGGCCACCTCCAGCTCGCTTCGCCGTCACCAGCGTCAATGGCGGTCCCGGTGAAGTACCGTTCGGCTCTATCCACGGCGGCGGCCAGCGGCGGTACCAAGAAGCGGAGAGCCCCTCTCAACGGGGCTCTCCGCCTGTGTTCTGATCGACAGCTCTGACAAGCAGAACGCTACGACGCTTTGCCTGGGCGGTCAGTCCCTGCCGAAACTGTCGAATTCTCCCTTTCGTGCACCGCCGAGAAATGCGTGCCATTCGTCCGGTGTAAACCGGAGAACCGGCCCTTCGGAGTCCCTGCTGTTGCGAATACCGATCGTGCCATCGAGTAGACTCGCCACCTCGACGCAGTTGCCGTTGGCGAAACTCAGCGAACTCTTAACCCAAGACGAACCTGAACCCAGTCTTTCGGGCGAATCTCCGAGCGTTGGCCCCACGTTACTACCTCACTGATTGGTGTGAATTATCCGGAAAATGGTGACTACATGCTGTATCTACGCATTTACCCAAAGTAGTCACTCAACTCTGAGAGTAGCAGACATCACTAAGCTTCTAATGTCACTTTCACATCAATTGACACTAGAGCACAGTAAGTATCTGTGATGCCCACGGTTCGACACACACCTCAACCGTGCGCAGACATGGCGGCGCCCGTCAGCCCAGCGGGCGCCGCTGGGCTGTTCCGGCGAGAAAGAAGTCATACTTCCCGGCCGTCAGGGCGGGCCAGGAACGATCACGTCAGAAGGCCATCACCGCAGGCATCGGGGCTGGACGGCTACGTCATCACGCCTTAGCGCGCCGCGGGGCACCCGACCAGCGCGACTCCGCTGTTTCGAGCACGAGCTCCTTGGACGCCACCGGGTCGAGCGCCGCATCGGCCAGCATCTGGAACGCCAGCCGGTGCAGGTATGTATCCTTCTCCCCCTGCACGGTGATTCCGCTCCTCATATGCTCGGTGCTGACCACATCATGGAGAACCGCATCATCATCTGCCCCGAACCCGAATATGACAAAGGACTCCCCGAAGGCAGTCTGCTGCGCATCAAGGGGGAGAATCTGCAGCCTCAGATTCGGCCGGTCGGCCTCGCGCGCAAGACGCTGAAGCTGCTCATACATCACCGACTCATCACCGACCCGGCGCATTAAAACAGATTCATCGAGCACAACCGACAGCTGAAGCCCTTGGCGATTCAATGCCTGCTGGCGCCGCATGCGGATCCTGACCATTCGCCCAATCATGCCCGGCGGGTTCGGCTCGACCCTGCTGTAGCTGCTGATTATGTGCCTGGTATAAGCTTCGGTCTGCAGGAGACCCGGTACGACAACAACATGCCAGATGGCGATAGAAGCTGCCTCGTTCTCGAGGCCGATGAATTGCTGGTAGTCCTCGGTAAGGCTGTCCCCGAATTCTTCCCACCATCCCTTCTGCGTCGCATCCTCAGCGAGCGCGAGAAGGTGTGCGCGACGGGTCCCCGTGATCCCGTAGTAGTCGAGCAGTCTCTCGACTTCCCGAGGCCGCAGGCTCGTCCTGGCCCGCTCGTACCTGCTGATCTTGGAAGGCGACCAGTTCAGCGCGGCAGCAACCGTTTCCCCGTTCTTGTTCTTGCTCTCCCTGATCTCGCGGAGTTCGGCAGCGAGCCGGCGCCGCCGCACCTCGGGGCTTCCTGACCCGGGCATCGGGCGTCCCACCTCCCGGGTACCGCGTGGGCAAAGTAGTGCGAGCTAACGCACATTTCACAGTAACAATTAGTAAAACTTTAATACCCCCACGGGCAGGGACGGAACCTCGCCCCCCGGCGCCCAGCATGGGCGGAGGCATACCGCCTGCAACCCGACCGGGGTGCACGACGATAGCCGGAGAGTACCGGACCCGCATGAACAGGGTTGTATGCGCACGCCGCAGCCTCGGGTGTGATCGATCCGCACGGAGACTGGCGGGCCCGCTGTGCCGGCGGCACGGCGTCGCTGGCGATCGTCGATGTCCAATCAGGGGTGGGCAACCTGGCCCGTCCGTGGCGTCGCACCGCCCGTGCCGGCGTGTACGACCCCCACCGGGTCCATGACGATCGCCGCAGCCAGGACAGGTGCCGTTTCTGAGCCGCCGCCCACCACATGGGCCGGCCGGTAGAGAGCCCGCAGAGGTCACGAGGACCAGAGAGTTCTCTTTCCGGCAACATCGCAGCCGGACAGGCTCGGGTCCCGGCTTGCGGGCACGGGTGGAATCGGCCGCTGTGGCCGGCGGCTGGGTCAGGTTGGTGGCGTCGGGGTCCAGGGGTTGAGATCCGCGGCCTGGATGAGGACGTCGAGCATGTTCTGGCCGTGGCGGACAGCGGTGGCGGTGCAGGAGCGGATCGCGGCGAATTCCTCGGCGCCGGACAGGGTCCGCAGGCAGCCGGAGACCTTGATCCGCAGTTTCGGCATCCTGATCGTCTGCTCGGCCGGGTTGTTGTCCCAGGGGATCGTTGGGCCGGCAGTGAACCGCTGGTAGTCATCCCACCGATCGATCAGGCGGGTGAACAGGGCGTGGTGTTTGCGTTCCAGCTTCGTGGCGCGGGCTGAGGTCGCGGTCTTTCCCAGTATGGCGGCCGAGCGGAGCAGGTGCCGGTGGGCGTGGACGGCCTCGGTGTCGGGTTCGCGCCCGTGGTCGTGGGCCTGCCCGATGAGTTCCTTGATCTTCACCATGG
>Ga0181530_10005260_pt1 | contig 13284 bp, 4 predicted proteins | sample PEATcosm2014_Bin_42_FD_119769 | JGI IMG/M metagenome (GOLD analysis project Ga0181530, IMG submission 119769) | Peatland microbial communities from MTU Mesocosm Facility, Houghton, MI, USA - PEATcosm2014_Bin10_60_metaG | ecosystem: Environmental > Terrestrial > Soil > Wetlands > Peat | place... | reverse complement strand
TGAAGGGCGCCATTATGATGTCCGGAGCGTGGAACATCGCGCCGCTGCAGGTTCCCGGCGCAGGCGGCGGTGGACGCGGAGCGGCGGGTGGTCCTGGCGGACCGGGTGGTCCCGGCGGCCCCGGTGGTGGTTTTGCGGGCGCTGGCAGCACTTGCGGCGCAGGCGGCCCGGGCGCTGGTGACGGCGCGATCGCGGGCCCGAGCGGCCAGGCGCCCGCTCCAGCCGATGGCGGCGGAAGAGGACGCGGCGGTCCAGGACGCGGCCAAGTCGACGAAGCCACGCAGCTTGCGCGCTCGACGCTGCCCACCTACCTGAAGACCGATGTGAAGTTCATCTTCGCTTCAGCCGAGCTCGATCCGGGTATCAGCGACGGGAAGATGAGCGCGTTTTATCAGACCCTGCACGACGAAATGTGCAAGGCTGGTCCAGACCATTGCCCCATGATGCTGTTCGAGAAGGGTGAGAGCCATATGTCGGAAGTGTTCTCGTACGACACTCCCGACAAGACGGTTTCCGGCCCGGTTCTCGCGTGGATGAAGAAAATCAAATAGAGGAAAACCATGAAAAAAATGAATACCCTGTGGTGTGCCTTCGGCGCGGCAGCGCTGCTGGCCCCGATGGCCGCGCATGCGCAAGTGCCGCCCGACATTGAAGCCAAACTGAGAGCAATCGGGCAGATCGTGGACCCGGCATGCACGGCCAAGCTCTATCGGCCGCTGATGCCCGCCAACGACGTTCGAAGCAGTGCCAGCCCGCTGTATCCGGGAATCACGCTCTCCCGCGATGTTTCCTTTGGTCCGAATCCAAAAGACGTGGTCGATATTTTCGTGTCCGATAAAGGCGGCGCGAACCGTCCCGTGCTGATGTTCGTTCCAGGCGGCGCGGGCAACAAGATCGAACTGCAGGATCAGGAAGCCAACGCTTTTTACGACAACATCGGACGCTGGGGAACGAAGAACGGAATGGTTGTGGTCCTGATGCAGCGCCATCCCGGTGCGGCTTGGGACGATCCGGCCAAGGACGTTTCCGCGATGATCCAGTGGGTCGAGGCCAATATCTCGAAATACAAAGGCAATCCCGACCGCATGTTCGCGTGGGCGCAGTCGGCAGGCAACGGGCCACTGGGCACGTACGTGGGCCGTCACGAAGTCTGGGGGCCGAAGGGCGTCGGCATCAAGGGCGCCATTTTCATGTCGGGCCAGTGGAATATCGCGCCTATTCAGGTTCCGGGCGCGGGCGGCGGTGCAGGACGAGGCGCGGCGGCGCCAGGCGGACAGGCGGGAGCGGCTGCCGAGAACGGGCCGGGCAGCAGCTGTAACGCGGGCGCTCAGAATTCTTCCAATGGCTTCCTTCCCGGACGCACGGAAGGGCAACCCGGCGGGCCCAATCCCGCGCCTGCCGGTGGTCGCGGCGGTGGCCGTGGACGCGGTCCGGTAGATCCCGCCGTGCAACTCGCGCAATCCACGTGGCCCGATTACCAAAAGACCACAGTGAAGATCATGCTGGCCTCGGCGGAACTGGATCCAGGAATCAGCGACGGCAAAATGAGCCCGTTTAACCAGACGTTCCATGACGAGCTCTGCAAGCTGGGACCGGATCATTGCCCCACTCTGCTGTTCGAGAAGGGCGAAAGCCATATGTCGGAAGTGTTTTCCATCGACACCGACGACAAGACGGTTTCCGGCCCAATTCTCGCGTGGATCAAGAAGATTAAGTAGAGTAGCTGCTCCCTCGGGTATGGGCAGGCGAAACCGCCTGCCCCACAGCCCAGCCCACCCCCCAAACTATAATCAGAGTTTCAAGGCTCACGGTTGTCGTCCGTCGATGCCTTTTGAACCGCGCTACGGGTCACAGTGAACAAGTCAACTGAAATGGGGGACAGCCGCACGCTGTCTCTGTCGTTTGGACTCGCCTATGAAGACCTTGCCCATCACGAAGGTCTGACACGAGTCGATGCCATCTTTCTCGCCGAGCTACGGGCAGCCGCTCCGGCTCTCGAAGCCCGGCTGGCCGAAGCTCGCGCCGATTCCGCGGCCCTTACCGCCAAACAGCGCTCCGAACTGATCGTCGAACTCGCGCCGCACGTCGAAGACTTCATCGCCGCGTTGTTCCGCATCGAGCCGGAAGTCCGCGCGCTGCAGGCGCGCCATCACGAACTCGCGCCGCTGTATTCGGTGAAGCGGAAGTTCGTTCAGCGAAAAGCACTCACGGGACAAACGCCCGAAAAGGCCGCTGCCATCGACGGTCTCGCCGCCGCTGCCGAGCTTGAAGGGTTCATGCTCGAACCTTTGACCGAGCGCAGCTTCGCCAATCATGTGGATCGCTGGATGGAAGCCGAAGCCGAGCACGCCGAGCCTCTGCGAGCCGCGGCGCTCTATGCCGCATGGGCTACGCTCACTCCGGAAGGCAAGGCGAAGCATCGCGCGGGCATCCTTTTTAAGACACCGCACAAGCTCGACATGAACCACCTCGTTCCGGCGGAAAGAGTCCCGAACGACGGTTTCTTTCAGATTCAGTTCTCCCCCGATCGCTGGCGCCATCGCGAAGGCTTCCAGTTGACCGATCCCGGCACGGACCTGACGGGCGCGCTCGACAACGCGCATTACTGCATCAAGTGCCACAACCAGGGTAAAGACAGTTGCTCAACCGGACTGCGCGAAAAGGACGGCGCGTTCAAAGCCAGCGTGTTCGGCGTCAAGCTCGCCGGATGCCCGCTCGAAGAGAAAATTTCCGAGATGAATATGGTGAAGGGCAACGGCAATACGATCGGCGCGCTGGCCGTCGTGACCGTCGACAACCCGATGGCCGCCGCCACTGGTCACCGCATCTGCAACGACTGCATGAAGTCGTGCATTTTCCAAAAGCAGGAACCAGTGGATATTCCGCAGGTGGAGACGCGCACGCTCAAGGACGTGCTCGAACTTCCCTGGGGCTTCGAAATCTACAGCCTGCTCACGCGCTGGAACCCGCTCGATTTCTCGCGGCCGTTCGTGCGCGCTGCAACTGGCAAGAAGGTTCTCGTCGTGGGCCTTGGTCCCGCGGGGTTCACGCTGGCGCATCATCTGATGAACGACGGGCATGCCGTGGTCGCAGTGGATGGTCTCAAGATCGAACCTTTGCCACCGGATCTTTCGGGCGTGGACCCGCACGGACGCCGCGTCCCCTGCCGGCCCATTCACGACACGGCGGAAATCTACGAGCGGCTCGACGAGCGCGTGATGGCGGGATTCGGCGGCGTGGCCGAGTACGGCATTACCGTGCGCTGGAACAAGAACTTCCTGAAAGTCATCCGGCTGCTCATCGAGCGCCGCGCGGCGTTTGGTATGTATGGCGGCGTCCGCTTCGGTGGCACGATCACTGTCGACAGCGCGTTCGAGATGGGCTTCGACCATATCGCGCTGTGCGCGGGCGCGGGACGTCCAACGGTCATTCCGATGAAGAACGGCCTCGCGCGCGGCGTACGCCAGGCTTCCGATTTCCTCATGGCGCTGCAGTTGACCGGCGCGGCTAAGACCGATTCGTTGGCCAACCTGCAGGTCCGTATGCCCATCGTCGTGATTGGCGGCGGCCTGACCGCGATCGATACGGCAACCGAATCGCTCGCCTATTACGTCGTGCAGGTGGAGAAATTTCTGAAGCGCTACGACACGCTGGTCGAGGAACTCGGCGAAGCGGCCGTACGCGCCGCATGGAATCGCGACGAAGCTGAAATCGCGGATGAGTATATCGCCCACGCGCGCGCCATCCGGGCCGAGCGCGCTAATGCCGCGCGTGCGGGAAGATCGCCGCGGCTGATCGACCTCCTCAACCGCTGGGGTGGTGTCACCATCGCCTACCGCCGCCGTCTCATCGACGCGCCCAGTTACACACTGAATCACGAGGAAGTGGCCAAGGCCTTCGAAGAAGGCGTACGCTTCGCCGAGTGCCTCGCACCCGAGGAAGTGCTGCTGGACGCCGCGGGCGCGGCCGCTTCGCTGCGCTGCCGGAAGTACGCTTACGACGAGGCGGCAGGCAGCCTCGCGGCGACGGGCGAACGTGTGGTGCTGCCGGCGAAGACTATTCTGGTCGCGGCGGGCACACAGCCCAACACCGTTCTGGCGCGCGAAGACGAGCGCAATGTCACGCTCGATGGGCGTTATTTCCAGGCCTTCGACGACACGGGCCATCCGGTCAAACCGGAACGGATCGCGAAGCCGAAAGCGGTTCACGTTCTGATGTCGCTGCGTCCCGACGGGCGCGCCATCAGCTTCTTCGGCGACCTGCACCCGTCCTTCTCGGGCAATGTCGTCAAGGCGATGGCCAGCGCGAAGCAGGGCTATCCGGTCGTCTCGCGCGTGCTTGCCCGGCTTGCGCCATCGCAGCCGGAGCCGGCCGCTTTAGTCCGCCGCCTCAACGACGAACTGCGCGCCGTGGTGCACGAAGTGATCCGCCTCACGCCCACCATTGTCGAAGTGGTCGTGCGCGCGCCCATCGCCGCCCGCGCGTTCCTGCCTGGCCAGTTCTACCGGCTGCAGAACTACGAAACGCTCGCGCCGCGCACGAAGGACACAGTGTTCGGCATGGAAGGGATCGCGCTCACGGGCGCATCGGTCGACTTCGAAAAAGGACTGCTCTCGACCATCGTGCTCGAAATGGGCGGCTCCACCGACCTCTGCACGCTGCTGAAGCCAGGCGAGCCGGTCATACTGATGGGCCCCACTGGCACGCCGAGCGAAACGCCGCCCGAGGAGACAGTGCTGCTCGTCGGCGGAGGCCTCGGCAACGCGGTGCTGTTCTCGATCGGCCAGAAGATGCGCGAAGAAGGCTCGCGCGTGATCTACTTCGCCGGTTACAAGAAGATCATCGACCGCTATAAGGTCGAGGAAATCGAGAAAGCGGCCGACTTAGTCGTCTGGACCTGCGACGAAGCGCCCGGGTTCACTCCGACCCGCGCGCAGGACCGCGCCTTCGTCGGCAACATTGTGCAGGCCATCGCGGCGTACGGACGCGGCGAACTGGGCGACAGCCCGATCTCGCTGCATGCGGTGGATCGATTGATCGCGATCGGCTCGGACGGCATGATGCGCGCCATTCAGGAGGCTCGGCATGGCGTCCTGTTCCCTTACCTGAAGCCCGACCACCACGCCATCGCGAGCATCAACTCGCCGATGCAGTGCATGATGAAGGAGATTTGCGCGCAGTGCCTGCAGACGCACCGGGATCCGAAGACAGGCGAGGAGACGGTCGTGTTTTCCTGCTTCAATCAGGACCAGCCGCTCGATCATGTCGACTTCGCCAGTCTCCGCACTCGTCTTTCGCAGAACGGTGCGCAGGAGAAACTGACGCGTCTCTGGATCGATCACTGCCTGCGCGAAGTCGGCGCGCGCGGGTAAAACACGCATATAATGCTTGCGTGAGGCTGAGCATTGTCCTCCTGCTGATGCCGCTGGCCGCAAGCGCCGCCAGCCCCCGATCCGCCATAACGTTCTTTGGCGACGTGCTGCCCATCCTGCAAAAAAGGTGCCAGGTCTGCCATCGTCCCGGCGAGGCCGGTACGGGCTCGTTCCTCACTTATGAGAGCACACGTCCCTGGGCACAGGCCATCAAAACAAAGGTGCTGACCCGAAAGATGCCGCCCTGGTTCGCCAACCCGGAGTACGGACACTTTCTCAACGAGCGGCGGCTGACCGACGTCGAGATCCAGACGCTGGTTTCATGGGTCGACAACGGCGCGCCCGAAGGTGATCCCAAAGACAAACCGCCGCGCGCGAAATGGACTACGGGCTGGAACATTAATCCGGATGTGGTATTCGAGACAAAGGCCATACCGGTACCATCGCAGGGCGTTCTCGATTACGTGTATATCGTAATTCCCACTAACTTCGACCTCGATACGTGGATCACTGCAGGTGAGATTCGTCCCAGCGACCGCTCGGTGGTGCATCACATAAGTGCATTCTGGAGGCCAGCCGGATCAAGCTGGCTGAAGGATGCGAAGCCGTGGGTGCCCTATGCCATTCCCCGCGGCGAAGCGAACAAAGAAGCTGGCCTCCAGCCTGGGCGGCCGGGTGCAGCGCCACAAATGGTTGAAGCAGGCGCGGAGTTCCTGATCGGCTACTCGCCCGGCATGCCGCCGCAGGACTTCAGCATGGATCGCGCGGCCAAACTGATTCCGGCGCAATCCGATCTGGTGCTCGAAGTGCATTTCACGCCCAACGGCAGAGCGCCGGTCGAGGAACGCATTCAGACCGGCTTTGTTTTCGCTAAGGTCGAGCCTTTGCGGCGTTTTCTGACCGTTTCGAACTGGTCGTGGGATATCTCTATCCCTCCGGGCGATGCCAACCACGAGGGCCACGCCTCCATGCGCTTCAATGAAGCCGTGGACCTGATCTTCATGCAGCCGCACATGCATCTGCGCGGGAAAGACATGACCGTCCGCCTGGTGTATCCGGATGGAAAATCCGAGGTCGTACTGGACGTCCCGCATTACGAGTTCAACTGGCAGATCATTTACTATGAGACGCAGCCACTGCACGTGCCCAAGGGCACGCGTATGGAGATTACAGCCCATTGGGATAACTCGGCTAACAACCCCTTTAATCCGGATCCAGGGGCGCGGGTCAACTTAGGGGCGCAGAATACCGATGAGATGCTCGTCTGTCACACGGGGTTCACTGTTGAAAGGCGTTCTTACAACCCGAATCTGGTAACAATCCTGGGTCCCCGGTAAACAGAATCGGCCCCGCGGTCGTAACACCGCGGGGCCGATTTATATTCGACCTAGTAACTACTTAGAACACGTACTTCAGAGCTAGCTGCATGATACGGGGATTTACCGCCAGACTGGTAATCTGACCGAAGTTGCCCGCTCCAAAGTTAACGGCCGGGTTGCTGAAATTCGCGTGGTTGAAAAGGTTGAACATCTCGGCGCGGAACACCAGAACCGCACCTTCGTGGATGCCGCCCACCCGCGTAGTCTTGATGAGCGACATGTCGAAGTTGAGCTGACCGGGCCCGAGGATCGGTCCGATTCCGATATTGCCGTAGCCCGTACCGCCGGTACCAGCCACGCCCGGCGTTGCGCCGACAATCGGATTTGTGGTTAACGCCGCGGTATTAAAGTATCCGAGGCCGCCCGTGCCGGCTCCGAGCCGCTGACCCAGCGAGCCCGAACTGGGGAGGTTCGCGTAGGTAAATCCAGGCGCGATTTCCGCCGCCGAGAGCGCACTGCTCGGCGAGCCGTTCAGACCGTAAATCGCTCCGCCGTTGCTGTTCTCGAGGATGAGAGGATCGCCGTCCTGGATGGTCGTAACGCCCGAAAGCGCCCAGCCGCCCAGCAGCGCGCCCGCAACGCCCTTCAGACTGGCGCCCGGAATCGCGTAATTGTAGTTGATCACGAGGCGCTGCGGACGGTACTGCGTATTCAGTCCGTATTGCTGCGCCTGATTGAGGGGATTGTTGTAATTCTGTCCGCTCGCGACTTCATAGTCGTTAAAGGCCCTCGCCCAGGTGTAAGCCGCCTGCATGGTCAGACCGTGTGATAACTGCTTGCGGACTGTGACCTGCAGACTATTGAACTTATACGCTCCGTTGGTCGTCGCGTACTGCATGCCCGTGGGGGACATTCCCAGATACGGAACGCGCAGCGTCGCGTTTTGATCCGTGTTCTCGGTTACGACGCCCCAGATCGGTGTCCCGGTGTAGAGTTGCGCCGGGTTCAGCTCCTGCAGATTTTCCGACTGATGAATACCGTGGGAGCCGACATAGCCGACTTCCAGCACCCAGCGCGGCCAGAATTCATACTGAACGTTGAAGTTCCATTCGTAGACCAGCGGCGTCTGCATGGTCTCGTACATGGACGTCTGCGTGATATTGGACGACATATCGAACGGCGACTGCTGCGCCGCCGGCAGATTCGCCTGGGCGAAGTTGACCCAGCGCTCGGGGATTTGCCCCCAGTGATAATTCTCGAACGGAGCCGCGAGAGACGAGAATTGATTCGTGCTCGTGCCCTGATCGAGTGTCGGAGCGTAGGGCGGACTCTGTTCGATCGAATGGACGATGTTGTTGCCGTCGATGCGGTCGAAGAAGAATCCGAAACCGCCGCGAACCACCAGCTTGTTGCTGGAGGTGGGCTGGTATGCAAACCCAATGCGCGGAGCAAAGTCGTCTTTGGGAGACCCGCTCTGCACGCTGACCAGGTTGCCGCTGCTGATGATACCGGCGGGAAGCGGTCCATAGGTCGCCGTGCTGTAGTTGGACGGCACAACCCAGCCGGCGTAGCTGCCACCCACCGGGAACAGAGGCTGTCCAAAGGTAGGTTCCTGCGTGGTGGCGGGGACGGGAACCGTCGCGATCTGCGAAGGCCACATGTTGACCGCGTTGCCGTACTTATCGGAGAGCAGGCCGTCATACTCCCAGCGCAACCCCAGGTTGATGGTCAGGTGCTGGCTGAACTTCCAGTCGTCCTGAACGAATCCGTTGGCGTTCTTCATCCGGTAGCCGTGCACGATACCGCTGGGCGAGCTGGCGACATCGTAGTTCGAGGTATTCAAAACGTTACTGTACTGGGAGCCGTTGCAGGTGGCGCTGGCCACGCCGCAGGCGCCCGGCAGCCCGATCAGAAAATCGTCGAACGTATCGAAATCCATGATCCCGTGCGAAAGCCACGAGCCGACCCAGGTCCAGCGAGTGTCTTCCCACTCGCCGCCGAAACGGAATGTGTGCTTCCCTTTGGTCCAGGAAAGCTGATCGCCCAGACCGTAAGTGGTCTGGTTATGAACGACGTTATTGGTGCCGCCGTAGGCCTCAAACTGGCCCTGAATTTCCAGCTGCGGAGGCAGGGGACTGATCCCGCCCAGAAGTCCCTCTCCGGGGTTGGCGCATGCCGTGCCTGCCGCCTGGGCGGTGCCGCAGGTGGGATAAATGTTCGTGGCGTTCATGCCCGGGCTTGAGTTTTCCGACTGCGTGTTGGTGGAGCGCAGGATACTGATGCGGGCTTCGTTGACGATCGTATTGGAGACAATCGTGGTGAGCTTCTCGCTGCCGCTCTGATAACCGAAGACCGAGGATCCGGGGAGGCCCGGCAAAGGCGTGGTGGTGCCGTTGAAGCTGATGGCCTGCGGCTCCTGCGAACGATAGTATTTGCTGCTGAGCGTGTTTTTCGAATTGATGATGTAGTCGAGATTCAGCATCCCCTGGTATTGCTTGTCGATGGCAGGCTGGGTATAGGCCTGCCCCGAGAGGAAACCTGAAGTTCCGGAACTCAGCATGTCGTAACCGCCGCTCGCCGTGGTTCCCTGCAGATAGCGCATCGCGTAGGGATTGATGTTCGATCCGTCGCATGCCACCTGGGTACCCGTACCCGCTCCGCCGCCTCCGGGGTTGGCCTCAAACGCCGTGCTGCCAGGATGATTGGCCGGGCAGAGAGCTGCCCCGAGAGCAGCCTGGAAAGTCGCCGCCGCGGCGTTATTCACGCCGCCGATGCTCGTGGTTCCGCGAGGACCGGTGGGAATCGGAGGAAGCGTGATGCCAGTGGAAAAGCCCTGACTGACCGAGCCGTTTTTCTGCATCGTTTGCTGATAGGAGCCGAAGACGAAAAGCTTGTCTTTTTTGATCGGTCCGCCCATCGTGCCGCCGAACTGGTTCTGATTGAAAATCTGCTTCGCGCCGCCGATGCAGGCCGCCGAAGTGGGTGACTCACCGCACTGCCGATTGCGGAAGAAGTCGGTCGCGTTCAGAGCCGTATTGCGGAAGAACTCAAACGCCGTTCCGTGGATTGTGTTGGTGCCCGATTTTGTTACGACGTTGACGTTGGCGCCCGCATTGCGGCCGTAACCCGCGTCATAGAGCGAAGTCTGGATCTTGAATTCTTCCAGCGAATCGGGATTGGGAACGGGAATGCCGCTGTAGAATCCGGCATTCACAGACCCGCCCTCCGCCGATGCCATCGCGATACCGTCCATCATGTAATTATTCTGGGACGTCAGCGCGCCGTTCACGGCCGTATCCACGCCGCCCGCGCCAAAACTGGTCGCGTTCAGGACATTGGCGGCCGTGCCGGCCGAGAGTCCGATGAGATTGGTGTAGTTGCGCGTAGTGAGCGGCAAAGCCGTAGCGGTATTGCTGTTTACCACGGTGCCCATGGCCGAATTGGCGGTCTGAATGGTCTCGACGTTGGCCTCGACCGTCACTTCCGCGCCCTGCGCGCCGACTTCGAGCGCGTGGTCCGCCGTCTCCGTTTCGGTCACGTTGACGGTAACCGGAACTTCTACCGGCTTAAAACCGGCAGCACTGAACTTGACTCTGTATGTGCCGGCCGGCAGCAAGCCGAACTGATACTGACCCGCCCCGTTCGTGGTTCCGGTGCGGGACTGGTTGGTGTCTGCGTTGGTCGCGGTTACGGTTGCATTTGGAATCACGCCGCCTGTCATGTCGGTGACGGTTCCGGTGATTGCGCCTGTACTGACGGTTTGCGCCATCAGCGATGGCGCGAATAATAGTGGGAAGACAATCGCCGCCCACGCATACGATAGACTTCTGAACTTCATCCCCGACCCCCTTAAGCTTTCCCGCGAACTCTAAACTGACCAAGAAGCGGGGACGATAGTATCGAAGCCGGATGCCGGAGTCAAGGGTAAGGTTAAAATAAGGTTAAAATAAACCCCGGCCCCGCGGTTCCAGCGCCGCAGGGCCGGATTCGTCTATTAACTTGGTTACGCCTCAGAACGTGTACTTCAGAGCGAGCTGCATCAGGCGGGGATTCACCGACATGCTGGTGATCTGGCCGAAGTTGCCCAATGCTATGTTGGTCGCCGGGTTGCTGAACTGCGGGTGGTTGAACAGGTTGAAGAACTCGGCGCGGAACTGTAACTGCGCGTCTTCGTGAATCCCGCCCACTCGCGTGTTCTTGATGAGCGACATGTCGAAGTTAAACTGGCCCGGTCCGAGAATCGGCCCGATTCCCGAGTTGCCCCAGCCCGTGCCGCCGGTACCGGCGACATTCGGATCGGCACCAACGATCGGAATGGTGGTGAATGCCGCGGCATTCAGGTATCCGATGCCGCCGGTGGCGCCTCCGAGCCGCTGGCCCAGCGGACCCGATGTGGCGATATTGGCGTACGTCACGCCCGGCGCCATCTCCGCTCGCGAAAGCTCGACACTGGTGGCGCCGCTCAAACCGAAGATCGCGCCGCCACGGCTGTCACCGATGATTAGCGGAAAGCCATCCTGGATCGTTGTTACGCCAGCCAGCGCCCAGCCGCCGAGCAGCGCGCTGGCAACCTTGTTCTTCGCGTACCCCGACGGAATACTGTACTGGTAGTTGATCACCAGCCGCTGCGGGCGGTACACCGTATTCAAGCCGTACTGCTGCGCCTGGTTGTTGGGATCGCCGCTGTTTTGCCCGCTCGGTCCTTCGTAGTCGTTAAAAGCCCTCGACCAGGTATAGGCCGCCTGGAAAGTCAGACCATACGACAACTGCTTGCGAACCGTGGTCTGCAGACTGTTGAATTTATACCCGCCGTTGGTCGTCGCGTACTGCATACCGGTGGGAGACATTCCGAGGAAGGGAACACGCAAAGTCGCGTTATTGAGCGTGTTCTCGGTTACCTGGCCCCAGACCGGATTGCCCGGGGTCGCCAGCATGGCTTCGTTCAGTGCCTGCAGGTTTTCGGACTGATGGATACCGTGCGAGCCGACATAGCCGACTTCCAGCACCCAGCGTGGCGCAAACTCGTATTGAACGTTGAAGTTCCATTCATACGACAGGGGCGTCTGCATGGTCTGGTACATGGCGGTTGCCGTGATATTGGACGACATATCGAACGGAAGCTGGGTGCCGTTCGCCAGATTGGCCTGAGCGAAGTTGACCCAGCGTTCGGGGATTTGTCCGACATGGTAGTTCTCAAAGGGCGCTGCGAGCGACGAGAATTGATTCGTGCTCGCGCCCTGATCGAGCGTCGGCGCGTAAGGCGCGCTCTGTTCGATCGAATGGACGATTTGATTGCCGTCCATGCGGTCGAAGAAGAAGCCGAAGCCGCCGCGCACGACTAGCTTGTTATTGGAGGTGGGCTGATAAGCGAAGCCGAGACGCGGAGCGAAATCGTCCAGCGGCGTTCCCTGTTTCACGCTGACCAGGTTCCCGGAGTTGAGGATACCCGGAAACTGAGAAAGCGGGCCATAGGTCGCGGTGCTGAAGTTGGATGGCACGACCCACCCTGCATAGGTACCACCCGTGGGGAACAGTGGCTGCCCATAAGTGGGTAACTGAGAGGTAATCGGCTCCGGCACCGTCAATACCTGGGAAGGCCACATGTTCACGGCGTTACCGTATTTATCGGAGAGCAGGCCGTCATACTCCCAGCGCAGCCCCAGATTCACCGTCAGACGCTGGCTGACCTTAAAGTCGTCCTGTATAAACGCGTTGGCATTCTTCATCCGGTAGCCGTGAACGATGCCTGCGGGTCCGGTGGCAACATCAAAGTTGGTGGTATTGAGGACGTTACTGTAGGCCGAACCATTACAGAGGCCGGCGACGGCCGCGCCGCAGCCTCCCGGCAAACCGATCAGGAAGTCGTCGAAATTCTGGAACGCCATGATGCCGTGCGAGAGCCACGAGCCAACCCACGTCCAGCGGCTGTCTTCCCACTCTCCGCCGAAGCGGAAGGTGTGCTTCCCCTTGGTCCAGGAAAGCTGATCGCCAACACCGTAGGTGGTCTGGTTATGCGTGACGTTATTGGTACCGCCGTAGGCCAGAAAATCTCCCTGGACGGCGATCTGCGGCGGAAGCGGGCTGTTTCCACCCAAAACGCCCTCTCCAGGGTTAGCGCAGGCGCCTTGCGACGCGGAGGCAGTACCGCATGTGGGATAGATGTTAGTAGCATACATGCCCGAGCTTGGGTATTGCGTTTGGTTGTTGGTACCGCGGAGGATGCTGATGCGCGCCTCGTTGACGATCGTATTGGACACGATCGTAGTCAGCTTCTCAATGCCATTCTGGTAACCGTAAGCGTTGGCTCCAGGCAGACCGGGAAGAGCTGGAGAACCGAAAAAGTTAATGGCCTGCGGCTCCTGCGAGCGGTAGTACTTGCTGGTGATCGTGTTCTTCGAATTAATCACGTAGTCAAGATTCAGCATTCCCTGCTTTTGATGGTCAAGCGCGGGATTCGTGTAAGCGAGACCGGCCAGGAAGTTGGAAGTTCCGGAACCCGGGATGGCATATCCTCCGCCGGCAATTGTGCCCTGCAGATAGCGCATCGCGTAGGGATTGATGTTCGATCCGTCGCATGCCACCTGGGTGCCCTG
>Ga0181530_10005252_pt1 | contig 13307 bp, 9 predicted proteins | sample PEATcosm2014_Bin_42_FD_119769 | JGI IMG/M metagenome (GOLD analysis project Ga0181530, IMG submission 119769) | Peatland microbial communities from MTU Mesocosm Facility, Houghton, MI, USA - PEATcosm2014_Bin10_60_metaG | ecosystem: Environmental > Terrestrial > Soil > Wetlands > Peat | place... | reverse complement strand
TCACGACCAGTCCAACGAGCCCTTTTTCCATAAGAACGCCACGGGCATGGTCGACGGCCAATCGACCGTGACGGCGGCGTTGATTCTGGTCCTCGGGCCCCACCAGTAACGCAAGAACCGCCGTAACCGCAACCCTTCGTTCTTTATTCCGTCCTCATGAGCTGAACGATAGACTCGGCTCACCGCAGAGCACTCGGGACCGGCCGACCATGCACTTGGCCGGGCCCCCCAGCAGGCAAGGCCGTAGCTCGGCGCGGCGCAAGCGGTGGAGGATGTGCCGCAACCAGTGGTTTTCGCAAATTCCCGGCGACCATCCACCGGGAGGCGCCAGACGAATTTCAACCCTCAGGAGAATATTCATGGCAGATTCGAAAGCACCTCAGATGCAGGCAACGCTGGGCCTCACCCAGCTAACCGCAAATGCAATGGCGCTCATCGCTCCCGGCGCCTTCCTCTGGCTCACCTTCCAAATCCAGGCCACCACAGGCGTTTCGGGCCAGCCATCCACCGCGCCATCCATGTGGCTGGGCATCTTCATTTCCCTGCTGCTTTGCCTGGCCACGGCCGTGTCCTACGCCGAGATCTCCAAGCTCTTTCCCGGCACGGGCTCCAGCTACTACTACGCTGAACAGGCCATGCTCTCCAAGGACAAGGCCTTCAAATATGCCCGCATTGCCAAGTTCGTCGTCGGTTGGGCATCGCACCTCTACTACTGGGTTTATCCCGGCGTGATGGTCGCCGTCACAGGCGTCTTTGTTGGATACATCGTAGGCTTCCTGTACCCGACATTCATGAGCGGCTCCAACCCCGGGTTGCTCTTCATGATGATCGTCGCGGTGGTCTTCTCCTTCTTCGTCGCGTGGATCGCCTCCAAGGGCGCCGGCGCCTCCTCGGCGGTCAACATCGCCATGAATGTGATTCAGATATCGGCCCTGATCGTCTTCAGCGTTCTGGCCCTCGGCTACCGCGCCAACCATCCGGCCGGCGCGCCCGCCTTCCAGTACGATACCCAGACGCAGGAGACTTTCACTTACCAATTCGCCACCAATCCCAAAGACAGCTCCATCATGCGTGACGCGAGCGGCAATCCTCTCCCGTTGCTCGATAAGTCCGGAAAGCCCGTTCCGTTCACGATCGATTACACTCCTACCGACTCTAGCGGCAACTTCCTTGCGCATCCCAACTTCGCCTCTGTCGTCGGCGTTCACAAATGGAGTTGGGTCTTCATCCAGTCCACGGTCGCCATTCTCATTCTGGTCGGCTTCGAATCGGTTACCTCGATGGGAGGCGAGGCAAAAAATCCGACCAAGCATATTCCCATCGCCGTCATTGCCTCACTGCTCATCCAGGGGTTGTTCTGTTACCTCTTTGAGTACATGTGTGCCAACTACTTTCTCAACTCCGGGTATACCATGCAAAGTGCCGCCAGTTCCGCCGCGCCCATTGGCGACATGATGATCGTCGTCGGCGATCAACTGCTCGGCCAGGGCCACGGCCGGTACTTCATGCTCGCCGAGGCCGTCACTGTTTTCTTCGCCCTGATCGGCACCACGCTGGCCTGCATGAACACCGGCGCCCGCGTCACTTACGCCATGGGCAAAGACGAGGAGGTTCCCGAACACTTCGGAATGCTGCACGCCGGGTCGCTCTCCCCGCGCAAAGCCATCTGGACGCTGGCTGCGATCTCGGCGGTCATTGGCGTCGCCGCAATCTCGCTGATGTTCGGCGACGCCGCCGCGCCGACCGACGCCGCCATCGCCGCCCTGCCTCACGGCATCTTCTCCAGTTGGGGCTACCTGCCCCACGATACGCTGGCCAAGCTGCCCGACTCGCTGCTCACTTTGACGCTCACCTCCAACTTCGGCACCTTCATCCTCTACGGGCTGAGCTGCCTGCTGTGCATCGTCGCCTACTCCGAACGTCACGACAAGAATATCCTCATGCATTACCTCATCCCTGGCTTCGGCCTGGTGGCCAACCTCACCTGCATGGCCTTTTACGTCGCGGGACCGTTCTTCAACCTCGGCACCAAGATGGAGCCATTAACCGCTCTGGGCATCTCCGCCATCTGGGGCCTCTACGGAGCGGTGTACTTCATCCGATCATCCAAGGCCAAAGGCAAGTCGGCACTGGTGACTTCAAAAACGGAGATGTCGCAAACGATCTAGTTGCTCGTTAACGCAGTTTCAGATCCTGGGTGGACCTCCTCTTCGGCCTCTCTACGAGAGGCCGGAGAGGGGACCCACCTCGTTGCCATTTCAAGCTCGACTCACCCATCCCCTGAACAAACGCCTCCCGCTACAACTTCGCGGGATGCTTCACACGGCGGCACACATGTTGGATGTACAGTTCGGCCAGGCAAGCGACTTTGGCAAAGTCCGCACCAATAATGAGGACGCCATGGGGTCGTTTATCCCTGCATCGCGCCAGCAGACGCGTTCTCACGGTTATCTTTTTGCGATTGCCGACGGCGTCGGGGGCCTCGACCTGGGCGAAGTCGCCTCGTCAACAGCCGTAGCGGTGCTGACTGAAGAGTTTGGCAAAGCGCAACCGGGATCTATGCTCATCAGTCTTCTGCCGCGGCTGATCCAGCGCGCCAATGCGGCCGTGCACGATTGCACCCTCAACCCGCAGCACAACGGCCACAAGATGGCCACCACGGTCGTGGCCTGCGCTCTGCGTTACGACCAGGCCGTGGTCTCGCACGTCGGTGATTCACGCTGCTACCTGGTGCGCAACGGCCAGGCGCGGCAGATCACGCAGGACCATACGATGGTTAACGAACAGCGCAGGATGGGCCTGATCTCCGCCGACGAGATTGCCACGTCCGATGCCCGCCACGTGCTCATTCGCTCCGTGGGGCCGGAGATGTTCGTCTCGCCCGACACCACGGCGGTCACCCTGCAGCCGGGCGACGTGCTCGTGCTCTCAACCGACGGCTTGCACGACGAGTTGCGCGAACCGGAGATCGCCGCCATCGCTTCGCAAAAGAAGGACGCCGCGCAGATCGCCCGCGAGCTCGTGGCCCGCGCCGTCGAAATCGATGGCGGCGACAACACCACCGCGCAGGTCATTCGCGTCCGCTCGGTGGAGCAGGTGGGCATGTATCGCGGACGCCCCTACCGGCTGCCAATTTGAGAAATGCAGGGACCGAGGGAACAAGGGACCAAGGGAACAAGAAAACCAGGGACCGAAGAATCAGGGCAGTCTTCGCCTTGCGGTGAAAAATCGCTCAGATCGGGTCGGCAATTTTGCCGGCTTACTAACTCGCTGGCTCGGTCCCTCGGTCCCTTGTTCCCTTGGTCCCTGTTTCCCGATACAGTAGAAAAAGCTACCCCGATGGAGCCTCAAGCACAATGAGTTTTTACGATGCACTGGAGCCCGGCGCGTACATTGATTCCTACCGCATCGATGCGGTGGTGGCGCGCAGCGGCATGGCTACCATCTACCGCGCCACCGACCTGCGCGACAATCGCACCGTGGCCCTCAAGATTCCCCATCCCGACATGGAGGCAGATCCGCTTTTTTCCGATCGCTTCCAGCGCGAGGCCGCCATTGGTGAACGTCTGGACCACCCCAATGTCATGCACGTGTTCGGCGGCGAAAAACGCTCCCGCATCTACATGGTCATGGAATGGTGCGAGGGCCGTTCGTTGCGCCGCATTCTCGACGAGGGCCGGCTCGCCTACGACCGCGCCATCCACATCGCCGAGGGCGTGCTCAAGGCTCTGGCATACATCCACGCCAACGGCGTGGTGCATCGCGACCTGAAACCGGAGAACATTTTGGTCGACGACAACGACGACATTAAGCTCATCGACTTCGGCATCGCCGGCGATTCGTCCTCGCGCCGGCTCACCTACGCCAACTTCACCACTGCGCTGGGCACGCCGGATTACATCTCTCCCGAACAGGTGAAGGGCAAGCGCGGCGACGGCCGCAGTGACATCTATTCCATGGGCGTGATTCTCTACGAGATGCTCACCGGCAAACTGCCCTTCAACGGCCCCACGCCGCTGGCCGCCATGAACGACCGCCTGCTGAACCACCCCACGCCGCCGCAGGTGGCAGACCCCTCCGTGTCTCCGCAGATGCAGGAGATTCTTTACCGCGCTCTGGAGCGCGATCCCAGAAACCGCTACGCCCGCGCCGAGGAGTTTCTCCATGATCTGGAGCACCCGGAGGAGGTTGGCGTGGAGGACCGCGACGAAATCCGCGACTGGGAGAATCGCAAATCTCCGCTGGCCCGCAAGATCCTTTACTACGGCGGTTTGGCCCTTATTCCCGTCGTGATTTTGCTGATCATGGTGCTCATCGCCCGCCACCGCTAGGAAGAAACAGCGGAGTTAGCGGAGCTAGCGGTGTTAGCGGAGCTAGATTGGCTCCGGCAGCCTAACGCGTTCCATGTGCAGTGGGCGGGATACGCCGGGTGAGTCAACAGGAGTTTTCCACATCCCCCACCTTCCAATTCTTCACGGATTCCTTATGCTGTTGGCATTAGCATTTCTGCGATTCCCGGGCGCCTGCCCAATTCGCAGCGAAATTGTGCCCGTATCGGCCCCAACCCCGTGCAAGCATTTTTCGCACGGGAGGCTGTGGAGCGTTTGTCCATATCGCACTGTTGTCTAACAGATTCCGCAACGTGTCTTTGGCATTTTCGGAAAAACTGTATCCGGTGATTCCGCATCTTGAGCCAACGCGACCTGTAAACCAGGCCTCCTTTGCGCCGCCGACCCATGCAACGCGAGAGGCAGACAGGAAACGCTGACCGGATGCAATCTCCAGACACATCTTTTCCGGGATTGCCGCCGGCCTCCACCATGCAACCCGGTCTTGCGTATCACAAAAGCAAGCGAAAGGAGAAGTAAGAATGCCGCGAACCCCGAGTGATGTGAAAAAGCTTGCCAAAGATGCAGGCGTGAAAATTATCGACCTGAGGTTTATTGACCTGCCGGGTATGTGGCAGCATTTTTCCATTCCAGTGGAAGACCTCGAGGACGACCTGTTCAACAAAGAAGAAGGCATCGGCTTCGATGGGTCGAGCATCCGTGGTTTCCAGCAGATTCATGAGAGCGACATGGTTCTGGTTGCCGACGCGGATTCGGCGGTGGTGGATCCGGTTCTCTCCGTGCCCACGATGAACATCATCTGCAACGTTTTCGACCCCATCACGCGCAAGCCCTATACGCGCGACCCGCGCCATGTTGCGCAAAAGGCCGAAGCGTATCTGAAGAAGACCGGAATCGCCGACATGAGCTACTGGGGTCCGGAGGCGGAGTTCTACATCTTCAACGACGTGCGCTACGGCCAGACCGCGAACAGCGGCTATTACCACGTCGATTCCGACGAAGGCGTCTGGAACACCGGGCGCGAGGAGGGTCCGAACCTGGGCTACAAGCTGCGCCACAAGGAAGGCTACTTTCCGGTGCCGCCCTCCGACCAGTTGCAGGACATCCGCTCGGAGATCATCCTGGCGCTGAAAGACATGGGCGTCAAGTGCGAAGTGCACCACCACGAAGTGGGCACGGCCGGCCAGTGCGAGATCGACATGCGCTTCGGCCCGCTGGTGAAGATGGCCGACAACCTTCTCAACTACAAGTACATCATCCGCATGATCGCCAAGAAGCACGGCATGACCGCGACCTTCATGCCCAAACCGCTGTTTGGCGACAACGGATCCGGCATGCACGTTCACCAGAGCCTGTGGAAAGGCGACAAGAACGTCTTCTTTGATGCCAAGGGCTACGCGCTGCTGAGCCAGACCGCGAAGTATTACATCGGCGGCCTGCTGAAGCACGCACCGGCTCTCTTGGCCATCGCCGCTCCCACCACAAATTCCTATCGTCGCCTGGTACCGGGTTACGAGGCTCCGGTGAATCTGGCCTACTCCAAGCGCAACCGCTCGGCAGCGGTGCGCATTCCGGTCTACTCGACGAGCCCCAAGGCCAAGCGCATCGAGTTCCGCTGCCCCGATCCCTCCACCAATCCTTACCTCTGCTTTGCGGCCCTGCTCATGGCCGGACTCGACGGCATCAAGAACAAGATCGATCCCGGCGAGCCGCTCGAAAAGGACCTGTACGAGCTCGAGCCGGCAGAAGCCAAGAAGATCAAGAGCACGCCCGGCTCGCTGGGCGAAGTTCTCATCGCTCTCGAAAAGGACCACGACTTCCTGCTGGAGGGAGACGTTTTCACTCCCGACCTGATCGAAACCTGGATCAGCTACAAGCGCGAGCGCGAGTTGGCCCCGGTCAACCTGCGCCCCGTGCCCTACGAGTTCTTCCTCTATTACGATCTGTGAGGCGGACTCGAAGCACAACGCAAATCATGGAAACGGCCGGTTTACGTCAAGCCGGCTGTTTCCATCTGCGCTTCAATCTCTTCGGTCAGCGCTTCGGCGGCGTCAATGCAGTCGTTGCGACTCACGTCGCGATGTGTCACCAGGCGGATGGCATCCGGCCCGAAGGCTCCGGCGAGCACGCCGCGCGCCTTGAGCCGCGCCGCAAGATCGGCAGCGCCCTTCCCCGACTGCAAACGGAAGACGACGATGTTGGTCTCCACCGACTCAAGATCGATCACGACGCCCTCGGCGGAGGCCAACGCCTCGGCCAGCAGCCGCGCATTGGCGTGATCTTCGTGCAGATGCTTCGGGCCGTCTTCGAGCGCGATCAGGCCGGCCGCGGCGAGTATACCCACCTGCCGCATTCCGCCGCCGAGGCACTTGCGCAAAATGCGCGCCCTCGCCATGCGTTCCGCCGAGCCCACCAGCATGGAACCTACCGGCGCGCCCAGTCCCTTCGACAGGCAGAACATTACCGTATCGAAGCCGCGGGTCAATGTGCGCACATCCACGCCTAGCGCCACGGCTGCGTTGAAAATGCGCGCTCCATCGAGATGCAAAGGAAGCTTGCGATCTTTCGCGCCCGCCCAAATCTCCTCCAAAACTTGAAGCCCGGTGACGCGGCCGCCGGCGAGGTTGGCCGTGTTTTCAATTTCGATGAGACCGGTCGGAGCGCGGAACGGCCCAACGGGAGTGATGGCGGGCTCAATGTGTTTCCAGGTGAGAATGCCGCCTTCGGCAGGCACGGCGCGGATCAGGCAGCCGGAAAAGACTGCTGTCGTCGCCATCTCGAAGTCGAGAATGTGCGCGCGCGATTCGGCAATCACTTCCTGGCCCGGCTGGGTTAGCAAACGGATGGCAATCTGGTTGCCCATGGTGCCCGTAGGCACAAACAGCGCCGCCTCGCGGCCAAACACTTCGGCCGCGCGCCGCTCCAGCAGGTTGACGGTCGGATCCTCGCCGTACACATCGTCGCCCACTTCGGCAGCGGCCATGGCCGCGCGCATCTCCGGAGTGGGCCGCGTGACCGTATCGGAACGTAGATCAATAATTGCCGCCAATTCTTCTTCCCTTTCCGCCCTGAGGTTCCTTAATGAACGCCAAATACACTGCACGGAACATTTTGAGCGATCGTGTACACCGTACTCCAGATTCGCGAGATACGATCATGGCGGCGGTGCAGTCCGATGACCAGCAGATCGATCTTGTGTTCGCAGACAAAATTCACGATCCCGTCCACCGTTTCCCCGTCCACCACGTTGGTTGTCAGGCGCACGCCTGCGCGTTCTGCCAGCGCTCGCGCCTTTGCTTGCATTTGTTCGTAATACTTCATGCGATCGTCCTCGAGAGTGGTCAGCATCGCAGGATCGGTGCTGGTCGCAAACCCGGTGTAGGCCGGTAGCTTTTCCATGACGGTGATCGTCTGCAGCCCGGCGCCAATGCATCTCACAAGATCGATCGCGGCGGTCAGCGCGCGGCCGGCCTCAGGCGAGTCGTCATAGGCTACGGCAATGTTCTTGTACATCTTCACCCTCGATCCCGGCCTGCCTGAACCCTGCCCCTTATCGTCAAGGTATTTTCTCCATCGGCAGCTCTATGACCGGCGAGCGCTTGCCGTCTTTCTCCGCATACGCCCAGAGGCCATGGAAGTTGGCGCGGATGCCCGGCTGCATTTTCAGAAATGCACTCAGCACCGCCGTTGCCTCGGTGCGCAGCGCAGCCGGATCGGTGACGCCGGTCGATTGATACACCACGCCCAGGTCGGCTTCGCGCAGCGTAGGATCGAAGCCCACGGCTTCGATCTTCCAGGTGCGATCGCCATCGGGCAGCGACAGCGGAAACGCGCTCTGCGGCGAGGGCATGATGAGCGCCTGCTCCTGGTGCAGCTTTTCCAGGTTGGGCGAGGAGAGAAAGTCAACCGGCAGCAGCAGGTAACGGGCCGCATCGTAGCTGTACCATGCGCTCCACGGATCGGCTTTGGCCAGCGAGCGTCCGCGCACCCAGTACCACACGCCGTCATGCCCCTCGAAGACGCCCGGCCGAATCGTCAGTCCCGCCAGTTTCCACGCCACCGCCGCGCCGTCCCATGCCAGAATGATCCCCACCTGCCCCGCCAGCGGCGCTCCCACGGCATCGGCCAGCACCACGGCGTAACGCCCCGGAGGCAGATCGTTCATATTGATGGTCACGGTCAGCGAGCCCGCGGCATTTGAGCAAAAAAACTGCGTATCCATGGGCGCAGTCTGCTCGCTCGCGTCAAGCAGGTAGAGATTGCGCAACTGGAGATGGCCGCCCTTCAGCAGCGGCGCTGCCTGTTCCACAGTGGCGCGGATTCCGTCCCACTGCGATGCTTCCTGCGGCAGCAGCACGGCCTGCAATGTGGACTCATCCTGCGCCGTCACGGCGTTTGCCACTTTGGTGACGATCGCGGAGAGCGCATCCCGGTCCAGCGATCCGAGTTGGGGCTCTGGGGTGCAATTCGCCGCCCAGCTCGCCCACGGCGTCAACAGCAACGCCAACCCCAATAAAACCATCCGCCGCAAGCGCATTTCCGTCTTCATCCTTTTTGCCCCGAGAATCTCATTTTTATACAGCAATATGAGCTGGTTGCATAAGTGCTCAATGCCGATTGAAAAGCATCGCTCAGGGGTTAAAACCCCTGGTTTTCCGGCCTTCTTTGGCACGAGTAAATTCGTGCCCCGATACAAAACCAGATTTATGTAACCAGTTCTATGAGCGTCGCCCGGCCACTGCTAGTCTAGTACAGTGAGCGGCTATGGATCGCGGCGCGCCGTGCCGCATTCTGCCGCAATTGATTCGGCAATTCAACGGTGGCAGGCTTTCCCACTCTTTTCCGCAAGAGCGCGGAAAAGGATGGGGCACGGAGGTAATGGGTGCAGCTTTCCCACCCATTTCGCAAATGGCGCGAAATGGATGGGGCACGGATGCAGTGTTTTGTTGCCGGATCAAAGGGGTGCATTGTTTTATTGCCGGGTCAAAAGGAGCCGATTGGGATGCGAACCCTCGTAGCGCAGCAGCCGGAAGCTCCGCGCAACCCCCGCGGGGGTTGCCGGCCGTGCGCCACGCGCCGACGGCCTGCACTGCTCGCCGCGTCTGCTGTTTTTTTCGCGGCACAATTTATCTTTGGCTTCGCACTTGCCGCGCAAACGCCCGTCGCACAGGCTCCCGCCCCAACGCGAACGTCAGGAACTCCGGCTCCGCCACCCGCGCATCCGCCCGCCCATCATCGCAAGAAGCCGTCAGCTCAAAAGCCCGCGGCCCAATCAGTTCCGGCCCCTGCGTCGGTCGCGCAATCGGCTCCGGTCCCTTGTCCCGTCGCGGGACTTGAGCCAGTCCTTCCCCCAGCGGCGCCTTGCATTCCCAACTGGCCCGCCAACAAGAAACCTGCCGAGGCGTCTGTGGTTTGGGACAGCCACGGCCTGTTCATCCAGGCCAACAACTCCAGCCTGGACCAGATTCTGAACGACGTTTCGCTGAAGACCGGCGTCAAGGTGGAAGGCATGGGTGCGGACGAGCGCATTTTTGGCACCTACGGTCCCGGTCCAGCCCGCGATGTGCTCTCCGAGCTTCTGGATGGCTCTGGCTACAACGTCCTCCTGGTAGGCGATCTGGGCCAGGGAACGCCGCGGATGATCGTGCTGAGCGGCCGCCCCGCCGGTCCGGCGCCGCCTCCCGTCCAAAGCACTCAAGAAGCCGACCAGGAACAGACAGCGCCGGAAGCGCCGCCGACCGGGCCGTCCTCGCAGCCTGAGATACCAGGAGCTATGCCGCCGCCGCCCGTGCCGGCCCGCTCTCCGCAGCTAATGATGCAGCAGCAGCAATTGATGCAGCAGCGCGAACAGCAGATGCAGCAGCAGCAACAGCAGCAGAACAATCCACAGAATCCGCAATAGCGGGGTTCGGCCACCGGTTCGCGGCCAAAGACTTAGAGCTGAAAACTGCCTTTACGAGGTCCGCGCCGCTTGGGGCTGTGTGTTCAGGGGCGCTGGCCGGCGCGGTGCGCGCATCAGCGCGAAACCCGCGCGCAGAATCCAATAAGCGGCAAGAATACCAAATGCCAGCGCGCCCAATGACGCCAGGATCAACATCGCCAAATCCAGCAAATCTACCATTGCTACCGCTTCTCCAGTAATGTACCTACGGCCGCAGCGTGCGCGTCCCGCCGCCTGTCGGCGAATTTCGGTCCACCGAGGGTACCGGCAAGTCTGACAGGCGTTCATCCGATTGTCGCAGAAAGACCGCCACGTTGACCCTCTTTTCTATTGGCAAATAGAATACCTCTAGAGTGTGTTTTTTGCGTTGAATCGCGACCGGGGCGACACTCCAAAGTACCCTCCGTCCTCGTAAAGTTCATCCATGCCCATTACGCACATTTCGGTGCGGGGAGCGCGCCAGCACAACCTGCGCGACATCAACGTGCGCATTCCCCGCAACGCGCTCACCGTAGTCACCGGTCTGTCCGGCTCCGGCAAAAGCTCGCTCGCTTTTGACACCATCTACGCCGAGGGGCAGCGCCGCTACGTGGAGACTCTCTCCGCCTACGCGCGCCAGTTTCTCGACCAGATCGAGCGGCCCGACGTGGATTCGATCGAGGGCCTTAGTCCGGCCATCTCCATCGAACAAAAAACCACCAGCCGCAGCCCTCGTTCCACGGTCGGCACCATCACCGAGATCTACGACTACCTGCGTCTGCTCTACGCTTCGGTGGGCACGCCCCACTGCCCCAACTGCGGCCGGCCGATCGCCCGTCAGACCGCCGAACAGATTGTGCAAAGGATCCTGGAACTGGGCAAAGGCGAGCGCGTAACCGTGATGGCGCCCATTGTGCGAGGCCGCAAGGGAGAATTTAAAGATTTGCTGGATCAGATTGATCAGCAAGGATTTCGCGCCCGCGTAGACGGCGAGGTCCACGACCTTTCTGAGCCTCTCGCCCTCGACCGCCGCAAAAACCACACCATCGAAGCCATCGTCGACCGCGTGCTGCTGAAAGCCGAGGGTGCCCCCGGTCCCTCGCACTTGGGGACCAGGGAAGGGGCTAGACCAAACACGATTTCTGCCGGAAAGCCCTCGGCCGAAAAACGTCTGGAGCAAGCCGTCAGCAAGGCCCTGCAACTCGCCAACGGCCTGGCCCTCGTCGCCTTCAACGACGGCAATGAGCAACTGTTTTCCTCGTCGATGGCCTGTCCCGATTGCGGCCTCGATGTACCCAAGCTCGAGCCGCGCAGTTTCTCCTTCAACTCCACCTTCGGCGCCTGCCCCAACTGCCACGGTCTTGGCTCGCTCTACGACTTCGACCCCGCCAAGGTCATCACCGACTGGTCGAAGCCGCTGCTCGACGGGGGTCTCGGCCCCGGTTCCTCGTCACAATACCTCATCAAGCTCATCGAGCTCGCCGCCGCCCGCTATAAGATCGACCTTAAAGTTCCATTTGAAGATTTGCCCCCAAAGCAGCAGCACATCTTGGTTTATGGCCCTCCCAAAGGCGAGGCTCCGCGTACCGGCTTCCACGGCATCCTGGCCTACCTGCGCGACAATGCGGAGGAAGCGCGCAGCGACAGCTACCGCGAGTACATGATGAGCTTCATGTCGGCGGTGCCCTGCCCGGTGTGCCGTGGGAAGCGCCTGCGGCCGGAGTCGCTGGCCGTCAAGGTCGGCGGTCTTTCCATCGCCGACTTCACCGCGCTTCCGCTCAATCGCGCGCTTTCAGCGGCCATCAACCTCGAATTCACCGAGCGCGAGGCTCTTGTCGCGGAGCGACTCCGCCGCGAAATTGCCGAGCGCCTGGAATTCCTTTGCGCCGTCGGCCTCAGCTACCTTTCGCTCGACCGCAACGCCACCACGCTTTCTGGCGGCGAGGGCCAGCGGATCCGGCTCGCCACGCAGATCGGCTCGCGCCTGCGCGGGGTTTTGTACGTGCTCGACGAGCCCTCCATCGGCCTGCACCAGCGCGACAACAATCGCCTGATCGAGGCTCTGGAAAAGCTTCGCGACCTGGGCAACACGGTGCTCGTCGTCGAACATGACGAGGAAACCATCCGCCATGCCGACTTTGTCCTCGATCTTGGACCGGGGGCGGGACGTTTGGGCGGCCTTGTTGTCGCCCAGGGCACGCCGGAGCAGATTATGGCCACGCCCGGGTCGCTTACCGGCCGTTATCTCAGCGGCGCAGCCACCATGTTGCAACGCACTCAGCCACGTAAGCTCACCGGCAAGTGGCTCAGCATCACCGGGGCGCGCGAGCACAATTTGCAGGACGTGAACCTGCGCATTCCCCTCGGCGTGATGACCGTCGTCACCGGCGTGAGCGGCAGCGGTAAAAGCACCCTCATCAACGACATCCTCTATCGTTCGCTTGCCAAGCAAATCTACGGCTCGCGCGAGGAGCCCGGCGCACACGACGAACTCTCGGGCACGGAACAGGTCGACAAAGTGGTGCGCATCGATCAGTCGCCCATCGGCCGCACGCCGCGCTCCAATCCGGCAACTTATACTGGCGTCTTCTCGCCAATTCGCGATTTGTTTGCCATGCTGCCTGAGGCGCGCGAGCGCGGCTATAAGCCGGGCCGCTTCAGCTTCAACGTCACCGGAGGCCGCTGCGAGGCCTGCCAGGGCGACGGCCAGCGCCGCATTGAGATGAATTTCATGCCCGACGTCTATGTGCAGTGCGAGGTGTGCAACGGCCGCCGCTACAATCAGGAGACGCTGGCCGTGAAGTTCCACGGCCACTCTATCGCCGACGTGCTCGACCTCACTATTGAAGACGCTTTGCCGCTGCTGGCCGACGTGCCCCAGGTGCGCCAGAAATTGCAGACGCTCGTCGACGTCTGCCTCGGCTACATTCACCTCGGGCAAAGCGCAACGACGCTTTCAGGGGGCGAAGCGCAACGCATGAAGCTGGCGCGCGAACTCTCCAAGCGCCAGACCGGCAAGACGCTCTACTTGCTCGACG
>Ga0181530_10005250_pt1 | contig 13309 bp, 13 predicted proteins | sample PEATcosm2014_Bin_42_FD_119769 | JGI IMG/M metagenome (GOLD analysis project Ga0181530, IMG submission 119769) | Peatland microbial communities from MTU Mesocosm Facility, Houghton, MI, USA - PEATcosm2014_Bin10_60_metaG | ecosystem: Environmental > Terrestrial > Soil > Wetlands > Peat | place... | reverse complement strand
TCCATTGGCCGTCATGAACTGGCACAGATGATCACCGAACGCGAGCTGCTGGGCAAAGAGCTCCAGCGGATCCTCGATGAGAAAACAAATCCCTGGGGAATTACCGTACAGTCGGTTGAGATCCGCGACGTGCACATTCCTCCCGCACTCGAAGACGCCATGTCGCGTCAGGCTCAGGCGGAGCGGGAGCGGCAGGCGCGCATCATCCTGGGCACGGCCGAGACCGAAATATCGAGCAAGTTCGCCGAAGCGGCTTTGGTTTACGCCGGCAATCCCGTTGCGCTGCATCTGCGCGCCATGAACATGCTTTACGAGGCGATCAAAGAGAAGGGTTCGATGGTGATTGTGCCCTCTTCCGCGGTCGAAACGATGGGTCTGGGAGGGATGATCGGTACCGCCGCTCTGGCCCGGCCGGTTGGGTAGACCGGCGTCAGTGTGAGAAACTGACGGCGTCATGACCGGATCGCGATGGCGCGCCGCCATTCTATCCACGCTCCTTGCGGCATCGCCGTCAGCCACGGGACAGGAGCCCCCGCCGACTCCGCCCGCGGGAACGGGCGAAGGCGTTCCCGGCAGTGAAGTTCTGAACTATGAGATTGAGTGGCGGCTCATTCCGGCGGGTTCGGCCAAGCTTACCTGGACTGCCATGCCCCGCTCCTCCGTGGCTGCGAACGAACTGCGGCTGCATCTGGAATCAACGGGCCTGGTCTCACGCCTTTTCCGCGTGGACGACGACTACACAGCGTCTCTCGGTCAGAATCTGTGCGTCCAGAATTCATTTATGGCGGCACACGAAGGCAGCCGCAACAAGGAGACGCGAGTTACCTACGACCTCCAGACTCACAAGGCAATCTACCTCGAGAAAGATCTGAACAAGAACTCCACGATCACGCATGACGTGGATATTCCACCATGCGTTCACGATGTCCTTGGCGGATTGCTGGTGCTCCGCACACTTCACCTCGAACCCGGCAAGACCGTGCAGATTCCCGTCAGCGATGGTAAGAAGTTCGTTCAGGCGAAGATCGAGTCCGAGCGCCGCGAGGATCTCAATACGGCAATGGGAGTGCGCAAAACGATCCGCTACGAGGTCTTCCTGTTCGACAACGTACTTTACAGGCGGTCCGGCCATTTGTACGTCTGGCTGACCGACGACAGCGTCCGGCTGCCGGTCCAATTGCAGGTGCATCTGAACTTCACGATCGGCACCATCACCCTTAAACTGGAGAAGGAAGAGAAGCTGTGAGGCGGATGTTCTTGCTTCCGCTGCTGTTGTTTCCGTTTGCGGCGGGTGTCCGGGCGCAAAGCGATGCGCTTCCGGCGAACCCGGGGCAAAAGGAAGCCGAGCAACTAGCCGCTCGCATGCTGCAGCTGATGGAATCGACCGCGGTGGCTGTCCCCGGCCTGATTCGCGCCAGCGAGCCTTTGAAACAGAACGCCGAGATGACGTTTACGGCGATGCAGCGCACGCCGCAGAATGCGGCGCTCACGTACCAATTCATGAATCAAATCAGGGCCTATCTCGCCCTCGCCGATTCTTTCCCCCGGCCAGAACCGTTTCCGGCGGCGGCCGATCAGCAGTACGCCGAGCTGCGCGAAGGCCTCCAGCGCATGCAGCGGCATTTCGAAGGTATTCTCCAACAGCAGAACCAGGTTGGGCAGAGGCGCGATTCCGACCCCAACAACCTGAAACGCTACGCCGAAGCCGACTCAAAGATTCCGCCCCCCACCAAACTGCCGCGCGTTGTTTTCCTGGGCGACTCGATCACGGACGCCTGGCGGCTCAATGAATACTTCACCGGCCGGGATTTCATCAACCGCGGCATCGGCGGTCAGGCCACCATACAAATGCTCGCCCGTTTCCGGCAGGACGTGGTGTCGCTGAATCCGAAAGTGGTCGTCGTATTGGGAGGCACGAACGATCTGGCGGCGGGAGTTTCAGTCAACCAGATCGAGGACAATCTGACAATGATCGGCGATCTCGCGAAGGCGCACGGAATCAAGCCTGTCTTCGCTTCAATTCTGCCCGTCAGCGATTACCACAAGGACGCCGATCCGCGCTCCGAGATGACCATGAACCGGCCGACAGCTGCGATCCAGTCGATCAACAGCTGGCTGAAAAGCTATTGCCAGAGCCAGGGGTTCGTCTACATGGATTACTATTCCGCGATGGTCGACTCCGCGGGCCAACTGCAGGCGGACCTGTCGGATGACGGGCTTAATCCGAACGCGAAGGGTTATCGGGTAATGTCCCCAATCGCGCTTGAAGCGATCGGGCGAGTCTTGTCAGTCCAGGCGGGACCGGACCTGCCCGCCAAACGCCGTTTCCGGATTCCGGTCCAGTAGGCTGTTTCCCGACACGCCCGAGCGAGTATGGAGCCAAAGCTCACTACCCTTCGAATCGGTTTGTCCCGACGCTGCTAACGAACGGGAATCTGGCGGCCTAAAGAGGAAAACCCGATAATAAGCCCTGGAATACAGGTGACCACTCGTCGGCGTTCCAGGTTTTCTGTTGGTTCAAGACGGGGCCAGGCCGCAATCGAAGTCGGACTGATGCTCCCGTGGATCGCTATAGCGTTCATAGGCGTCCTGAACTTCGGCTTTTGTGCGTACGGCCTGATCGCGACTCAGAACGCGGCGAGGACCATCGCCGTCTGGGGCTCCGCGACTCACACCAACGCTCAAAACATCAGCTCGCAAGCCAGTTTGACCACGATCTGTAACTACGCCCTTGCCGAGCTTCAATATGCGCCCAACGTAGGAACATCCGTGAACAGTTGCACAGGCTCATCGCCAATCAGCGTCTCCGCCACCTACAACGCCTCGGGCGCCGATCTGCTTCCCACGCTGACAGTGAGCGTTACTTACACGGTGTCTCTGATGCCAATACCCGGTATCAGCCCCTCCAGCCTCGCGATCACGCGAACGGTCCAGTTGCCGGTCAGAAACTGATGACGCCCGTGCCCGCATCTTCCCGTCGCGGCTCCGCAATGGTCGACTTCGCGCTGACCGTCATCCCTCTTATGTTTGTCATTGTTTCTTTGACCTGGATGTGCATCGGAATGTGGCAATACCATACGCTGGTGGAGGCCGTGAATGAAACAGCGCGATACGCGGCGCTTCATGGCGCCGATTGTGCCGGACAGACCTGCTCCATTACCTTGAACGAAATCGCGACAACTCTTGCCGGGCGAGCCATCGGAATTCCGGCACACCAGATCAGCGTCACCTTAACATCCGCGGCCCAGTCTTACTCCAGTGCTTTGCTGGATTCCTACTATGGGAACAGTACCGCATGGCCTTCGCTGACAGGGAACACGGCTGTCACAACCAACATTTCAATCAAAGCGACATACCGGTTCAGTTCTCCTATCTCGATGTGGGTGCCTGCATTTGGCCAGTGGCAGTTCAGCGCCGTAACACTGGGTGCGAGTTCCACACAGCCAGTCCTTTATTAAAGGTGACAGATATGAAAAGGAACCAAAACCGCAGCGGCCAGGCTCTCCTAATGGTATCGATTTCCCTTACTCTGATGCTCGGCATGATGAGTCTCGCCGTCGACCTGGGATGGGGATATTTTCGGCGGGAAGCAGCGCAGAGCGCGGCGGATTCGGCGGCGGCAGCCGCGGTCAGGGCGGTAGTGGCAGCCCTCTCAGGTGCTACACCGTCCTGCGGCACCAGCATCGTCTGGTGCGGTTCGCCCACCGGCACGGTTACCAACTGCCCCGCTACTGCGCCATCCAGTGCAACCAACAGTTACGATAACGCCTGCATGCTCGCGGGCGCCAACGGTTACACTACAACCGGATCCAAAACAGTGTCGGTGCAGGCGAACACGACGAGTCCACCCCCGACCGTGCCGGGCGTCGCGGTTACTTATTGGGTCACAGTTCGCATCAGTGAAAGCCCGACCTCTTTTTTTGGCATTCCGGCCGCTGCAACCGGCGGCAGCGGGCTGACAAGTAATGTGATTGCCACGGCTGCGATAACGACTTCGGGAGGCGCGACGTCTCCGCCGTGCCTGTATATTCTGGGGACGACCGGAACCACGTTCACTCTCGCCAACGGAGCGGTCGTAACCGCGTCTTCATGCGGCGTCTACATCAATTCCAATGACACGACAGGCGACAAAGCCATGTATGTCACGACTGGCGGAAGGCTTAACAGCCCTACGGTATCTGTTGTCGGCGGTGATCTGGTCAATAATGGCGGTTGTCTGGCCACATCGGCCACCGCCACATGCGGCAGCTTAACGCCCACCACCGGCGCGTCCGCCATTGCCGACCCTTTCGCGAGCCTGCCCGCCCCGACTATACCCAGCAGTTGCGCCTCGGGCAATTTTACAAACTGGCAGGCGACGCCGTACCAGCTGACCACAACCGGCGCCAACCAGGGTTGTTACAACGGATTCAGCCTTGGTAACGGAATGTCGGCAGTCATGGGACCCGGCACCTATGTCATCAACGGCGGGAGTTTCAGCGTCCAGGGCGGATCCACACTTACCGCGACCAGCGGAGTGACGATCTATCTGACGAATGGCGCGTACGTAAGCATCGGAAACGGCGCCGCCCTGAATATGACTGCCCAAGGGGCGGGAACCTATGAGGGCGTCCTGTTCTTCCAGGACCGCACAATGGCTAACCCTACGGCGAGCACTTTCGGTGGAGGCGCAACTACGAACTTCACTGGGTCCTTGTATTTTCCCAACTCTCTTTTGAACATCAACAACGGGAGCAGCTCAAACACAGAAGCGGTCATTGCCGGCAGCGTGAACTTTGAGGGAGGGGCGACGTTCAAACAGGCCACTACTCAATCCCAAACGGGTATGGTGGTCTCCAATACGGCCTCTTCCGTGCTCCAGTAAGAATCGAAACGATTCAAAGAACTTTGACTTTGCGCCGGCCGGCGAAGCCCGCGATCAGGAGAGGCAGAACCATCAGCCCAAAGGTTCCTGGCTCCGGCGCGCCGGGCGGGTCGTTAACGTCGAGCACCACAACCGTGGACGTCGTGAATGCGAGATTTTCCCAGTCTATTTCGATCTGATTGGCGGTGAAACTAATATTGGATGCCCCGAAACCAGCCATGTTGGTTGCAGGATCGATAGACACGGTGTTGAAGCTCCCCCCGGACAGCAAGTCGATTGCGATCCCATTGAATATGGTTGGCGTGAGCGAGAGAGGAGAAGAGGACCACGGGCCCGGAGCTTCGTCCACCGAGTAATCGAATGTGATGGCGGTATCGTCGGCGTCGATATTGAAGACCGGAAGCGGCCCCTCGTCGGTCGGTTCGATGAAGGTTCCCCCAACACCCCCATTGTCGGTAAAGGAGCCATTCGTTTCGGTCCCGTTTGTCCCGGAGTCGTAGGGACCGCCTCCGCCGTAATATTGCCATCCCAACGTCGATCCGATCAGATCCGCGTCCGCTCGGAACGGTATCAGCTCGGTGACTGACAAGACAAGAACAAACAATCCGCTGAGTTTCCCAACAGCCATAGCGCACCGGCCCCAGCGTATAGCCCCAGCGGCAATAGAACAATATCGTCGATGGGCAGCCTTGTCGATGTCATCTCCGGTAAGTGTGTCGCCCCGGCGAATCGGCTCCTGTTAACATGGCGTCTTCTGCGAATCGGGATACACACGTCGCGCGCGAAGTCCCTCGAAGACGCCGCCATCACAGCCAACAAGCTCGGGGCTAATACCTTTCAGATCTTCTCGGCCAGCCCACGCATGTGGCGCGCGAGCGTTCCCGATCCTGTTGATGTCAAGCGATTCCGCGATGCCCGGGGGCGTTTCGACTTGGCGCCGCTGGCGATCCACGTCAACTACCTGGTCAACCTCGCTACGCTGGATCCGGTGATTCGCGAAAGGTCGATTGCATCGTTCCGCGGCGAACTGGATCGCGCCGCGGCCATCGGCGCCGAGTATCTGGTGCTGCATCCGGGAAACTTCAAGGGGCAGTCAATCGAACAGGGGATTGCGGCGTTTGTATTGGGCTTGGCCGAAGCCGCCCATGGCTTCCGCTCCCCCGGACTGACTGTGCTTCTTGAGAATACAGTCGGCTCAGGTAACCAGATTGGCCGCAAATTCGAGGAACTGCGCATGATCCGCGACCTCGCCGCCCGCGAGACCGACTTGCCTTTGGCTTATTGCCTGGACACCTGTCACCTTCTCGCCTCCGGTTATGACGTCGCGCGCGCGGCCGGCCTGAAACAGACGATCGGCGCGGCAGAGAAGGTGCTTGGACTGGATCTCGTGAAGGTGATTCACGCCAACGATTCCAAAGGCGCGCTGAACTCGCATCTGGACCGTCACGCCAACATCGGGGAGGGGCAGATCGGCGAGGATGGTTTCCGCCGGATCCTGACGCATCCCGGGCTGCGCGCAAAGCCGTTCATTTTGGAAACTCCCGTGGACGAGGAGGGCGACGACCAGAGGAACGTCGAGACACTGAAACGGTTATCGTTAAAGAAGTGATCTCCAGCATTAATGTTCGGAACTTCAAGGGGTTTCGCGACTTTCAGCTGTCGGGCCTTGGGCCGTTCCACGTGCTTGCCGGCCCGAACGGCAGTGGGAAGAGTTCATTCTTCGAAATCTTTGAGTTCCTCAAGGATCTGCTGCTCTTCGACGTTCAGGAGGCGTTTGGTCGCAGGCGCGTGAGTTCCTTCCGAGACCTGACGTTTGATCGGCTCGGCGGGCCCATCTCGTTTGAAATCGCACTCGACGAAGGGCTCTTTCACGGAAAGCCGGTGCGATATCTGCTGGAAATATTCGAGTCAGTCGATTCAGGGGTAATGATCGGCTCGGAAGTTTTGCTAATGTCGTCGAACAGGATTGTGTGGCGAACAGGCGATGGCCCCGTCTACTACGCGCGCGAGGACGGGTCTGCGGGAGAATATTTTTCTTTCCCTTGGGCTCGCTCTGCACTATCGCAGGTACCGCCCGATGTACAACGTTGGCCTACGGCCAACCTCGCAAAGAAACTGCTCAGCAGCGGCGTTCAGGCTCTCGATCTGAATAGCGGAAGTATGGGGCTGCCCTGCCTTCCCGCTAATTCCGCTCGGGAGCTTATGCCGCACGGGGGAAATCTCGCAAGGGTTGCGGGTCGGCTTCTCAAGGCAGGTGCAGACGAGTGGATCTATCATCTCCGGCTTGCGCTGGAAGATCTCGAAAACATTTCCTGGCGCCAGCGGGAGGATGACCGCGCCGAGTACTTGGTCCTTCATTATCGGGATGGCCTGGAACTCCCCAGTTGGCTGGCGAGCTTCGGCACGTTGCGAACGCTTGCCCTCACGTTGCCCGCATTTCTTCCATCTGACGAGCCCAGACTCTATCTTTTCGAAGAACCGGAGAACGGCATTCACCCGAAGGCGATCGAGATCGTCATGAGCGCCGTACAATCGATTCCGAACGCGCAAACGTTCGTTGCTACGCATTCGCCGATAGTGATACAGCAATCCGGAATTAGGTCTCTGCTGTTGTTCTCCAAGGTCGATCAAGAAATCGTCGTTCAGCACGGCCAGGATAACGAGACACTTCGTGATTGGGATGGCTTCCCTGATCTGGGAACAGTGGTCGCGTCCAGAGTTCTTGGATGAAAGACTTATACGTCCGTGCGGCGGACGCCGATGTGGAGGCAGTGTTTCGAGCCATCCTCTCGCGGCCGGACTCTCTTGGGATTCGACCGATTTCTTTCGATATCGAAACGTATTGGAAGCACGATGCGGGCGTCTTTCGGGAAGGACCGGAACTCCTGAGGGCCGTTCCGAATGGGGAGTTCCACCTGAGGCGCGACAAGCGGGTCCCGCGCCGTCGGGATTACGAGCAGATCGCCATTCGCGCCGACCTCCAAGCCTGGAACTCCAGCCCGAGTTTTCGCATCCTGAAAGAGACTCTGCAAAACTGGTTTCCAAGAGCATAGATGCCCGAAAAGACGTACGACCATAACCAGATCGAGTTGAAGTGGCACGAGCGGTGGAAAGACGAAGGCCTTTACAAGGCTGAAGAGAACTCCGCCAAGCCCAAGTATTACGTACTTGAGATGCTGCCGTACCCCAGCGGCGCGCTGCATATCGGCCACGTCCGCAACTACTCGATCGGCGACGCACTGGCCCGCCATATGTGGATGCGCGGGTACAACGTGCTGCATCCCATGGGTTGGGACGCGTTCGGCCTTCCGGCTGAAAACGCCGCCATCCAGAACCAGCGGCAGCCGCGGGAATGGACGCTCTCCAACATCGAAAAAATGAAGCGGACGCACCGCCGCTTCGCCTTCTCCTACGATTGGGATCGCGAAGTCACCACGTGCGAGCCCGAGTACTACCGCTGGAACCAGTGGTTCTTCCTGCGCATGATCGAGCGCGGTCTGGCTTATCGCAAGCAGGCACTGGTGAACTGGTGCCCGGAATGCGCTACAGTCCTCGCCAATGAGCAGGTGGTCGACGGCTGCTGCTGGCGTCACGAAACCACTCCGGTCGAGCAGCGCGCATTGGAACAATGGTTCCTTCGCATAACGGCCTACGCGGAGGATTTGCTGCGGGACATCGCCCAACTGGAAGGCGGATGGCCGGAGCGCGTGCTCACCATGCAGCGCAACTGGATCGGCCGCAGCGAGGGTGCGGAAGTCGATTTTCCGATCGAAGGTTACGGCCCGGTGCGTGTTTTTACGACGCGGATCGACACGATTTACGGTGCTACTTGTACGATCCTCGCGCCCGAGCATGAGATCGTTTCGAAGAAGCTCGGCGAGAAAATGCAGGCAGCAGCGAAGAAGATGGTCGACGCGCGGGCGCAACAGGGCCCGGGAGATGTCGAGAAGGAAGGTTTCGATACCGGCTTGCGCGCCATCAATCCGTTCAGCGGCGAAACGATTCCCGTCTGGGTGGGCAACTTCGTCCTGATGAGCTACGGTACGGGTGCGATCATGGCCGTGCCCGCGCACGATCAGCGCGATTTCGAATTCTGCAGGAAATACGGAATCGAGATCCGGCCGGTGATTCGTCCCGTGAACGCAACTACTCCCGATCCAGCCACGATGACCGAAGCCTCCGGCGACTACGGCATCGTGGAGAATTCGGGCGCCTTCAGCGGGATGAACAGCGAAGATGCGCGCCGCGAGATGGCGGCGTTTGCGCAGCGGGAAGGCTTCGGCAGGGCCGCCATCACGTACCGGATCAAGGACTGGGGCGTGTCCCGCCAGCGTTATTGGGGCACCCCGATCCCGGTGATCCATTGTCCGGTCGATGGCGTGGTTCCGGTCCCCGACGACCAGTTACCCGTACTGCTGCCGCGGCAGATTCAGATCACCGGTAAGGGCCGTTCGCCGCTCGATGAGGTCCCCGAGTTTGTGAACGTGACCTGTCCGAAGTGCGGCGGCCCGGCCCGCCGCGAGACCGACACCATGGATACATTTGTCGATTCGAGCTGGTACTTCTACCGGTACTGCGATTCGAAAAATTCGTCCGCTCCCTTCGACAGGGGCAAGATCGACTATTGGTTTCCCATCGACCAGTACATCGGCGGCGTCGAGCACGCGATTCTGCATCTGATTTACTCCCGCTTCTGGACGAAGATGATGCGCGATATAGGGCTCACAACCTGCGATGAACCCGTGCGCAAGCTCTTCACGCAGGGCATGGTGATTCGCAACGGGGCGAAGATGTCGAAGTCGAAGGGCAATGTAGTGCCCGCCGATGAGGTGGCGGACAAGCACGGGGCGGATACGGCGCGGCTTTTCGCTTTGTTCGCCGCACCGCCCGAAAAGGATGTCGACTGGATCGATGCCGGCGTCGAGGGCATTTATCGCTTTCTGGGCCGAATCTACCGCTTCGCGACGCGCAATCTGCCGGCTTCGGAAGGCAAAGGCGACGGCTCATCCGATGCCAAGATCCTCGGCAAACTGCACCGGACGCTGAAGAAGATTACGGGGGACTTCGACAGCCGCTGGCATTTTAACACGTCGATCGCCGCGATCATGGAACTGGTGAACGAACTGTATCTCGAGGAGGCGCGCATCTCACCAGCCGCAATGAGCGAGTCGATCAAAACTCTGACCCTGATGCTTGCTCCGTTTGCCCCTTATCTGGCCCAGGAACTGTGGGAGCAGCAGGGCGGCGCCGGACCTGTGTTCAAGCAGCCCTGGCCGGATTTCGATCCCGATCTTGGGCGCGAATCCGAAGTCGAAATAGTCGTCCAGATCAATGGCAAGGTGCGCGCCCGTCTAATAGCGCCCGCGGGAACGGACGCACAGGGCCTCACAAGCATTGCAATGGACGATGACAAGATTCAGGCGCTGGTCGCCGGAAAAACTGTTGTCAAAGTGATCGCGGTCCCGGACAAACTGATTAATCTCGTGGTCAAGTAGATGGACATGCGGCGATAGCCGCGTATTCCCTGGCAGCGGCTGGCCGCGTGTCCAAACTTCCAGGGTGCGCAATGGTACAATCTCGTGGCAACCTATGCAGATGGTTGAAATTGCGGTATTTGTTTCGCAACGGGCGCTTAGGGGGCGCCGGGCGTGCTGGATTTTATTGTTTTTCGGACTATATTCGTTCTGATTCTCGGCATCAGTGCCGGATACTTTCGCCCGACCGACGAGCCATTCTGGTCCGCGGCCCTCGTGGGAGCGGCGCTGGGAGTGCTCGCGATTATATTGGAACGCCGCATCGCGCGTATCAGCCTTAAGCGCCTCATAGGCATGGTGTTCGGCGTGGTTGCCGGAATGCTGTGCGCGGCGCTGGTGAGCCTGGTCATTGGGCGCGCCGGCGTTGAAACTTCCAACGCGCTTCACTTCGTGGAGATCGTCTGTCTGCTGCTTTTTGCGTACGTGGGCGCGGTGACGGGGGCATCGAAAGGCGATCTGCTGAATCTCTCCGCGTTGGGCGGGCTTTTTGGAAGCGAGGCGGAAAACCGCGCCAACCAGAAGATTCTCGACACCAGCGTCATCATTGACGGCCGCATTGCCGATATCGCCGATACGGGCTTTCTCGACGGCGTCCTCGTGGTCCCGCAATTCGTTCTGCATGAGCTTCAAATGGTCGCCGATTCACCCGATTCCATGAAGCGGAATCGCGGGAGGCGAGGCCTCGATATCCTGCAGCGCATTCAGAAGATGGCGCATCTGAAAGTGCAGATCGTGAGTGAAGATTTCCCCCAGGTGTCCGCAGTGGACATGAAATTGATCGAGCTGGCGAAGGTTTACAAATGCAAGATAATGACGAACGATTTCAATCTCAACAAAGTCGCGCATGTGCGGGGCGTTGAGGTTCTGAACATCAACGAACTGGCGAATTCACTCAAGCCCATCGTGCTGCCGGGCGAACTGATGCGGGTTTTCATCCTAAAGGAGGGCAAGGAATACAACCAGGGCGTCGCGTATCTGGATGACGGTACGATGGTGGTAGTCGATAACGCACGGCGCATGATCTCGAAGACGATCGACATCTCGGTCACGAGTGTTCTGCAAACCACCGCTGGAAAAATGATTTTCGGCAAGTACGACGAGCGCGCCCAGACGGCCGCGGCGGCAGCCGGAGCGGCTTCGACTATGGAACGCCGCGATATCGCTCCGCGTCGTGAACAAGCAGTGGGTGAGGACTAATGGCGGCTTTCAGAGACTTGAACACGACATCCAGACGCTTGAACAAGATATCCGGAGAATAGCTGATCGTGAAAACCGCCGTCATCCTCCCGGCAGCCGGCCTTGGCACCAGAATGCAGCGTGGTGTTCCTCCCGTTCCGGCCGAGACAACGGGCACGAGCCGCAAGCAGTTCATGCTGCTGGAGGGCTCGCCGATACTGGTTCACACCGTTCGCAAGTTTGTCGCCTCCCCCCTCGTGACCGACATCGTGGTCGCTGTACGCGAAGAGGAAATCGACTGGGTCGAGGAGATGCTGCGGAAAGAAGGGCGCGGCCTGCTCGGCTCTTTGCGAGTCGTGGCGGGCGGCAACACCCGGCAGGAGTCTGTCGAGAACGCGTTCGCGGCTCTCGATCCGGATACCGATATCGTAGCCGTTCATGATGCCGTACGGCCGTTCGTGGATCTCGACACCATTCGCAGGGTGATCGAGGAAGCCGCATTGAACGGTGCCGCGATTGTGGGGATCGTTCCGGTGGACACCGTCAAGCAGGTCAGCGGCGCACAGGCCGGAGGAGCGAAAGTGCGCGCGACCATTTCCCGCGAGCGGCTCATTCTCGCGCAGACCCCGCAGGTTTTCCGTTACGACGTTCTGCGCCGTGCTTTCGACGCCGCCACACGGGACAACTTCTCGGGCACCGATGAATCGAGCCTGGTCGAACGTCTCGAATCTTATCCAGGCGGAGCGGGGCAGATTGAGATCAGTGTGGTTCTCGGCAGCGAGCGCAATATCAAAATCACGCGGCCCAGCGATATGGACCTCGCCCGGCTCTTCTTCGAACAGGAAACCGCACGCCGTTGACGCCTCGCATCGGACATGACCGTATAGGGCAGGGGTGGGACGTTCACCGTGTCGCCGCGGGACGCCCCCTGATTCTGGGCGGCATCACGATTCCTTCTGATTTCGGCCTCGCCGGGCATTCCGACGCGGACGTTCTGTCGCATGCCATTACCGACGCGATTCTCGGCGCCATTGCGGCCGGAGACATTGGAATGCATTTCCCCGATACCGACCCCCGCTGGAAGGGCTGCGACAGTCTTCAATTCCTCCGGCACGCCTGCGAACTGGCCGGACAAGCGGGATTTCAGATCGTGAACGTGGATTCGACTGTCATCCTGCAGCGCCCAAAACTCAAAGACTACCGGCTTGTCATTCGGGAATCGCTGGCGAAGACGATGGGCCTAGATGTCGAACGGGTTTCCGTGAAGTTCAAAACCGCGGAAGGTGTCGGCCCGGTTGGCGAAGGCAAGTCCGCCGAGGCGCAGGCGATCGTACTGGTTTCCGAACCGTGACCGTGAGGGAGCGGCGCTCTACACTTCAAGCCCCAGGCCCTTCGGTACCGTGAGCGATTATCGCGATGCCCCGAAAATATACAACTCGACGCCCCCCACGATGCCGCGCTTCGGCATGGCGACCAGCGGGATGTCCTGATAGACGGTGCTGGTGATGTTGGTCAGTTGCACGAATGGCCGGAAGCGCCCGTTTGCGTATCCGGCGGAAGCATCCCAGATCGCGTAAGGGTTGGTGGCGACGCGATTCAGCACCCCGATTCGAGTTCGCGCGATTACGTTCCTGGCCAAGCCTGTTTGCGACAAAGCTCCTCGCCACTCCACTACCGCATCGTGCACCGGATAGTTGAACGTGTATTCGGTAACGATATTCTCCGGCGATGCATA
>Ga0181530_10005248_pt1 | contig 13311 bp, 9 predicted proteins | sample PEATcosm2014_Bin_42_FD_119769 | JGI IMG/M metagenome (GOLD analysis project Ga0181530, IMG submission 119769) | Peatland microbial communities from MTU Mesocosm Facility, Houghton, MI, USA - PEATcosm2014_Bin10_60_metaG | ecosystem: Environmental > Terrestrial > Soil > Wetlands > Peat | place... | reverse complement strand
TTTGGCCTGCCGTTTGGCGTCGGCGAAGTTGGCGGCGGGAGTCGCATCGGTGGGCACATAGATCAGGATGGGGCCAACGACCTTGTTCCAGTCCTCGCCGGCGGCGATGGGCAGAATAGCGCTGCCGTAGTGCGATCCGCGCCAGTAGTCGAGCAGGGTGGGATCGCCGCCATCGCCGTCGTCCAGATGGCCGGTCAACTCGAAGTGGGTGGGCCCGGCGGAGAGGAACTCGACCGAGGGATTGATGAAGTAGACCCCCACATGCCGCTTGGTGCTGGACCAGCCGAAGGCCGGCGTGTCGAACTGGCCGGCGCAGTAGTCGTACTTGTGCTCCACCTGGCCGGCCTTGACGCCAGTGGTGAGGCGGCGCGCCTCCTTCATGTTGAGGTCGGTGCCCTTGTCCCAGTCGGCCCCGGTGGGCATGGCCATGTTGCGCTGCGAATCGATGGAGAGCCAGTCGAAGACCTCGCCGTTCAGCTTCATGCCGTAGCGGCTCTCGCCGACCTGGGTGGCGTCGTAGCTGGGCTGGTGGGTGAAGATGGCGTAGGTGTAGATTCCCTTCTCGGCGCGCCCGAGGGAGTAGCGAATTTCCATATCGACCAGCAAACCGGAGCCGCGTCCGCCTGCGCCGGGTGGTCCAGCGGCTGCGCCGGGTGCACCTGGGCGGGGGCCTGTCGCGGTGCCGCGGTTGCGTTGCACTCCAGGAGGCAACTGGACCTGCGGGGCGGTCCGTGCGCCGGGAGGAATCTCACTCTCCGGAGATTCGGAGCTGGGTTGGCGGCTGCCGGAGTTCAGGTTCTTGCCGTCGGACCAGCCCTTGATGGAGACCTCGGCGCGCTTGCCGCCGTTGGTTTTGGGATCGATGGTCAGCTTCGACTCCATGCGCGCCGCGCCGTTGGGGTTCTGCTCCCAGTAGCCAGCGTGATGGCCGGAGACGTAGCCCTGCGTCTCCAGTCCATAGACCTTCAGCGAGGTCATGTCGCCGGTCTTCTTGTTGATGGTCGCGGTCAGATAGCCATTGGAGAGAATAAAGTTTGTGCCGTCGTCGGTGACCGTAACCGGCTGCGACGGTACGGGCGCCTCCGGCTGCAGCCCCGTCGCCTGCCGCCTCTGCGCGAATGAGGCGTGCGCGACAGCAAACAAGGAGAGCAGGAGCGATGCCGCGAGCCACGCGAGCGGGGCCAGCCGGGATCTTCGCGCGAACGCTGCGTGATTCATGGAGAATGTGGTTTTGGCAGAGAGAGCGAACGGGGCGAAACGGAGCGACATCGGAGGCATGAAAAGTCCTTTGCTGCGGAGGCGAGAACGGAGTGCAATATTAAGTACGCTGCGCGGTCGCTGGAAGACGCGGAAGAGGACTGGAGAGGTTCGAGGTTCCTGTGAGTGATCAAGGTTGGAGCGAACGCAAACCGGCCGGCCCGCGTCATTGCGCGGCTGCTGCTGGTTCAACCCTCAGGCCCTGCGACTTCTGCTGCAACGCCTGCGCATCTCCCGCGCGGCCCAGGAGAACCAGCGCAAGCTCGGCCTGTTGGTATAGCTCGGCGTCATAGGGATCGTCGGCGAGGCCGCGCTGGGCGGCATCGAGCGCCTCGGCCGGCCGATTCTGCAGAAGCAGCAGCCGCGCCAAGCCGAGCGCTCCCTGCGGATCGTGCGGGTAGAGCGCAATAAATCGCCGGATGGCGGCGTCGGCCTGGAGCAAATCGCCCGTGGCATTGACCTCGAAGGTATAGCGCGCGAGCAGCATGGTGCGCGGGCTGGCGGCTGTGGCCGCCTGCTCGGCCAGCCGGGCCGCGGCTGCGCTGGCGGGCTGCGCGTGCTGCCGCCGATAGAGCCACGCGAGCTGCATCTGGGCCTGGATGAACTTCGGGTCGTCTGCCGCCGCCGACCGGAACGCGGCCAGCGCGTCGTCCGTTCTGCCGTCAAGCTGCGCGGCCTCGCCGAGGCTGTAGTCGTGCAGCGCGTCGAGGTTTGCGGACGCATCACGACTCAGAGGCACATCGGAGCGCAACGGCGAATCGCCCCCCTTGCCGGGGTGGGAGCCTGTATCGGTGACAAGCTTGAAGCGCAGGGTCGCGGCGATGCGCTCGATTGCCTGCGGAATCTGCTGGCGGCTTGCCGCCGTCTCCCGCAGCTCCAGCAGCTTGCGGTTGTCCACGGCGTCGAGAATGTCGACCGTGAGGATGTACGCAGCACCCGCTGCGCGCAGCGTTCCGTAGAGATAGGCCTTTGCTCCGGCAGCCTGTGCCGCCTGGCGAGCGAGCACTGGGGACGGAGGGCGGTCCGCGGTGTCGACCAACTGGAGCGCGCAAGAGCGGAAGGCGTCGCGCCCGCGAAAGGCCAGATAGGGAGACTCCTGCAACTCGAACTGAAGCCCCTGGGCCACAGCTCCGTCGAGCCGCTGGTCGCCGGTGCGGTTTTCAATCGCCGCCACCATCAGCCGGTCGCCGGGACCCAGCAATGGAGCGCGGAAGAGACTGTCTCGAAAGAGAAATAAAACTCCCGCCACGCATGCAAGGACAAGAATGGCCTCCGCCACAGCACCCATCCCGCGCCGCCCGGAGTGAGCGGGAGCGTCCGGCAGCGGAGGTTTGCCCGGTGCCTCCTCGGTGGACTGAGTCTCCTCGGTCGGAACAATTTCGGCCTGGGCCGTCTCGGCCCTCGCCGTTTCCAACTCTGCTTCCGCCAGCTTCGCCTGCTCTAATCTGTCTTGCTCCAGCCTGGCTTTCCCGGCCTTTGCATCGTGTTTTCCGGAGACAACCGGCGCGGGTGGCAACGTCCCTCCACGCAGCAGAGACAACAGCGAATCGACGATCGGCGGAGTCTCGCTCCCTGCGTTTTCAGCCGTGGCGCTCTCTGCCTGAGTCTTCTCCGCCTTCGCTTTCTCAAGCTTCGCTCTGGCGGACTTGGCCTTCTCGTACTCCGCGTTCTCCAACCTGGCCGCTTCAAGCTGGGCCTTCTCGTTTTTAGCCTTCTCGGCCTGCTCTCTCTCGAAGTCAGCCCTTTCGGCCTGCGCCCTTTCGGACTTCGCCTTCTCCAGTCTGGCGTTCTCTAACTGTTCCTTCTTCAGCTGGGCTTTCTGGGCCTTCGCGCTGTGCTTGCCGGAGACGGAGGGCTCGGGCGGCAGCAGTCCGCTGCGCAGCAGAGAGAGCAGCGGATCAGCCTCGGCCAGCGAAGGCTGGGCGCGGGCCTCCTCTTTGTCTGGCCCTGCCGGCGCAGGCGGCTCCGTCCCAGCCGGCGCAGGCGGCTCCGTCCCAGCCGGCGCAGGCAGCTCCGTCCCAGCCGGCGTTTTCTCCGGCAATTCTTCACCATGCTGCGCAGCAGTCGCTGCGTCCTGTGTATTCTCCTGGTCGGGCTGTGAAGGAGTCATCGTTCTTGGCCGTCCCCTTTGCAAAATCCCAGGAGTTGCCTCAATTGAGGCGGGTTCAGTCTTTCAAAGCAATGCATCGTTCAAAGCAACTCCGCGCACGGCCAATCTCTGCGCTAACCCAAGCCCTGCCCACGTTCAAAGCCTATCGCATTGGCGTGGCGCAATCGAGCACTCGAACCTGATTGGTATCTACCACCGCCGGCAGGGTCCAAACCCAGCCCCGCGGATCGGCCCACACCTCGTCCCATCGCGAAGCCACCAGATCGCTGACTCCCAGCCTACCGCACTCGACGCGCGCCTGGGAGGCGGTGAGCGCGCTGCCTGGGGCTGGCCCCGGGATTTGCCTGTCTGGCGAAGGTCCCGGCGGTGAAACTCCCGGAGAATCATTGGGCGAGGAGTGCAGCGAAAACAGCCGCTCCACACCCTGCTGCACTCCCTTGCAGGCGTCCGGGTCTCCGCCGAAGGCCGCGTCGCAATCCGGCGTTGCCAGCGCCATCTGACGGCCCGCCAGCATCGCCAGCGTCAGATAGAAGTTGTCCCCCGGTTGCGCTGTGTTGTACTGCACCACCGCATCGGTGGCCACGCGCGCGTGCATCGCATCGAAGCCGAGCCGCAACGCCATTGCACGCTCCGCCAGCCCTGCATCCTCCGCTTGTCCGAGCCTCTCGTCCAGCGGCAGATAGACGCGCAGCAGGACCGCCTGGTAGACCGTTCCGGCCAACCCGATCCAGGCCATCGCAAGCATCGCGCCGCGCAGGAAACGCCTGCTTGAACCGAGCCCGCCCTCCCACCACAGCACGACCAGCAGAAGAAGAAAGAACTGCGCCACCAGCGCCGAACGAATTCCAAAGTCGTTGTTCCTGATGATGGTCGAGCGGAGAAAGGTCGTCACCATCAACCCTGAGACTGCCAGCACTACAGCCGTTCGCCCCGCCTCGTCGAGTCTTCGGCGGGCCGTCGCCCATAGGGCGGCCAGCAGGACAAGGCCATAGAGGCCCAGTTCCACGAAGTATCCCGGAATGAGCAGCAACAGCTGCGCCGGCAATCCAACCAGCGTTGGATGGCTGCGGGCCAGTCGCGCTACCCAGCCAATCCCCAACAGGCCCTCCGCGGGAATGATGCGGCGCACACCAAAGCGGAGCAGGTGCGAGGCGCTGTGCGCAACGGTGCCTCCGCTGACCTGCCGGTTGACCCTGCCTGCCTCCGCAGAGGAGGCGATCACCGCGCCCGAGGCCTCTGCGCGCAACTCTGCCAGATACGGCAGCAATGCCACCACCGCGACCGTTCCAGCCATCAGCAGAACGGCCACGCGAGCCCGCGAGCCTCGCTCCCACAGCAGAGCCCACACCATCCACGCCAGCATCGCCATGGCAAAGGCCACTGCTACCCAGGTGGAGAGGCCGAAGGCGCTGGCGAACGAGAGTCCCGCGAGCAGAGCACAACCTGCCTTCTGCGCTCGGCCAAGACCCTTCGCCATCCACACCAGCAGGAACCCCAGCAGGCAGCAGACCAGCCCTGCGATATGATGAGGCACCCAAAGCAGCGAGTCCATCCACGACGTGACCTGGTCCTCCGACCACCACTCCATGTCGCGGTCGATCCCCATGCGCAGCAGCGCCTTCACCAATACCGCAAGAATGTCCAGCCCGGTGACCGCCAGCAGCGCCAGCGCCACCGCCAATCTCGGCGGGCGTTTGACAGTGTTCGCGCCGGAACCAAGCTGCGAACCGCTGCCCAGGAAATCCCTGCAATAAAGCTGCAACGCCGCGGCCAGCCCAAAACCCGACCACACCACGCTGGCGATCATGGCCTGGCGAGCGGTCGCATGACCCAGCCGCGCCGCCACCGCCGTCAGCACATACCAGAAGTAGTAGTAGCGCATGGGCACGGCGTGTCCCGGCCAGAAGAGCGGGTTGGCCGGGGGGACGCCGGTGCGCATCACCGCGTCCACAAAGGCCGTGCGTAGGGCGTGATCGAAGACGGTGACGCTGAAGTAGAGCCGGCTGCCCACGCCGATGTCCACCAGTTCAACGACTACAAACAGGGCCCACGCCGCGGCAATTCCCGCGCCAATCAGCCCCCGCTTGTTTGCGAAGCTGAAGCCACGCCGCCGCGACCACCCCTCCCGCGCCATGGTCCCCACACATCCAACCGCGCAGATACCCGCCAGCCAGCATACCGCGGTCAGCGAGCCGAACTTGCCGAGCAGAACAGAGACGATCGTCATGCAGCCAAAGGAGAGCGCCACGCCCCATGCCAGCCGCTCGCCCGCCGCGCGCGCGCGGAATCCCAGCAAGTCGCACACCCACGCCAGGCAATACCCCGGCGCCAGCAGCACGGCCGCAAACGCCGCCACCGAGCGCAGACAGCCCAGAATGTCTCCCCAGGTCATCGAACTCACCAGCAAGCCGCTCAAACCTCCGCTAGCCATTAGAGCATTTTCACGGTTGCGGCAGATGGAGGAAGCGCCGAGATTGCAACTCCGGCCCGGAGCGCAGTCGAAGGAGACAGAGCAGAATCGCGGTATTGCTTTCGCAGCGCGACGCGGACCACCATCCGTGAAGATGCGCCGTGGATGCTATACTGACGCTCGGATTGAACGCCGCTCCTGCCGCACACAGGCGTGCGCAGGCTCCATGCGGAGGTGGCGAAATTGGCAGACGCACTAGCTTGAGGTGCTAGCGCCGCAAGGCATAGGGGTTCAAGTCCCCTCCTCCGCACCAATATCATAATAAAAGACTTATCAGCAGGCCAACCAATTCCGGTTGGCCTCATTTTTCGCTACTGTAACCATTTTTGTAACCATTGCGAGAAAAAGTCGATTTGCCGCTGTTCCTCAGTGCCGGTTCATCGGGATGATGGGATCAATGAGTACGCATCTGTTTTTGCTAGAACGCTGGTGGTCTCTTCCGGATTGCCGAAAATCCAGCAATAACTGATGAGAACGGCGTTATGAGGCCTAAAGGTAAGTCTCGGGCAGAATAGGAGCATGCAAAAAGGACCACCGTCGGTTGACCGTATCGCAGCATTTTCAGACGGAGTCATAGCCGAGCGCTCCGAGGCTTGGCTACGTTTAGAAATGGCAAAATGAACCAATGGGAGGCGAAACAGATGAAACTATCCCACAGACCTGTGGCGCAGGGCTTTCATGTCTGCCTCTTATCTCCGCTTGGGAGTTATCCGGAGAGCAGCGTTATTCTCGATGACGCGGCGTACATAATGAGCCCTGACATTTGCTTCTCCATCGTGCGTATTACGAAGGAGGATTGGGGATTCTCCGAGGTGGACATGCTTTCGCCGCTGGAGATTCCACTACTGGGTGCCATTCTCTTGGCAGGGCCAGGTTATCCATACCCGATGTACGGGCTCACCCTTGAAGCAGAAGGTTCGCCGCTCTTCACAGCTGACTGCATAGCTGAGTGCCGGGAGCATCTCATTGAGATGCTCCGAAATCATGCCACCGACCTCAGGCCCACCGGCCTTATACACCGGCCTCCGGCACTAGGCGGAATCAGCTATGACTCGGCTGATTACGAGGACTGCACGGAGGCCATACAAGAGTGCACAACTCACTTGGAGGCGGCCGGGCCGGTACTTTTGCGCGGTATGGCCTCTCTTATAAAAGCGCACATGGCGTGGAAGCATTCTGAGTTCTCGGATGCTGCCTGTATTCATCTGTGGATAGCGCTCGATGCAGCATTCAGCCTCACGCTGCAAAAGCTTCGCGATGCCGGAAACCAGAATCCAACATCGGCTGACGCGTCGGCATACTTCGACGACGTTACGGGCGATGAAAACGTATGGGAGAAGTTCTTCGAGGACGACTACGAGAATCGCATCCGCGTCATTCATCCGGACAGCAGATTCGGTGCGGAAGCGCGACCCCAGCTTCTAGCCGACGATTTTCTTGAGCTGAATGACTTGCTCATCCCGTACTTCCGATTTTTAGCAACCGGCGTGTATCGAGCGCCGGTAGACCAACGATCGTAGGGAGGCAGCCTTATGTCGCCGCACCTACTCAGTTCCGGGTGCGGCCTCGCTTGCTGGAGGCTATTCTCTCCAAACAGCGGCATGATCTGCCGCCAAAATGTCCATGCCTGGAGTCGGCGTGACATCCAGAGCTCGTGAAACCGATTCGAGCGTCTGATATAGCGCCGTATGGCCGGCAATAAGAGCTTCGCCTCCCCAATGATGGTTGGGGGGATTGCTGATGCGGCCATCTGTGTTTTCCCGCTCCATATGGCTAATGAGGCCCCCAATGGAGCCGTGAAGAATCTGATTAGCTGAAGGCATGACGGTTGTATACATCTGCAGGCAGTCGGTAAGTTTGGCACGCTCAAAGAGGTTCTCACGGCACCAACTGTCCTGCTTAACAACCCTTTCGACACCATCTTTGCCCGTCACGTTGTAGCGAAACATGCCCTTCACGCGCTCGTAATTCGCTAAATCTTCAGCCACTTTCTCCGGCGGAATTTCCTTCAACGCGTCCGGGTTGGTTTCCGTCATGTAGTTGTACAGCTTATGCATCTCCATCCAGTTCCACTCTTTGTATTTCTCGCCTTGCTCGGGAAATCTTCTGATGTACTCGGCGTTGATCGCGCCCTCGACCATGCCCCTGACGATTTTCATAGCACCGTGGCCCATCCCGTTACCGATGAGCGTTACAGCTTCAGTCATTGCAACGGCTTCGAGCATCAGGATGTTGAGCAAGATATGCTGATTTGGGTCGAGACCCTCGTAGGCCCTATCAGTCACGCTGATGACAGCTTGCTGGAGACGATTCCCAGGTTCGAAAAAAATCTTATGCCGCTCGACGACCTCTTGCCAAAATTCTGGGAAGCCGAATGTGATGGTGAAATCTTCCGGTGTGGGCATGGCTCGATACTAGCGCCCCCGGGATTAGTACCGATATGTCGGCAAACCGGAAGTGATCCCTAAGGACGAGGGGAGGTATCTCATCAGCACCGTCGGCCCATTCGACCTCGACACAATAAGCTAAAAAGCGTACAACAGGAAAAGATAATTACCGTGCAACAGAAAAAGCTAAGGGAGCGACATGGCCACACCGTCAGAGAAACTCGCGCAGTCCTTGGAGGCTCTTGCCAAACTCCAGACTGCAGACGGTGCCATAGCGATCCGTGCGAGGGATATATCCCGAACACACAGAGAGCGGCTGGTCGCCCAGGGCTTTCTCCAGCCGGTTCTAAAGGGCTGGTTCATCCCGAGCCGCCCGGACGATGCGAAGGGCGAAAGCACGGCTTGGTATGCCTCCTACTGGCAGTTCTGCGCGGTCTACCTCAGAGAGCGTTTCGGAACGAAATGGTGTCTCTCTCCCGAACAATCCCTATCGCTCCATGCCGGTAGCTGGACGGTGCCTCGCCAATTGATGGTGAGGGCACCCAAAGCCCGCAATGCCGTTACCAAGCTCCCGCATTGCACTTCCCTGCTGGATCTTCGCTCCGCCCTGCCCGCAGCCGCTGATCGGCAGGTTGTGGACGGCCTACAGGTCTTCTCGCCAGAGTCCGCCCTCATCGAGTGCTCTGCCAATTACTTTTCCCACAACGCAACGGACGTTCGGGCTGTCCTGCTGATGGTCCCTGATGCCTCTGGGCTCCTGGCCCGGCTACTGGCGGGAGGACACACCATCATTGCGGGGCGTCTGGCCGGAGCCTTCCGCAATGTCGGGCGCGAGCGTATCGCGGACGACATTGTGAAGACGATGACTGCTGCCGGTTATGCTGTTCGGGAAAACGACCCCTTCACCGATAGGCCGAATCTTGTCCTCCGCACCCGTGAAGCATCCCCGTATGTAAACCGAATACGGATGCTTTGGCAGAAGATGCGGGAGCCGATTATTGAGCGATTCCCCAAAGCACCGGGGACGCCGCGCAATATGGCGGCCTACTTGAAGCGCGTCAACGAAACCTATGTCACTGACGCTTACCATTCGCTGTCTATCGAAGGCTACCGCGTCACGCGCGAGTTGGTCGAGCGTGTCCGCAGCGGCTCATGGAACCCGGAGAAAAACGAGAGTGACCGGGAGCAGCGGAACGCGATGGCGGCGCGTGGATACTGGCTGGCGTTTCAGTCCGTGCAGGAAGGCGTTGGACGGGTTCTGCGTGGCGATAATCCGGGGCAAGTTGCGGATGAAGAGCACGGTGCTTGGTATCGGGAACTCTTCGCGCCCAGCGTTGCATCTGGCATCTTGAAACCCGCAGACCTTGCCGGGTATCGCAACAGCCAGGTCTACATTCGGAAGTCCATGCACGTCCCGCTCAACCGCGACGCGGTGCGAGACGCCATGCCAGCATTCTTCGATCTCCTCCGCGAAGAGACTCATCCAGCCGTGCGTGTCGTGCTGGGGCATTTCCTCTTCGTCTACATTCATCCCTACATGGACGGAAACGGCCGCATCGGGCGTTTTCTGATGAACGTGATGCTGGCATCTGGTGGATACCCCTGGACGGTCATATCGGTTGGGGATCGCAACCCTTACATGAATGCCCTCGAAAGGGCGAGTGTCGGAGAAGACATAATTCCCTTCTCCGACTTCATTGCGGGCCTCGTGCGTAAAGGACTTGAGGGCCAACCCTTGCCGGCGGTGCCGAAGTCTTCCTGATGACTCCCCCCATTCGACCGGATGAACCGGTCGCACGAAGGTTTATGATTGCAGAGAGACTCCCCCCTGCTCCTTGGTGAGCAGGAAGCGAAGCCAGCCCGCAAGGGCTGGCTTCAGTGTTTGCAGAGCCTCATGCCGCCAATGTCTCTGTCGCAGTCCCCCGCGCAACCGGACGGACCCTCCGTTTCACTCGCCACAACATGGGGATGGCTGTCGGAGCGCTCGTTTGGAACCCATGTTACTCGGAAATCTCCGGGAACTGGTGGATCGATCACCCAGTTATATCCTGGTTCCGGGTACCAACTTTTCTCTTGTTCATTCCATCTAATATGCGGGCCGGGCGGCTTCTGCTCGGCTGGGGTATTTTCTTCGGTTGAGGTGCAACTGCAACTGATGCCGACGCCGCCCAGATTGGGATTGGCGTTCCTTGCCGCAATATTACAGTCGGCGATCGAAGCAAATGGGAAGGGACCTCTTGATGTGACCTGTCCCCCCATATTAGAAGCGCAAGCACCTCGGGCGGATGGACAGGTGAAAGTGACCATGCAGGACATCTGCGCTTCCGCAGTGTACGCAAGGTGCAGAGCGGAGAGAGGCAACAAAATACTAATTGCCCGGAGGTACATTCGCGAATAGATGCGCATTGCTCCTCCATTCCCCAGTTTTGCGCACGGGCGCGATGGGACCCGTCAATATGCGATCAATCCACTTTGTCACTCCGGCAATGATCGGTCAGCAGGGTAGGATATGTATTCAATTCTGGAGAATGATTTGATTGCGGAGTGCTTACGAGTCGATCATTTTCTGGAACGATCAATTTCTTCCCAAATGCCGACTTTTCGTTACTGATTCACGGCGTCTGGGAGGCGGCGCACAGATCGATCGAATAACGGGGAAAGGATAAGGCCTATTGAAGTAGGGAACGTTCATGCGATGATTCTCTAAACCTGTTTTACCGGTTTTCGGCGCAACGCCAGCACTTATCTTCGTTTACTATTTTCGTCTTCAAAGCATAGGGGACTTTTCAATGGCTGGCTTTGATCGAATATTGGATTGCATTATTAAAGGACGAAATGATAAAATATCTTAAATCGATCCGGAGGTAGGCGTTCTATGTCTGCGTCGTTGTCTCCAAACTCCCACGACTTCGGAAACGTATCAGTCGGCCAATCAAGGGCTTCAAGTTTTAGCGTCACAGGTGCCAGTTTCACAGGCGGGGAAGTCACCATCGATGGACAGGATAGGGCTTCTTTCTACGCCGCAAAACAGGACTCGAACATAGACGTAACTTTTACGCCGGGCAATCAGGGCACAAAGGTGGCCAGACTGAAAGTGTTGATCCAATCGTCTGGTTCGCCATATTGGATCCAGGCCTCACTCCAAGGCAATGGGGTGTGACAAGATCGGCCCCATTGTCGTTTTGAGCGTTATTAGTTTGTGTTTTCATCTTGAGAGTTCGCATCAAGAATACGCGTCGGCAAATGGGGTTTGGAGGGCTGACAATGGCAACCCGGATGCGTAAACCGGAGAAAGAGCGCAAGGCAACTGCGAAGCGCGATTTATCGAAGTCTGCCGCCGTCGAAAGGCCAGCCAAACGAAAAGCCGCCGCTATGACCACGCCCGCGGCTTCGATGGAGGCTGCGGCTTGGGGGGCGCCTCTTGTACGGTCCCCCAGTGGGGCAGATACTCCCACACGAGCGCAAAGCGCCGGATCAGATCCTCCAGGCTACGATGATTTGTTTAAGCTGCCCTACGCCCACGCGCTGATGAACGCGAACCTCGCAACGATCAAGATGGTTGATCCAGACCATCCAAGCGACCCAGTGATCAGATATGAAGGTAATGGTGTGCGGGCCGACATCGTCAACACAGGAATCGCTGGCACTAAGTCGCAATCGCCCGCGACTACCGGATATGGTATTCCAGCGGTAGCAACAGTGCAGGACATACGGATATACGATGGTGATGAGCACGAGTGTCTCGTGTTATCAACTATCCCTTTTCCGTTTGCCGCGGGCACGACCGAAGCTCATGCCATCACCCGATCCGATCAGCGTCCCGATCTAATAAACAACATCATCGGTTATGTAATAGATCAAACAATGACTGGTGCCCTCATCGCAGCGGCGAATGCCACGGGCCAGCAGTTTGACCAAACGCCAAGGCCAACCATAACGATTCACGACCAACTCTTCTGGAGATTTGACAAGGCGATACGAACTAGCGTCGGAGATGAAATTAACGTGGCCTTAGGCGCATTGAATGCGCCTATCCCTTTCGAGATCACAACTGGCGACCTCATGGCTCCTTTTTTGGTCTTCTCCGTTACGGCATTCGACAAAAACAGACGCACGATAGACATTCAATTCAACTCGGTGGGATTCTCAACAATGCTCAGAACCGTGGACCCCGAGAGTCATCAGGTCATTCTCGGGACAGCATTATCGTTACAGGCTAGTGGGCAAGGACACATCTCTGAGGCAGGGGTGGACTTAAATCTGAACTACAAGGTTAATACGGGTTCAGGGTTATTGCCCCTGGCCTCGCAATACGCAGCTCTAATTAACGGTGCGCTGATTCCGAAACTGGAGGGCTTCATGAACAAATTCTTTCCGCCACAATTGGATGGAATGCTGTTTGTTTTGGGGGGCTTTCCCCTGGCAATGACGCCTTTGCCCCTCCTGTTGTCTGCACCCCAGCGCCTTGGCAACTCTTCGTTGCGTTGGGCCGACTCGGCGAAACGGCGCTCCGCTTCTTTGATCCCATAGCGTTCCGAACCATGTACGTGCCCAGAACTGAGAGCCCATACCTGTCGGTCGGAGTTCTGTACGGATGGCACCGGTCCCTGTGCCCTTTCTAGACCACGACGAGAGTGCCCCGGCCCCTCGCACTTGGGGACCGGAAGACTCCGACCTCAGTTGGTAGAAAGAAGCCCGCGGTCTGGCAGGATCGGTCCCGACAAACGCCGTTGTGTGGAGCGGAAATGAGCGCTTCGTCTCGATTTCCGGGAAACGGGATTTCGGTAAATACGCCTCAACGGGCAAGCTTCCTGCGTCCCAGTCGAGCGAGTTGTTCCTGATTCAGGGTGTATCGCGTTACTGGCTTCCGCACATTGTCTGCGGGGTCGTCGTACTCCTCCAGCGGTGGTGGAGGACCCCACGGAATGCGTGTGGGAGATTGACGGCGTACCTCGTGAATCGAGCCGAGGTAAACGGTGTTGAGGCCATATCTCACGTTCATTGCATCGAGCGCATCGGTCACTCTTGCCCTGCTCTCCGCACAGTCAGGTTCAGGCGCGAATAGGTCAGGCTCAGGGGCGGTGTCC
>Ga0181530_10005241_pt1 | contig 13322 bp, 10 predicted proteins | sample PEATcosm2014_Bin_42_FD_119769 | JGI IMG/M metagenome (GOLD analysis project Ga0181530, IMG submission 119769) | Peatland microbial communities from MTU Mesocosm Facility, Houghton, MI, USA - PEATcosm2014_Bin10_60_metaG | ecosystem: Environmental > Terrestrial > Soil > Wetlands > Peat | place... | reverse complement strand
GTAATCGGCGTGCTCATCTGGGTCGGGTTTGCCAACACGAAAGGCAATCATCTTGCGCCCACCGGATCCATCGGCAAGGTTCGAACGGTAAAAGCGACCGATGAAGTGACGTTCATGGTGATCGATTTCAAAGTTAAGAACGACTCCGACCGCGACATGATCGTGCGCAGCGTGGAATCGGCTGTCGATACCGCGGATGGCGGCACGGTCACGGGCAGTGGCGTAGCCGGCGCAGACATCATGAGTGCCTTCCGGAACTATCCCCTGCTGGGGGATCAATACAACCCGATACTCAAGGAGCGCGATACGATTCCGGCCCACCAGCAAGTCGACCGTATGGTTGGACTCCGTTTCGATGCGCCGTTCGACAAGGTGGAATCCCGCAAACGCGTAGTCCTGCGGTTGGAGGATGTCACCGGCCCTGTCGTGGAATTAACGAAATGAAAAATGTGGGGCGGGTTGGCAGCCCGTTTCGGGGGCTGTCTTTGCTGGGTTTCCTGCTCGCCGCTCAGCTCTTTGGCGTTCAAATCCCCACTGGGTCTGAACTCAGCGTCAGGCTTACGGACAAAGTCGCGAGCGAAGCCCAGACTCAGCCCGCGGCTGTCCACGCGGTTCTGATCGCGCCCGTAATCCTGAATGGTGCGGTCGCCGTATCCGCGGGCGCGCAGCTGACCGGCACGGTCAAACAGGCCAAAGCCGCCACCGACAAGGATCCGGCCGCGTTGCAGCTTGTTTTCACCGAACTCCGCGACGGCACGCAGCGCGCCAATATTTCAGCCGTCGTCACCAGTCTCGACAACGCGCGCGAAACGATCGACGACAAGGGACTGATCACCGGCATCGCTCCCGGCGACACGTTCAGCGCCCGCATCGACCAGGGAATCGCCAAGCTCCAGGCCAACGATAAACTCGCCGGATTGGCCGGCCTGATCGCGGGAACCAAACAGGCACTGAAAATCGAGGATGCGAATCCCAACATCGATTACGATCCCGGCGCGGAGTTCACCATCCGCCTGACGCAGCCGTTCGAGTGGCGCGCGGGCGACCACGGCCCCACCTCAAAACTACAGGCTTTCCCCAATGAAGCTGCCCTGGTCGATCTGGTTAACGGCGAACCCTATCGCACCATTGCGGAAAATCCGCCGCGCCCTTCCGACATGACCAACATCATGTTCCTTGCGACCGAAGACGAGCTCCGCGCGGCTTTCGAGAAAGCCGGCTGGTTTGCGCCTTCGCGGTTGAACACAAAATCGAAACTGGAGACAGCCCGGGCGCTCATCGAAGCGCGTGGCTACAAAGAAGGCCCCATGTCCCTGTTGCTCCTGGATGGCCGCGTGCCCGACATGGCATATCAAAAGGGCAACAACACCTTCGCGCAGCGCCATCATCTGCGGATTTTCCGCCGCCCCGGTACATTCGACGGAATGCCCATCTGGGTCTGCTCCTCAACCCACGATATCGGCATCGACTTCTCCGAACGCGATCGGACGTTCATCCACAAGATAGATCCGCAAATCGATCACGAGCGCGCCAAGGTCGTAAACGACCTGCTTTTTACCGGCATGGTCCGTTCGCTCGCGCTTGTCGATCGCCCCGCCATCCCTCAGTATGCAACCAACGCCACCGGCGATTCGCTCAGGACGGACGGAAGCATGGCCGTGCTTCTTTTTCAGTAACCCGGCGGCGTCTGCACGCTAGAATGAGGCGACATGTCCGAAGCCATCGACCGTTACGTAAAAGAGAACGAAACCCGGTTTCTCGAAGAGCTGAAGGACTTCCTGCGCATCCCCAGCATTTCCACGCTGCCCGAAAATAACGAGGCTACGCACCGCGCCGCCGACTTTGTCGTCGACCACCTTCTGGCCGCCGGCCTCGAGAACGTGGAACTGATCGAAACCGATCGCCATCCGCTGGTTTACGCCGACTGGCTGCACGCGCCCGGCAAGCCGACTGTCCTCTGCTACGGGCATTTCGACGTCCAGCCGCCCGACCCTCTGGAACTGTGGGAGTCTCCTCCTTTCGAACCGGCCGAGCGTAACGGGAATCTCTACGCTCGCGGATCGGCTGACGATAAAGGCCAGATGTTCTCCCACATCAAAGCCATGGAGTCCATCAAGGCCATCTACGGCCGCGTGCCGGTCAATGTCAAATTCCTGATCGAAGGCGAAGAAGAAGTGGGCGGCCTGTCGGTGGCGGAATATGTCGCCGCGAATCCCGAAAAATTGAAGGCCGACGTCGCACTCGTCTCCGATACCGAGATGTACGCGCCTGGTCTTCCCACCTTGAACATCGGGCTGCGCGGACTGGTTTACATGGAAATCGAATCGCGCGGACCGATGCGCGACCTGCATTCGGGCCTCTACGGCGGCGCCGCTCCGAACGCCGTCTTCGGACTGATTGAGTTACTCTCAAAGGCCAAAGACGCCAACGGACACATTCGGATCCCCGGCATTTACGATGATGTGGAAGCCCCTTCCGCCGAAGAGAAGGAAAGCTGGAAGCACCTGCCGTTCGATGAAGACGAGTACCTGAAGACAGAGGTCGGATCCACTGAGCTGACTGGAGAGCTCGAATACTCCGTGTTCGAACGCACGTGGGCGCGGCCCACATTTGAAGTGCACGGCATAGCGGGCGGTTTCACGGGAGCGGGCGCCAAGACGGTGATTCCCGCTAAAGCGACGGCCAAGGTCAGCATCCGCCTCGTCCCCCGTCAGGACCCGCAAAAGGTCGTCCGCGCGGTCGAGCAATGGGTAAAGGAGAATTCCCCGCGCGGGATTCAATGCGAAGTTCGCGTGCTTAGTTCGGGTCCCGGACTCATGGTGAACCCCGACCATCCGGCCATTCGCGTGGCCGCGAAGGCTTTCAGCGACATTTTCGGCAAGCCGACGGTCTTCACTCGTTCCGGCGGTTCGATTCCTATCGTAGGCGACTTCGCCACTCACTTGGGAATTCCCACCATTCTGATGGGCTTTGGCCTGCCGGACGACGGCCTGCATTCTCCAAACGAGAAGTACAACATTCGCAACTACTACGACGGCATCCGTACTCTCGCCCATTTCTTCGAAGAATACGGACACGCATCGTGAGATCCGAGCCTAATACTCGAAGCGCACTCCCAGCTGGAACACTCTCGGGAAGTTCGCCTGCGCCGTGATCTTGCCAAACGTCGATGAACCAAGCTGCGTACCCGTATTCGTGCCATTGGCTCCAGGGCCATAGAAGTAAGGCGTATTGGTCAGGTTGAAGACCTCAGCCCGGAACTGCGCCTTGAATTTCTCGAAGGCATAGCTCTTGAACATCGAAAAATCCGTGCTTGCCATGCCGGGTCCGCGCATTGGAATGGTGCGGCTCACATCTCCGTACGTGAACTGCGGAGCTTGGGAAAACGCGGCGGGATTGATGTAATCGTTCAGGCGCTGTTCAATCGAACCGCTGGTTACCGGCGAGATTCCGGTCGCGTTGGGCCGCTGCGTACTCGTCCCGATAGCCGAGTTCAGATTGCTTTGATAAATGGCCAGCGGGAAACCGCTCTGCATGGTGGTTTGAAAGTTGATGGCCCATCCTCCGGCCACAGTGTCCAATAGCTTGTTCCGGGCCAGGAACTTTTGCCCGGTCCCGAACGGAAGTAAGTAGTTGACGGCGGTAGTCCATCGGTTCGGCGTGTCAATGCTCGACCGCGCCCACTCAGCGGACTGGTTGTAGTTGTCCTGCGCGGTTGTCGGCTGAGCGTTGAAAACATTAGTCACGCCACCGTTCGACTCATCCATGTTGCGCGACCACGTGTAGGTTGTGAGCACATTCACCGAACGTCCCAGCCGCTTCTGCGCCTTCACGTAGTAGCTGTAGTAGAGCGCATGATTCAAATTCGCATCCTGCTCGGTAATGGAGCTGAACTCCGGATACGGGAACAGTAACTGCGCCTGCGTCACGGTGGCGGATGCCAGATTCAGAACGCCGGCGCTCGTTCCGAAGAACGGATTCGCCACCTTTGAGCTGAGTTTGCTCCCAAGCGACAGATCCGAGTCCGGCAGTTGGTTGATGTTAAGCAGAGGCGTGCCCTCGATCAGGTCGTGCGTGATGGAGCCTGTAAATCCGGTAGCGATCACCAGACCCCATGGCAGCTCCCGCTGAATGTCGAGAGAGAACTGATGCACGCGTGTGGAAGGAGTGTTCGGACTAAAGAATGAGAAGGTGTTGCCCAAGCCGGCCATGAGGCCTGCCCCGTTGCCGACGGGCTGCTGCACACCGCCGGGGAATGGATTGCTCAGCGAATTGGCCGGGGTGACATTGCCGTCGTTCGAAGCTACATAGGGCGTTGCGAACGTATACCCCAGCGGATTCACCAGGCTGAAAGTGTAGGGCGCCCAGAAGAGCCCATAGCCTCCGCGGATGGTTGTCTTCGGCAGAACGTTCCAGGCAAAGCCGATGCGAGGCGAGAATTTCAACTTGCTGGGGCCGTTCGCCTCGGTACCGTAGCCGTTCTGGCCCGCGTACTCTATGACGCCCTTGGTCGTGATGCCGGTGACCTGGCTTTGAATCGGGTTGGTCGCGTTCGTGTCGAACCCAACGATCAGGCTGTTAAGACTGGATTCGAGGCCAGTCTCGTATTCGTAGCGCAGTCCGGCGTTAATCGTCAGTTTCGAATTCAACCGGAAATCGTCCTGTACGAATGCTCCGTAGTAACCGACGTGATTCTCGATCGGAAGGGATGTCGTGACGCTGCCTGCCGACGGATAGCCGAGCAGCATGCTGGCGAGGCTGGCGCCGGTGCCGGGCACAGTGGAAGTGGCCGAGGCGCTGGTGAACGCCTGCGTGAATGTAAAAGCGCCTGGAGTCACCGTATTGATGCCGGAGTCGTGGATCGCCCGGTAATCGAAGCCGGCCTTGAGGCTGTGGCGGCCGAGGAACTTCGATACGCTTCCCGAGAAACTGCGCGAATAGAAGCTGGACTGGCTGAATCCTCCCGCGCCGAAACTGCTCACATCTCCCGTCATCGTGATGGCCGGGAATGCGTCATAAGGAAGCTGAGAGACGTAAGACGCGGGGAAACCTCCTCCCGCCGCCGTTCCGAGGCCGAAGTTCGCCAGATTGATCCCCTGGCTGGCCAGCTGGTAGGTCCTGTTGGGAAAGCGATTGAAGCCGAACCGGAGATATACAACCATGGTGGGCGAAGGCGTCAGGGTCGTGTTGGCCTGCGTCGCATCCACGTGCCGCACGAGCATGCTTTGACCCGGCGTGCCGGGGTCGCTGAAGCCGAAATAGGCGTTCGATTCCTCACGGCTGCCGTAGTGCAGATAGGAAGCGCTGGCACGCCACCAGGAAAAGATCTCCTGGTCCGCCTTTGCCGTCATCTGATCGGCGCGATCGTAGATAACTGCCGTGGAGTTGTAGTCGGCCTGGCCGAAATAGCTCGGCGTGATGTTCGGAAGCGGATAGTAGGATGCCAATGCGAAACCCGCCGGGTTGAGCATGCTGGGCGGAATGATGTTATTCGGAAATGGTATGCGCCCCGCGGCGGTCGGGTTGTAGATGATCTGCTCCGCGGTGTGGCTCGCATTGCTGTAGCTTTCGGAGAAATTCCCCTCTTTCTCGAGCGCCGTCGGAACCGACAGGGTTGATGTCGCGGCTTCCGTCTGACGATAAGACTCGCCGGTGACCCACCAGAACGTCTTGTTCTTGCCGTTATAGACCTTGGGAACGACCACCGGGCCCCCGATCGCGAAACCGTAGTTATAGAACGGCTGATTGGCGATCGGCAGGTTCAGAGCGCCGCTCGCGGTCCGCCCCGAAGCGTTGGCAAAGTAGGTGTTGGCCAGCCAGTCCTGCATCCATGTGTAGCCGAAGCCCACGGCATGTATGGCATTGGTCCCCGACTTCAGGAACAGATTAAACGTTCCGCCGCCGGTTCGTCCCACTTCGGCGTCGTAAGTGTTGGCCTGGAGTTTTACTTCCTGGACCGCCTCGATAGTGGGAATGATCACCGCCCGGTTCATCGAATCGGTAATCGAAATTCCGTCGAGAAGATAGTTGTTACCCCTTATGGGCCCGCCCGCGATCGAGATCTCCGACGATCCGCTCTGATCTTCCATGCGGTTGAACTTGGGATCGCCGCCGGGTGTGACATTCTGCGAAACCTTGACTCCTTCGTAGAACGCATTCCGCCCCATGTTCGGAAGATCGGTCAGCTTCTGGTTGTCGATCATCTGGCCGGTGGATGCATTCTCCGTTTCGAGCAGGGGAACGTCCTCCGCCGTGACGTTCACGCTCTGCGCCACGTCTCCGACGCTCATTTTCAAATCGACGATGAGGAACTCCTGCGTACTGACGATCACGCCCTTCTTGTCGAGCTTGCTGAAGCCCGGTTTTTCCACCGAAACCGTATAGGTCGCCGGGACTACCGCGCTGAAGGAATACTCGCCTCCATTCCGCGTGACGGTGGAGCGCGCGATTCCCGTGCCCTCGTCGACCAGCGTTACCCTGGCGACTCCAATCCCCGCGCCCGAACTATCCTGAATCGTTCCGCGCACCCCGCCCTGGAAGGTCTGCGCCCGGACCGGCAACCCCGCCAGCAGAATACAAATAGATGAAATAGCCACCCGTTTCGTCAGATGCATATTGGTTCCTTATTTGGAAAAACCCCGGTGCGCTCTGGTCATCGAGCGGAAGTCGGCTGCAGGGCGGGAAGCGTGTCCCAGACGGTGGGAGCGGCTGACGGGAAAGCGACTGACGTTAGTAACTGAAGATTAGCCGCCATGCGGCGGAAAAGGCAAATTGTAATTTCTTGTGGAGTGCATTCCGATTTTTTTCTTGACAACTCCTGAATCCGCCTTTGCGAACTTCCGCGCGCCGCGCGGACTACAATCCCGGGCCTCCAAACGCAGTAAAGTAGTGCGGAGGAGGCCGGGCATGAATTCACGAATTCGCATCGGCATCGTTTTCTTCGCTCTCACTTCTATCGCAGTCTCGCAGAGCGTCCCGAAGTTCGAGCCGGATCCCTGGTGGCCGAAGCAATTGCCGAACAACTGGATGCTCGGCCAGGTTGGAGGCATCTTTGTCGATTCGCACGATCACATCTGGGTGACAAGCCGCCCCAGAACTCTCGATAACAACGATAAGTACGCCGCCCTCGACCCGCCGCAGGCCGATTGCTGCATCCCGGCCCCGCCGGTTCTCGAATTCGATACCGCGGGCAACCTCATCCAGGGTTGGGGAGGACCGGCCACCGGTTACGAATGGCCCGACAACGAGCACGGCATGTTCGTCGATTATAAGGACAACGTCTGGATCGGCGGCAACGGCGCAAAGGATACAAATATCCTCAAGTTTTCGAAGTCCGGGAAATTCCTCCTCCAGATCGGCCATCACGGAAAAACCGGCGGCAGCAACGACACCGAAAACCTGAACCGGCCGGCCGGAATTTACGTGTACCGGAAAACCAACGAGGTGTTCGTGGCGGATGGCTATGGCAATCGGCGTGTCATCGTCTTCGATGCGGACACGGGAGCCTACAAGCGCCATTGGGGAGCTTACGGAAATAGACCCGACGACAGTGTTCCGCGCACGCGAACGTTCGACGGGCCGGGCCCGCAGCAGTTCAATACGGTCCACGGCATCCGCATTTCGAACGACGGTCTCGTCTACGTGGGGGATCGCGTCAACAACCGGATTCAGGTTTCACGCCCGACGGCAAGTTCGTGAAAGAGGGATTCATCGAGCGGAAAACATCCACGCCGGAAGGCACTGCGTTCGATGTCGCATTCTCAGCCGACAAACAGCAGCAGTTCCTCTACGTGTCGGATGGAAGCAACAAGAAGGTGCAAATCCTCAACCGGGAAACGCTGCAGGTAGTCGGGTTCTTCGGCGGACATGGCGGGCACGGCACGGGGCAGTTCTACCACCTGCACAGTATCGCTACGGACTCCAAAGGGAACGTCTACGCGGGCGAGTCGTTCGGAGAGCGCGCACTCAGGTGGAATCTGAAGCGCTGACGGACGCGGTCGCCGGCCCCGCCTATGGCGCGCGATAAAGCCGAATGCCGGGTACGTCGCGGAAATCAGCCTGGTTCAGAGTCCAAAGCGGCGCTTCGCGAAGGATCGCGGAGGCGGCGATAGCGAGGTCGATTTCGCGGCCGCGCGGGCGCCGTACCGCCTGAATGCGCTCGCCTTCAGCCAGAGCCCCGCGAATTGCCGGCCCGGACCGTCTCAACCCCGTAAGCCCGTCGATGAGAACGGATGTGTCCAGCACGATCACTTCTGCTTCCGGGATGGCCTGCCGGACAGGGACAGCCTTCCACCGGATCGCCGCGCGTGGCGCACCTCCCGCAACTCCCGATCGGCGTCGAGTTGCGGACGGGGTGGTATGAGCGGCACCAGGGCGTCGAAAGCTTTCAGCAGCCTCTGGCGTTCGCTCTCGCTGAGACGTCCAATCCGGCTGTGATAATCGGCCACGGCTTCGGGCACCACCTGACTCTTCGGTTTGGCCAGGCGCGCGGCGGAATCTGCAATTCGGCGGACGGTTTCCTCATCCAGCGTAAAAGTCACCTTGTTCGCCGCCATATCTATACCGTACCGCTGCCCTATAGTGAATGAATCCTGCCGTCGCTTTGCCTGGGTCTATGACTTGGGCGGAAATAAGATTGAGCTTTGGCAGCAGCCGTCCGCAAAGCCCTAAGGGCCTGGACTATCTCCCCGAAACACAATCCGCAATCGATGCAATCCATAACGCCAAACACTATGGGTATAACTTTCACGGTTATCGGCCCTCGCTTAGCGGCGGTATCATATCTCTCAAAACGTGGACGTGAACTCGGACATCGAGACCTTGGAAGAACAATTGAATACGGCCGAGCGCGATGCTCAGTCGGTCGCCGCCGGATTGACCGGGGAACAGGGGAACTGGCGCCCCGATGCACGTTCCTGGAGCGTCGCGGAATGCCTCGACCATCTGGCCGTCTCCAGCCGCGTTTATCTGCGTGCGATGGAAGAGCCGGCAGTGCGCGCACGCGGCGAGGGAAGACTGCGAAGAGGTCCGGTGAAGCCTGGATTGGTGGGCGCATGGTTCTTACGCTCTGTCGAGCCGCCGGTAAGAGCGCGCTTCAAAGCGCCGGGAATCATCCGGCCGCGAAAAGACCCGAACCTTCCCGATGCGCTGGCGGATTTCGTGGCTTCGCAGGAAGCGGTACGGGCCTTCCTGCGGTCTTATGCCGACCTCGACTTGGCCGGCGTGCGATTCCCCAATCCGTTTATTCCAGGCGTGCGTTTCAGTCTGGCGACTGGCCTGCACGTGATCGCAGCGCACCAAAGGCGCCACCTATGGCAGGCCTGGCGTGTGCGTCGCGCCGCCGAGGCGGGACGCTCGTGATTCAACCCCGCTGTAGAAGCGGCCTGAGCTGGGTCACATTGCGGACGCTTTCGATATTGAACACCTGATCGATCAGCGACTGGCATTTCGATGCCCCGAGCACCGGCGTCATCAGATCGCGCGCCTTCGCAATGATTTCATCGCGTGTCATCGGATTCTCCATTGTGCCGCGCACGTTGCCCACCCGATCGCTCACTACTCTCCCGTCTGTAAGGGTCACCTCGACAACGGCCTCGCGGCGGGGCATCAGGCGCTCGAGCTCCGCATCTTTAATAAGTTGAACCTTGGCGCGCTGGCGGAGGATGGCCGGATCTTTCATGCGCGCGACGTCATGCGCCGATTTGAACGACGCCGTCTTATCGACCAGCATCACCGCAACCATATGCTGCAGGCAGATGTCCGGGATCTCGCGGTTATCGACGATGGACGCCTCGTCCGTGGCCACGCGCACGCGGACTTCCTTCACCTGATCCGCGTCGAAGCGGTATTTCCGGATCAGGTTATCGAGCGCATCGAGCGGCGCCTGAATGGGCGATCCCACGGTCCACTTCTTGACGTTCGTGCGGGTGATTTCGTAGCGTTCCCCCAGCTTGTCCATGAGCATCGAGGGATCGTGCATGGGGCCGAACGCCTGGAAGAAATTGTCCGCGCCCGAGAAGACGTCGTCGACGCCGGTTCCGCCCGCCTGCACCAGCAAGGCGGATGTCACGCCGTCGCGGGCGGACATGCCCGCGAAGTCGAAGGCTTTTTCGATATGGTCGGTGTCCCTCTGCCAGGAGGCCAGGCCGGAGGCCTGCTGCGCGGTCCAGGAGAGCAGCCATCGCATTTGCTGCGCGTTCAGATTCGCCGCGCAGCCCGCCGCGGCCGCCGAGCCAAACGTCCCGGAGAGCGCGTGCGTGCTGCGGTGGGTGGCGAACATGTATTCCAACTTGCCTAAAGTCGCGGTGACGCGCGGCCCGATGTCGTAGCCCAGCACGACCGCGCGCAGGAACCGGGTTCCATCGATCCCGAACTTCTCTCCCGCCGCCAGCGCCGACGGCACGACGGAAGAGCCGGGGTGCGATTGCGAGGGCGGATGCGTATCGTCGGTCTCATCCGAATGAGCCAGCATTCCATTGGCGAGCGCGGCTTCGATGGGACCGCACACGACATTCGATCCGGCCACAGTGCAGATCCGTTCACCGCCATACGCGCGCGCGAAGTTTATGGCGAAGCGCCCCGGCGGCAGATCCGACCCCGAGATCATGGCCGCGAATGTATCGAGAATCATCTGCTTCGCCTTCTCGATCACGGCGTCGGGTAATTTGCGATTTCCCGCCTCGCTCATGTAGGTGCTGACGGCGGTCATGAGGGGACTGGGCGGCTCGGCGGCGCGCGCCACGCACGAGGCTGCGAGCATGCCCCCGGCTTTCATCAAAGTCCGCCGCGTGAGATATTGATTGCGATTGGCCATGTTCACTCCATCGAAATCATATCCTGCGGCTGCCCTGTTTGCAGCCCTTTTCGCGCCGGCCCTCTATTCGCAGACGGACTGGCCCGTGTATGGCCATGACCAGAGCGGCCAGCGTTACTCGCCTCTCACGAAGATCAACGTCAGGAATGTCTCCAAGCTCCGGATGGCGTGGCAGTACGGCATCGACCCGGGCAGCGTGAACCTGGATGCGGCTACGCGCTTCCTCACGTCCACCGAAGCCGTGCCCATTATGGCCGGCGGCATTCTCTACGCGCCCACTCTCAACCACACCATCGTGGCGCTCGAGCCCGAGACGGGAAAAGAGGTCTGGAAGTACGATCTTGGAAAGGCCGCGGGCGCGCCGCTGCGCGGCGTTACTTACTGGCAAGGTGACAGCGGTGCTCCGGCGCAGATTCTCGCCGGGACCAGCGACGGGCGGCTGATCGCCATCAATGCCAAGACGGGGAAACTGGTTCCGGGATTCGGCAACGAAGGGACGGTCGACCTGAAAGCCGGAGTTACCGAGAAATTCCCCGGCGCGCCGTATCACATGGCTTCGCCGGGCATGATCTACCGCAACCTGATCGTCACCGGCGCGCAGGGTAAAGAGGACGACCCCGACGGGCCCGCCATGGACGTGCGCGCGTGGGACCTGCACACGGGCAAACTGGTGTGGACCTTTCATACGATTCCGCATCCCGGAGAGCCCGGCTACGAGACCTGGCCGAAGGACAACTGGATCACGGCCGGATCGCCCGCCAGCTGGGGAGCGGCGACACTCGATGCGCAGCGCGGCCTGATCTTTCTGCCGATCGGACAGCCCGCGGCCCAATACTACGGGGGCGCGCGGCATGGTCGGAACCTGTATTCCTCTTCCATCGTGGCGCTGGACGCCAACACGGGAAAGCTCCGATGGTCTTTCCAGTTGACGCACCACGACCTTTGGGATTACGACGCGGAGGCCGCGCCCTCGCTGATGGAGGTGGTTCGCGACGGAAAGAAGATCCCCGTGGTGGTAGCGGTATCGAAGCCCGGACTGATGTTCTTCCTGGATCGGGACACCGGCAAGTCCGTTTACCCGGTGGAAGAACGCCCCGTGCCGCAGACCGATGTGCCGGGCGAAGAGACCTGGCCAACGCAGCCGTTTCCAATGAAGCCTCCGGCGCTGGCCCGGCAGAGCATCAAGCCGGATGAGATCTTCACCGGTGAGCCGGGACATGAGAAATTCTGCCGCGACCTTCTCGTCAAAATCGGCGGCATGCACAATGAAGGTCCCTACACGCCATACAGCAGCAAGGAGTACAGGATCATCTTCCCCGGCCAGCAGGGCGGACCGAATTACGGCGGCGTCTCCGTAGATCCCAAGCTGGGCTATGTGTTCGTGAACGTGCGCAACGTCGCGGGTATGGGCCGGATGGACAAGTCGAAGGAGGGCGATCAAGTGGCTTACCGGCGCTCCAGTCCGCTGGGACCAGGGTCTGTGAACGCCCGCTTCTGGGACCCGGCCAGGCAGTTGCCATGCCAGCAGCCGCCGTGGGCCGAGCTGATGGCCGTTAACGGCAATACCGGGGACATCGCGTGGCGGGTTGCTCTCGGTACGAGCGATGAGATGGAAGCCAAAGGCGTCCACAATACGGGAGCGTTCGGGCAGGGCGGATCGATCGCCACCGCCGGAGGGTTGGTGTTCATCGCCGGGACCAACGACAAGCGCTTCCGCGCGTTTGAATCCAGGACCGGAAAGCTGGCATGGGAGACAAAACTCGACGCGGAGGGGCACACCAACCCGATGACCTACCTGGGGCGCGACGGGAAGCAATATGTCGTGATTGTGAGCTCGGGCCTCAACGCCTTCACTTTGGAGTAGAATCAATGACCATGCGTACTCTGATCGGTGGTATCTCGTTGTTTGCGGCAGGAGTTGTGGTGGGAGGTTTCCTGATGCAGCCCGGCCTCGCGCAGCAGCAGAATCAGAATCCGGGGCTGCGGCTGAATCACGTCGGAATCTATACGAAGGATTACGACGAGTCGATGCGCTTCTACACGAAGACGATGGGCTTTCGCGAGGCGTTCACGATTAAGAATAAGGACGGCAAGCCGACTCTCACGTATCTGCAATTGAGCAAGGACACGTTCCTTGAACTGGCGCCGGCCACGGCGGAACGTCCCGCCGGACTGAGTCACATCGGCTTCTGGCCAGAAGATCTGGGAGCAGCGGTGACGGCTTTGCGGCAGCGCGGAGTCAAGATCGACGACCCGCGAACCGGCGCCACCAAAACCAGCATTACGAATGTGATCGATCCCAACGGTGTGCGGCTGGAGATGGTGGATTTCCTGCCGGGTTCGCTGCCGCGACAAGCTATCGACTCCTGGAAGTAGGGTCAGGGGGCGAGGTTGAGCAGCGTGGCCGGATTCGTTTTGGACATCCGCACGATTTCGGCTTCCGTGACGCCGTGCGCGACGAGGGCCCGGTAGAGCGCCAGCAATCCGTCGGGATGCAGGGGATTCGAGG
>Ga0181530_10005240_pt1 | contig 13322 bp, 16 predicted proteins | sample PEATcosm2014_Bin_42_FD_119769 | JGI IMG/M metagenome (GOLD analysis project Ga0181530, IMG submission 119769) | Peatland microbial communities from MTU Mesocosm Facility, Houghton, MI, USA - PEATcosm2014_Bin10_60_metaG | ecosystem: Environmental > Terrestrial > Soil > Wetlands > Peat | place... | reverse complement strand
GCGCACTCTATCCTTGATGATAAGAACAAGTCCGGTTCGTAAACTAGAACTACCGCAGCCATTCTAGGGTCAGCGGTTGAGATATGATAAATCGCAATTCATTAAAGTTAGTCGGGCGACTTGATTCTCAGCCATGATCTTCAAACAGGTCCCGGTAGGCACATTCCAAAATTTTGCTTACATCATAGGAGACGAAAAGACGAAGTTATGCGCAATTGTCGATCCAGCATGGGAAGTTGATAAACTTCTGGACCAATGTAAGGAGCTCAGCCTGACCGTATCATTTGTCATCAACACGCATTCACACCATGATCATGTTGAAGGAAACGATGCGGTGGTGAAACGAAGTGGCGCGAAGATCATAGCCCACGAAAAGTCGCCCTTACGCAAGGATATACAAGTCAAAGATGGCGACGCGATATCGATTGGCTCTTTGAAGGTTAAGGTGATTCATACTCCCGGTCATTGCCCTGACCATATCTGTCTGCTTGTCGATGGTAACGTGTTGACAGGGGACACATTATTCGTTGGCGAATGTGGGAGAACGGACTTGGAAGGGGGTAGTGCAAGCGAAATGTACAGGAGCCTCTTCAACAAACTGATGACCCTAGATGATGCAACCAAAGTTTATCCTGGCCATGATTACGGAAACAAACCGTCATCATCGATCGGAGAGGAACGCAGAAACAATTACACTCTAAAGCCTCGAACCAAGGAAGAATTCATCAAATTCATGGCACAGCCATGAGTTCACCTATTTCCTCTTTGCAGAGACATTCTCCTTGACGATTCAGAATTCAAATGAAATTCTAAGAAAGATTTTGGCGGCAATGGGGAGCATTCCGCGTCAAGTCTATGCTCCGGGTGGCGATACTTTCCTGATGATTGATGCGATCGATACACTCTCGCTCGAAGGGAAGAGTGTTTTGGACCTAGGAATCGGCTCCGGAATCCTAGGACTCTACTGTGCTTTGCGGCAGGCAGATGTAACCGGAGCTGATATCGACGAATTGGCGATTCGGAACACGACTGACGCGGCTCGATTACTCGGCGTTGAATTGAAACTGGTAGTATCCGACGTCTTTTCCAATACACCTAGTCAATTTGATCTTATCCTTTTTAATCCTCCTTACTTGCCGAGCGAAGGCATCCACGATGGAACTGTTGATGGTGGGTCACGAGGGAGGGCTCTGATCCTTAGATTCCTAGAAGGATTACCGGGTCATCTTCGCAAAGGTGGCATAGCCCTTCTACTGCTCAGTAGCCTTAACAGCCCCAGCACTCTGCGTAAGAGTTACGATAGCTTGGAGTTCTCAACCATTGCTAAGCGAGCAATGTTCTTCGAAGAACTTGAGGTACTACGGGTGCGCCTTCGAAACGACCTCTCGATTTAGGGATCTTATCGCGAGATCGTCCTCATAGAATTCATTCTCTACCGCAGGTTTCCTGGCTGCGTATCCCTCATGCCGACTGTGCCAAAACGCAACATGTTCCTCTCCAAGCTTCCAACACAACCAAACGCGCTCCCCGAGTCTCACAGCAGGAAAATCAACCAATCCCATACTCATATCCTTAAGAATACAACCCAGGTCCTCAAGCTTCTTTACCTCCTTTTCCAAACTCTCCATCGCGTCCGTCATCTGATCGTCATCGGTCAACCCATCCGCCTTGTTCTTAATCGCAATCACTCGTTGCACTGTGTCCCTAACCTCCGGCAAAGCCTCATCGGCATATTTGGGAGTGAAGAAGATAGGCAAAGGTAACTCGCCCCCTCTAATCTCTCTTAATTGGGATAAGAGTCTTACATGGTGCACCTGACGTCAGAATGAGCTCCCTTAAATTGATAATCCACTCGACGCCCGTCCCGGACCATATAGGGGCTGAGAAAACTTGTATATCCGACTGGAACCGCCGATACTAACCATCTTGGCTTACCGAGGCGCCCTCAGAGGGTCAGTTCGCACGAGAAACCACACACGTAGTGTGAGGGTAGGTAAGAGAATTGATTATGTACTCGTTATCCGCATAATTTTCTTGATTACGGTCATCTCAACGGTACTGATCGCGAATGGGATTTGGCAGGCTCGTCCGATTACGTGGAGTCATGAAAGACAGATTACGAATGGCTCAGGAGAATCTCGTCTTGTCGATATTTCAACTGATCCCTATGGCAAAGTAGTGTATTTGGCATGGCAGGACGATCGGGATGGTAAGGTCGAGGTCTATTACAAGCGAAGCCTTGATGATGGCGTAACGTGGGGCTCAGATGTTAGACTAAGCAATTTGACACCCGAGACTCCTGACCCGGAGCCGCGTCTGGGGACAGATGGACACATCGTTCTTGTAGTATTTTCGAACAGGACACCGACGGGGGAACACTTGTTCTATGTGGTTAGTAACGATGGAGGAGGTGATTTTTCCGCGCCCATAGAATTAACCCATGATCCTGGAGATCAATCGAATACGGCTTTGGCGTTCGTCGGCTCAACGGTTCACGTTGTCTGGCAAGAGCGGTTGAACGATGGAGAAGAGCACATTCTTTATGCTGAAAGTGCGAACGCCGGTGTAACTTCAACAGGAGATGGACCTAACAAACGCTACTTCTAGTCAGGATCAATATGCGACAATCGCCGCGGCTGGAAGCAGCGTGGTCGTGGCATGGAGCAGAATGTACGAGGGCACAGAAGCAATCTACGTCAGGGTGAGTCTTAATTCAGGCGAAACTTGGCAACCAGAAGTCCAAGTCTCAAACTACGAGGCGCAATCCTTCCCCGAATTCCCAGCTATCGGGTCAAATGGCACTTATGTGTATCTAGTATGGGGCAGCGTGGGTGGGATTCAGTATTCGCGAAGTTCAAACCTGGGTGCGACATGGTCCACTCCCCTAACTCTCACCAACACAACTCAGCAGTACGTTGCCTCGAGGATTGCGGTTGCCAATTCTCAGATTCAAGTAGTGACGGCTGGAATTTTGGGATTTTCATCGGATGTGTATTACCTAAGCAGCTCCGACGCCGGTGCGAGTTGGAACCCAACAGTCTCTCTTTCTGCGCATGGACCCGATGCGTTGTCGCTCGCGCCTGTAATATCGAGTAACAGAGACTCGACATTCGTAGCTTGGGAGGATAACAGGAACGGTAGGTTAGCAATCTTCTTTCGTTCCAGACCGGATTTCACAGTTTTACGTAACTTGAAGGGCTACTATCTATCACCATCGTAATCGTCTTGGGTGGAGCCACTATTGTTTACCTTGGATTCGAATTGAAACACTCAAGAGCCAGCGTACACAAGCGGACTCGGAAGCGACGCCTCCATCGCAAGCACACCCGACGCGGTAAAGCTAGTGCATGATGACGTTGTGAAGATGAAAAGCCTAATGAGGATACACGAGTTATTTGCTAGTATTGGTAAGCTCGAGTGCGCACCGACATTTTGGAAACACCGAAACATACTCTGACAAGCCCGGCGTGGGCTCTGAAATCCCTGGCCAAGGCGCGAGTCGGACACCTAGCCACATCAACTAGAAAAGGGGAACCGCTCGTTGTCCCAATCTGTTTCGCCTTGGGCACTAGGGCCATCTATAGCGCAATCGACCAAAAGCCGAAGAGAATGCGACCGTTTGCCTTGCGCCGCGTCAGGAACATTGTTGAGAATCGAAATGTCTGTCTTACCGTCGACGAGTATGAAGAGGACTGGAGGAAGTTGAGGTACGTGATCGTCCAAGCTAAGGCTACTCTTCTAACGCGAGGCAGAGAGCACAGGACTGCCTTATCGCTGCTAAGAGGAAAGTATCGGCAATACCGTACTATGGAACTTGAAAGCCGTCCGATCATCAAAATCAGGCCGCGTCGAATAATTGCTTGGCAAGCGAGACCATCGTCTCCTGCTGGTAGGATGGTTAAAACAAAAGAATATCCTTGATGCCCCCTGTCTAGGGGGAAGCGGGAGTAGGGTTGCGATACGAATGAACAATTCAGAAACCACGAGCTTCCAATCCCGCGAAATCGCGGTGACTGGTAATTTCTTCTTCTGTGAAGTCTGCAACCTAGTCTGTGAGTACGGTGATCCTCTTTGGGAGGAACATCAGTCTCAGCTCAAGTTTCACAGGATGAAACGCATGTTTCTGCTGCGATGTTGGAATTGTGGAACTATCGTTGTCGACGCATACGCTGAATTTTCGCCTGAGAGGAATCAGTTCTGGTGCAAGAACTGTATTGGAAAGGTGGGCTACTTGAAATTCAGATCACCCGCGTCAGCTTGACGAAAAGAAATAATGAGATAATGAAATTATTGACGCCCTGGTAAGTATTGGTCTATAATTTGCCTGAACGCTCGGGCCTCGGTTTCAGGATCTTCCGCCCGAAGAATGGAGGATGCGATCGCGAGACCATCCGCACCTGCTTCCAAGACCAAGTGGGCATTCCCCCGGGTGATTCCGCCGGAAGCAAACACTGGTATGGAAACGTTCTCTTTGGCTTGGCGTATTGATTCGAGTGGAACAATCTCGCATGACTGAACAGAAGGTGACGGAAAAACTGCGCAGAAGGAGATGTAATCAGCGCCAAGTTTCTCTGTCTTGCGCACTAGGGCCTGGTCTTTTCCACAAGTGTATCCTACAATAGCATTAGTCCCAAGGAACTTCCGAGCATCGTCAGCCGATGTCTGAAGATCAAAGTGAACCCCACTCGCGCCTAATCTTTTAGCTAATTCCATGTCATTGTTAACAATTAGGGGAATGCCCGCCTCAGATACCTTCGAATAAATCTCGTTGCCTACCCGTAACGTGTCTTCAGGAAGATTTCCAGCGGCGTTCCAGATTTGCACGATTTGAACACCGCCTTTAACTGCTTTGCTGAAGGCATCCAAAAGTTTCTCTTCTGGCATTGAGAGGTCTGCGACGAGGTACAGTCCCTTTAGTTTGTGTCTGGTTGCGGCTCGCAGTTCAGTTCCAGCCCTTACCGATTGCTCTCCAATAGGCGTCCCAATATGTGTCCTTTTCAGGATATTCAAGCCTCCTCTCACCGGACTCGTCAACTACGCTGATCCGATCTTCGAGTGAAGTTACTTCTCCAATCTTGAATGACTGTACTCCAGCCTTAACTAGGGCGGTTTGCACACTCTCAGCTTTCTCTGGCCGAACAGAGATAACCAAGGAACCTTCGCCTAGAGCATTAAAAGGATCTATCTCGAAGAACTCGCATATCTGGCGTGTTTCCTCCGCCACATGAATTGCCCTCTTGTCTATTTTTGCACCCTTTCCGGAAGCACAAATCAATTCGAAAATCCCTCCGAAAACTCCTCCTTCTGTGACATCGTGCATGGCAGTGACTCCCTCATCCCTAACGCCGATAGACACTGCGGTTAATGCGTCCTTTACCGTAGACGATTCGTGAAGGTAGTGCTGGGTTTGCTTCAGAAATTTCGGTCCAAACTTCTGTTCGATAGTGTTGGGAAATGCGTATCCTAAGATTCCTGTCGTGGCAATAGCCGCACCCTTTGTCAATAACAGAACATCGCCTGTTTGTGCCATGCTTGAGGTAAGGTACGTTTCCTCGGATCCTAGCGCGATCATGAAACCCCCGCCCATTATGGTGTAATCGCATCCAACGAATCTGCCAGTATGCCCTCCAACTATCGCGACGCCCAAATCTTTGCAGGCTCTATCAATACCGTCCCAGTACGTTTCTAATTCCTCATCCTCAAGCGTGGGTGGAAGGTTCAGGTCGAATACGGCAAACGCTGGGTGAAAACCGCTAGTTGTCACATCCGATGCCAAGAGGTTAACGGAGAGCCACGCTGAATCGGTAGCCCCCAAGGCTGGGATTATGGAGATCGGATCTGTGGTACAGATCGCAACCGTCCCGCTTGCAACTCGAACTACAGCGTTGTCGACTCCAATCTTCGGTCCTTGAAGTAACTCAGGGCGGTCTGCACCGAGCTTCTCGAGTATGATGTCTTGCAGAAACTTCGGAGATAACTTACCTAGTTCCGGCATCGTTATGCTCCTGAGGAATTGAATTTTACTCCGACACCCAAGAACGCTCCGAACGGGAATTTCGACGTTTTCATCAGTAGTATCCTGGGATAGACGGTTGTGGACCATTTCGTCGTATAATTGACTTGGTCGAGTGCTTTCGTAAGGAAATTCTTGGCGTCTATGATTGAGTAGAATCGTGCATTGCTGTAGAATGGGTTTCTTCCCAACATTACCTGCAACTGGCGGCGAAGAGTTGGAAGACTCCACTTGTTCATTATTCCCCAAAGGATACCGTTCTTCGAAACCCTGGCGGCTTCTTTCAATACGTCAGTCGGGCTTCGCATGTACTCCATGCAAGCGATGAATGTGAGAAGGTCGAATGTCTTCTCACGAAACGGTAGGTTGTGCGCGTCTCCTCTAACCAAGTCGCCCTTCCAGAATTTCTTCGCTTCCTTCAACATCAGGGGAGAAAAATCTAGGCCGACACATTGAATTCCAAAAGACTCAAACCACCGAGTGAAATGAGCTGTTCCGACTCCAACTTCTAGCATCGTTCTCACGGGCCCTATGTAATCGACGAGTTCTTTGAGAAGCTGTTTCTCTAATACGTCGGCACGTCTGCCCTTTCCTTCGTACCATGACTCGTATGACTTCACTATATCCTCTTGTAAGTACCAAGCAGTCTCTGAGGGTGACATATCGTGACCTACCTGCTAGTCGATGGTACTCCTTCATCGTAAAATCTGACACCAAGTTGTGTCCGTAAATAGCGGAGGACGACAACGGCTGGAATGATGAAGACTAAGTCTATCATGGTCCCGAAGTCCAAATACGCGAAACTGCTTGACAACCCGAGCAGCACGGGATAGGTGTAGAAGAAGTCGATCACAAAGAAGGCGAGCGTCTCATATACTGTCCCCGCAACCATTGCCAATAACTCGTTTCTCTTTCGCAAGATGCCGATGACGTATCCTTCTGGACCCCTGGCAATCATTATTCCTGCAAGGAAGATTGGAAATACCGCTGAACCAGGTGGCGAACCCGCCACTGTGCCAACAGTTGCCGCAACCGTAAATCCAATAGCTGATCCTAAGAGTGCTGACACAAATCCAACTCGTGGCCCGAGGAAAATTGAAACAACGAATATTGCAACCGGGGCTAAGGTAATGGTAGATAGCGGAGGAGGCAGCGGAAAAGCAGTGACGGTTAAGACGGTTATGAGCGCTGACATAACTGCGGACAACGCTATCGTCGTGGCACTCCTTTTACTTGACGAGGGACCTACCCCTTTAGCTTGAGTGGCTAAAATCCAGTTTTCTAAGAGGCGCCATCGTTCATGCATTATACTCGAAAAACCGCGTGCGCCTGACGGGTTTACAGAACCTAATTGTCTTCTCATCTTTTTTTCCCTCCGCCGGTATTATCCGGATCAGGTTCTGAGGGTCGACGGCGGCTTAGCCGTCCTCTCAGCCGGGTTTTCCCCCAGCTCCCCCGGTACCTTCGTCCAAGACGATGAAGAGGGAAGAATTTTAGTTTTCTCGTCTAACGCTCAGATTTGACTTGGGTTCACTTATGTATTGAGGAAGCATATTTTTGCCTGATCGCGACCCTGTGGATTCCAACCTGCGGCGTCGCGTAGAGTGTGATGAAGGGTTCCGGCTTCTTTGTCTCGCCTGCCAAAATAGACCCTGAGGAGCTACCCAAATCGTCAAACAAGACTTCCCCATTCTCCGACCCGATAAGTACTGCATGAATTCTGGATGGGACAATCCTTACTCGACTGTCGTAATGCTCAAGCTCGTTTTCACCCTTTCTCGACCAAACGACAAGCTTTGAGTCTAGAGGCTCTCGCCGTCCTAAAATGTACAAAATGCCATTTTCCAGTTCAATAGACCCCAAGCTTCCGGCCAGAGTCCTTCGGGAATCACGATAAAATAGAGTCGTCGTACGTCCAAGCACTATGATTACTGGGTCAATAGTATCGCTGATCTTAAACGGTTCATGGATTCTTACCGCGTCATCACCGTACTGTGCGGTATAAGACGAGTAAGCCTCTTCGAATGCTGGATACTTCTTTCGAAATTCGTAAACAGAGTCGGCTAGTCTCGCCTGAAGAGAAATAATCCCCTGCATTGATCTCCTTTAATGATTTCGTAATGCTGATAATTAAAGTCCTACAACCAAGTCGAAGCGTTCAAAGTTGTATACCTGTAAGTTTGTCAAAGTTGTCGTTTTGGTCGAGGTTTGGGTTAGGGATTAACGTGGACGCATACAGCCACTCAGCTGAGGATTTAGCGGACCCTCTGAACGGTGCGAAGATCATTAAACCTAGAATTTTCTCGGTGCCATGATCGAAGATCCTGTTTGTGAAGGAACGGGCTAGTGCAATCTTACTGATCGCCTTTCTACGGTTAGAGGAGATTGAGGTTGATACAACTACGAGAGATGACTCTTTCTTGGGCAATTGCTTTAGCGAATGGGCTCTCAATCGCAATAATTCCCTTAGGAAATCCTGACGGAAGGAAAGCTGTTTTCTACGAACTGAGCCATTGGCCCTTGTCTTGACCTCAATGTAAGTCCACGAGTTGCCAACCGACACAGCTAGGTCAGCATGTTTTCCGCCGGGCAGGGAAGGCTCGGACCTAACTGCAATGCCCCGTTGAGAGTACGTTCTAGCGATGCCAGCAACGAGAGTGCTGTGGTCGAATTTTCCGGCGTATTTCAGACCGGAAATGTAAATTCCGCTCTTCACTCCTGAACTTCACGCCTCTGCGATCAACTCAGCTAGGAAGGATTATTGAATTTTTCCCATTAGAGAACTGCGTCAGACCTACAAGAGATTCAAATAGCATGAACAACAACCTGTCAATTTCCGACAGAAATGCGGAGGATGAAGCAGTTACTCCCCGAAGTTCTAAAGAAACCATGTCCGAGAGATTTGACAAGAGCTACGCATCAGTCACAGAACCAGAGCTGCCCCATCCCTAAACAACATAGGGACGTCGTGCCGATGTCGTGAACACTTCCTCAGCTGAAAACGCGGATGGATGGATTTCCAAATAATGTTGGTTCAGTGTCTTTCGCTCGTCAAAAGAGCTGTTACAGAATAGACAAATAAATTCGCGTTTATCAACTGCACCACCATCTGTCAGGAAGTAAATAACCATAGTCAACACTTGCCCACCTTCGCTCCACGGTATTTATGCTCGTTTGGAGAAAAAGCACAATTTGGAGAAAGTTCTACACTTCCACTTGCTAAACCGCAACCAGCTTATCAGGCCGGGTCCAGTTGAAGGAGACGACGTGATCCAGATATTCTAAGGACTAAAGAATCGAGAATTAGTCTGCTTATGATAACTTAACCGCCCATCAACAACTCTAGCGCATTCAGTGCATTCATATTCCTGCGTATGTCTTGCGTCAAAAATATGCGTGACTTCAATTTCTTTTGATTTAAGAAAATCAGCGATCATGGAGCGGTGACATCTCCAGTAGAGGCTCTCGGCACACATTAACGCCACCGTTCCCTTATCGCCAAGCTGAAGAAGTTGCCCAATTCCCTCCACGAATTGCTCCGTTTCCATGTAATCTGCGTAATTTCTGAATGACCGATTCTTCCAGCAAATGTTCTTAGATGACTTGCCCAACCCTTTCCTCCTCCCTCCGAGTTTCTCCAACCACACATATTGAATTCCATACTCCGAGAGTTTGCGGCCGATTACATCGGTGTTGAATTGTGGGTTCTTGAAGGAACGAGGAAAGCTTCGGACATCCGCCAATGTGACGATTCGATAGGTGGAGAGTATCCTGCACAATTCAGCAATGGTTCGAGTGGAATGCCCGATCGTGAAGAATCGCAAATTGACTCGACGAATTCAGCTTGAGTTGGCGGTTACATTACTTCCACGTCATGTGGATAGCTTTCCTTTAGTCCTGCGGAGGAGATTCTGACGAACTCGCCCTTCCCGCGGAGTTGTGAGATTTCCGTTGCGCCACAGTAACTAAGCCCTGATCTCAATCCGCCCACGAGCTGATTTAGGAGTTCGGAAGCAGTGCCTTTGAATGGAACAAAGGCTTCCACCCCTTCTGGAACATAATCAAGTAACCCGACGGCATCATCGTTTTCGAGTTGTTCCGACTCGCGAGCAGCCCTATCATATGACGCTGCCACAGAAGCCATTCCGCGGACGAGTTTGTATTTCCGGCCTTCTCTCATTACCGTGATGCCTGGGCTTTCTTCGGTACCGGCTAATAGGCTACCGACCATGACCGTAGAGGCTCCAGCCGCGATTGCCTTCGTGATATCTCCGGAGTTACGTACACCGCCGTCGGCGATTACTGGGACGTTCGCGTTATCTGCGACTCTCGCACATTCCATTATAGCGGTGAGTTGAGGGACACCTGCACCCGTTACAATTCGGGTTATGCAAATGGACCCTGAGCCGATTCCGATCTTGACGGCGTCAGCTCCTGCTGTGATGAGGTCGTTTGTTCCTTCTTTTGTGGCGACATTTCCTGCCATCAGTTCGACCTTTGGGATGGAGTTCTTAATCGTACGGATCACATCAAGAGTGATGTCGGAGTGCGCGTGGGCGATATCGAGTACGAGGATGTCGGCGCCGGCCTGATGGAGTGCTCTAGCTCGCTCCATGTAATCCGACTTAACGCCAATGGCTGCGCCCACCATAAGCCGTCCCTTTTCGTCTTTTGATGTGTTCGGGTACTGTTCGAGGCTGAGAATATCTCGACTTGTGATCAGGCCTCGCAACGTGCCATCTTTGTCGACAAGGGGCAGCTTCTCAAGTTTGTGTTTGTGGAGAATCCGTTCAGCTTCTTGAAGAGTCGTGCCCGAGGGAGCTGTTACCATATCCTTGACTGGCGTCATCATCTCTGCGACCTTCTTCTCGGGATCACGCTCGAAGAGGATATCACGAGCGGTTAGAATGCCGTTCAGTTGGCCGCGTTCGTTTAGAATTAGTAGGCCGGAGACACCATGCTGGGACATTACGCGCTTCGCGTCTTTCAGTTTCTCGCTGCCCGTGAAACTGTAGGGTTGATCGATCACAATACTCTCGGAGCGCTTGACTTTCAGAACTTCCTCAACTTGATGTTCAATCGACATGAATCGGTGTATGATTCCAATTCCGCCTGCGCGAGCCATGGTTATGGCCATCGCATGTTCGGTGACGGTGTCCATCGGTGCGCTGATGATCGGGGTCTTCAATTCGATGTGATGGGAAAGTTTAGTGTTGGTGTGCACTTCCTTCCGAGAACGAACGCCGGTCTTCTTGGGAACAAGTAGAACATCGTCGAAAGTCAGACCGTCAACAACTTTGAAGGACAACTATGAAACCTGACCTATCTAACCGCAATGATTTGGTTCGGGGACACATCTAGCGCCTGGACTTGCGAGAAACGTCAGAAGTCTCGATTCACCGGGCGTCAATAACATGCCCGTTACTGAACTTCAGCGTTGTGTCCAAATTTAAGCTTTCAGCGATGAGTAGCAGTTTCGCTGAAATTAGGAAATGCCGATCAGTTTAGGTTAAATATGCCATACGTCATGGTAAATGCTTCGTGAACTTTGATGTCTAAAGCAAGTCCAGCGGTTGCCTACAAGCACCCTGAAGTTCTCGTCGAAACAAGTTGGGTCAGCGATCATTTGAAAGATTCGAACGTCCGAATAGCTGAGGTTGACTACGACCCAACAGCCAACTACAACCTCGGTCACATACCAAGCGCAGTTCTCTACGACTGGAGAAAAGACATGAACGACCCGCTGTCACGTGATACTCTGAGTAAGCAACAACTCGAAGACTTGCTCTCAAGAACGGGTGTAAGCGCTAACACTACGGTCGTGCTATACGGAGACTTCAACAACTGGTTTGCAGCCTTCGCATTCTGGATCCTGAAATACTACGGCGTAGAGAAAGTAGTCTTGATGAATGGCGGCCGAAAGAAATGGCTGGCTGAGGATAGAGAAGTAACGAAAGAACGACCCAGCCACACCGCGGCGACATACAAAGTGAAAGGATCGGACGAAACAATCAGGACCTACCTCGACGAGATGAAGAAAAGCCTAGGACAACAGAACAGAGTGCTCGTAGATGTTAGAAGCCCGGCTGAATTCACAGGCGAGATAACCGCACCCCCCGAATACCCGAACGAACACGCCCAACGCGGCGGCCACATACCAGATGCCGTGAACATCCCCTGGTCTCAAGCCGTTAAGGAAGACGGAACATTCAAATCGGCAGAAGAACTCGCAAAATTGTACCAAGGCAAAGGCGTCACACCCGACAAGGGCGTAATTACCTACTGCAGAATCGGTGAACGATCATCGTTCTCATGGTTTGTCTTGAAATATCTTCTCGGCTACCCGAACGTCAAGAACTATGACGGGTCATGGACCGAATGGGGAAACATGGTACGTAACCCCATCCAGAAACCCTAACCTTTCACCTTCCGCACAATAAAGTGCGTCAACTTCCCTTCATTCCTCGATTCGAGTACTGCCTGACCGGTTTCATCTGACCATCTCTCCATCTCAATGTCGGCTGTGTGGTCGTCAGAGACTACGTGAACAACCTCACCTACCTTGCAGCGTTCCATTAACTCGTTCAACCGAACTAGAACCGCCGCACATTCGACGCCGATCTCCCACATCTCAAGGTCCGGGTAGGCCTTGAAGCACCTAACACGAAGTTCACGGATTTGCTCCCTGATCTTGTTCACAGCGTTCTTCGGTTCCATGAGTGATGCTAGGTCGTCATTGGGAATAGTTGGCTCAACCTCCGCAAACCATCCGAGAGTATAGGGCGAGTCGTTCGCAAGCTTCGGATCGCTCTCTAGTGCGGCGTTAATGGCGACGAGCCTACCTGTAAGTGGTGTTCGAAGTACACCAAAATATCTTGGACTCTCGATAGTGGCAACGCTTTGACCTCTCCTGAAGTCCGCTCCGGGCGTTTTGAAGTTCACCTTGTTGAGCCTGCCTGCGAGTGCGGCGAGAACGCTCGTAATACCTAACTTCGCTCGATTCTGTGTTTCCATCTTCACCCAAACGTTGTTCTCGAAATCGTAAAGCACGTCTTCTGGGAAATCGCAGTATTCGATTTGCAATGCTCCTTACCTGTCTCTCAGCAACTCCCAAGACATTTCTTTCTTGTTCGGAAAGGCACCTTAGTACCTGGCGAGAAGACCAATCTTATCCCAGCCAAGCCGACCATCCCATGATGTTTCCCTAAGAAAAGGAAATTCCACAAACGGACGCTTGATGGTAGAGGGGCGGGGTAATAAGGAAGAGGCCTCAGGGAGGCTGCGATCGATAGATGACTGTGGCTAAGGG
>Ga0181530_10005237_pt1 | contig 13324 bp, 8 predicted proteins | sample PEATcosm2014_Bin_42_FD_119769 | JGI IMG/M metagenome (GOLD analysis project Ga0181530, IMG submission 119769) | Peatland microbial communities from MTU Mesocosm Facility, Houghton, MI, USA - PEATcosm2014_Bin10_60_metaG | ecosystem: Environmental > Terrestrial > Soil > Wetlands > Peat | place... | reverse complement strand
CTTGGCTAACTCTGGCAGCTTGGCGTAGACGGCGCAGCACTTTAACCACAATTTGTGATCGAGGGCGGGAGCGCCGCTGACCATGGCTCCGGCGGGAACGTCGTGCGGGATGCCGCTTTGCGCAATGGCTATGGCGCCGTCTCCGATTTTTACGTGGCCGCTAACGCCTACTTGTCCGGCCAGGATTACGTTGTTGCCTACTTCGGTTGTGCCGGCGAGGCCTACCTGGGCGCAGAGCAGGGTGTCGTGGCCTATTGTGCAGCTGTGGCCTACGTGGACCAGGTTGTCCAGTTTTGCGCCTCGTCCTATGCGGGTCTCGCCTATGCTGGCTCGGTCGATGCAGGTGTTGGCCTGGAGTTCGGCGTCGCTCTCGATTACTACGTTGCCGGACTGGGCGATCTTGTGCCAGCGGCCGGCGTTTTCTTTGTCGTCTTCGTTATGCTTGGCGAAGCCGAAGCCGTCCGAGCCTACTACTACTCCGTTTTGGAGAAGGACGTTGTCTCCGAGATGGCAGAATTCTCTTACTACGGCGTGGGCGTGGGCAAAGAAATTGTTGCCTATGACGGCTCCGCGATAGATGACTACGTGCGATAGCAGGACGGCGTTGTCTCCGATTACGGCGTCTTCGTCGATTACTACGTAGGGGCCGAGGTGGGCGTTCTTGCCTACCTTGGCCAAGGGATGAACTACCGCGGTGGGATGGACTCCGGGAGCGTAGCTTGGCGGGAGGTAGAAAAGTTCTATGGCTTTCGCCCAGGCCAGATAGGGGTTCTTGCTGCGCAACATTCCCGTGGGTATGGCGGGAAAATTTTCAGCTACTATCACCGCCGAGGCCTGGGTCGTCTTCGCGGCGGCGTTGTATTTGGGATTCGACACGAAGGTTAGCTGGCCTGGGCTGGCTTGTTCTATGCCGGCTACTCCGGTGATTTCGGTGTCGGGAGAGGCGTTTTCGAGGCGGGCGTTCAGGGCGGCGGCTATGTCGGCTAGTTTCATAAGCGGTGTCCGGGAGAATTGTAGCGGAAGGCGGGGCCTCTACGGGTTGATAGCTCGCGGGCTCGGGCCGAGCTGCGCTCGGCTGGGACGGACGAATGCGTCCGTCCCTACGCTTGCTACTGTTCGAACAGCGTGACTTGTCTTGTATCGGGTTGGCCACCTCGGCGGCGACGGTTGGCTGAACCTATTACGGCTAACACCGTCACCGACGTCAAGGCTTCGCGGGGCACGAAGACTCGCTGCGTGTTCGAGCGCAGATCGGGAGGATTCATCAGAAATCCTTCGGCGGGATTTTGGGTCAGATCGTTGGGCAGGATGCCTTCTATTACTTCGTTGTCTTTGAACTTCAGGCGCACCCACAGGCCTTCGGTGCGCGGGCGGGTGGTGAAGGTCTTGCGGAGCATTAAATCGGAATCGGAAAACTCGCGGACGAAATAAACGGCCTTGATGTCGCGCAGGTCGATGGCTACTACGTTGCCGGAAGTGTTGAGCAGTTCGAGTTTGCCTTCGACCACAAAGTCGGCGGGAGCGACAAAGCCGCTGATCGAGTCGCGGTCGTTTTTGCGCACGATTACTTTCTTGTGGGTCGAGGGCATGGGTTCCAAGCGACATCGGCAATCCCACTCATTCGCAAAGAACGCGAATGGGTGGGGCACCCGGGGCTCCAGATGCGATTCTCGCACTTTCCCGATGAATTGGGACAGTTTGTGCCTACGCAGTAGCCAAACGGTAAACGTTGTGTTAGTTTTTGTAGTTTACTAAAAGTGCAAGTATGCGGTATAAGTCTAATGTCTAGAGGGAGTTAGATTCCGCAGACGGGCAGTTCGCCCGGCTGCGAGCGGTTTCCCTGTGGAAAACCTGTGAATAACGCCCCGGCCGGGCCCCGCGAAGAGGCACGGCAAGGCGACTAGGAAGGCATGGCCGATTACATATACACGCTCGAAACCCGGCTCTCGCCGGCCCAACAAAAAGCAGTCACCCTCGTCCTAGAGGCTGCTAAAGCAGCGGGGATGAATTTATATCTGACGGGCGGCGCCATCCGCGACATCATTACTGGCTTTCCCATCCGCGATCTGGATTTCACGGTGCAGGGCAACGCGCTCAAACTGCAGAAGGATCTGGAGCGGGCGGGAGCGGTGATCGGCGACGCTGACGACGAGACGCGGACCTTGCTGCTGACGCTGCCGGGCGGGGTTCGCTCCGAGATTGCCATGGCGCGCTCGGAGACTTACGACAAGCCGGGCAAACCTCCGCAGATGGCTCCGGCCACGATCATTGAAGACCTTCGGCGGCGCGATTTCACGGTGAACGCGATGGCCCTGTCGTTGAACGAAGGATCGCGTGGGCTGTTGATGGATCCGTTCAACGGGGCGGCCGACATCGAAGCCAAAGTGATCCGCGTGCTGCATAACTACGCGTTTCTTGAGGATCCGTCACGAATGATCCGGGCAACGCGCTTTAGCACGCGCTTCCACTGGCCGCTTGAGGAGCGCACGCAGGCGCGTTACGAATCGGGCAAGGAAAACAACTATATCGAACACATCCGCAGTTCGAGCGTCGGATACGAGATCGAACAATTGGCGTACGAGGACGATGCGCTCGGGATTCTGAAGGCCTACGAAAAAGAGGGATGGCTGAAGGTACTCAATCCGCGCTGGAGCACGGCGAAAGTGGACACGGCGGGATTGGGCGCGCTGATGAAGACGCGGCAGCAGATGAACGATCTCGGCTATACGCCGGAGATTGCGCCATTGGTGCTTCATTTCCTCACTGAGCGGCTGGGCGAAAAAGATATTTCGGATTTGCGCCGGGCGATTCCGCGCAAGGATCTGGTTGAGGCCTGGAAGGATCTGGATGCGAACGCACACAGCCTGGCTAAGAGGTTGACGGGTAAGGAAGCGGCCACGCCGTCGCGGACATGGCAATTGCTGTCGTCGGCGCGTCCGGAGATGATTCTGTTTCTGGCGATCACGGCGCGGCAGCAGGCGGTGGCGCAGAAGATCAAGAATTTCTTTACCAAGTGGCGACAGGTGCAACAGAAGATTCCGTTGCCGGAAATGACGGAGCTGCGCATCACGCCGCAGATGGCGGCGTATCCGAAGATCGCGAACGATGTGTTCCTGCTGCTGCTTGACGGCAAGCTGCGTTCGCGGACCGAGACTCTGAAGTTTCTGAAGCCGCTGGCGCCGCCACCTCCGCCGCCACCGCCGCCCCCTTCGGCCAAGCGGGGCAGAGGAGTTAAAGCTGCCGCCGCTGTTCCTGCGGCGGCGAGCAGCAAGGCCGGCGTCAAGGGGAAGGGAAAAGTTGCGACGGCTCCGGCTACTTCGGTTCCGGTAAAGTCCGCCCCGACGGCTAAGAGTGTGGTGCCGGCGAAGCCCGCGGCTGCTGAAAAACCTGCGACTGTCGCAAAGCCCGCCCCGGCTGCCAAGGCGAGCAAGGCAGCCAAGGCTCCTGCCACGAAGAAGCTGTCAAAACCTGCCAAAGCAACGAAGCCGGCGGCTAAAACGAAGGCAAAGACCAAAGCTAAGGCCAAGAAAAAGGGCAAATAAGGCCGGGTTTCGCGGCGCCTGGGAAATCGGCTTGGGGCTTTGTTCTTCGGCGGCCGAGCCTATTTTCTTCACGAGAAACAGGGTCAAACTGCGCTATAATGTGCGCATGCGGCGCTGGTTGTCGATAGCGACGTTTAGCCTGATTTTGCTTGCGCTGCCCGTGTGGGCACAACGGCGTGGTGGCGGCGGAGGGCACGTCGCGTCGGGTGGGCATTTCGCCTCCGGTGGCGGGTTTGCCGGACACTCCTCCGGTTCTTTTCGCAGCGGAAGTTCTAGCGTCGGCTCCGGCGTGCGCCTGCGGATCGGGAACCCCTACTATCACCCTCGAACCCTCGCTGGCCGGCGTGCATATTATCCTTACGCGGGCTATTACCCTTACGGCTATTACGGCTGGTACGCAGATCCTCTGTACGACACTGACGATCAGGATTCGTATGCCGATGCATATCGCTCCGTGCCCTACCGCGACGACAACGGAGTGCAACGCGACCTCGATCAACTGAACGGAAAAGTCGACCGGCTGCAAGGGGATTTGGAAGCGCGCAATCGTCCCAAGCCAGAGATGGAACCTGCGACGGCGCTGGTCTTCCGCGACCAGCACGTTGAAGAAGTGCGGAACTACGCGATCGCCGGTGGAACGCTCTGGGTACTCAACGAGCAAGCCGCGAAGAAAATCCCACTCGCGCAGCTTGACCTTCCTGCCACGGTCAAGATGAATGACGAGCGCGGCGTGGATTTCCAGGTGCCGAGATAGCGACCTCGCCGCGAGAGATTGCACCAGTTTCTGTCATTGCGCGATTTCCTCCAGCCGGTAGAATTGATCCGATCCGCTAAAAGCTAAGTGCTAACGGCTAAGTGCTGCCTTCATGACCCAAAACCAATTCGTCCACCTGCATCTGCATAGCGATTATTCTTTGCTCGACGGCGCCTGCGACGTCGAGAAACTCGTCGACCGGGTTCATCAACTTGGCATGCCCGCCGTAGCCATGACCGACCATGGCAATATTTTTGGCGCGGTGCATTTTGTAAATGCGGCGCACAAGGCCGGGGTCAAGCCGATCGTCGGCTGCGAGCTTTACATCTGCAAAAAGGACGACCACGTCATTGCGCGCACTCCGCCCGACGGCGATACCTACAACCACCTGCTGGTGCTGGCGGAAAACGAGGAAGGCTACCGCAACCTGGTGAAGATCACGTCGGAAGCCTCGCTGCACGGCTTCTACTACAAGCCTCGGGTGAGCAAGAACTTTCTGGCGGAGCATGCGAAGGGGCTGATCGGGCTTTCCGGATGCCTTAAGGGCGAAGTCGCCGAGCGGTTGACGGAAGGGAACTACGACGCGGCGCGCGCGGCGGCCGGATTCTACCGCGACCTCTTTGGCAAGGAAAACTTCTTTCTTGAGATTCAGGACCAGGGACTGGAGATGGAGCACCGCATCCATTCGGGCTTGTTCCAGTTGGAGAAGGATCTCGGGCTGCCTCTGGTCGCGACCAACGACAGCCATTATCTTTGCGAAGACGACGCGCACGCCCAGGATGTGATGTTGTGCATTCAGACGGGGAAGTCGATCCAGGAGACCAACCGGATGAAGTTCGAGGGCACGCAGTTCTTTGTCAAGAACGGCGACGAGATGCTGCGCGTGTTCAAGGACTCGCCTGAGGTGCTCTCGCGCACTCTCGATATTGCCGAGCGCTGCAACCTTCGGCTGGAGAAAGTTCCCAGCCCGTTTCCGCGCTTCGACGTGCCCGACGGATTTAATGCCGACAGTTATTTCGAGCACATCACGCGGCAAGGCTTCGCTCGGCGAATGGAAACGCTGCGGACTTTGTCGGCGAGCGGCCGGCTCAAACATTCGCTGGCAGACTACGAACAGAGATTGGCGCGCGAGATCGCGATCATCCAGCAGATGAAGTTTTCTGGTTATTTTTTGATCGTGTGGGATTTCATCCGCTACGCTCGCGAGCGCGGCATCCCGGTGGGCCCGGGGCGCGGATCGGCGGCGGGCGCGGTGGTCGCGTATTCGCTGGGGATTACTAACATCGATCCGCTGCAGCATGAACTTCTGTTTGAACGATTCCTCAACCCGGAACGCATTTCCATGCCGGATATCGATATCGATTTCTGCATGAACCGGCGCGGCGAAGTGATTGAATACGTCACCCATAAATACGGGCGGGAGAATGTTGCGCAGATCATCACGTTCGGGACAATGGCCGCCAAGGCTGCGATTAAGGATGTCGGGCGCGCCATGGACATGCCTTACAGCGACGTGGACCGCATCGCGAAGATGGTGCCGACCACGCTGAATATCAAGCTGGACGACGCGCTGAAAGAGTCGGTGGCGCTGCAGGAGGCTTACCAGAAAGATCCGCAGGTGCGGCAATTGCTCGACACGGCGCGGAAGCTGGAAGGACTCGTGCGGAATTCTGGTGTGCACGCCGCGGGCGTGGTGATTTCGCCGCGTCCGCTGATTGAGTTGGTGCCGCTGCACAAGACCAAGAACGACGAAATCGTCACCGCCTTCGACATGGTGGCCATCGAAAAGATGGGCCTGCTGAAAATGGATTTTCTCGGGCTGACGACGCTCACCATTCTCGACGACGCATTGAAATTGATCGCGCAGAGGGGCACGAACCTGACGCTCGACGACATCGCGCTGGAAGATCAGGAGACGTACGAGAAAGTTTTCCATCGGGGATTGACGTCGGGGGTGTTCCAGTTTGAATCGTCGGGCATGAGAGATGTGCTGCGGCGTTACCAGCCAAACTCGATCGAACACCTGACCGCGCTCAATGCGCTCTATCGTCCCGGCCCCATGGCGATGATCGATGATTTCATCGAGCGCAAACATGGGCGCCGCAAGATCGAATATGAAGTGCCCGAATTGAAAGAAATCCTGGAGGAAACGCTCGGCGTCTTTGTCTATCAGGAACAGGTCATGCAAGCGGCCAACAAACTTGCGGGCTACTCCCTGGGAGAAGCCGATTTGCTGCGGCGCGCCATGGGCAAGAAAAAGCCGGAAGAAATGGCGGCGCAGCGCGAGCGCTTTGTGCAGGGAGCTACGCAGCGCGGATTTCCTCCGAAGAAGATTGAGAAAATTTTCGATCTGATGGCGCAGTTTGCCGGATACGGTTTCAATAAGTCGCACTCGGCCGCGTACGCTTTGCTGGCGTATCACACCGCGTACTTGAAGACGCATCATCCACTCGACTTCATGGCGGCGCTGCTGACTTCGATCACGGGCGACACGGATAGCGTGGTCAAGTACATCAACGAATGCCGTGAGATGGGAATTGCGGTTGAGCCGCCGGATATCAATGTGAGCGATGCGAATTTTACTCCGCATGGGCAGGCGATCCGCTTTGGGCTGGCCGCGGTTAAGAACGTTGGTGGAAACGCGATCGAGTCCATTGTCGCGGCGCGGAAAAAGCTCGGCCGGAATTTCAAATCGTTTTACGAATTTTGCGAGGAGGTGGACCTGCGGCTGTTGAACAAGCGCGTGCTGGAGTCGCTGATCAAGAGCGGAGCGATGGATGGTTTCGGGCGCCGGGCGCAGCTTATGCAGGCGCTCGACTCGGCGATGGAGCAGGCGCAGAAGGCGCAGCGCGACGCAGAGTCGGGACAGCACGGGCTGTTTGGGGTGTTTGCGGATGAAACCGCCGAGCAGGCGAACGACGCGCTTCCCAACGTGCCGGACTGGGATGAACATACGCGGCTGACGGCGGAAAAGGAAATCCTCGGGTTTTTTATTACCGGGCATCCGATGGAGAAGTACAAGGAGAAGCTTGCCGATTTGAATGCGCTCTCCACCGAAGAGATTGCCGCCATGAAGAAATCTACTAATAAGGATGAGAACATCACGACCGCGGGTTTGATTTCGGGGCTGCGGGTGGCGAAGTCACGAAGAGGCGAACTGTGGGCGCAAGCGGCGCTGGAAGATATGTTTGGGAAGGTCGAATTGCTGGTCTTTCCCGAGGCCTACAGGAAACTGGCTGAGAAAGTGAAGCTTGAAGTGCCGGTGCTGATTCGCGGGGGCGTGCGCATTGAAGAGGGCGCGAATCCGAAAGTGACGGCCAACGAGATCATTCCGCTCGATGAGGCGCGCGTGCCATTGCCGAAGGCGCTGCGCATACGGATTCCTCTCGAGGGCGCGACCGACAGTACGGTCGACGCGCTGCACGCGCTCTGCAGCGAGCGCAAGGGTGAGGCCAAGGTGCTCTTCGACGTGGAGCGGGACGGCGATTTCATGGTGGTGATGGAAGCCGAAGGCTATAATGTGATGCCGGACCGCAGTTTCCTGGGGCGAGTGGAAGAGCTGTGCGGGCGCGGCTCGGTGCGCGTCATCAGTTGATCGCCGATGAGACGAGCGAAAATAAAACGGGCAGAAGATCCGGATCGTAACTCGAACGCCGGCCCGAGCGACGGCGCGAAAGATGGCGGGGAGAATGCCGCCATCTCCGGCACGGACTTTACGCTCTCGATTGTGGAAGAGCATCATATTCGAAGGAATGAGAACGTCATCAAAATGGATTCGGAATTGAAAGCGCAGCAGGAACTGGAAAAAATCGAGGAACAGATAACGCGGCTGCAGGGGCTGGAGGGTCAGAACGCCGAAACGCTCCGCCAGGTGCGGCAATTGAACGAGCGGGTGGACGGCCTTCGCCGCGAAATCTCTTCGCAGCTGAACGCCTGGGAGCGCACGGAGCTGGCGCGACATCCGCAGCGTCCTTACACGCTGGATTATGTCGACCGCATTTTTACCGGCTGGAGCGAGATACACGGCGACCGCGGATTCCGCGACGATCCGGCGATTGTCTGCGGCATGGCGCGCTTTCACGGCGAGGAAGTCCTCATTGTGGGCCAGCAGAAGGCGCGCGACGCGAAACAGCGCGTGTATCGCAACTTCGGCATGTCTCACCCGGAAGGATATCGAAAGGCGCTGCGGGTGATGAAGATTGCGGAGAAATTCAAGCGTCCGATTTTTACCTTCGTGGACACCGATGGCGCCTATCCCGGACTGCATGCCGAAGAGCGCGGCCAGGGAGAAGCCATCGCCCGCAACCTGCTGGAGATGGCGCGACTGGAGGTTCCGATCATTGCGACCGTGATTGGCGTCGGCGGCAGCGGCGGGGCGCTGGCCATTGCCGTGGCCGACCGCGTGTTGATGATGGAAAACTCGGTTTACTCGGTGATTTCGCCGGAGGGCTGCGCCTCGATCATGTGGCGCGATGCCAGCAAGAAGGGCCTGGCGGCGGAGGCGATGAAAATCACCGCGAAAGATTTGATTGAACTGGGCTGCGTCGACGCCATCATCACGGAGCCTCCTGGGGGCGCGCATAAAGATCATGCGCAGGCGGCGGAGTTGCTGGACGCGGCGCTGCAGCAACATCTGGCCGCGCTCAAGCTCATGCCTCTTGCCGAACTGCTCGAAACCCGCTATCAAAAATTCCGCAACATGGCGCAGTTCTTCCAGGTGGAAGCGTAGGCTCAGCAAGGTCATATGCCGCTGGCGTTTGAATGGGACTCTGGCAAAGCCAAAAGCAACCTGCGAAAGCATGGAGTCAGTTTCGATGAAGCGTGTACGGTCTTCGATGATTCTCGGGCGACGATCTTTCCGGACGAGGATCACTCCAATGGCGAGGAACGAGAGATCATCATGGGCTACTCAATTCTCGTCCGTGTGGTGCTGGTCAGTTTTACGGAATGCTCCATGGACCGGGTTCGGATCATCAGCGCTCGCAAAGCTACACGAAGAGAGCTAAGAGACTATGAAGAAAACATCGGCAGTTAAGTCTCGCAGAATGCGTTCCTCGAAAGACATGCGGAGCGAATACCGGTTCGATTATGCGAAAGCTCGACCTAACCGATTCGCCCGTCGTGCGCGGGCGAAGTCCGTCGTTGTTGTGCTGGCTCCCGATGTTGCGGAAGTGTTCAAGACCGGCGAGTCAGTCAACGACGCACTGCGGGCAATCATGAAGGCGGTGCCGCGGCGAAAAGCGGCAACGAGTTCGAGCTAGAGAAACCTCCTACAGAATCGGCAAGTGCAAGCAGGGCTGCACCAGGAAATCCAGCGAGTTGATTTGCTTTAGTGCCTGTTCGACCAGCGACGCCTTGCATTCCTCCAGCGTAATCAGAAAGGGCAAGTGCGATTTTGGGCAGCCTGGTTTTTGCAGCACCGAGTCGATGTTGATGCCGCACTGGGAGAGAATTGTGGCGAGGCTGGCGATGATGCCGGGGCGGTCCTTCACCAGGAAGCGCAGATAGTGCTTGGTGGTGAAATCGGCGGTGACGACGGGCGTTTTCTCGGCGGGCTGTCCGGCGTTGCTGATTCCGGATTGTCTGGAGCGAGCGATGGCCAGAATGTCGGAGACGACCGCGACCGCGGTCGGATGTCCGCCGGCTCCGTGGCCTCCGAAGACGGTCTCGCCGCCGTAGGTTCCGGTCGCCATCACCAGGTTCTGGCTGCCTTCGACGCGCGCCAGGGGCGATGCGAGTTCGACCAGCGCCGGCTGGACCGCGGCAAACAAGAGGTCACCTTCCGGCGATGCTTTTAACTCCGCTTTCAGCTCTGCCCGTGAAATCTGGCGAATGGTGCAGCCTAGCTGGTTTGCGTATTCAAAATCAATGGTGTCGATGGCTGAAATCGTGTGCGCGGCGATGCTCTCAGGTCTGACATTGCAGTGCAGTCCGACTCGCGCCAGGATGGCAAGCTTGGCGCGCGCGTCCAGGCCGTCGATGTCTTCGGTCGGATCGGCCTCGGCGAAGCCTAGCTTTTGCGCCTCGCGCAGAGCGGTGGCGAACGGAATGCCGTTGGTTTCGATCTGGCTGAGAATGTAGTTGCAGGTGCCGTTGAGAATGCCATAGATCTTGAAGAGTTCATCGCCGGCCAATCCCTCATGCAATCCGGAAATTACCGGCACGCCGCCCGCTACCGACGCGCCAAACTGGATCTGCTGTTTCATTTGGCGGGCCAGAGCGATCAATTCGGGGCCGCAATGCGAGATCAATTGCTTGTTGGCGGTGACCACCGATTTGCCCGACGACAGGGCGCGCCGGATCCAGTCTTCGGTGGGCTGAAGGCCGCCCATGACCTCGACTACGACATCCGCGTCGGAGGATAGAACATCATCGATATTCTCCGTCCACTGCACCGAGGAGGGAAGCCAGTCCACTTTTTTCCGCGCCACATTGCGATTGAGGATGTGCGTCAGACGCAGGTGGGTATTCGAACGCTCGCAGAGAATTCTTGCCACCGAACTCCCGACCGTGCCGAAGCCAACGAGAGCCACGTTGCAGTTATGCGCGCCAACGCCCGCTGCATTTGTGTTTTTTGAGCCAACGTTTCTTACCGCCACAGCGCTGTTGCCGGCGGCATCGAGTTTAGCGGCAGCTGTCATTCCATCTCCCACGCTTCGGGTCTCGTGTGCGTTGGACCCTTTGGTTTCTCTGGGATGTCCTCGGTTCGTATCGCCATTCCGCCGGTTCGCGGCATGATGGAACCAGTGGGACTTCAGGGATTCTGGAGATTTCCACGCGGCTCCTTGGGCTTGTCTACCGCATCGACTGCGAACAGCGCGTAATGATCGAAGCTGTGCTGCCGATGATAAAGATGCCGATTGAACTCGAGGTAGAGATCAACCTTTTTAGGGAGCCAGAGGTCTACGTTCTGCTTGCGGAAAGGAACTGGGCCATACTCGACGATCTGATGCTGGACCGCGAGCTGCAGCACGGGGTTCACCAGCTCGGACTCGATGCGCACAATCTGAAACTTGTCGGCGGTGATCCAGGCGCGTCCCTTCAAATTAATCGGATACCGATCGTTGCCAACCACGTAAGCCTGCATGCGGTTTGGCCGGTCGGCGCGCTGCTGGAAGTGCACGATCCAGGTGGCTTGCCCGTGCCAGTCGCCTAAGCCTTCACAGCTCATCTGATAGTTGTCGCGCATATCCGGATGAAAAATCAGCGCGAGGAACATGAAACCCCAAGTGACGATATGGTCGGGAAGATCAGTGACTCCGTGACGCTCATTGCGGAACTCGTCGACCGCCAAAAAGCCATGCCGGGATTCGGAGATCGACGCCAGGTAGTCAAACGTGCGCGTTTCCCTGGTGACGGCCTTACCGGTCTTGTCGAGTTTTTCATGCACGAGATCTTCGGTGGCCGCAAATTTAGCTACATCGTCCACCATCTCCTTGACGCGCTCCCCGGACATGTCAAGAACGTGCTCGACGGGACAAGTGACATCCGGCGCAACCGATAACTTCACGCTATCAACTTCAGGCGGTCCCCAACTGCTGGGAGGTAGATCGGGCAACTCGGGTTGCGATGCTGAAAGCATGACGTCAGTGCCTAATTGCATCTCGCCAGACCGGCCGGACCCGGGTGGGTTCGAATCGCGTATTTCGATCTGGGTAATCAGGGAACGCACCGCCGGCGCGGTTGGACTTTCCGGGCTGTTTTGCAGGAAAGTCTTGAGCGCCTGAACCCCTTCCGCGTCGCGCCCGACGTTGGCCAGCGCTTGTCCCAAGGCCAGCCGCGCCTCATTGGCCGCACCCTTGCCCAGGTCGAGCGCAAGCTGAGCCTGTTCCCGCGCTTTTTCGTAGTCTTTCAGCTTCAGGCAGGCGTCTGCGAGCAGGCTGTGCGCCATCCAGTCCTGGGAATTGGCTGCAACTGCTTGCTCCAGTGTCTTCTGGGCATCTTCGTAATGTTGACGCTGCAGTTGCACCCGGCCCAGCAGCGTGAGGGTCTGGACCCGGTGTGGATCAAGGGTTGCGGCGCGGACCAGGTGAGCTTCCGCCTTCTCAAAGTCCTTGCGCTGCAAAGACAGATACCCGAGGAGAAAATTTGCCTGGGGGCTATCTGGGGCGAGCTTGGAGACCACGTTAAGCCGCTTTTCCGCCTCTTTGAGATTTCCGGATTTCAGGGCGGAAACTGCGGCCTTGGCGTCACCGCGCGCCTTCGCGGGCATAGCCGCATCCGCGACATTGAGGTCAACTGCGGAGGGGTCACGATGCAGAATGACATCGATCCGAGTCGTCATGAGCACGTTACTGGCTTGAAATTCCTTGCGCTCGCTCAAAAACCCGACCGCGCTTATCTCGACTTCGTACTTGCCGAAAAGCAAGCCAAGCGCCGCTTCCGATTTGTCGTCGGTCGTCTGCCAGGTGACCTCATGAGTGATCTGGTTCGTAATCTTTAAGACGGCCTGCCGGTCAAGGTGAGTCTTGAGGTTCTCCGCGTACACGGAAAACCGCACCAACGCCTCGCCGTCGCGGGCTTGGTACACATCGGCCGTTTCGCGATCCATCCTCTGGGCCGACGCAAGCGCCGCCAGAAGATGGAGGAAGAACAGGGCTGCGATGGAAAGAGTAACTGCTGCCCGGGCTATGCTTCGAGGACTCATCAGACAACCGCATCAAGTTTCTCACGCCGACTACGAGTGGTCAATTAACCTTCGAGGGGTACCTTCGATTGATAACCTTCGGGTGATGACCCGTCCGCCTGCCTGTGACCGAATGACGCACCGAGCAGGTTTGTGCCCAACGTTGCTGCCGTTCTAATGCCTTCACGACCTTCGGACGGGTATAATGAGGAGTTTTCGCTGTTCACTCCGCTTGACTTCCGGGCGACGGGGTTTGCCCGGTCATTGGATTTGAATTTGTTGGGTTAAACCAGAAAGGCACAGGGATGGCCACTACCGATGTCGTGCCCCAGGGATTGTCCGGCCAAATGGGGCAAAAGCGTGCTGTCGTCATCAATGACATGAGCATTCAGGTGGCGACGG
>Ga0181530_10005236_pt1 | contig 13324 bp, 6 predicted proteins | sample PEATcosm2014_Bin_42_FD_119769 | JGI IMG/M metagenome (GOLD analysis project Ga0181530, IMG submission 119769) | Peatland microbial communities from MTU Mesocosm Facility, Houghton, MI, USA - PEATcosm2014_Bin10_60_metaG | ecosystem: Environmental > Terrestrial > Soil > Wetlands > Peat | place... | reverse complement strand
TTCGCATAGGTCAACTGTCCGCGACTGAAGTTGTCGAAGCGCAACTCGGTCGGATCGAGAAGTTCAACCCGGCACTGAATGCAATCGTCACGCTCGACGCCGACAACGCGCGTTGCCGTGCGCGCGAGGCCGACCGCGCCATCGCAACCGGGGAGGCGTGTGGACCGCTTCACGGCGTTCCCATCACTCTCAAGGACTCATTTGACACGGCGGGGCTCCGTACTACTAGCGGCTATCGGCCGTTCCGTGACCGTGTCCCCGTTGAGGATGCAACTCCCGTAGCTCGGCTGCGCGAAGCGGGTGCAATCATTCTGGGCAAGACCAATCTACCAGCGTTGGCAAATGGCCTCCAGACTAACAACACGCTGTTCGGTCGTACGAACAACCCATGGGATTTGGGTCGTACACCCGGCGGCAGTTCGGGCGGGGCGGCCGCGGCCGTATCCGCCGGTTTGTCATTTCTTGAATTGGGTAGTGACATCGGCGGCTCAATCCGGATTCCGGCGCACTTCTGCGGTGTGTACGGTCTCAAAGCAACTGCCGGTCGGATCGCGGCCAAAGGGCATGTCGCGAGCGCGAGGCGCTTACCAGCGCCAACTGGGTGCGAAGCGTTGTTTGAGCTCGCGTCTTTTGGCCCGATCGCACGGTCAATTGAAGATCTCGAACTGGTGCTGCGGATCATCAGTGAGCCAGGCACCCCGCCCCTCACCCCGCCCGCACCAAGGACGTTGTCAGAGTTGCGCGTTGCCTGGACCGATGACTTTGGCGGGGCACCTCTGGATGGCGGCTCACGGCGCCTCATGCACAGCTTCATAGAGGCTTTGACACGGGGTGGGTGCCACGTCGAACGATGTAGCAGCGTGGTGGATTATGTCGAAGCGTGGCGAGTTTCGGGAATCTGCAGCGCTGCAGTCAACACCGTCTTTCAGTCCTTGCCGACGCGATGGTTCCGCCGCGCTGTCTCGCCGCTGCTCCGGCAGTTCGGCCCCCGACATCCCTTGATGCTTGGCTTGTTCACGGGGCTAGCGCTCGATCGGGCATGCCTGCGTCGTGCCCTCGAACAGCGGATACAGCTCATCCAGCGGTTGGAAGAGTTCCTCGGGGCGTGGGATTGCTGGATTTGTCCGGCTTTTCCAACGCCAGCTTTCACCCACCGGCCCGCCAGAGCGTCGATTGAGGTTGCCCGTCAGTCACTGTCACAGCTTGAAGCGAATCTCCATAGCATCATTTTCAACACGACTGGCCATCCGGTCGTGACGATGCCGATCGGCTTGTCACCCGAGGGCCTACCAATCGGTGTGCAGGTTGTTGGAAGCCGTTGGCAGGAAATGGCCCTCTTGAATACTGTGCGTCAGATTGCATCGGTCACACGCGGCTTCCAGCGTCCACCAGGCTACAGACGCAAGATGGCATCCAAGGTAAATCTTACCCTAGGGAGTTAGTACTGATTTTCATGGCCGTCGCAGGAAGCCGCCCTCACTCGTCCCGAAGCGCTCGCATCGGATCGATCCACGACGCATGCCGCGCGGGCGCCCACGCTGCCAGCGTCGTGATTACGAGAAGCAGTAGCGTGATGACGGCAAAGATCAGGGGATTGACCTGATCGAAGGTGAGAAACCAGGTAGCCGACGTCATTGCGCGGCAAGCGGCCACGCTCACCACGAGGCCGGCGACGACCCCGATTGCGCCCAGCTTCAGCCCCTGGCCCAACACCATCCAAACAACCTTGGCCCGGTCCGCGCCGATGGCCATGCGAATACCGATCTCGCGAGTCCGCCGGCTCACCGAGTAGGCCACCAGTCCGTAGAGGCCGGTCACTGCCAGCAGCAGCCCGATCAGGCCCATGGCGGCAACGATCTCGACGGTCATGTTGGGTAGCTTCACGGCGCGCTGTGTATAGAAGTCGTGCATGGTGCGAATGTCGAAGACCGGCATGTCCGGATCGATTCGTTGCACGACCGCCCGCAGCACCGGCGCAATGGTTGCGGCATCCGAGGCATCCGATTCGGCCACCAGCGTCAGCCCGGAATGGGCATGCTGCCGGAAGGGCAGATAGACGACATCCGCGCGCTTGCACGGCATGTCACAGAAGGGTGATTTAACGGCGCAAGCGTCGGCTGTCTATTCCGCCAGCGCCGCCTGCGGCGTCCAATTCTCACGGCCGCTCACACTCTCGAATTCCTCGCGCTTCAGGCCGGACACGCCACGCACATCGCCGCCGGCATAGTGGTTTCGATCGTGGTCAGCGCAGGTCGCTGCTGCTGAACTGGTTCCTGATGCGCAAGGGGATGCTGATTACCGGAGAAGGCGCCGATTCGCTCGCCGCCGACCTGCGCCGCCTGCCTCGCCTGCTGGCGGCATTCTTCCTAGCCCCAGGCGCTGCGCGCTGCCGCGCCGCCCGCGGGAAAGTCTGATGAGCATCAAAACAATTCACCTGACCAACCACTCATCTGCAAGGGGGACGAGTCATGAATTCCGAGCCTGATACTGTCCGCTTGCGGACACTAGGACGCCAGAATCATGATGGCATTCACGCCGCATTGTTACAAATAAATTACAAATAAGATGTTCGGCTCTGAAACTCAAGGGACCGTCATACTCGGCAGATATGGCAGAGGAATTGCTCGCTTCTCTCGCCAGGAGCGGCCCGTTATGTTGACATCCGTCAAGCACGCCTTCCGGGTACTGCGCAAGGACCCCGGCTTCACCGCCGTGGCCATCTGTTCCATGGCCATCGGCATTGGCGCGACTTCGGCTATGTTCAACATGGCCGATTCCATGCTGCTGAGACCGCTGCCGGTCACCGATCCCTATCGCGTGGTCGCGATTAACACCGCAAAGTCGGCGCCGTTCGGCAGCAACACCGCGATTTCCTACCCGGATTATGTCGATCTGCGCGACCACAACCGCACCTTCGACGGGCTGGTGGCTGCTTCCTACGCGAGGTTCGGTTTCAGCCCCGACGCACGCACTTTGCCGCGCATGAAATTCGGCTTCTTCGTCTCCGGCAACTTCTTCCGCGTGCTGGGGGTGCGGCCGGCCCTCGGCCGCGACTTCCGTCCCGATGAGGATCAGGTCCAGGGGCGCAATGCCGTGGTGATGCTCGGCCACGATTTTTGGGTGAGCCAGTATGGCGCCAGCCCGTCGGTTCTCGGCTCGCGGATCCGGCTGAACGGGATCGAATTCACCGTGATCGGCGTGGCGCCTGAGAGTTTCACGGGCATTGACATCGTGTTCCGGCCCACCCTGTTTGTCCCGCTGGCCATGTCGCCCCGGATGGGGCCGAAAAACGAGCTTGAAGACCGCGACGCCGGCTGGCTCCTCATCAAAGGCCGCCTGAAGCCGGGCGTCAATATCGCCCAGGCGCGGGCGGACGTCGGGGCAATCTCGGATGGGTTGCAAGAGTTGCATGCGCAAGCGAACAAGGATCGGCGGCTCAAGGCGGAGACCGAACTGCAGCTCCGTGTCGATGAGGGCACCCCCATCAAGCTCATCGTCATGCTGGGTCTATTGGGGCTGGCGGTTCTGCTGGTAGCTTGCGCCAACGTGGCGGGTCTGCTGCTGAGCCGGGCGCGCGCCCGATCGCGCGAGATCGCTGTGCGGTTGGCCATCGGCGCCGGCCGCGGCGCATTGATCCGCCAGCTTCTACTGGAGAACCTCTTCGTGGCCGTTGCGGGTGGATTGGGTGGCCTGGCGGTGTCGGACGCCTTCGCCCAATTCTGGCGCAGCTACCGGCTTCCCTCCGACTTGCCGATCGTCTTTGACATCCGCACCGACCACCGGGTGCTTCTGGTCGCGCTTGCCGTTTCGGTGCTGAGCACGCTGCTGTTCGGTCTGGCGCCCGCCTTTCGGGTGACGAACCCGGATCTGGTGCGGACCCTGAAAGCAGCCGACGCCGATAGCGAAGGCAAGCGCCGCCTCTGGGGCCGCAATCTGATCGTGGCCGGACAGGTAGCGCTCTCGCTGGTTTTGCTGGCGGTTTCGGCCGCGCTGGTGCAAGGCTTCCGCGGCGATTTGATCGAAGGGCCTGGCTTCCGCACGGATCATCTGTTCCTCACCAGCTTCGACACGCAACTGATCCATTACTCCGAAGACGAGACGCAGCGGTTCTACGACGATCTGCTGCGGCGAACGCGTTCCGCGCCGGGTGTGCGATCGGCAGCCCTCGTGTCCGCGTTGCCGATGGGCGGATGGGAGCCCACGGACATGTTCGTGGACGGCTTCGATCTGCCGCCCGACAAGAATCCACTCCCGCGACTTGGCGCTTGCGTCAGCGACGGCTATTTCAGCGCGATGGGTATCCCTATCCTGTCGGGTCGCGGCTTCCTCGAGTCGGATCGGAAAGACACGCCGCCGGTGGCCGTGGTCAACGAACACGTGGCCAATCACTACTGGCCGGCAGGAGACGCGGTGGGCAAGCGCTTCCACTTGGGCACGGCCACCGGCCCGGTGATCGAGATTGTGGGTGTGGCCCGGAATTCGAAGTACACTTTTGTCTCCGAACCGCCGAAGGACTTCGTGTACCTGCCGTTCCGGCAGCACCCGCGCTCCACGCTGACACTGATCGCCGAGTCGAACGCGCGGGAAGCCGGGACGCTGGCGCCGGTGCTCCGCGACGTGGTGCGCGGTATCGATCCGGACATGCCGGTGTTCGACGTTCGAACCATGAGCGACTTCTTTGCGCAAATTGTGGCAAAGACCTCCTTCCTCACTAGGGTGGTGGCGAGCATGGGCCTGATGGGGCTGCTGCTGGCGGTGGTGGGCCTATATGGCCTGGTGGCTTATTCGGTAAGCCGCCGCACGCGCGAAATCGGCATCCGCATGGCCGTCGGCGCGGACCAGCGGAAGGTGGTGTGGATGGTGCTCCAACAAGGGCTGCAACTCGGCGCGGCCGGCGTCATGGTGGGCGTAGTGCTGAGTTTCTTCGCCTGCCGCATGGTCGTCTCGATCTTTTCGATCGTCAGGTTTAACGGGCTCGATCCCCTGATCTTTGTCGCTCTCCCGCTTTTGCTCCTGCTTGTCATGGTGCTGGCCACGTGGGCACCGGCGCGCCGGGCATCGCTGATCGATCCGATGCGGGCGCTACGGGATGAATGAGCGCTCCGCACGAGTGATGTCCCATCTGTGACCGCAGGAACCGTGGAAGCTGACGGAAACATCAGCAGTGTTATGGCGCGCACCGATGGCGCTGATTCAATGGACTGTGTCCGTTAGTGTTACCACCGAAGTCACAAATCCGTGACCGGTTTTTAATCATGCGTAGACATTCTCTTGCGAAGATTTCTGGTGAGGTTAATCCATGCGCCAGGTTTTTTCAATCGCAGTGTTCTTCGTGTGTCTATCGAGCGCCACGCTGTTGTTCGCTCAATTTGACACGGCCGAAGTGCTGGGCACGGTTCGCGATCCTTCCGGGGCCGTAATTGCGCACGCATCCGTCACGCTGACCAATCAGGCAACCAGCGTGCAGTCCAAAGTGGTCACCGGCGAGAACGGCGATTTCGATTTCTTCAACGTCCAGGTAGGCCGTTACACGGTCACCGTGGAGCACGCAGGATTCAACAAGATCACGACGAACGGTGTGACGGTCGACGTGGGCGCCCGGCAGCGCGTGGACGTTTCGATGAAGGTGGGCGCCGTGACGGATTCCGTCGAAGTTACCAGCGCCGCCGCCCCTCTGGAGACCGATTCCAGCGATCGGGGCCACGTGGTCAGTACAGCGGCAGTCACCGAACTCCCGCTCAATGGCCGCAATTACGCCGACCTCGCACTGTTAGACGCCAACGCCGTCAAATCACCCATTGCGGATTCCTTCTCGGCCACCGGCACACCGAGAGAGGGCGCGTTCAACGTGAACGGGATGCGCAGCACCTACAACAGCTTTCTGCTGGACGGCCTGGATAACAACGCGTATGGAACCAGCAACCAGGGTTACTCGGCTCAACTGGTCCAACTTTCCCCGGATGCCCTGGCCGAGTTCAAGATCATCACCGGCAACTACAGCGCGGAATACGGGCGCGTGGGCGGCGCGGTGGTGAACGCAGTGATGAAATCCGGAACCAACGAGGTTCATGGCTCCGCTTACGAGTACCTGCGCAACACGGATTTGAACGCCATCGGCTTCACCTTCAGCCCGGCGGTCTTTCAAAAGCCCACGCTACAGCGCAACCAGTTCGGCTTCACGGTCGGCGGTCCGATCGTCAAAAACAAGCTGTTCTTTTTCGCCGATTATGAAGGGTTCCGGCAGTTGCAGCGCTATCTCAACTTCGATTCGATTCCCAACATGAACGATCGCAATGGCATTCTGCCGGTGTCCGTATACGATCCGTTGAACAAGACCCTCTATCCATCCGGCACGGCGATTCCCATCGCGCAATTGAGTCCTTTCGCCGCCTCGGTGCTCGGCGCTCTTCCGGCGCCCAATGGCCCTGGGCGCTCCAACAATGACGAGGCGCTGCTGCTGATCCGCGATTACGGCGACAAGTTCGACGCCAAAATCGACGGCCAAATCAACGATCGCATGACGGCGTTCCTCCGCTTCAGCCAGCGCAAGGACCTGCAGTATTACGCTCCCGATCTCACCGGACCGTCCGGCGGGGACGGCAACGGTTACATTCACGTGGTCGATCAGAATGCTTCGCTGGGCTACACCTGGACCGTGACGCCAACCTCGCTCCTCCAGGCCCGCCTTGGATTCTCGCACCTGCTGGGCGGCAAAACGCCGCCGTATGTCGGCGGCCCGAGCATGAACGCGCTGTACGGCGGCTTTGCAGGCTTGCCGACGACATCTAACCTGACCGGCGGACTCGACACCCAGACCATTACCGGCCTCACCGCCCTTGGCCGCCAGACGAGTAATCCGCAGTTCCAAAACCCCACTTCCTGGGATCCGGAACTTAATTATTCGAAGACATGGGGCCGGCATTCTCTCAAAGTGGGCTACCAATTCCTGTTGGTCCACACCGAGATTCTGGACACTAACCCGCTTTACGGCCAGGACACGTATAGCGGGGCATTCAGCAAGCCCACCTGCGCGGAACTGGGCCAGGCTTCCGGTTGCACGGTGCCGAGTGACTCTACGAGCTACAGCCTCGCGGATTTTATGTTCGGCCTTCCCAACCAGATTAACCTGGGGAGCTATGCGGTCATCAATCTGCGGCAGTACGTGCACTCTCTGTATTTTCAGGACGACTATCGGGTAAACACGAAGCTGACTCTGAACCTCGGGCTGCGGTGGGAGTTCGCCTCGCCGCTTTATGAGCGCGACAACCATTACTCGAATTTCGACCCCACGACCGACACCATGATCCAAGCCACTAGCGGGAGCTTGTATGACCGCTCCCTGGTGCATCCCGATTACAAAGACTATGGGCCGCGCGTCGGACTGGCATACAGTGTTGACCCCCAAACGGTGGTTCGCAGTGGATACGGGATCAGCTACACGTTCTTTAACCGGGTCGGAAGCGCCGAGGAGGGAATCAACGCTCCGCAGGCCCTTTTCGGGGTACTCAGCCAGACGATCCCCTCGGGCGGCGCGGTGCCGTCGACCTTCCTAACCACCCAGAACAGCTTCACCACGAACATCGCCAGTCCCGCGGCCTTCAACCCGGCCAATTCCAACGTGGTCTATACTCCGCCGGACAGCAAATGGCCGTATGTGCAGAATTGGTTCCTGTCGGTTCAGCGGCAACTCCCCAAGGACACGGTTTTCACGCTGACCTACAACGGAAACCACAGCCTCCGGTTGCCGATCATCGGCGATTACAATGAGGCGGCTCCGTATAACACGAGTGCTCCCTTAACGTACACTGCCCGCGTGCCGATACCGACTTTCGGGCCGATCACGTGGCTCGACCCAGTTGGTGACAACCATTACAACGGTCTTTCAGCCAACGTGGAGCACCGTTTCACGAAGGACCTGTACCTCCAAAACTCGTTCACCTGGGGGAGTGCGATAGGGGATTCCGAGCAGGCGCTGGAGTATTATGCGGGTTACTTCCAGGCCAATCCGCAAAACATTCACGACCTGGCCGCGGAAGTGGGACCCTCCAGCTTTGACGTGAAATTGAATAACGTCTCGACGATCATCTACCAGCTTCCCTTCGGCAAGAGCCGCAAATACTTCTCCGGCGCGAATTCCGTGGTCGATGCGGTTCTGGGTGGATGGGAGTTCACGAGCATCAACACCGCCCGCACTGGCACGCCAATCGACGTGGTCTATAGCGCTTCGGGCAACAACATTGTCAGCTCCCTTTCCAACGACTATCGCGGCCAGCCGTTCCTGCGCCCCAATGTAACCGGCAATGCCGTCAGCCAAAGCCGCTCCGCCATGCTGAACACCTATTTCGCCGGCTACACATTCAGCACTCCGTCTGCCAGCACGCCATTCGGCGATGTCGGGCGCAATGCGTTCCGCGCTCCAAACTTCGACCAGTGGGACTGCTCGATTGACAAGAACTTCCGAATTCGCGAAAGGGCCCGGCTGCAGTTCCGGGCGGAGTTTTTCAACGTTCTGAACCACACGAATTTCGGGATACCGGACACGAAGACCACTGACGCCGCCTTCGGCACCATCCGCGCGACCTTCCCGTCGCGGCAGGGCCAGTTCGCGCTGAAGCTGATGTTCTAAGCGGCGCGGGCACGGCACGCGTATCCGGTATCGCTGCGCACCGTTTCAGCCCAAGTCGCACGCGCGGCTGGCATTCGAAGCGGAATCGCGAATAGAAAGTTCGGATTGGCGCGGAGTTTATTGCAGCGGCGAGTGAGATGCTCGCCGCGGAGCGGCCTCAGCGGCTTGCCAAAGCATCGGATTATCCGCGCCGCGATCGCAACGGGAAAATACCTCCGCGAGAATCTCCGGAACTTCGAAGACGGCCGAATTGCGAACCGCGGCGGCCCGCGCGCGGTATTGGGCGTGCCGATCCGGCCGCAGCAGTTCGCGAACGGCACCCGCCACTTTGGAGAAACTGCTCACCACCACGCCCGCGCCCTGCTCCAGAATCCACTCCGCGTTGTAGCGTTCGTGGGCCAGCGTCCATGCGTTCGATTCCACCACCACGGGCAGCCGCATGGCCAGCGCTTCGCTGATGCTGCCGGGACCCGGCTTGCCGATGAAGTAATCGCCTAGCGACATGAAGTACGGCACGTCTCTGGTGAAACCCTCGATTCGCATTGGCATGCGCGGCGCCAGCCCACGAAGCGCGTTCGCGGCCGTCTGATGCTTACCGCAAAGCAGGATCAACTGGGTCTTCAGATCGGACTGGTTCAGCGCCTTGGCGATCTTCACCATCTCTATCGAGCCCTCGCCGCCGAACATCACGATGCCGGTGGGCCGGCTGGGGTCGAGGCCGAGGCGCGTCAGTTCGCGCGCGCGATCCACGGCGGGCGGCTGATGGAAGCGCGGATTGAGGATCATGCCCGAGACCTGGAAGATGTGCGACGGCGCCAGGCCGAGCGCGCGCGCCTGGTCCACCGCGCGCCCTGAGCCGCAGATCACGTATTGTTCCTGCCGCTCAATCCAGAAATGGGGCGGGTAGTCGGCGATATCGGTCAGGATGGTCACCAGCGGCGTTCCTGGCCACGCCCGGTCGAGCGCCTGCTTGAACGCGCGGTTGTAATGCGGGATCAGCGAGACCACCATGTCCGGCCGCGAAGCCGCCCAGTGCCGCTCCAGAATGCGCACCTCGGCCGAGTGAAACAGACGGATGGCGGCGTGCATCACCGGCACCAGTTGCGCCGTACCCAGCGTCCATCCGCGCCGCAACATGATGTTGTAGACATCCTGGAAATCGATGCCGGTCGACTTGCGGATTACGTCGATTGAATGGAACAGATCCTGCACCGAGTGGGTGCGGATGTCCCACGGTCGGCGCTCGCCGGCAATCACCTCGGCCAGCGCGGTGGCGGCGGCGCGGTGGCCGCCGCCGGCATCGATGTAGATGAACTCGATATTGCGCCTCATCAGTGTGACCCGCTTTCCGCGCCCAGCGCCACGAGAGGCGCTGCCGCTTTGGTAATCGCCGCGGGGCCCGGCTGCGCGCCCGCTGCTAGGCAGCCGGAATTCCCCGTCGCCTGGGAAGCGCGCATGGCAACCGCGGCGGGTTGGAACGCCGCCAGCACGGGCCTCCCAATCCAGCAGGCCGGCGGCTGCAATTCGAAAATCCAGGCCAGCGTAGCGCCCGTGTCGTAGGTGAACACCGAAGCTGCGATCTTCCCCGGCGTTACGCCGGGGCCAGCCAGAATCCACGGAATCTGAATTTCGGCCAGTGAGTTCTTGCCATGGTTATGCCCCTTGCCGCCGTGATCCGACGTCACCAGTACGAAGGTGGAGTCGAGTTCGCCGGCCTCGCGCAGCATGGCGAGAATGGCGCCGATCTGCCGGTCGGCTTCTTCCACCGCGCGGTAGTATTCGCGGCTTCGCCAGCCCGAATGATGCCCCGCGTGATCCACGTTATCCAGGTGGATGAAGAGCAACTCGGGGCGATGTCGCTTCCAGTACTCGATGGCCGCCCGCGTGGTCCGCTGCGGGCCGTCCTGGTGTTCCATCACGTCCGGCACGTTGCGCTCGACCAGTTTGGCGAAGCCGGGCCAGCCGTGAAATATGGCGATGCGGCTGGCCGGCCGCTGCGCACGCAAAGCGCCGAAAATGTTCGGAAAGCCGCCGGATTCGTCCTGGCACGCTGGCACGATCTCCTGCATCCGCTTCAGGTAGCCGTTGGAAGTGATGCCGTGCTGCTCGGGTCCCGACGCGGTGATCATCGACATCCAGTTGGGACTGCTCAGCGTGGGCATCACGCCGCGCGCCTCCAGGCTCCACGCCCCGCGCGCCATCAGTTCGCGCAGGGCTGGGCCGCCCGCCGTAACCACGCCATCGATGCTGAGCCCATCCACTCCGATGACGATGACGCGGGCCTCCGGCGCCTCCTCGAATTGCCGCGCGGACATCGCCGCGCAACCCAACACCAGAACAGCAATTGCGATTCGTCGCATTTACTCCCCTTCCTTCAAGTACCATGGGGGCCGATTCGGTTCGGTTACATTCCCAAGAAGGTTGTGTTTCCGCGTTGCAACGCGAATCATGCCGGAGGGCGAAGCAGGCATTTGGTCCCGGTCGAGCGGTCCGGAAGACCGGCTTCGAAACTACTTTTCACCTGTTGTTTATTCCTTTGAAACCAAGCTGCGTCAAGCTGGAACAGCAGCCTGAAGAATCGCAGCCAAGCATGCGCACCCAGACCAGCAACGAACTGCCTACTTTTTCGGGCCTGCTCCAGGAGCCCTTACGCCGCTTCCTCGATCCGATGGAACCCGCCATCGAGCGACTCTTCGGAATGGACCGGCTGCGTGAAACGCTGGAAGCCCTGCGCGCCATGCCCAAAGGCGGGAACGCGGCTGGCCGAGTGCTGGAGACCCTTGGCATCACTTGGGAAGCCGGGCCCGAGGAGATCGAGAGGATTCCGCGCTCTGGCCCGCTGCTGGTGGTGGCGAACCATCCTTTCGGCCTGCTCGACGCGGCGATTTTGATCAACGCGCTGCCGGCGGTTCGCCCGGACGTTCGCATCCTCGCCAACTCCCTGCTGTCCGGTGTCGCGGAGTTGCGTCAATGGTGCATCTTCGTAAATCCGTTCGGCTCCAAACACGCGATCGGAGAAAATGCACGCGCGTTGCTCGAAGCGGCGGCGTGGTTGCGCTCCGGAGGCGCGCTGGTAGTGTTCCCGGCAGGGGAAGTGGCGCACTTCGATTTGAGAACCGGCACGCTGGCCGACCCCAACTGGAATCCCGCCTTGGCGCGCATCGCCCAAAGGGCGGGCGCCGCCGCGGTGCCAATCTTCTTCGAAGGCGCTAACAGCGTCGGGTTTCAACTCGCCGGCATGATCCATCCCGGGTTGCGCACCGCCAATCTGCCGCGCGAGCTGTTGAACAAGCGCGGCCGCCGCATCCGCATGCGCATCGGTCGTCCCGTGACGGTCGCCATGCTCCAATCGTTCGCGAGCGCGCAAGAAGCGATCGAGTATTTACGATGCCGGACTTACCTGTTGGATGACGCTGCAACGGTGGCCGTCCCCGAACGCCGGTTGCCCTTGCGGCTGCTTCCAGCGAAGCACCAGACGCCAGTCGCAGCCGCTCGCGCGACAGACCGTCTGGCCGCGGAAATCGCCACTCTCCCGCCCGCGAGCAGGCTGTGCGACAACGGTGAATTTGCGGTCTACTTGGCGAATGAATCCGCCTTCCCCGGCGTGGTCGCCGAAGTCGGCCGCCTGCGCGAACTGGCATTCCGCCAGGTCGGCGAAGGCACCGGGCGCGCCGTCGACCTCGACCGCTTCGACCACCACTACCAGCACCTGGTGCTCTGGCACGCGGGCCACTGCCAGGTGGCGGGCGCGTATCGCCTCGGCCCCACCCCCGACATTCTGCCCGTCCACGGCGCGCGTGGCCTCTATACCAGCACGCTGTTCCGCTTCCGCGAAGATCTGTTCGACCGCATCGGCCCCGCCATCGAGCTCGGCCGTTCCTTCGTCCGTCCGGAATATCAAAAACAGGCCGCGCCGCTGTTGCTGTTGTGGAAAGGCATTGCGCGCTACGTGGCAACGCGGCCGGAGTGCGCCGTGCTCTTCGGCGGCGTCAGTATCAGCAATCGATACCACGCCGTCTCGCGCCACCTGATGGTCCGCTTCCTGGAGGCCCACCGCGCCGGCGAACTGGCCGGACTGGTGACGCCGCGCAGCCCCTATCGATTCCCCCAGCGGCAGTTTCGCCACACCGGCACGGTCAGCCATGTTCCAGCCAATGTGGAACAACTCTCTGGCCTGGTGGCGGATCTGGAGCGCGACGGCAAGGGCGTGCCCATCCTGCTGCGCCAGTATCTCAAGACCGGCGGCAAGCTGCTGGCATGCAACGTGGACCGCGGCTTTTCCGACGTGCTCGACGCGCTCATCATGGTGGACCTGCGCTCGGCTCCCACGCCCGTTCTGGGACGCTACTTCGGCAAGCGGGAAGCCGCCGCATTCCTCGAATGGCACCGGGAGCGCGAGCGAACAGTCGAATCCGCCGCGCGTGGCTAGGCCAGTCGCGTCCCGCGGGGTTGGCCTTGCTCGCTTACATAATCCGGTGGAACAGCAGGAACAATCCCGCCGCCAGCACGATGGAAGCGGGTAGCGTCAAAACCCAGGCCATCGCCAGCGAGCGGACTGTGCTCCATTGCAGCCCCGAATGGTTGGCCGCCATGGTGCCGGCCACGCCCGAGGACAGCACGTGCGTGGTGCTCACCGGCAAGCCCATGTAATCGGCCGCGCCGATGGTGACCATGGCGGTGATTTCGGCGGCCGCGCCC
>Ga0181530_10005233_pt1 | contig 13328 bp, 8 predicted proteins | sample PEATcosm2014_Bin_42_FD_119769 | JGI IMG/M metagenome (GOLD analysis project Ga0181530, IMG submission 119769) | Peatland microbial communities from MTU Mesocosm Facility, Houghton, MI, USA - PEATcosm2014_Bin10_60_metaG | ecosystem: Environmental > Terrestrial > Soil > Wetlands > Peat | place... | reverse complement strand
TCCTTCCTGTTTACCTGGGTTTACTACCCCATCTTAAGCTACCCCCCCCCCCCTTCCCCCCCCCCACCCCCCCTTCCCGGTATATTAGAATCATAGGGTTAGCGGGAAGCCTCTGCAAAGTATTCAGGAATAATGACTTATATGGAAAGTATTCCGGAATAAGGACTTAGCTCGACTGTCCCCACTTTGGGTGCTTCTTGTTGACTCCAAAGGTACTATCCGGCGGCACAAAATTCTAATATCCCGTCCCTTTAGAATCATAGAGTTGGCTGGAAATTCCTTTCAAATCTTTGAGTCTACAGGAGTTATACGTAGAATAATTCCTGAATAAGGAGTTCGCTTGTTGGGCTCACTCGCAGGATTTCGGCAGGGGGCTTGACAGCTGACTGCCTCAACTTCGTGTTTTCAAAGAGCCGACTAGTGGGGCTGGGGAGCTTCGAGGGCCGTCTTGGTTGACGGGTGCACCTCTTCCCTGCCCCAATCAGACCACTATTGTCGCACGCAGCGCGTTGGAGGTCTGTGATGGCGCCACGGCTTGGGCGTGATGGTGGTCCTTGACAGGGCCTTCGCTCTTATCGAGGGACCACACTTCAGAGTTGGGATGGACGCGAAGTCCGGGCCGCCCGCCCGCTTTTCAGCTGCATGCAGTTTGCCTCATTCTGGCGGTTTCCCCTAATGCCATGAACGGTGGGGACGCGCGTCTCGCGAGCCTGCCCTGAGCGGAGCCGAAGGGTCGAGCCGGGCGGGAACGCCCGGCTCTCCACCAGCACGACAAGTCAGAACGAATACTTCAACGAGAACTGAGCCAGCCGCGGCGTGCCGACGGTTTGGGTGATCTTGCCAATGTTGGGACCTTGCTCTACGTCGGCAAAGCCAAAGTTTAGCGGGTTTTGGAATGACGGATGGTTGAACAGATTAAAGAACTCGGCGCGGAAACGCAGATTCTGCCGTTCGCCGATCTTAAATGTCTTGCCCAGCGTGAAGTCGACGTTCACCTGCTTCGGGCCGATGATGCAATTGCGCGGAGAGTCTCCAAAACCGGTGGGAGGTGTCACCCCAGGTACGACAGCTCCGGCGTTCGGGACAAGTCCCACTGGTTGATACGCGGCAGGCTTGACCCAATTGGCGATCTTAGCCTGGAGGTTACCCGAATTCAAAGCGTTGCCGCAACCGAAGCCAGAAGCGAAATCGGCCGTAGCTATATTCGGGGTCGTTATATCGTATGCCAGTCCGCCAGCCGAATCCTGAATCGTGATCGGTGTACCCGATTGCCCGACGATCACACTGTCGACCTCCCAGCCACCGGCAACATACCCCACTGCATCGTGGCGGTTGTTCATGAAAGGCAGGGCGTAATTGAGACTGGTAACAAAGCGGTGACGGCGATCAAAGTCGGAAAGGCCTCGCGAGGCGGCTCCACTGAGCTGATCGTTGACGCGCGTGATGAAGGCGACGCTGGCGGTGGAAACGTCATCGATCGACTTGGACCACGTATACGCGCTTTGCAAGTAAAGTCCTTTTGAGAAGTGGTGCGAAACGGTGGCTTGCAAACCGTTGTAGTGGGAATCGGAGTTGGGCGCGAATGCCTCAAAGGCACCGGGATTAATCCCGACGTAGAGCCCTCGCGCCGCGGCATTGGCGACTGTGTTTTGAGTGATCACGTACTGGGTTCCGCCTTGCCCGGTCACGGTCAGCGAGCCGCCCGGTGGAATCACGTTCGCCTGGCCAGGATCAGCGGTCGAGCGGAGATGCGTACCCTTGGTGCCCACGTATCCCAGTTCGAGCACCCAATTCCCCCCCAGTTGGCGTTGCACCGAAAGGTTCCACTGCTGCGTGGTGGGCACAATCCAGTGCAGGGGAACGGCAAGACCGATGTAGTTGAAGGCGGTGCCGGAGAACGATGGACTCCCGTTCGTGGCAGGCTGTCCGGCCGGGGCTCCCGAGAAGCCTGTAATAAAAGAGGGGGTCGGCAAGTATTTCGCGCTGGGTGGTGCACCCAGGGGCGGTAATACTCCGGCGTACATGCTGGTCAGGCTCTCGTAGGGGGTCTGACCGACAAGAATGGACACGGGATAAAACGGAGGCGAAAACGACAGGTTGTCCACGGCGCCAATGTCTTCGCGAACGCTATAGATGCCATAGCCGCCGCGAACTACGGTTTGGTGCTTTCCGCCGATGTCATAGGCAAAGCCGATACGCGGCTCGATGACGGTCGAGTACTCATTATTCAGGGCGGCGTTGTTCAGCGTGCCGGTGAGGCCTGGTATGCCGTACTTGTTCGCGCACTTCGGATACACGAAAGGAAAGCCGCTGGTATTGGCGTTCTCAGGAATCGTGTTGCCCAAATGGCAGAGACTGTCGGAGGCCGCGCCTACCCATTCCGTGCGCAGCCCGAGGTTCAGCGTTAAATCGGGCCTAATCCGGTAATCATCCTGCGCGAAAGCGCCAAAGGTTGGAATATGGTAATCGTGATTGCTAGCACCGCTGCCTCCTTCAGCAACGAATGGCTGGCCCAAGAGGAAGTCCTGGAAATCCCAGAGGCCGGCGGGGTCGGTACCAGGGGCGAAGAGCAACAGAGGATTGTCCAGCACGGGGAGATTGCGACGCACCGTAGTGCGGTCGATTTCCCCACCGAACCGGAACGAGTGGTGCGCGTGCGTCCAACTCAGCGTGTCGAGCCAGACGAAGGAATCCGACAACGCCGATTGCAGTTGATTGGGGAAAGGCCCAACTTGGTAGCCGCTGCCGAGAAACTGCAACCTGTACATGTCCGGTTGCCCGTATCCGTTGTTGATGCCCAAGGTGCCCGGCGAGGTCCCAGGAGGCGACACGTTCTCTAGGGAGTCGCTGATAACGTTCACCCCGAAACGAAACTCATTGATCAGCGCGTTACTGAACGAGTGCGTCTCCGCGATGCTGCCGAACCGCCCCCGCAGCGGGATGTCGAGAGGGAAATTCAGGTCGGTAGCGGCAGCGGGGTAGCCCGTCTGAACCTGTAAGTTGTCGGCGCCGAAAGGTTGGTAGGTTTCCGAATCGGACCAGAAAAACCGCCAGGACAGACGATCCTTGCCCTGGTTGAAATCTTTATCCCAGTTGGCGGTGAACTGATCGTCCCTATAACGCCCCGGGGTGCTGATCGTAAGCAAGCCAGTGTTGGGTATGCCAGTACTGGGATTAGTGCCGGGCGTGCCGACGCTGGGAATCAGCCAGCCACCGCCATTCCCAGGTCCAAACTGAGTGCCCTTGGTATTGAGCAAATTGAAGGCTACGGGATCCAACCCGCAGTCGACACCTGTGTTCGTGGCATAGGAGGGCAGGCCGGTTGGAAAGAAGGTGTTGACCAGAGTCGTGCAATCGCGCGCTGTCGGCAGCGCCGTAAGTGGAGCGCCGCTGACATAAGTTCCGAGCGAATCGCCGCTACGCTGGCGCGTGCCCTGGTAGTTCACATAAAAGTACCCCAGCTTGGCCTTGTTGCCGACGGGTCCGCCGAGATCGCCGCCGAAAATATTCTGCTTGAGCACAAACTTCCCGAGAAAGAAGTCCTCGGCATCCAGCTTGCTGTTGCGGAAATATTCCCAAACATCTCCGTGGAAGCTGGAAGTGCCGCTCTTCAGGATCGCGTTGATGTTGCCCCCGCCATTGCGGCCCTGGGTAGCGTCATAGAGGCTGGTGCCGACCTTGAACTCTTGGATCGAGTCGGGGTTGGGAACCGGTGTGTACGTGAGTTCCCCGAACGAGTAGTCGGAAGCCGAAACTCCTTCGATCAGATAGTTGTTGTTATCTTCTCTTCCGCCGTTGACGTCGATCCGCACATCGCCACGGCCCAGGGCGGCAGCGTTGTTCAAGCTGGCAGAGGCGCCCGCCGAAAGGTCGAGCAACTGCTGGAAATTGCGCGTGGCCAGCGGGAGGGCGTTAAGGGACGTGGAACTGATGGATTCGCCCGTGGTGGCATCCGTCGTATTGACTTGTTCCGCCTGGGCCTGGACTTCGACAACTTCCTTCACCGCACTCAGTTTAAGAGTCGCGGTTATGCGCGTCGTTTCCGTGATCCGCACCACCACGCCGGGGAACTTGGTGACGGGAAAACCCGCCGCGTTCACTTCCACCGTGTACGCGCCTACGGGCAAGAGAGTGGCTGTGAACGACCCGGATGTCTCGGTCTTCGTTTGGCGCAGGACCTCACCCGTGGCTTCGCTGGTAACGCTCACCTTGGCGTTCGCGATTACGGCTCCAGACGAGTCCTGCACCACGCCACTAATGGCGCCGGTGGCTCCGCCTTGCGCGAAGGCGAGCGAACCGAAGCACAGCGACAGCGACAGCAGCACAGCCAACTTTCCAGTCATCGACATAAAGTCCTCTCAATGGATGGTTTGGAATGCCTAGAAAACAGAACTGTTTTTAAGAGCGAAATTAGATACGGCAGGACGAGCACTGTCAAGAAAGATTTGTTTCTGAGCCGGGCCAGCAGCTAAATTTCAGGACCGACGCATTTAAATTTTGGATGCAAAGAATACCAGCTTGATCTCGGTCTAGTGGTTTGGCGATACGAACCCCGGCGCGGAGTAGTTTGGCAAACCAACCTCCGACGACGGCATCGCTGTACGAGTAAGAAGTCGTCTCGTCGGCGAGCGGCACTTCTTACGCCAAATGTCAGCCCAATGTTTCAAATACTTACGAGTGCAGTGGCTACCAGACCTATGAGTAACTGAAGATCCGAAATGCGCTACGCTACCAAATTCCGTAGATCTGTCGCAGTCCTGATCGGTTGGGCAAGTACAATTTCAGGGTTCCTGGGCAACTTTTCAGGGATGAAGCAGGTAGTTCGAAGCAACGTCGCGAAACGCAGCCAACTGTTCCGTGCGGGTGAGGTCGTCCCACCCCAGCTCTGAAGCCATCAGGTCGGCGACGGCGGGCGCCATGGCGAGGGCGGCGCGCGAATTTAAGAACAGCGCGCGCGTGCGCCTGGCGAGCGTGTCTTCCACGGTGCGGGCCATTTCGTGACGCGCCGCCCAGATCACCTCCGCTTTGACGTAGGGCAGCGCCGCATGCAGCGGTTCGCTGAGCCGTGCGTCCGTCGCGATGAGCTTGCGAATCTCGTGCGCATCTGATCCGTAGACAGCCAGCGAGGGGAAATCTTTCGCAGCCTCTTCTTTCGCAACTTCGTGGAAGCCGTGGATGTGCAGGTGGTGGGTCGCGCATGGTATGTCCGGCAACTGCGCGAGGGTTGCCGCCTGATCGACACAATCCTCGGCCATATGCCGGTAGGTCGTCCATTTTCCTCCGCAGACGGTGAGCAGGCCGGAGCGATCGATGTGGATGACGTGATCGCGCGACAGCGCCGCCGTGCTGGCCACGCCGGTGGCGCGTACCAGCGGCCGGATGCCGGCGAATACGCTCAACACATTGTCGCGCGTGGGTGCTTTCGCCAGGTATTGTTCAGCGGTCGCGAGGACGAATTCGATCTCCTGCTCCATAGCGACGGGCTCGAGCGTGGCGGCGGCAATGGGCGTGTCGGTGGTTCCGACGAGCGTGTGACCGTGCCATGGAATCGCGAATAAGACGCGGCCATCGCTGGTGTGCGGAACCATGACCGCGCTTTCACCCTGCAGGAAGCTGGATTCGAAGACCAGATGAATGCCCTGGCTGGGCGCGATCATCGGAGTAGCGGAAGGCTCCGCTTGGAGCCGAAGCAGGTCGCAGAAAGCGCCAGTGGCGTTGACCACGACCTTCGCGATCGCGCGAAATTCGTTGCCGGTTTCGACATCGCGGGCGCTGACACCATCTACAAATCCCTGAGCGTCTTTCGTCAGTCCCGTGACCTCGACATAGTTGAGCAAGGTGGCGCCCTGCTCGAAAGCGGTGACCACCATGTGGATGAGCAGGCGGGCGTCGTCGAATTGTCCATCGTAATAAACGGCGCCGCCGCGCAGGCCTTCGGTCTTCAGTGTTGGCAGATGTTCGAGCGTCTCTTCTCTGGAGAGAATGCGTGAAGTTCCAAAGCCGTATTTACCGGCGAGCAGTTGATACAGCTTCAGACCGAGGCCGTAGAATGGAGCCTCCCACCAGTCGTAGTTGGGCACGACGAAAGCCAGATCGTGCACTATGTGAGGCGCGTTTTGCAGAAGCAGTCCGCGCTCCTTGAGCGCTTCCATGACGAGGCCGATATCGCCCTGCTCCAGGTAGCGCACGCCGCCGTGCGCCAGTTTGGTGCTGCGACTGGAGGTGCCTTTGCCGAAGTCGCTCTGCTCGAGGAGCAGCACATCATAGCCGCGCGTTGCGGCATCGATAGCAACCCCTACGCCCGTGGCACCGCCGCCCACGACAATCATGTCCCAGGCTTTGGGATGGGCTTCGATACGGCGCCACATGTCGGAGCGATTCATAGTTGCTGTCTTTGCCGCGGAGAGCCGGTCCACTTACTTCGATTCTATCCAGTCGAACGAGCGCGTCACCGCTTTCTTCCAGAAGTGATAAAGCCGCTCGCGAGATTCTTCATCCATCTTCGGCTCCCACCGCTGATCGACTGCCCAGTTGGCGACCAGTTCGTCGGTATCCTGGAAGAACCCGACTGCCAATCCGGCGGCATAGGCGGCGCCGAGAGCAGTGGTCTCCTTCACCATCGGACGAACTACCGGCTTCGCCAGAATGTCGGACTGGAATTGCATCAGCAGATCGTTCATCACCATTCCGCCGTCGGCGCGCAGCACGTCGAGCGTAATGCCAGAGTCGTTGGAACTGGAACTGGAACTGGCCATAGCATCGACCACTTCGCGCACCTGGAACGCTGTCGCCTCCAGCACGGCGCGGGCGATGTGGCCCTTGTTCACGAAGCGAGTCAAGCCGGCAATCACGCCGCGCGCGTCGTCCTTCCAATACGGTGCATACAAGCCGGAGAAGGCGGGAACGAAGTAAACGCCGCCGTTGTCATTCACAGTGCGGGCAAGCGCCTCAATGTCGGAACTCTTTTCAATGAGTCCGAGGTTGTCGCGAAGCCATTGCACGAGGGCGCCGGTAATGGCGATGCTCCCTTCGAGCGCATAGCATGCCGGCTTCGTGCCGAACTTATATGCCAGCGTAGTCAGCAAACCGAAGTTCGAGAGGACTGCCTTCTCTCCCGTGTTCATCAGCATGAAGCAGCCGGTGCCGTAGGTATTCTTCGCTTCTCCTGGCTTGAAGCAGGCCTGGCCGACCAGAGCGGCTTGCTGATCGCCGAGATCGCCGGCGATGGGAACTCCCGCAACCGCCGGCAGCTTCGCCGTGCCGTACGCTTCGCTGCTCGAAACAATCTTCGGCAGCATCGCGATCGGAATGCCGAAGTCTTTCAATATGTCCCGATCCCACCGCAGCGTGCTGAGGTTCATCAGTTGCGTGCGGCTGGCATTGGTCACGTCGGTCACGTGCACGCCGCCATTCGCTCCACCGGTGAGATGCCAGATCAGAAAAGTGTCGATATTGCCAAACAGCAGATCGCCGGCTTCGGCTTGTGCGAGTGCGCCCGCAACACTTTCGAGAATCCAGCGAATCTTGAGGCCGCTGAAATAGGTAGCGAGCGGAAGGCCGGTCCGGGCGCGATAGCGATCCTGTCCGCCGCGCGCGGCGAACTCGGCCACCGCGGGAGCAACGCGCGTGTCTTGCCAGACAATCGCGTTGTAAACGGGCTTTCCACTTTTCTTGTGCCAGACGACCGTGGTTTCGCGCTGGTTGGTGATCCCGATCGCAGCCAGATCTTCCGGCCGGAGCCCGCGAGCTTCCATTGCTTCCTGGATGACACCATCCGTGCGGCGCCAAATTTCTTCTGGATCGTGCTCGACCCATCCCGGTTTGGGATAGATCTGCTCGTGCTCCTTTTGAGCTGTGCTCACGATGCGTCCGGAACGATCGAACACTATGAAGCGCGAGCTTGTCGTTCCCTGATCTATGGCGCCAATGTAACTTGCCACCGTTGGTTTCCTCCTTCGTTGCCCAGGTGCGTACCCATCCCGCTTTCTTCGTCGCTCGCGAAGTCTGGATTCTAGCGCCGGCGCTCGCTTGCAGGCACAGCAATATTGGACGCGCCCAAACAGACGCTGAAGTCTCCTGTGTCCCGTAGGGCAGGAGAACGAGCTCACTCTGCGGGCTCTCAAAGGCGGCAAATGCTGAGGATTAAAGGAGTTAGCTACAATCGCGCGGGCGGCCACATCTTTCGGTAACTCGGTGCGGATCCTCATTGTAACTACCGGTAGCACTAAGGTGGACTGTGACGCGCAAGGAGTTCATGGCATCTTACTCAATAACGATGTGGGGTTTGCGGCTCCCGGCAAACCAGGAATGGTGGGGATCTGATGAAGAGTCTGGGAAAAGTCATACGGTCTGTGCAAGCCTTTGGCCGCGAACTGTCGCGCCGGTCGAATGCGGCTGAAGCGAAGCGCATGCCCGCAATCGGCGTGGCCCTGGGCGGAGGCTTTGCCCGCGGCCTCGCGCACATTGGGGTGCTCAAGGTCCTCGAAGAAGAAGGCATCCCGGTTCGCATGATTGCGGGCACCAGTGTAGGCGCAATCATGGGTGCCGCGTATTGCAGCGGGCTCACGATTGAGGAACTGGAAGAAATCGCCCACAAAGTTCGCTTCACTACCTTCGCGCGCTGGACGCTCTCGCGCTACGGCTTCGCCACCAACGACCGCATGGTCTCGTTTCTCGCGCGCACCTTGAAGGTGCAGACATTTGAAGAGTTACGCATCCCTCTGAGCGTGGTTGCAACCGACTTCAACACCGGAAAAGGAGCGGTCTTTTCCTCCGGCTCGATCATCGATCCGGTGCGCGCCAGTTGCGCTTATCCGGGAATGTTTCTGCCGGTAGAGATTCGCGGGAGTTGGCTGGTGGATGGTATGCTCTCCCATCCCGTGCCGACGCGTCCTCTACGCGAAATGGGCGCGGAGCGCGTGCTGGCCGTGCACCTGAGAGGGCAGTGGTCGAAGACGAGCGCGCCCCGGCATTTTTTTGACGTCATCGGGCAGTCGTTCGCGATCGCGCAGGATATGACCAGTTCGCTTTGGAGAAGCGCGGCCGACGTCATTATCGAGCCCGATGTCGCGGGCTTTGACTATGACGACTTCAAACGCGCTGACGAATTAATCCGCGTAGGCGAACTGGCGATGCGCCGCGCATTGCCGGAAGTGCACAAATGGCTGGAGGTTCCTGCGGAAGCGGCCGCCGCTGTGAAAGCTCCGGCGCTGGTCGCAAGACCCGCGCCCATGCCAGCGGACTGAAGCCGCGAGTCGGCATGGTTGCCAGTGGGGCATACCAGGACGCTGCCTTACACAAAGTAGGAACTCCCGCCATGGGGCGATGACGGTTCAGCGCCCGCGTGGATGTGCGGCGGATCACAGTTTTCCGACCCCCACCGGAGTAAAATCCCGTTCTTGACCGGCTCGATCCCAAGGCCGATCTTGGCGGGAGGTTCTGTGTCGGATCCACTCTTCGGGGCGATGCGCCAAAGCATCATCGACGGCGCGCCTGATACGGCTACTGAACTGGCACACCAGGCGCTGGCCAACGGTATCGATCCGCTCGAAGCGGTGAACCAGGGATTTGCAGCAGGGATCAAGTTCGCCGGCGATCAATTCGGCTGCGGCGAAATGTTTCTACCCGATCTGCTGGCGTCGGCCGAGGCGATGAAGGCGGCCATCAAGATCCTTGAACCGGAGATGCTGAAGCGCGGCTCCGAACGTGAGGCTCTGGGCAAGATCGTCCTCGGCACCGCCCGGGGCGACATCCACGACATTGGCAAGAACCTGGTCGCCACCATTCTTTCCGCCAGCGGATTCCAGATATTCGATCTGGGGACCAGCGTGACTCCCGAGCAGTTCGTGGCCAAGGCCAAAGAAGTCGACGCCGACATCGTCGGCGTCTCCGCTTTGTTAACGACGACCATGGCCGGCCAGAAGGCCGTGATCGAAGCGCTCGATCGGAATGGTTTACGGCCACGGGCAAAAGCAATCATTGGCGGCGCCGCAGTCACCGCGAAGTGGGCTGCTGAGATCGGCGCCGATGGCTTCTCTCGCAATGCCATCGATGCCCTCGAATTGGCGAAGAATCTGATGGGCAAAGTGATGAACGAAGTGAGGAGCAAAGGAATAGCCGAGGCATGAGACCCAGAATTCAATTGCTCAGTCCGGAAGTCATCGGCCGCATTCTGCGCGAAGCGTTCGAGCTGCTCATGGACCCTGGAGTTCGCGTGGGCTCGGCGCCGGTGGTCGAGCTACTGCGGTCGGCGGGAGTTGAGGTTGCGGCCGGAGTTGCGGACAACGACGGAGTGGCACGCATCCCTGAGCGCCTGGTGCAACAGTGCCTCGCATCGGCTCCACGGGACTTCTACCTGTACAACCGTCAGGGAGAGAAAGCCGTTCATTACGGCGGCGACGACGTGCATTTTGATCCCGGCTCCTGCTGCGTGCAGATGCTCGATCCGGAGACGCTGGAAGCGCGACCGTCCGAGACCCGCGACCTGGTGCGTATTGTCCAGGTCACGGAGACGCTGCCGCAGTTCGCCGCGCAATCCACCGCTGTCGTCTGTAGCGATGCGTGCGGCGATAGTCGTGCGGCCAGCGCGATCGGCGACCTCTACCGCCTGTTCGTCGTGCTGCAACATTCCGACAAGCCCGTGGTGACCGGATCGTTCTCCGCGGCCGGCCTGCAAGGCATGATCGACTTGCTCGCCGCCGACAGCGGCAGTCCCGACAAGTTACGCCAGCAGCCGCGGGCGGTTTTTGATGTGTGTCCCTCGCCGCCGTTGAACTGGTCGGAGTTCGGATCGCGCAACCTGCTCGATCTAGCCCGCGCCGGTGTGCCCGCGCAAATCGTCTCCATGCCACTGGCCGGCGGCACCGCTCCGGTGACGCTGGCTGGTTCGGTGACGCAGCATGCCGCCGAAGTGCTGGCTGGCATCACGCTGCATCAACTCGCTGGACCGGGCTCACCCGTGGTATGGGGGGGCGCTCCTGCCATCTTCGACATGCGTACCGGAGGCGCGCCCATGGGCGCGGTTGAAACTGCCATGCTGAACATGGCGTGCGCCGAAGTGGGGAAGCGTCTGGGTCTGCCGACGCACGGCTACCTGGTCGCGACCGATTCGAAGTTGGTGGATGCCCAGGCCGGCGCCGAGAGTGCCCGCTCGGCGATGCTGGGGGCGCTCGCGGGCATCAACATGATCTCGGGAGCGGGTATGCTCGAATCGCTCGCCTGTTTCAGCGTCGAAAAGCTGGTCATTGATGCCGAGTCGATCGCCTCGGCGTACCGGCTGGCGCGAGGCATCGAAGTTCGCGGCGACGAAGTCCGCGGCGACGAAGTCCCCAGCGAGAAAGCTCGCGGCGAGAAAGTTCCCCGTGAGACCCTGGCCACCGCCATGTTCGCGCAAACCGGGCTCTCCGGAGAATTTCTCAAGCTGAAGGAAACGCGCGCGCTTTTTCGGCAGGAGCAGCATCTCCCCTCTCCGGTCATAGATCGCAGCGCGCGTGGCTCGGAGCCAGCGAGCGACGTCTTCACGCGAGCTCGTATCCGAGTCGACGAACTGGTCAGCAAGTATCGGAAGCCAACTCTTTCCGAAGACGTGCTGCGAAAGTTTCAGGCAATCGTCGATCGTGAAGCTGACAGAGCAGGCGTGGTGGGTACCGAGACGGGGAAGAATGTCGGGGCGGCCACCGGCACCACCCTTGGTGCCCTTGGCGGCTAGCGAGGTTCGAGCTTATGCTGAAAGTAGATCCGAAAGGATCAGGTTTCGCTTGCCAATGATTTCGCTTCGTCTCTACATGGTGGCGCTGGGCACGATTGGTGTGGGCGTCGCCAGCTATGCCCTGCTGCGCCGCAAACCCAAACCCGCGAACGAGGCCGAACTCGAACGCCGCACCTGGCTGAATACGGTCGGGCGCATCACCGATGGCACGGTGATTGATGTCCAGGAAATCACGAATGCCGCGGACCGGCCGGCCACCATGCTGATTTACCAGTATGACGTAGCGGGCGTTTCCTATGAGGCGTCACAAGATGTCACCTATCTGCGGCAGTGGATCAATCTACATTCCTGCCGGCTCGGCCTGCCGACGTCGGTGAAGTACGATGCTCGCAATCCGGGAAATTCCATGGTGATTGCCGAAGGCTGGATGGGGTTACGGCAGTGAGACGAACAATTTACCACGGAGTCACAGAGGCACGGAGAGAACCGCCTTTTTGGTCGTGGGCCACTTTGAGTCTATCGGAGTCTCTTCGCTAAACCGAAGATCACCATACTGAGAAAAACCATGACTCCAGCCACGGCAACCCAGTGAGGGCCATACATGGAAAGAACAGCGATAATCAGCGTGACTGGAATTAGACTGATCCACCAACTAGGTTTTTCGGGAATGCCTCTAATCTTCACTCGCTCCTCAACATCAAAGTAGCCCACTACCGCCTTTTTCTTTTTTGGATCTTCTCCGTGCCTCCGTGGTGAAAAACAACGGTCAGAGCTTTCCAACGGCGGCCAGAACCATGTAGAGAACTTGTGCGGCCGCCAGCCCAATCCAGATTCGCTGCCGAATGCGCGAGCGGCGTATGTCGCGCAGCAGGTCGCCGGCAGTGGGTGCGATGGCCAGAGCCTCCAGCTTTTCCGCCGGCAACGTCGCCGGTTGCAGATTGACTGGCCTCACCGCGTCGGCCGGCTTCGGCTTGTCGGGATAAAACACCTTCGGCGTGTCCACGACTTCCGACCACAACGGCAGCAGGATCCAGGACTTCGGAATGATGTCCAGAATCGGTTTGGCAGTCAGATGGAGGGCCGGCTGCGTTTCCGGCGCGACGCGATCGGCCAAATTCCGCAGCAGCGAGCCCCACCAGAAGTGGCTGAGTTGATCGGTAATGAGTTCACCGACATCGACGGGACGCGATTCAAGTTCGAGCGGCGGCAGTGTTTCCGGCGAGATCACGTCTCCGATGTTGGTGAACACGGTGCGAAACCAAGGCAGGCGCAGACGCTCCCCGAGCAGCAGGCCGACATCCACCGGGCGTGAGTTGAGTTCGAGCGGCGGTAGCTTCGTCGGCGCGAAGGTATCGCGCAGATTGCCGACCAACGACCTCCAGAGCGGCTGCGTCAGGCTCGGCGGCGGGAGCAAATCCAGTGGAATCTCCGGCTGTGCCGCCGTGGACTGCGGGTCGGGAGACCAGGCTTCGGCGGCATTTGAGCGGTAAGACACAACAATTCAGGATACTCCAAAGGAGCTCCGGCGGCGCTACGTTCAGCGCGTGTCCCCAGAAGCCCACTGCCGATGTTAGATGCTGCGCTGGGGTCTGTCACGCGTCTTTTACGCCGCTTTACGAGC
>Ga0181530_10005231_pt1 | contig 13330 bp, 10 predicted proteins | sample PEATcosm2014_Bin_42_FD_119769 | JGI IMG/M metagenome (GOLD analysis project Ga0181530, IMG submission 119769) | Peatland microbial communities from MTU Mesocosm Facility, Houghton, MI, USA - PEATcosm2014_Bin10_60_metaG | ecosystem: Environmental > Terrestrial > Soil > Wetlands > Peat | place... | reverse complement strand
TGCGCTCGACCAGCGTTCCGACATCTTCAGCGTCGGCCTGATCTTCTACGAACTGCTCACGGGAAGATCTCCGTACGCGGCCGATACCGCGATTGCCAGCCTCATGAAACGCACCAGCGAACCGGCGCGTCCAGCTTCCGAGGTCGAAGCCTCGGTTCCCAAATCCCTGAGCGCCATCGTTAGCCGATGCCTGGAGCGCGAGCCCGCGAACCGCTATCACTCCGCCTTCGAACTTTTGCAGCAATTGACCACTTGGCAAACCAATCCCGGCATCAAAGCTGAAGCCCTGTCCCGGATGATTCCGCACGCAATCGTGCGCCCCTCGCGCTTCGGCCTCGACCTTCCGCGCAACAGATGGATGTGGATGATCGGAGCCGGCGCCCTCCTCGCCATCGCGCTGGCAACTTTTGCCGGACGCGCGCTGCTCCATCGCACGGGAACCTCATACGGAAATCTGTCGGGCGCGGCGGCCCAAGGCATCCCCGCGCTGAGTCAGGGAAAGTATCTTGCCATCATGCCCCTGAAACCGATTGGCGATCCGAAAGCGCTCGGTTACGTCGCCGACGGCGTTACCGACGCTCTCGCCGCCAAGCTGTTTCAGTTGAAGGAAGTCCACCTCGCATCTTCCGATGCCGTGGAGAAGGCCGCTGCCAAAAATCTTCCGCTCTCGAAACTCGCCCGCGAACTGGGCGTCAATCTGGTGTTGCAGGGCAGTGTGCAGGGCAATAGCGACAAGCTCCGGGTCACGCTCAATCTCGACGACCCGGCCACCGGCAAGCGTCTCTGGAGCCAGGAATTTCCCGGCGCCTCGGGCGATGTGCTTGCGCTCGAAGATCAGATCTACGGCACCGTCGCCACTGCTCTCGCCCTTAAGCCGACCGGCGAGGAGCAAGCCCGTGTCGTCGCCCACCCCACCGAAAACGTCAAGGCTTACGATCTCTACCTGCAAGGGCAGGACACCTTGCGCAACGCTCACGGCCAGGACGGCATTCGCCAGGCTGTCGGATTGTTTGAACAGGCCATCGACAAGGATTCCAACTTCGCTCTCGCCTACACCGGACTTGCCGGCTCCAGCCTCCGCATGTACGGCGAGACCAAGGAACCCATCTGGGCCCAAAAGGCGACTCTCTCGGCGCAGCAGGCCGAGCGCCTCTCCAACAACCTGCCCGAAGTTCATCTCTCGCTGGGCAGTGTGTACTCCGCTACCGGGAAGTATACGCAGGCCGTGGCCGAGCTAAAACGCGCATTGGAATTGGCGCCCAACTCCGATGAAGCCTATCGCAGCCTGGGCGAGGCCTACATCTCCAGCGGCCAGAGCGACCAAGCCATCGCCGCCTTCCAGCAAGCGGTCGCCGCCAACCCCTACTATTGGTCGAATCACGTTGCCCTCGGTAATGCCTACTGGGCGCTCGGCGACAACACCACAGCGCTCTCCGAATACCAGAAGGTGATCGAACTTGCCCCCGACAATCCTATCGGCTACGAAAACACCGGCTCCGTTTATTTGCGGCAAGAGAAGTGGAGCGAGGCGATTGCGCAATATCAGAAAGCGCTCACGATCGCGCCCGACTCGCCCACTTATTCCAACCTGGGCACCGCTTACTTCTTCCTGAAAAACTACGATCAGGCGACCAGCATGTATGAGAAAGCGGTCGCCATGACGCCGAATGACGAGGTGCTGCTCGGCAATCTCGGCGACTCGTACCGCTGGTCGGGCCATCCCAGCCAGGCCGCCGACGCCTACAGCAAGGCCGTCTCCCTCGCCTTCCAGGAGCTTCAGGTCAACCCGCGATCGGCCACCATCATGGGCGATCTCGGGCTTCTTTATGCCAAGAAAGGCTATGCGCCAAACGCGTTGCAGTATCTGAATCAGGCGCGCGCCATCAGCCCCGATGACGTGCAGCTCATGTACTCCGAGGCCCAAGCGAAAACGCTGATCGGCAAGCCCGCAGAAGCCTTGAAGCCGCTGCGCCAGGCATTCGAGAAGGGCTATCCGGCGCAGGACGCCTGGAATGATCCCGAACTGCAAAAGCTGCAGACCCTCCCGCAGTTTTCGCAACTGGTGAACCAGTTCACGAAAAAGAACCGCTAGGGGGATTCGAGGTTAGCGTACCCTATTCGCGTAGGGACAGCCGCCCTCGCCCGTCCAGCCGAGCGCAAGCTCGGCCGTTGCCAGTGATCACAGCAACTCCGGGTTCGCGTCTACGCCTGTGGTCGCTTCGTCCACCACTTGCGGCGCGACACGATCGCGGCCAGGCCCGTGCTCATGAAGGCAATCGTGCCCGGCTCCGGGGTGGAACTGTTGGCATGAGCGCTGAAGTCCAACCCGCCCGGCCAGCAACTGGAGCCGACGCAGGCCAGCTGAATCGAAAAGCTCTGCCCGTTTCGAATCCCGCCGCGGCCGCAGCGGGTGGCCAGCATAATCGCCACCGCGCCATTCTTCAGGGTCTCCGTTTTGCAGCTCGGAAACAGATACGAGCTGCAACTGATGTCAATCGCCGGAACCCCTTTTTCGACCAGCGTCAGCGAAGTCCAGTTCACCCCGGAATTATTTGTGAAAAACAGCGTGCCCGATCCGCTCTTCGGAACGCCAAAGGTGAAGTTCAGTCCCACTTTTGTGCAACCCTGTGGCGGGCAACGCGACATCATCGCAATCTGGCCTGAACTGGCGCTGCGAATGATGATTTTTGGGTCGTTGATTCCGTCGGCGACGGCCATCGCCGATCCCAATGCCACGAGCAACAACAGCGCACAGATCCGAGAGATTTTCATTGAAGTTTTCCCCATTCCCAAAAGAAGTCGAGCCGGATCCCCATATTCCAGCTTTCGACAAGTGGAAAGAGATTATCTTGTTCGAAACTTTGGGTCAAGGGAAAATCAGCGCAGCCTTAAAAAAATCCGCAACACGTGCAAACTTTTGCGCACCGCCCACAAAAAAGCCGGAGCCCGAAAGCCCCGGCTGTCCAGTTGGTTGTGTGCCCGGATAAAAACTAAAAAATCGCTTGTGTGGGGACGGGCGCCCTCGCCCGTCCACCCGTTGAACTCGCTTACGCGCTCCGTCGCGGCCGCACCGTCAAGTCGCGCACCTGCGCCAGAATGCTCGACATCTGCATCCCGCTCAGTTGCGAGACATACGGCAACACCTCGGCCACGAATTGATCTTCCATCAACTCGCGGACCTCTTCCTGCCGGTTCCGTTCTCCACCCGTGAGCAGGTCGGGCACGCCGACCTCGAGCGCCCTCGCCAGCCGTTCCAGCGAAGACAGTGTCGGCGTCGCCTTCTCGTTTTCGATCTTGGATACGTAAGTCCGCGGCACGGCCATGCGCAGCGCCAGTTGCCGCTGACTCAAGCCATTCCGCAAACGCAGCGACCGGATCGAGTGCGCCAGATTCAGGTGCCCGCGTCCGCTGGAATGGAGGCTGATGGGAAGCACTTCCGCCGTCGAACTCATCGTGGCCAGCGCCGCCTCGTTCTCATCCTCGTCCAATGACAGATGACAACGCCGACAGAGACTGTTAGATGTGCGGAATTGCACTAAGAGACAACGATCACACCGTACGACTTCCCGTGAGTCCACGGGAGCAAGTGTTGTAGCCATTCAGGGTTTGCGAGTGCCAGAGCGGTGGGCTACTCTCAAAACCAACTACAGCGTAATCTGCTGCATTGGGCCTGTGGAAGTCAAGGTAAAAGTGGGAGAAAACAAAGCATTTACGCAAATAGCAACCATTTCTCGGCTAAAATCGGAGGAAACCGGGAAAAACCATGACTCAACGCGAAATCGCATGGTGTTTACTAACTGAGTTCACCCAGTCGGAAAATCTTCGGAAACATGCCCTCGCAGTCGAAGCCTGCATGCGCGCCTACGCTCGCAAAGCCGGAGCCGACGAAGAATCATGGGGCGTGACCGGACTTCTCCACGACTTCGATTACGAGAAATATCCGACCGCCGCCGACCACCCCGCGAAAGGCGCCGAGATTCTAAAAGACCGCGGCTATTCCGAAGAAGTGCGCCGCGCCATCCTATCCCACGCCGAGTACACCGGCGTCGCGCGCCTCTCGCCCATGGAAAAGACCCTCTTTGCCTGCGATGAACTCGCCGGATTCATCACCGCCTGCGCCCTTGTGAAACCGGGAAAGTCGCTCGCCGAAGTCGAAGCCAAATCCGTGCGGAAAAAAATGAAGGACAAAGCCTTCGCACGCAGCGTCCACCGCGAAGACATCGTCGCCGGCGCCGCCGATCTTGGCGTGGACCTCGAAGACCACATCGCCTTCTGCATCGAAGCCATGAAGACGATTGCCTCTGAGTTGGGCCTCGCCGGTGCGCCGTAGAGCAAATTCTCAACTTGTGTGGGGCCGGCGCCCCCGCCCGCCCACGCTAGCGTCGGGACAGAAATCCCGGCTGTCCAGCCGAGCGCAACTCGGCAGCTGCCTGCGGCCCCAACAATTCTGCGTTGCTCAATAAAACACCCTGCCACCCGAAAGATGGCAGGGTAACTTCAAAGCACTGGCCAGCCGTTATTTGCCGTAGAAGAAATCGGCGAAGGCTTGCGCATTCGGCGTTCCCACGCCGGTCACGTTGTCCCAGCCCTTCTTCGTATGCAGAGCGGCAGGATCGTTGCACGATGTCCCGTCATAGTCCCATTCGGGCAAATCCGCGCAATCGCTGTCGAACGAAATCGCCAGCGCAGTGAACTGGTAGTACGGATAATCCCACAGCGCAGTGACAAGGTTCTTGGCTGCCCCACCCATGACCTCGTCCGCATTGTATTTGTTGGTGCCGGTGGATTCCTGAATCGATGCAGTCACGTCGTGCTTGGCTGTGACCGGAACGATATCGTAGATCGCTCCCGCCGGTAGTGAGTAAAGATAGGGTGCAGCCTGTCCGAGCTCCATGCCCCCTCCAGCCAGGGCTTCCTGGTTGGCGATGGCCCACAAGCCGGAGAACATCGGAGTAGCCAGACTCGTGCCGCCGTATACCTGCCACACTTGTTCCGGAACCTGCCCTGGAATGCTAATCAGGATCGCAGCTCCCGTAAACGGATCCGCGAGCCAGGAGATGTCCGGAAGTTGACGATACTTGCCCGGCAGCTTCTTTTGGTACGACGGCTTGGGGAAGCCGCCCAGGCAGTCACCGTATACATCCTGGACAGCGCAGTTGCTGGCGCCCCCGCCCCCGCCAAAATCGAATCCAAAAGCGAGCGGCGGATCGTAGACGTATCCATCCTCGGCGAGCAGGGTTTCATTCGTTCCCCAGCCCGATTGCCAGGCAATGGAGCTGTCGGCATTCAGCGCCAGGCTTATGCCCCCCACGCCTGTGGCCCAGGGAGAATCCGCCGGCGCCAGCACCGTCGCAGGAATTCCATAGGCTGTAAAGTCGCCGTCATCGCCGGTCGCGAAGTTGGTCGAAATCCCCACAGCGGCTCCGATTTCTGAAATCAGGCTCTCCGTGTCCAGTTCCGACATGGAGGTAAACGCCTCGACCGAACCATAGCTGCCAGAGAGCACGTTGCCCAGGCCATTGTTCACAACGTCAAACTCACCTTGGTTTACATCCTGGAAGCTTGCCGATGGGGGAACCACCAGGTTGATGCCGGCGCCGGGCGCAACCGCATGCGCCCACTCCACGTCGAGGTTGATTTCCACCTGGTCATAGCTAATGCACAGACTGGGGGCCGTGTAGATGATATTGAAATTCGACCCCGTGACCAGCTGCGGCAGCCCATACTGCGCCGAGAATGCGTTGGCGTCGGCTTGAATCGTGAACGAACCGCACCAGTCCACGATGGCAATGGTTTGGCCCGTGCCGTCGTATCCCTCGTTGTACAGGCCGTTGAGATTGTATGCCGTCTGAATCGAGGGCGGCTCGTAAGCGCAGCCGTTGCTGGTCAGGCTTTGCAGATTCAGCTTGTTGCCAGAGAAGGTGCCGATCGGCAACTCCCCGTCATTGTTGGTGGAAAATGTTTCCGTTTCCGTGCCCGTGAAACATTGGTTCGAAAAGATGGCGCCCGGGCTCGCAGGAGTCGCCACGCTCTTTACTTGTGTCGGTGCCGGGACGGCGGCGGGCTTGCTGCTGCCGAGGCTGGTTGGCCTGGAAGCCAGCGGATGCTCGTACTCGCCCGAATCCAGTCCCGATACGGCCCTCGTCAACGCCCCTGCCGCTCCCTCTACGTATGGGTCGCTCGTATTGGCGCGCACCGTCTTGCCGTGCACCTCGTATTTGTTGAGTTGCACCTGGAACGCTTTTTCCACATCGCCCACCGTGCCTCGCGCTCTCACATAAAAGTTATTGGGGCCCGTCTTCACCACCTTCAGATTGTGGGCGGCAAAGAACTGCCGTACCGTCCTCGCTTCTTGCGCCGTGGGCGCGAAGCGAGCGGCGATATCTTTCGACGTCAGCCAGTGATGGTAGTTGGGAGATGTGCTGTCATAGAGCGAATGGGTCAGCGCGTCGAACTCGCTCCGGTTGTGAAGCTGAAGCCAGATACTGACTTCGATCACCTTGGCCGGGTCCTCCGTCCCAAGGTTTTTCGCCGTCGCCACGTAGCTCGGCGTGTTGTGCGCAACCAGCGCGCCGCCCACCGTGCTCGCCGCCATCAGCATGCAACTCATCGCCACCACGCCTACCACGCCTAGCCATCGAAAACTGACACCTGTACTCCATGTCTTCTTCGTCTTGTTCATTGCTTCCTCCTGGAAGATTTTGCTGAAGTCCGGATAGAAAAGCCAATACACTTACAGCCTCTCGGCCGTTCTGGTCCAGAACTTCATGTGATTAGAGTTGGGACATGGGCCGGAGTGTCGCAGTTGCCCTGCGGACCCACCAATCACTCCCGCCCGCTGAACGAATGCCGACATACTAGCTTGTTCCCATGCGGATGGCAATGGACTCGCAAGTTTTTTTGCCAGCACTCGTCAAACGAAGAACTATGCAATCTTTTGCACAAGCATTTGACCCGGATAATTCGAACGATCAGAGGAAAAATGGGTATTTAGTTTTCCATCTCGGCTAGGCGGCCACTGCCTACAAGGGGGAAAGTAGGGCTTTGACTTTGTTTTGCAGGTTTGCGGCTTTAGCTACTCCGCAGTTGTCCTAAACTACCGCACCACCTCGGCCAGTTTTCCGCTGGCGATCAACTCGGCAATGCGTGCGAAATCCTGATACATCGCGCGGTCTTTCTCCATGGTCGCGCACACCGCGCGGATCGCCGCGTGCGCTTGCTGCAAAGGCTTGGAAGTCTTCAGCGGCGCGAGCAAGTCAATTGCCTGTGCCGCCGCCATGGCTTCGATGGCCAGTGTGTTGCGCGTGTTCTCCACCACTTTTCTCAGCTTGTTGGCCGCGGTCATGCCCATCGAAACATAATCTTCTTTGTTGCCCGACGTGGTAATCGAATCGACCGACGCGGGATGCGCCAGCACTTTGTTCTCGCTCACCAGCGCGGCAGCGGTCACCTGCGGCATCATGAAGCCCGAGTTCATGCCCGCCCCCGGTGCGAGAAAAGGCGGCAGCCCTTCGCTGAGCGCGGGGTTCACCATGCGCTCCAGCCGCCGCTCGCTGATGCCGGCCAGCGCGCTCAAGGCAATCGCCAGAAAGTCGAGCGCGAACGCCAGCGGCTGTCCGTGAAAGTTCCCGCCGGAGAGCACGTCGCCCTCTCCGTCCATTGCCTTCGGATTCTTCACGAACACCAGCGGATTATCGACCGCCGAGTTCATCTCCGTCTCAAACACCGCGCGGCAATGGGCAAGCGTGTCGCGCACCGCGCCATGCACCTGCGGGATGCAGCGCAGCGAATACGCGTCCTGCACGCGGCCGCATTCCCGGTGCGAATCGCGGATCGCACTCTGTTCGAGCAGACGGCGCACGTTCGCCGCGCTCTTCTTTTGTCCCGCATGAGGGCGGACGTTTTGAATGCGTTCGTCAAACGCGACAATGGTCCCCATGAGCGCGTCGCACGCCATGGCGCCGATGACGTCCGCGCTATCGACCAGCGTTTCCGCCGCCAGCAGCATCAGAGTGCCGACGGCCAGCATCGCCTGTGTGCCGTTGATCAGCGACACCGCTTCTTTCGCTTCGAGCGTCAACGGCTTGATTTGCGCGCTCTTCATCGCTTCGGCGCTCGGAACGCGCGCGCCCTTCTCAGCCTCATTGAAACACTCGCCTTCCCCTATCAGCGCCAGCGCCAGGTGCGCCAGCGGCGCAAGATCGCCGCTCGCCCCCACGCTTCCCTGCGACGGGACCATCGGCGTCACGCCGCGATTGAGCATCTCGCAGATGGTGTCGATGACAATGGCGCGCACGCCCGAATTGCCTTTCGCCAGCGAGTTGGCGCGCAGCAGCATCATGGCGCGCGTCTCGGCGATGGAAAGCGGTTCACCCACGCCCACTGCGTGCGAACGCACCAGATTCACTTGCAACTCTCGCACTTGATCGCCTGCAATGTGGACGTCGCTCAGCCTGCCGACTCCGGTCGTGATCGCGTACGAAGTCTTGTTACTGGCGACCAGCGCGTCCACCACAGCGCGAGCGCGATCGACCGCCGCGCGCGCGTCGGGATCGAGCAGGACGGCCCGCCGGCTTCCCGTGTGCGCCACTTCGCGCACCGCTTCCAGCGTGAGATCGTTTCCGTTAATGTGCAGGGCTTTCACGAGCAGTTCTCAGTTCCCGGTTCTCAGTTCTCAGTTTGTGATCGTGCTTCGTATCCGGGCATCGCTTCAGGGATGCCGCAACTGATCATCATCTTATGCCCCTTCAGGGGCTGCCACTGCGGCGCGGAACGCCTTCATGTATTTCGCCGGCAATGAGCGGGGTTTCATTTTCGCGTTGGCGACGATGTGCGTGGTCTCGCCTTCGGCCAGCAACTCATCTGTCCCAACCCGTCGCAATTCGTATCCGAAGCGGATCACTTTCGCCCGCACATGCGTCAGCCGCGTGCGCACGATGACCTCGTCATCATAGTGCACCGGGGCCTTGTAACGGCAGCGGGCCTCGACCACGGCGATGAAGCAGTCGTCCGCGCTCTCCATATCTTTATAGCTAAACCCGAGTTGGCGGAGGAGTTCCACCCGTCCCACTTCAAACCAGATGAAATGGTTGGCATGATAAACGACGCCCATCTGGTCGGTTTCAGCATAGCGGACGCGCAGGCGGGTCTCATTCACCGCCGCCGATGGCTTTACATTGTTCGTCATCGATATATCATTTCCCATCAAAGGACCTGTCATGCTGAGCGAAGCGAAGAACCTCTGCATTTCGCCTGCTCGGTTAGTCTAGGCTGGACCAGCCCCCTATCGCTTAACTATTCCTTAACACTAGACCGCCTCACTTGGGCATTGAGCGTTCAAGATCATTTACCGTTGGCAGATATTCAACCGCCGTACAACTCCTCATAGAACCGATGCATGCGACATTAAACGCGTACGCCTTGTTGCGGTTTTCAGTGAAGTCCGACGGCGATAAGTCGACGAATATGTGTCTGATATTTCCTGACGAATCTACGTTTCCGTGCACGCCGGGAGTCAAAGGGCCCCAATAGTCGCCCTCCATGACCTCGGCTGACGAGCCCATGTTCTCGCCGATACTTGTTTTTTTATAAACGAGTACCCCGTCATGAAAATCGAGACGCCCATAGAATCCAACGGAGGGGGCCAAATGCAACTTGCACCGCCATTTATCCCAAACCAGGAAGCCTAAGGAGCGCATCGGATGATAGTCATCGGACGATATCACGGTTTCCATGGGAAGCCCGGCATTACGCAGCTGCGCCGCCACGGCGTCATATGGCGTGCCAATCCGCAGCGGCGCGACCACATCCAGGTACCTCGCCGCATCGGCTCTTGCCTTATAGGTGAGCGCAAATGATGCAGCAATCGCCAACAGCAATGCGACTGCTACGCCCGCAACGATAAGAGACAACCATCGCCTAATATTAATCACGTTAATGACCATTCCAGTTATAGAAACCGTTAATCATGACGTTATAGGGATAGAAGTATATTTCAAGTGTTCCGTAATCAGTTAGACGGCCAAAGTCCTTCGCTTCGCTCAGAATGACAAGTTTACTTGGGACGGCAGGGTTATACCACAAGGGAAGTCTTGTACCTCGCGCCGATCTCGACGCTCGCGCGCACGAGTGCGTCCAGCGATTTGAGCGGCGACAGTTGCGCGCCTTGGCTGCGCAGTGCTTCGATCACGATTTCCGTTGCAATGTTCCCCACTAACTCATCCTGTGCGAAAGGACATCCGCCGAGGCCGCCGATGGCGGAATCGAAGCGGCGGCAGCCGGATTCATAAGCTGCGGCGATTTTCGCGGCAGCATTCTCGCGGCCGCTGTGCAAATGGACACCGATTTCGAGGTAATCATATTTCGCCATCACCGCGGAAACGACTTCGCGAATTGTTTCCGGCGATGCCAGGCCCACCGTATCGGCGAGCGAGATGGTGCGAATCTCCTGTAACTCGAGCAAGCCCACCGCTTCGACCACTTCCTCTACGCTCCAGGGATCACCGTAAGGATTGCCGAAGGCCATCGAAATATAAACGACCGTGTCGAGTCCAGCCTCGTCGGCCCGCTTCTCGATTCTCTCCAGTTCCTCGATTGCGTCTTCCAGCGTCTGCCTCTGGTTCTTCTGCAAAAATGTTGGCGAGATCGAATACGGAAACCCCAGCGTGCGCACGGCGTCGGTCGCAATCGCCCGCTGCGCGCCTTTTTCGTTGACCACGGTGGCGATGATTTCCACGTCGTCGGGCGGGTCAAGCTCTTTCAGAACTTCTTCGGAGTCGGCCATCTGCGGGACTGCGTCGGGAGAAACAAAACTGACCGCGTCAATGTGTTTGAATCCAGCGGAGATGAGCGCTTGAAGATAGTTAGTCTTGAGTTCGGCAGGGATCTGTCCCTTGAGCCCTTGCCAGGCATCGCGAGGAGATTCGATCAACTTGACGGAGTTCGAGGTTGGCATTTGGATCTTTTACGATGACATACGATTACGACGAACATCTATCACAATCGACACGATAGTCCCGAGGATGAGCACTCCGAGGATGATCCAACTGATGTACCAGTCTTCGGCGTCAGGCTCAGGATTCCACGTTCCCGCGCTGAGCGCATAGCTGAACAACGAGATCAGACACCAACCAGCGACAATCGTAATAAGAACCTTGCTTCGGGTCGTTAGCATAATGATCCGCGTTCATCCGCGTCGATCTGCGGGAATGAATCTATGTCTGCAGCACTCCCACCTTAAACTCCGGCACATCCGGATTCAGCGCTGCCGCTTCCAGCGCCTGTGTGATGGCCTGCCGCGTCTCCATGGGGTCGATGATTTTGTCGATCCAGAGGCGGGCGGCTCCGTAGCGCGGGTCGGTTTGCTCTTCGTAAGCTTTCGCGACGGAATCAGAAAGTTCTTTTTTCTCCTCTTCCGTCAACTTTTTGCCGCCGCGCTCCACTTGCTTCAGTTTGATTTCCACCAGCGAGCCGACGGCGGAATCTCCGCTCATCGCCGCAAATTTCGCGGTAGGCCAGGCAAAGACGAAGCGCGGATCGAAAGCCTTGCCGCACATGGCGTAGTTTCCCGCACCGAACGAGCCGCCAACGATGACGACGATCTTCGGCACCACGGAGTTCGCCACCGCATTCACCATCTTTGCTCCCGCCTTGATGATGCCGCTCCATTCGGCGTCGCGTCCTACCATGAAGCCGTTTACGTCATGGAAAAAAACCAGCGGAATCAGGTTCTGGTTGCAATCCATGATGAAGCGCGCGGCTTTGTCGGCGGACTCTGTATAGATGACGCCGCCAAACTCGACGCGCTTGTGGCCTTCGTGGTCGGTCTGGTGCGCCTGGAGTTTCTGGTTGGCGACAATGCCGACGGCGAAGCCTCCAATGCGAGCGTAGCCGCAGATCAGGGTTTTGCCGTACTCGGGCTTGTATTCGTCGAAACGGCTTTCATCCACGATGCGCGCCAGAATTTCCTTCATATCGGAGGGACGCGCGGGCGATGTGTCGTAAACGCCGAAGATTTCTTCGGCCGGCATTGCCGGATCCGCGGGCTTTCTGCGGTCCCACGGAGACTGGCGGCGGTATCCCCATTTATCCACCAGCGAACGAATGCGGGCGATGCAGGCTTCGTCGTTGGGCTCGTGGAAATCGACGGTGCCGCTGACGGCTGAGTGCATGACGGCGCCGCCCAACTCTTCGGCGGAAACTTTCTGCCCGATCGCGGCTTCGACCAGATCGGGGCCGGCAAAAAACAGGCCGCTGCCGTCGGTCATGAGCACGTGGTCGCACAGCACGGGCAGATATCCGCCACTGGCGACGCACGTGCCCATGATGGCGGCGATTTGCGGAATCGCCATGGCCGACATGACAGCGTTGTTGCGAAAGATGCGTCCGAAATCGTCGCTGTCGGGAAAAACGTCTTCTTGCAGCGGAAGAAAAACTCCGGCGGAATCGACCAGGTAGATGGTCGGAAGATGATTTTCGATGGCGATGTTTTGCGCGCGAATGATCTTCTTCGCGGTCATCGGGAAAAATACGCCACCCTTGACGGTGGCGTCGTTGGCGACAATCATAACCAGGCGCCCATTGATGCGGGCGAGCCCGGTGATCACGCCCGCGGCCGGAGCGCCTCCCCATGCTTCGTACATTTTGTGCGCGGCAAAAAGGCCGAGTTCAAAAAAAGAGCCGGGATCGGCGAGCAGGTTGATGCGCTCGCGGGCGGTGAGCCGCGATTTGGCGTGCTGCGCCTCGACGGCTTTCGCGCCTCCGCCTTCGCGGATTTTTTCCTCTTCATTGCGGACTTGGGCGACCAGGTCGGCGACCGCGCGCATGTTCGACTCGAAGCGAAGAGAGCTGGCGTCGATTTTTGTGGAAAGAACGTTGGCGATCTTGAGGGCGGTGGATTCTGTGTGTTCGCGCATGGGGGCTGGGTTCGAACCGAGTTGCAAAACTACTAACTATACCAGCAGAACAAGCGGTAAAGTGGAGAGATTTCGCTGATAGATCCTGAATTCAGCCTTTTCACCACGGAGTCACGGAGTCACGGAGAAACTCGACTGCTGGGTAAAACCTTCGACTTCTGGCTTTCACAGGTCCAGGGTTTTCTCCGTGTTTCCGTGACCCCGTGGTGAAAAAGTCAAATCAGTGCGCTACCCGCTGATAGACTCGGATGCGGAGTTGGTTGTGGACGGTGGACACGAAGTGCGAACGCTGAAGCCACGGGTGGATTGGCGGATCGCTCTAACGATCACGGCCGTGTTGCGCGTCGTTTATTCGGGCATCGCGGCGATGGCGGCGGTGTTCGTCCATCCCGACGCGCGTTTAATTCACAGCAATG
>Ga0181530_10005228_pt1 | contig 13347 bp, 12 predicted proteins | sample PEATcosm2014_Bin_42_FD_119769 | JGI IMG/M metagenome (GOLD analysis project Ga0181530, IMG submission 119769) | Peatland microbial communities from MTU Mesocosm Facility, Houghton, MI, USA - PEATcosm2014_Bin10_60_metaG | ecosystem: Environmental > Terrestrial > Soil > Wetlands > Peat | place... | reverse complement strand
TGGACCTGGTATACGCCCACGACGCCGGGGCAGGACTGGATCGCGGCGAGCAGCGCGCTGGACTCCAGGGGCTGTCCGAAGCTCCAGCGGGAGTGGTCGAAGAACCCCGCCTTGCCCCCGGCAACCGAGCCGGGCTGCAGCGCGGCGACCACGGCGGCCGCCACGTCGCTCGCGAAGGAGGTAGCCCGCCCGCAGACCGTGATCTGCAGGTCGATCGAGACGTAGCTCGGGGGCAGGACGTAGCTCTCGTAGCCGGCCAGCCGCTGCCCGTCGAGCAGCTGGGTGAGCGACTCGAGCTGGGCGATCGTCGGCTGCTCGCTTCCGGCGGGATCGGCGCTCGTCAGCGCGGTGAGCCAGCTGCCCGTCCACCGGAACGTGGTACCCGCCTGCTGCACCCACGGCAGCGAGCGTGCCGCCGCCGCATAGTCCCCGGCCTGCACGACCCGGAGCGGCTCCGCCCTGAACTTCTGGGGTGCCCGGTCACGCACCTGCGCGATGGTCTCGGCGTCCGCGCCGCCGGCGGCCGGGAAGGGGTTGGTACAGGACACGATCACCGATCCCTGCGCCTGCCCCGGCGCGACGTTCGTGATCGTGTCCGCGGGGGCGTTGCCGGCCGAGCCGCCGCCGACCCGGTAGACCACGGTGAACACCGTCCCGGGCAGCGGCAGCATGCCGAACGTCCCGTTCCCGAAACGGATCGTCGTACCGCCATCGCCGTCGTAATCGAACCAGGTCATGCCGTTGCTCGTGAGCACCGGCGAGTACCGTTCGGGAGTGAGCGTGAACGCCTGGTCGGTGGCCGCCGAGCCGAGCAGCCAGCGCTCGAACGCCCACAGCGACGTGCCGCCGCCGGGCAGAACCGCGCTGAGCAGGATCTCGGGCTGCGCGGGCACCGACGTGTCCTCATCCTGGGTGGCGGTGGCCAGCCAGGCCAGCGGGCCGGACGCCAGGCAATAGCGGTACTCGGGCAGTGGGTCCTGCGGTGTCGAGTTGGCCCCGGCGCGGACGACGACCGGCCCGGGCTGGAGGGCCGCCGGGCCCGGGATCACGAAGGTCTCGCTCCGGCGCAGCCCTTGCACGGCCGGGACGATGTTCCCGGCGACCGCGGTCTCGGACAGGTCGTGATCGCCGGTCGTGGGCGCCTGGAAGCTGACCTGCGTCAGGGGAAGGGGAGGAGGACTGCCCTCGCCGATCAGCAAGTCGAATGTCTCCTGCGTCGCGGCGACCGTGACCAGTTCCCGGACCGGGGGGTCGGCGCTGTCGGCCGCCGGCGAGTCGAGCAGCAGCTGCTGGCCAGGGTGGAGCCCTAGGCCCTGACCGGTGAGGTAGAAGCTGGTCGAGCCGGCCAGCAGGCACCGCTGGCTGTCGTCCCAGTAGTAGGGCACGAGGCCGGCCCGGTTCCAGCGGATGTCAACGGTAAAGCTGCCCGGGTCGGCCAGGCCGGTGGCCGGGTCCTCGATCTCGAAGTCGGTGACCGAGCCGTCCGCGCCGAGCGCGCGCACCAGCACCGGCGTGTCGATCGTCCAGCTGGTGGCGGGCGGCCCGGGCGGCGGCGAGCCGGGCGGCGGGGCCGCCACGTCGAGCTGCAGGACGGTGTTGGCCACCGTCGCCGGGGCCGGCTCGTAGTCGGCGAGCCGGGCGTGGCGAACCACCGACAGCCGCTGGGTCGCCGTCTGGATGGTCGATTCAGCCGATACGCGGTCCTGGTAGTAGCTGAGCTCGTCGGCCATCGCCGCGAGCACCTCCATCAGCATGACGCCGAGATCTGCCTCCGAGCGCTCGACCCACGCCGGATAGCGGAGGGTGGAGAACTCCGACAACGCCCGCTGGAAGCTCCCGAAGTCCTTGGCGAGGTAGTCGATTCCCGCCTGCTCGGCCGCTGGCGGAGGGCAGGCCGCCCCCGGCGCCGCGCAGTCCAGCGTCGCCGGGCAGTTCGCCTTGAAGGTGAAGGGCACCGAGCCGAAGAACGGGTCAAGCTGGTCGCTGAAGAGGGTCAGCCGGTAGGTCGAGAAGTCCCCGGGGGCGGTCACCGTGAGCGCAAGGACCGGACGGCCCTGGCTGTCAGCGCTCCAGTCGGTCGTCTCCTCGATCGGGTTGATCACGACGCTGGTGATGACGTCGCCGCCGGTGATCGCCGCCTGCTGGCCGAACAGGGTGCCCTGGACGGGCACCGTATTCAGGAAGTGGACGAAGAGCTGGGTCTGGCTGGACGCCACGTGGACGTAGTCGATGCCGTTGAAGGACGCGCCGGGTGCGAGCAGCAGCTGGCGCCGGATGCGGACCGGCGGGTCAGGTGTCATCCGACCGCCACCGTCATGGTCTGGGTCGCCTGGGTCTCCACCAGGGTGTAGGTGACCGTCACCTCCAGCGTCCCCGGCCCGGGGGCGGCGGCCCCGCCCACCGACACGTCGACCACGTTCACCACTCCAGCAAGCCACTGGTTCAGCCCCTGGATGACGCGCAGCTGCACGGTCGCGGCGAGGGCGTCGTTGTCCGGGGCGAACACCAGGGCCCGCAGCCCGCAGCCGAACTGCGGGAGGTTGACGCGCTCGCCCGGGGTAGTGAGCAGCAACTGGCGGACCATCTGGTCGACGTGGGCGGGGTAGGCGGTCTGCGCGGTCTGCTGGGACACCGGGTCGATCCGGAACGGGAACGCGTAGTCCTCCCGGGCGATGGTCACGACGTCACCTCCAGCGCGCCGTCGTTCACCGACACCCTCGTGCTGCTGACCACGACCTTGGACCCGCCGTTGGCGAGCGTGATGCCGGAGCTGTCCAGGGTCACCGTGTTGCCGTTCGGGTCCGACAGGCTGATCGACTTCTGCTCGTCGTCGAACGTGAGCTTGTGCGGGCCAGCGGTGACGATCACCTTGACGTGCTGGGCCGGGCCGGCCGGGAACTCGCCCTCGCGCCAGTACCCCCCGGCCCAGATGGGGTACGACACGTCGCCGCCCTCGAATTCGATCCAGGCCCCGCTGCCGATCTCCGGCAGGAACGCGAACCCGGTATTCGGCCCGGCGTACGGGACGCAGGGCATACACCAGCCCGTTTCCGTCTCGCCGAGCACCGACGGCACCTTCGCCTTGATCCGCATCGTGGCGGCGTCGACGGCGGTCACGATGCCGCGGTATTTCCCGTAGAAGCGAGTGCGCAGCCGTTCGAGGAGGTCCTCGAGCGCCAGGTCGCCGGTGGTCACAGCGTCGCCGCCTGGGGCGGCCCGGCCGGGATGCTGGCCAGCGCCGCGAGCGTCCCGCCGAGACCGGACGGGCCTATCGCGTTCCGGACCAGGGTGAACGCCATCTTCCACGAGTCGAGCGAGAAGATGTGCCGCACGTTCCAGACCAGCCAGTTCCCCGACTGGAGACGGCCGGCGCTCTCGATCGTCACGACGTCCCCGACCCGCAGGACCACGCCGAGCCGGTCCGCGTCCGCTTCCCCGGTGCACCGGGAGAAGAACCCGGACTCGGTCAGCACTGCCGCCGTGCGCTGGCCGAGCTCGGCCGCGTCAGCGGGCGTCGTCAGCAGCAGCTTCGAGGCCTGGCCGCGGTAGGTCGGGTAGTCGCGCGCGTCGAGCGGCGGGAGGCCGCTGGCGCCGGTGGTCACGTCGGTTCCGGTGTCCGAGGACTGGGTGAGGTCCACCTGGCTCGCGTCCGCCTCGGTCGGGCGCATGACGTCCCAGTCGAAGTCGAGCGTCTCGACCGTCCAGCTGACCGGGTCGGCCAGGGAGATTGTCGCGACCGGCCGGCCGGCCACCGCCGGGACCACGAAGTACCCCGTCCTGATGCCCGGCGTATCGGTGCAGGCGACCCGGCACAGCTTGCCGCCGCGGCGGGCCAGGCCGCGCAGGAACTGCAGATCCGTCGCCCGCTGGAATAGCGTGTGGGCCTCGGGCAGGTGGCTCGGCGAGTCGTTAGCGGTGTTCCCGGCAGCGGGCGTGCAGCCGTAGCTGCTGAAGATGGCGTCGGCCACCTGCCCGTCGGTCAGCCCGGACCATTCGGCCACGTGGTCGTCGATGTTCATCAGCCACGAGGCGTCCTGCGCCCAGATGTCGATCGTCGAGGCGGTCGACGCCCGGTCCAGGTGCAGCCGCCAGGACAGGACGTACCCGTCGAAGATGCACTGCGCCCGGGAACCCCGCGCGTCAGGGGTCACCGTGAGGGCGACGTTCGTCATCGGCTCGAAGGTCCCGTCGCCGACGAACTGGAGGTCCCCCGTCGAGGTCCGGTTCACCGGCAGCCGCAACAGCAGCGTGCCGGGCTGGTCGGAGCTCTCCTCGATCTCCAGTTGCGCGATCGCGTCGTAAAGGGCGCCAGGCACCGGGACTCCGCCTACGATCAGCTCGATGGTGACGCTCACGCGGAGCCCCCGGCCGGGATGCCGATGACGGTGCGGGCCGCCAGAGCGCCAGCGACTACGGAATTGTTCGCGTCGCACAGCCGCCAGAAACCGGTCGGGGTGTTGAGGTACCGCACCGCGAGGAGGTCGAGGCGTTCCCCGCCGGGAGACTGCGCGTAGCCGATCAGCGGCGCGGGACTCGGCGGCGGCGGGACCACGGCCGTGACCTGGGTGCCGTCGGGCAGCACGACCGTGTAGGTGGGCTGGCTGACGTAGCGGCTGTCGGATGTGAACACCCAGTTCCCCTCTCAGTGCGGGATCATCCCGATGACGGACTCAGTCGCGTTCGCGAGGTTGGCCGCCGCGAGCGCCTGCCGGAGCGTGAGCGTGTAGTCGTAGGCGATGGTGGCAAGATTCCCGAGAACGTCGTTATCGGCCGAGGCGGCGACGAGCTCGGCCGGGGTGAGGACCCGGAGCGTGAGCTGGGCCTCGGCGTGGATCGGGTTCAGCGCCGAGTCGTACAGCCGCTCGGCGATCGTGAGGTCGGTCACACGGACCGGCACGATCCGGCCCGCGCCCCAGATGAACAGCGTCACCGGCAGCACCGACTGCGGGATCGTCCGGACCGGGCCGGAGCTTGCGCCGGTGAGCGCGGAGACGATCGCCGCCGACACCGTCCCGGTCAGCCCGGGCTGTCCCGTGGCCGTCGGGTACAGCAGCATCTCCAGCGCGGCGAGCCGGCTGTAGAGGCCGCTCGACTCGGCGAGAGCCGCCTCCGGCGCGCTCCCGTCGGCGATCTCGTTCCTGGCGTCCATCGCGATCGTGAAGGAGAACGCCTCACCCGGCATGCCCTTCACCGCGAGCGGGTTGCCTGCTTCCGTCCCGGCGGTGGTCGCCGGCTCGGGCTGGGTCCAGGAGTGGGTCATCGTCTCGGGGTTGTACTGGAAGACGATGACGTTCGGCACCGGAACGGGCAGGAACGTCGGCATGAACTCCAGCAGCGCGCCCTTCTGGACGAAGCCGTTCACGGGACCGCCTCCCTGCCCGGGCCGCCGGGTGCCTGGCCCCGGGCCAGGGCCCGGCGGAGCTCGCTCGTGATCCGCCGCGCCAGCAGCTCGGGCCTGCCGTGATCAGCGGCGCCGGGGGTCACCTCGATCCGTAGCTGGTCAAGGCCGGCGTTCGCGGCCGACCGGAGAAGCTCGGGCGCGAGGCCCTCGGCGACGAGGCGCGCGAGCGTGCGCGCGGCGGCCTGGTCGAGCCCGGTCACGCGGAGAGCCAGCCGGTCCACGTGGACGTCGGGTCCGGCGCCGCCGGGTCCGCGCGCCGGGCTCATCGCAGCTCCATCTGGCCGGGCCGGACAACGACGCCCTGCTTCGCCAGCTCGCGCCGTGCCGCCGCCAGCACGTGGCGCTCTGAGATCAGCCCGCCGTCGCCGCGGGCGAGGAACGCCGCGGCCACCGCCGCCGACTTGATGCCCGCGCCGGTCAGGTCCAGTTCACGCGCGAGACCGGCCCAGTCGAGCCCGTCGGTGAGCGGCCTGCCGTCGGCGTCCCTGGCCCCCTCGAGGGCGAGCCGCCACAGGCGCTCGCGCTCGAGCGGGCTCGGCGGCGCGAAATCGATGATGAAGCGGAGCCGGCGGACGAACGCAGTGTCGAGGTCTCCCTTGCGGTTGGTGGCGAGCACGGCCACGCCGCCGAACTGCTCCATGCGCTGGAGGACGTAGTCGATCTCGATGTTCGCGTACCGGTCGTGTCCGTCGCGCACCTGGGTCCGCTTGCCGAACAGGGCGTCCGCCTCGTCGAACAGGAGCAGGACGGGCGCGCGCTCGCAGGCCTCGAACAGCTCGCGCAGGTGCTTCTCCGTTTCCCCGATGTACTTGCTCACCACCCCGGCGAGATCGACGCGGTACAGGTCGAGGCCGAGCGAGCGCGCCAGGACCTGCGCGGCCATCGTCTTGCCGGTGCCGCTCGGCCCGGCGAACAAGGCGGTCGTGCCGCGGCCCGGGGAGGTCAGCCGGGCGAAGCCCCAGTCGTCGAGAACCTGGCCGCGATCTCGGGCCTGTACCTCGAGCTCGCGCAGATGGGCGGCGGTGACCGGCGCGACCACAAGGTCGGACCACGCGTACGGGAGCGGCAGCGGGCTTGCCAGTTCCGGGGTGCTGGCCGTCAGCAGACGTCGGCAGACCTCGCCGACCTCCCGGTCACCGGCGGGCGCGACGCTGGCGGCGACGCAGATCTCGGCGGGCCGCAGCGCCCACTCGGCCACCGCGGCGGGGGCGGGCGCAGCCGACAGCGACGACCATAGCCGCAGCCGGTCACGCCGGGAAATAGGAGCGCAGCGGACGGACCGCCGGATCGCGCGGTATCCGGCGGCGCCGCCGGGGCTCGCCGCGGTTTCGGGCACGGACAGGAACGTCAGCGGGGCCACGGGGATTGCCCGCCACAGCTCGGCCGGCAGCGCATCGGCGTGCTCCCAGGCCAGGACCGAGCCGTCCAGGCGCGCGCGGCGGACCTCGCGGGTGGCGGCGTCCGCCGCGTCCGCGCGGGCTACCAGCGCCGCCGCATCCACCGCCACAATCCGGACTCCGAGCCGGGCCGCGGCCTGCGCCGCGAGGCTTGTCCGGCCAGACCCGGCCGCGCCGACGAGCTCGATCTGGATGGGCGGCCCGGTCTTGCCGTCCTGGCCGAGCAGCTGCACGAAGCCGACGATCTCCGCGAGTGCCTCGGGCCGCAGCACGGGGCCGGGCGGTGGCTCGACGACGTGACCGCTCGCGCCGTGCGACCAGTCTGTCGCGGCGAGGAGGGCGCGCCGCGTCGCCGCGTCGCCCCCGTCGCCTGCCGTGACTCGTCCCGTCAGCGCCGGCAGCAACGCCGCGTCGGCCCTCCACCCAGTCGTGCAGGCGAAGGAGCCCGGTCCGGTCGCCACCGGCCCGGCGAGCAGCCACCGCACGAGCGCGGAGCCGGGGCCCGGTGGCGGCCCGTCGCCGAGCTCGAACAGCGTCGCGGCGAGCGAGGGCGTGGGATCGGCGGCGGCGGTGAGGTCGAGCAGGTAGCCGAACACCCGGGTGATGGCGGGGTCCGTGGCGGCCGCGAGCGTGAGCGTGAACAGCACCGTATCGGCCCGGGACAGGCCCAGCGTGGCGGCCAGATGCTCGAGGCGGGCGTCCCCGGGACGCTCCGCGAGCTCGGCGATCTGCGCGGACATCGCGGCCGCGCGCTCATCTGACCGGTAGAAGGCCCGCTCGGCGTCGCCCGTCTCGGCCGGTGACGCGAGGGCCCGGTCGATCTCGCTGTGACTGATCGCCAGCAGGTGCTCGCCTTCGTAGCCGGGCTGTGACCACAGCTGCCGCAGCCACAGCACCCGCCGGGAGGCCCGCAGCCTGACCTCGGTGAGCCAGCACGGCTCCGCCGTGCCGTCGCGGGGACCGCCCAGGTGCCGGATCCAGCCCGGCTCGCCGCCGGCGACGGCCGTTCCGGCTGGGGCTTCGCCGATGCGGGTGTTCCCGTCTGCCGGCGCCGGGCTCACAGCCTCACCCACACGGCGGGATCCGATTCGATGCCGTTTACCCGGACCCGGACGGGTAGGACCGTCCCGGCCGGTCCCGGGGGCGGCGAGAAGGAGAACGAGCTGCCGGACGGGTCGATGCTGACCTCACCCGGCCCGGGGGTCGCCGACGTCTGCGTCAGCGCCGCGGTACCGACGAGCACCTGCGTGACAGCAGGGAGGAATCCTGTTCCGGTCACGGTGAACGGGGGCGTGCCCGCCAGCACCGGGTCTGCCGGCGGACTGGATTCTGGCGGGTTCACCAGCGCCGCGACGCTGAACGGGGTGGAGCCGCTGCGCGTGGCGCCGGACGAGCCCAGCGAGCCGCTGCCCACCCGCAGCTGATAGACGCCGGGAGCGGGGGCGCCGGCGGGCGCCGGTCCGGCGGCCGACGGGACGGCGAGCACGAACTTGGCCGCGCTCGAGTCGGCGGTGAGCACCCACGCGGTCACGTCCACCTCGGCGCCGCCGGCCGGCGGCAGGAGATACACGCGGTCCGACACGCCGGTGAGGCCGAGATCGGAACCCAGCAGCCAGGTGGTCTGCCCTGCGGCCACGGTCGCGGGCGACTGCGAGAACGGGACCTGCGCGCCCGCCGGCCCGAGATAGGAGCCGTCGCGTACGGTGCCGAAGACGACGGGGAAGCCGGCCGTTCCCGGCGCCGGGAACGGCGCCGGGAGCAGGCCCGCGGCGACCGAGAACGAGGAGGTCCGCGACGGCGGTGCCGGCATCGCATCCGGGTCGATGAACACCACAGCCGCCCGGTACACCTGGGACATCCGCAGCGGAGCGGTAGTTGCCTGCCACAGCCGGCTCAGCTCGTCATAGGAACGGTGCTCCATGGTCAGGCTCAGCTCCCAGGGCACGGCCGCGCCCGGATCGCTGCGGACGATCGGGCTGGCGTGGAAGACGCGCAAGGCCACGCTCATCGCCTCCTGTTCCTCGGTGTAGCTCGTCTCCGAGTACGCAAAGAGCAGGTAGAACAGGTCGAGGGCGAGCGGCAGGAACCGGGTCGGCTGGCCTGCGGGGACGCCGAGCATCTGCGGCTGCCAGAACAGCGTCTCCCGTGCGTTGTCCGGTTCCACGTGGTGGAGGTACATGCTCAGCTGCGGTCCAGGTGCCAGGCGCGCCGCGTCCGGCGCCAGCCCGGTGAAGTTCGGTGTGAACGTCGGCCCCGGCGGGCTGCCGCCGACCTCGGTCCAGATCGGCGCCGTGGTCCACTGGCTCTTGACCAGGCCGATCAGCGAGTCGGTCACCGCGGACAGGTCCAGTGTCATCACACGCCGCCGTCAGCCTTGTGCGATCCCGTACCAGCGGCGGAGCCCGTCCCGCAGCCGCGTGGCTCCCGCGGTCGTCCCAAACAGGGACGGAGGACGGGACCGGCCGCGCGGCACCGGCGCGGGAGAGCGGCTCTCGCCGGGGTGGAGGGTCGGCCGAGCTGGCGGCAAGACCGTGACCTCGATCGTGCCGATGGAGACGCGGGCCGAGCCCGGTCCGCCGGGCGGCCGCTGGCGTGACCCGAACCGATCGGGCCCGGCCAGCTCGTCCGGCCGAGGAGCCAGGGCCGGGTGCGAGGCCGGCTGAAGGTGGCCGGCCACGGCCGCCCGAGCCGGCCCCAGTTCCCCGATGGAGTCGCCGCGGCCGGGCGCTTGCTGAGAACCAGCGCCGCCGGGCTGGCGCTGGTCGATGCCCGCCGCGGCCGGTCTCGGCCGCCCCGAAGGCGGTCCGGGAGCCGCCCCAGGAGGCGGCGGTCCGGGAGCCGCCCCGGGAGGCGATGCGGGCGCGGCCGCGGGCTGGGTGCCGGCCCCGCCGGTCGCCGGTGGCCGACCTGCAGGATCCGGCAGCCCGACGGGTGTTGCCCATGGCGAGCCGATAGCGGAGGCTCCCGGCGGCCGGCCACTCGCCGCGGCGGCTGGGGTCACCGGGCCGTCTGCCGGGGACACCGGGCCAGCCGCGGGCAGCGGCTTCCCCGGCTGGGCGCCGGGGCGCGCGGGCGCCGGCGTCGCCCGGGGAGCGGCCGCGGTGTGAGCTGGCTGTCCCGGTGCGGCGATCGGCGGGCCGAGGGTGACCGGCGCCGGCCCGGGCCTGTCCGGCTGGGCTGGCGCCGCCGGACCGCCGGCGGTGCCCGCGCGGACGGCGGGACCGGTAGGCGCGGGGACGTCTCCGGCCCGGTTCTCCGCCCCATACCTCTGGGATGCGGGCGCGCCGCGCCGCGGAGCGATCAGCGGCGCGGCTGGCTGCTCACCGGCGGACAGCCTGGGCCCGGGGGCAGGGGGGAAACCGCGCGCGGCGGCGTCCCCGGCGCGTCCTCGCGGGGAATCCGGGGAGTCTTCGCCCGCCTGCCGGCGGTCCGGCAGGCGGGCGGCACCCGCGAAGAGGGGACGCGGGGGCTGCAGCGGCGTCGGCCCGGCGGCACGACGGGCCAGTCCGGCCAGGTACGGCACCTGGGCCGTCATGGCGTCCACCGCCCTTCGTCGGTGACCGACGCGTAACGTCGGCGTCGGCTACGGGGAAGGGCCAGAATCGCGTCCTCGGTCCAGCCGTACGCGGCGGCGAGCGCGTGTGTCTCCAGGTAAACGCCGGAGAACGTGTACCGCAGCTCGGTAAGCGTGTAGCTGAGCGGGTCGAATCGCATCGTCACGGCATGCCCGCACGCAGGACAGGTCCCTCCGATGAGATCATGAAGGCTCGGCGCGAGGGCGCCGAGGGCACGGTCCAGGCGCCCGGCGAGCGCCCGCGATATCTCCGGAGCGTCGACGCAACGGCCGGAAAGAGCTTCCTCCGGATGGCTGCCGGACGCCGCCGCGAGGAGATCGGCGACCGTCGGGATACGGAAACGGACAGGCGCCCGGAGAAGCGTGAACCAGCCATCGTCAGCCCCGTCGGCGACACCGCGCGGCCGCCGCGGCCGGTGATGCTCAACGTAAGCTCCGATGCCGAAGCTCACGTCGACCCGTTCCCCGCAGCCCCGAGCCGGGCATATCGCGTCGGTGCGAATCGTGTCGCCGATCCAGGACTGCCTGATCATCAGCGCGGCGGCATCGAGGTCCGTCGCGGGCAGGCCCGGCCAGTCGAAGTGCCCCCCGGAGACCGTGCTCGTGACGCGGCGTGCCAGCTCGAGGATCGCCGGCATCGGCGCGAGCCCGGTCTCGACGATGAAAACCTCGTCCGCGCCGGCCGGCTCATGCACGGCCAGGTCGGCGCCGCTGACGGGCAGCAACCGTCACTGCTCCGTCGGCTCGGCGAGCGTCAGATCCCGCTCCCAGCCCTCGTTTTCCATCTTGATCTGTTCGATCGCGACCGTGGTGCCGCCCGCGTCGAGATCCGGGAGAGCCTGGAACTGCGATACCCAGCAGCGGTGGATCAGGTACCGCAGCACCGGCTGGGCCTCCTCGTTCAGCAAGACGATGGCCACCTCCCTGCGCAGGTTCGCCAGTGCAGTGCTCGCCGCGCCGTGATCGAGGACCTGGGCGTAGTTGGCCCAGGCGGCGAAGTCCGTGTCCTGGGTCACTCCCCGCTCGAGCGTGATCGGGTCGTAGGTCGTCCGCCCCAGGCCCTTCAGTACGATGGCGTTGCCGCCCTCCCGGTAGTCGATGGTGTCGGACGTGCGCCTGATCGCTCCGACCTTGCTGACCGCGGCCACGGGGGTCGTGCTCTTGCCGAAGTAGACGAGGAACCGGTAATTCTTGTACGGATCGAAGCGATTCAGGTTGGCGGGGAAGATCTGCCCCATCGGTGGCCCCCTTAAGTCTGCGCCTGCCCGGCGAGCTGCGCGATCTGGACAACTACAAACTCCGCCGGCACGAGCGGGGCGAAGCCGACCAGGATGTTGACCATGCCGTTCGCCACGTCCTGCGGCGTGGTGGTGGTCGAGTCGCACTGCACGACAAACGCCTGGCTCGGCGTGGTCCCGGCGAAAGCCCCCTGCCGGAACAGGCTCAGCATGAACGCGGTGACCTCCTGGGTCAGGGCATTCCACAGCGGCGTGGCGTTCGGCTCGAAGACCGCCCAGGTGAGGCTGGAATAGAGGGTCTGCTCGATGAACAGCGCCATCCGCCGCACCGCCACATACTTCCACTGCTGCTGCGCGGTGTTGGCATTGGCGCCTGCCGTGGTTCTCGCGCCGAACACGACCGTGCCGATGCCGGGAAACTGCCGCAGGCAGTCGATCGCGTTCTCGTTCAGGATCCCCTGCTGGGGATCGGTCATGACGCCGTCCGGAACGATACCGGTCGTGCCGAGCAGGACGGTCTGGGTGCCGGCCGGCGACTGCCAGACGCCCTGCGCGCTGTCCACCTGGCCGCAGATCCCGGCCACGAACCCGCTCGGCGGGGACGTGCTCGGGTTTCCCGTCACCGGGTCGGTCGTCATGAGCCACGGATAGTAGACCGCCGCGTTGATGCTGGCCGGGGGCGCGGGAGACAACGCCACCGACTCGGAGAGATCGCCGACGACGGTGTTCACGTCCCAGCCGACCGTCTCCGGCGACGGGGTGTCCATGATGTAGAAGGCCCGCTTGCGCTCGCAGTAGGCGACGGCTTCCGAGGTGACGCCCTCGTCGGTGATCGCGGGCGTGGCCAGCAGGTTGAACACGGGCACCTTGTCCAGCGACGCGTTATCCGCGAACACCGGCGCGAAGGCCAGGGGGTTGATGACAGTTCCGCCGCCCGCCGACGGCGCGTCACCGGCGGCGTAGCCGAGCGAGAAGGGCGAGCCGGCCGTGGGATACCCGCCCGGCGGGCTCGGCAGCGCCACCGTCACCAGGTTCGAGCCCTGCAGCGCGGTGACAAGATCGGCGATCTGGACCTTACGGTAGACCTCGACCGTCGTGCCGTACGACACCACGATGTCGGCGGTGTCGTCCGGGCTGGTCGTCTGCCGGACGTTCGAGATCGCGACCTGCATCGGTATGCCCACCGTCCCGGTTGCCGGGGCCTCGGCAGGAACTCCGACTGGCTGGAGGGCCGTGAAGGTGATGCCGGCGGCGTTGACGCTGGCCGGAACGACCTGGCCCTGCGGCGTCAGCTGCGGCGGCGACCCGCTGAAAACGAAGTACTCCTGTGCCTGCAGGCCCACGACGTAGCAGGTCGGCCCGCCGTTCAGGAAGAACTGGAAGACCGCCTGTCCCACGTAGTCGGGCTGCCAGGGGCTGGAGAAGAAGCCGCCGAAGTTCGCCTGGTAGTCGGCAAAGCTGAACAGCTGGACCGCGGTCAGGAACTTACGGGTGCGGAACGGGTGGGTGTAGCCGGCGAACACGGCGATCGATGTAGGCGCGGGGGTGATCGTGTGGACGAGGCTCGGCAACTCCTGGATGTAGACGCCCGGATACGACGTCATGACGGTCATGGGCGCCTCCTCAAGCGGCATATCGCCTGGCGCCCCGCATCCCGGGCCGCTGATATGGCTCAACCCTACGAACGGGGTCGTGACCGTGACGTCAACGCCGTGTCAACGCCCGCGTCAGGGCACG
>Ga0181530_10005224_pt1 | contig 13348 bp, 15 predicted proteins | sample PEATcosm2014_Bin_42_FD_119769 | JGI IMG/M metagenome (GOLD analysis project Ga0181530, IMG submission 119769) | Peatland microbial communities from MTU Mesocosm Facility, Houghton, MI, USA - PEATcosm2014_Bin10_60_metaG | ecosystem: Environmental > Terrestrial > Soil > Wetlands > Peat | place... | reverse complement strand
TAGGCCTGCCACGAACAGATTGGCCCAGAGTGTGTGAAGATCGTCGTCATACTCCAACTGTTGCATTTTCAATGAGGGCAAGAGCAACCTTCGGAGGCACCAAACGCAGGGTGCTGACGCCTTTGGCGTTCAGGTGGGCGTCCACCTTGCGCACCAGCTCTGTCAGCCGCTCCCAATCGTAGATAGCCGCTTCAATGCGGCGCGCGCGTACCCGGTCTGACCAGCGTAGGGCTACCGCATCTTCGATACCCTGGCCGAAAAGTCGATTTAACAATCCCCCAGCTTCCCGGCCCGCATCAATGATCTTGCCGCCAACCTTCGCGACTTCCTGCACCGCTTTGGCGCTCTCGGTAATAGCCTCGATTTCGTCACCGGGCATGGTGGCACCTCATATCCGTATACCGAAAATCGGCCCCAGCGTGGTACCGATCAAGTCTCCCGCCGCGCGTACCTCATCCACGAGCGAGACGCCGCCTAGGATCGATCTTTCAAAACCCCCGTTCCGCAACTTTGCCCGCTGCGCGGACGCAACTCTACCGAAACCGATCAACGGGTTATTTTGGATCGCACGTGCGATCGAGAGCGTCGTCGCTTTCGCCATCAAAATATTTCTGGATTTCCGGCGGCAGCGGACCATTCCAATCGTCGGCCAGATAGGACGCGGTGTATTGAAGCTCGGCGCGCGAAGCGCCAAATTCGGCTACCTCAGTTTCGTTCGAGAGCGCACCATGCCGCAGGACGCGATCACCATTGAGCGAGTCGATCACATCGGTATTCGGGTGCACGACCTCGACCGCGCGCTCGACTTCTATCGCCGACTGGGCTTCGAGCTGGTGCAGAAGGTGACGTTCGATGCCGTTGCCATCATCAGCAACGCGGCCGGGGTCGAGATCAATCTCATCATCAACGCCAATGCCGGCGACGCGGCGAAGAACATCCTGATGGATGTCGGCGACAAATATCCCGGCTTCACCCACGTCGCGCTGCGCGTCGGCTCGATCCCGGCGACCATTGCCGCGCTCAAGGGCAACGACATCCCGATCTCCGACGGGCCGGTCAAGTTCGGCGACGGCGGCGACGTGTCGGTCTTCGTCCGCGACCCCGATCGGAATGTGATCGAGCTGCGCGGACGGGACCAAGGGCCGATTGAAGGCGTGAAACAATATGTGCCGTGATCCGTTCGCTTAACTGAAAGGGCCGCCGATGACCGCGATCCCGGACCAGTATCTCGATCTGCTCAACGACAAGAAGGCGTTCGCGCATCTCGCGACGATCATGCCCGACGGCACGCCGCAGGTGACGCCGGTGTGGTTCGACTACGTCGGCGGGGCGATCCGGGTCAATTCGGCGCGCGGCCGGGTCAAGGACCGCAACATGAAGGAGGGCGCCGCGGTGGCGCTGTCGATCCTCGACCCCGACAACGCCTATCGCTATCTGCAAATCCGCGGGCGGGTGCGCAAGGTGACCGAGGAAGGCGCCGCCGCCCATATCGACTCGCTGGCGAAGAAATATATCGGCCAGGATAAATACCCGTGGTCGAGGCCGGGCGACGTGCGCGTCACCTACGAGATCGAGCCGCGCCGCGTTCAAGCGATGGGCTGACCGATATCCACGACCGCTTGCGCACCGGCTCGCCGGCCAGCCGCGCCATCACCAGGATCAGGAACAGGGTGAGAAACTCGCTGCCGATCCACCATTCCTGCCACAGCCCGTAGCTGCCCAACGCGACGACGCAGGCGCTGACGAGGCTGCCGCCCACCGCGGCGGCGTAGAACCGCGGCCACGGCGCCGCACCGAGCGCCAGCCAAAGCCGCGCGATGAACAGCGCGAACAGAGCGGCGCCCGGCAGTCCGAGCTCGAGCCAGATCTGCAAGGTCACATTGTGCGGGTGCAGCGGTAGCCACGTCACGCCCGGCAGACCCGGCGGCGCCGCGCTGGGGAAGGGGATGAACGCCGTTCCGCCGGGGATCGCCCGCGACGAATCGAGGCCCCAGCCGAGCAGCGGGTGCTCGGCGATGCGCGCGCCGACGAACGACCAGATTTCGAGCCGGTGCCAGAGCGATATTTTGGCGAGGTGCTCGGCGCGATCGCGGATCGCGTCGATCCCGATCAGCGGCGGAAAGATCAGCGGCGCAAACAGCACCGTGAGCGCCGCCAGCGCCGCCGCGGCGCGGGTGAACCAACGCCGCTGCAGATAGATCAGCAAGGCGCCGACGATCCCGGCCACAAACCCGACCCGCGCCGCGTCGCCGACCAACAGAAAGATCACGCCGGCGGTCGGCACGGCCAACAGCACCGCCGTCACGACCCGCCGCCGCGACACCAGGGTCACGGTCAGCGGCAACAGCAACAGCGCGAAACCATTCTCGACCTGATTGAGAGCCGGCTCGTCAAAGACGTGCCGCAGGAAGCGATCGGTCAGCGCGCCGAGCGTCGCGTACTGGATCACCGTGAGCATCACCGCCGCCGCCAATCCAGCGCAAAACCACGCCAGGAGGCGCTCCGGAGCGGCCACCAACGGCGCCGCGGCGATCAGCGCGAGCCCGGCAGCGAACAGGCCCAAGAGGCGCGCTTCCATAACCAGGCTGCGGCCGGAATCGACCGCCCAGAATGCCGACAAGAGGCCCCACAACAACAGCGCCGCAAACAATGCCGCCGGCCGCCAAAGCTTGCGCCACGGCGCGAGTCCCTCGGGCGCGGCGAGGCCGAACGCACACAGCCCGCCGACCGCGGCAAGCGGGGCCGCGCCGCGCGAGAACAAAGTGAGCAACGGCAGAAACAGGAAGACGCACAGATCGAGACCGAGTTCGAAACCGGGTCGGGCGCGAGAGACGGCTGGCATGGGCGCGGCGGACCTTGGCAGAATTCGCCGCTTCCGGCTATTGCCGGGGTATTATGGGGAAGCAGAGCCGGGAGGGCGGGAAATGAAATTCGGCATCGGCATCGCCACGTCGAGCGACTCGTGGAAGACCGCGCTGCGGGCCGAGGAGCTCGGCTTCACCCATGCCTGGTTCTACGATACGCAGATGATCACCGCCGACCCGTTCGTCGCGATGGGCGCGGCGGCGATGAAGACCAGCAAAATCCGCCTCGGCACCGGCGTGCTGGTGCCATCGAACCGGCTCGCCGCGGTCACCGCCAACGCCTTCGCGACCCTGAACGGGCTCGCCCCCGGCCGCATCGATTTCGGCATCGGCACCGGGTTCTCGGCGCGCCGCGCGATGGGCCTCGGCGCGATGAAGCTCGCCGACATGGAGGAATACATCCGTGTCGTCTACGGCCTGCTGCGCGGCGAGATCGTCGAGACCGAGGTCGAGGGCAAACAACGGAAAATCCAGTTCCTCAACCCCGATGCCGGGCTCTTCAACACCACCGACCCGATCCCGCTGCACATCTCGGCCTATGGCCCGCGCTCGCAAAAGCTAACCGCCAAGTTGAACGCGCATTGGAAATGCTTCATCCAGGATGTGCCCGGGGCCTTGGGCGCGATCGACGGGATGAAAGCGAGCTGGCGGGAGGCCGGACGCCCCACCGGCGATCTCTACGCCACCGCGTGGGTGTGCGGCTGCGTGCTGGAGCCGGGCGAGCCGCTCGACAGCCCGCGCGCGATGACGCAATCCGGCCCGCGCGCGGCGGTGCTGTTGCATCGCGCGGCCGATCTCGACCAGCAGGGTTGGCAAAACACAATGCATGTCGAGACGCCCGAGGGCATCGCCGACGAGGTGAAGGGCTATGTCGAGATGGCCAGGCATTTCCAGCCGGCCGACGCGCGCTATCTCAGGAACCACCGCGGCCATTTCGTCTTCGTGAAACCCGAGGAGCGGAAATTTGTCTCCGCCGAGCTGATCCGCCGCACCACCTTCACCGCGCCCCTCCAGGAGCTGACCCAGCGCGTCGAAGCGCTGCGCAGCGCCGGCTGGAACCAGATCGTGATCCCGATCGTCCCCGGCGAAGAACGCGCGCTGGAGGACTGGGCGCGGGTAAAGGCGGCGTTCGGGTGAGCACGCCTTTGGCATGGGCCTCTTAGAGGCGAGTACTATTCAACTAAAGCGCGCCACGACATAATCGGCCGATGTATTAGGGAGGTTGTCGTGCAACAGGTCTATACCAAAGTCCTACGCAGCGACGGCGGAGGAATAGGCGATCCTTACTATGTCGCGGGCAACTATCAACAGGCGGCTGGAACGATCGGAGCCGTTCAGATGTCCGAGACGGGTCAGCTGAAATTTGAGACGATTGACGCGAATAACATCCCGACCTGGCGCGCTGTGGCGAATATCTGTAACTCGCCGGGTAACAGTGCGGCTGCCCCGATGACGGTAACATTGCAGCCTGTCCCGATGGTCTAGACCGTGGTGTGTTCTCATCTCCCCGCTGCGGTACTGTCCTTGTTGGTGGTGCTTGCGGGCTGTGCGTCGCCGGTTGTCCCCGGCAAGCTCGCTCAGATCGACGAAAACGCCGGCTATCGCTACGGGACCCTCGATAAGCAATCACCAAAGGCGCTTCGCGATACGGCGGTATTGCTCGCTTTTTCCGGCGGGGGCACTCGAGCCGCCGCGCTTACCGAGGGAGCCTTGCGCGCGCTTGCCGATACGCAAGTTCCAACTCCGGCTGGGAGCGTACCGCTGGCGACTCAAATCGATGTAATCTCATCGGTATCGGGGGGCAGCGTCACCGCCGCCGCATTCGCGCTTGGCGGCACTTCCGGGCTCGGCAGCTACGAAAAGAACTTCCTCCGTCAGGATGCACAAGGAAGCATGATTACGGGCGTTATACTCAACCCGACTAAGCTCGCCTGGCCGCGGATCGATATTTTGCGCGATTACCTTGACGACAACGTTTTCAATCACAAAACGTATCAGGACCTGATCACGATCGATAAGCTGCCGTACGAACGCCGCCCCTACGTGATACTCAATGCGACGGATATGGCGAGCGGCAGCGTCTTTTCGTTCACTCAAGATCAATTCGACCTCATCTGCGGTGACCTGACGACGGTGAAGCTTGCCGATGCGGTTGCCGCGTCCGCCGCCTTCCCCGTCGCACTGTCGGCAGTGACGATCCAGAATCAAGCCGGCTGTCCAGCGCAGCAAGCGGCACCCGCCAACCCGAGATCTGGCTGGGAAACTGACGCGCGAGGAGCAGTGCCGAGTCGTGTCGCCGAAGATCGGGCTGTCGAACAACCCGATCAAGCCGGCATCGAATATCCGATCGCGCGGAACTTCGACCGGTTCCATCGGGGCACGGTGGCCCTCACCTATCTCAATCGCGAGGGTCAAAAGAACTACGTTCAGCTTCTCGATGGCGGTCTTGCCGACAACGTCGGGCTGACGATGCCCTACATCCTGATGACGTCAGCCGAGTTCGCGCCCTCGGTTCAGAGTTGGGTCAATTTGGGCGTCAACAAATTGCTGTTCATCGTGGTCAATGCTCGCAACGAGACTGACAACGACTTCGGCACGCACGCAAGCTCGCCGGGAATAGTCGATACGCTCGAAAACACGATCAACACGCCGATCGACGCGACGACATTTCAGCTTATCGATCATCTGGGTGACGAGCTTGACCCGAGGCTCAAGACCAAGGGAATCGTCATGGTCGATTTCGATTTTATCCGCGACGCCGGTTGCCGGGTCCACTTTATCCACTTGGTCACAAGTTGGGCGTTGTCCCAGCAGGATATTACCGACCTGATCGCTCTCGGCAGAGCGATGGTGCTCCAATCACCCGACTATCAGAAGCTAGTGACTGCTCTCGGGGCCACCGCCCCCGTCGCAATTCCATCGGTCGATCAGATTTGCGCGCCTTACAAAACGCCGGTCAAAACCGCCGCGCCCTAGTACGCAGACCCCGCGAATTCCTGTATAGCCGCTGCTTTCTCCGGCATAGCGGAAAAATGAAACATGCCCGACGACGCAACCACCCTCCTGCCCCGCGTCACCCACGCGGCGCTGATCGCGTTCATCGCCAGCGCCTACCGCGCCGCCGGCATTCCGGGCGCCGATGCGCGAAAGGCGGCCGAGCTGATGGCGCAGTCGGACATTTCGGGCGCCGACGGGCATGGCGTGTTTCGCCTGCCGCAATATATCCGCCGCATCCAGACGCGCGGCATCAACACCACCCCGAACATCGAGGTCCACCGCACCGCGCCGGGCACGGCGCTGATCGATGGCGATAACGGGCTCGGCAGCCTCGTCGTCGGCCGCGCGGTCGAGACCGCGATCGAGATCGCCGGCAGTCAAGGGGTCGGCTGGGCCGGCACGCGGCGCGGCAACCATGCCGGCGCCGCCGCGGTCTATGCCGCGATGCCGGTGCCGCACGACATGATCGGCATCTATTTCGCGGTTGGCAATGCCAACCATCTGCCGCCGTGGGGTGGGATCGACATGCTGCTGTCGACCAACCCGCTGGCGATCGCGGTGCCGGCGCTGGAGGAGCCGCCGCTGGTGCTCGACATGGCGACGACCGTCGCCGCCTACGGCAAGGTCAAGGTCGCAGCACAGCAGGGCAAAACGATGCCCGAGGGCTGGATGATCGACCGCGAGGGCCAGCCGCTGACCGACCCCAACCGCGCCGATGACGGGTTCCTTTTGCCGATCGGCGGCTACAAGGGCGCGGCGATGTCGCTGATGTTCGGGCTCCTGGCCGGGACGCTCAACGGCGCGGCGAATGGCGAGGACGTCGTCGATTTCAACAAGGACGATGTGACGCCGACCAATACCGGCCAGGCGATCTGCGTCCTCGACATCGCCCGCTTCGCCGAGCCGACCGCGTTCAAGCGCCAGGTCGATTTGGTGATCCGCCAGCTGCACGGCTCGGCGCTGCTCCCCGGCTTCGACCGTATCCGCCTGCCCGGCGAGGACCGCGCCGCGCGCATCGCCGAGCGCGCCAAGAGCGGCATCCCGATCCCCGGCTCGCTCAAGGCCGCGCTCGATAAAATGGCCGGCGATTTGGGGATCAAACCGTTACTTCGCTGAGCGCACGCGCTTCATTGAATTACGCTTCCCGGCGAAAACCGGGACCCACTAATCAGCGGCTCCAACGCCTCCGGTCATGGCGATAGTGTCGGGTAGAGATCGATCCAATGCGGATTGTCCTTTTCGATCAACTCGATCTTCCAGGCCCGCTTCCATTTCTTGATCCGTCTTTCGCGCTGCGCGGCAGCCGCCAGCGACTCATGCACTTCGAACCAGGCAAGGCGATCAACGTCGTATTTTGATGTGAAGCCGGGTATCGCCTTGATCTTATGCTCCCATACGCGGCGCACGAGATCGGCGGTGCTGCCGACATATAAGGTGCCGTGCGGCTTGCTGGCGAGCAGATACGCAAATGCCATCATCGGGCGCCGGGGTGGGTCCCGGCTTTCGCCGGGAAGCGTGAAAAACGGGCTACGGAGAATTTATGCCAATGACCATCCTCGTCGAAAAGCACCAAGGCTACCGCCAGATCAGCCTCAACCGGCCGGACCGGCTCAACGCGCTCAACGCCGAGATGCACCGCGCGCTGATCGCGGCGCTGAGCGAGGCAGAGGCCGATGCCGAGTGCCGCGCCATCCTCGTCACCGGCGCCGGGCGCGCGTTTTGCGCCGGTCAGGACCTGGCCGACGTGGCGGTCAAGGATGATGGCCCGCCCGATCTCAAAGAAGTGCTCGAGCGCTATAACGGCCTCGTTCGCAAGCTGCGCGCCCTCGCGATGCCGGTGGTCTGCGCGGTCAACGGCGTTGCCGCCGGCGCTGGCGCCAATCTGGCGCTCGCCTGCGACATCGTGCTGGCAGCGAAGTCGGCGAATTTCATTCAGGCGTTCGCGCGCATTGGCCTGATCCCGGATTGCGGCGGCACCTGGTTCCTGCCGCGCCTGGTCGGCGCGGCGCGGGCCCGCGCGCTGGCGATCCTCGCCGAGCCGGTCGCCGCCGAGCGCGCCGCCGAATGGGGCCTCATCTGGCAGGCGGTCGACGACGACAGACTGATGGCGGAGGCGCATGCGCTCGCCGCCCGCCTCGCCAGGCAGGCGACGATCGGCATCGCGCTCGCCAAGCGCGCGTTCGACGCCGCCGAGACGAATACGCTCGACACCCAGCTCGACCTCGAACGCGACCTCCAGGACGAGGCCGGCCACACGCCCGACTACGCCGAGGGGGTGCGCGCCTTTCTCGAAAGGCGCGCGGCCAATTTCACCGGGCGACGCTGATCACACCTGGTCGTAATCGAGCACCAGGCGCGGGGTCAGCGGACGGGCCTGGCAGGTCAGGATGAACCCGGCGGCGATCTCCCACGGCTGCAGCGAGTAGTTGACCGCCATCTCGGCCTTGCCCGAGACGAGCTTGGCGCGGCACGAGCAACACATCCCGCCCTTGCACGAAAACGGCAGCTCCAAACCCTGGGCGCGCGCCGCATCGATCACCGACATTCCTTCGGGCAGCGGCACCACATGGTGCCGCCCGTCGATGATGATCTCGGCGATCGCCGCAGGCTCGGCGCTCGGCTCGAGCCGCGGCCGCGCCGGCGCGACCTGCCCGCCTTCGCCCGGCGTAAAGTACTCGCGGTGGATGCGCTCGGGCGCGACCCCAAGCGCGGCAAAAATTGCCCCGGCCTCGTCCATCATCGCCGCCGGGCCGCAGAGGAACGCATGGTCGATCCGCGGCACCCCGCGCAACAGCAATTCGATCCGCGCGCGGTCGAGCCGGCCCTGCAGCACCGGTAAATCCTGCATCTCGCGGCTCAGCACATGGGTGAGCGACAGCCGGTCGAGGTAGCGGTCCTTCAGCCCCGCCAGTTCTTCGGCGAACATGATCTCGCGACTCGTGCGGTTGCCGTAGAGCAGGATGAACCGGCTCCCGGGCTCACGCGACAGCACGCTCCTGACCAGCGACAGGATCGGCGTGATCCCGGAGCCGCAAGCGACCGCGACCATGATCCGCGCGGCCGTCGGATCGAGCGGCACGGTGAACTGGCCCGCCGGGGTCATCACGTCGATCTCGTCGCCGGGTTTCAGCCGGTCATGGACGAAATTCGAGAACGCGCCGCCCGCGACCCGCTTCACCGCGACCCGCAACTCGCCGTCGTCAGGGCCCGAACAGATCGAATAAGAGCGGCGGATCTCCGCGCCACCGATCTCGGCGCGCAGCGTCAAATATTGTCCGGGCAGGAAGCGGTAGGCGCGCGCCAGACGCTCCGGCACGGCAAAGGCGAGCGACACCGCGTCCGGGGTCTCCCGGCGGACGTCGCTGATCGTCAAGCGGTGGAAGCGTGGGGCGGCCATCTACCAAAGCTAACTACCACTGGGCGCCGGGATAGGCGCGCTGCAAGAATTGCAGCTCGGCGAGGATATAGCCGAGATGCTCGGAGTGGCGGCCGTGCCGCCCGCCCGATTGCATCCAGCCGTCCGCCGGCCGGGTCAGCGTCGCCGCGGCAAGGGTGGCATCGGCGGTTTGGTTCCACTCCGCCCGCAACAAAGCCGGATCGGCGGCGATGCCCTCGGCGACGAGTGCCGCTGCACTCGCATCGGCCTCGAACATTTCGCCGGTGTAGGGCCACAGCGCATCGATCGCCGCCTGGGCGCGCCGGTGGCTTTCCTCGGTGCCGTCGCCAAGCCGGACCAGCCACTCGCCGGCATGGCGCCGGTGATATTCCGCCTCGTGCCGCGCGGTGGCGGCGATCGCCGCCAGGGTCGCGTCGCGCGAGCCCGTCATCATGTGCCAAAAAGGCCCCGCATACGCGGTGTAAAGGAACTGCCGTGCGATCGTCATCGCGAAATCGCCGTTTGGCTGCTCGACCAAGAGCAGGTTGCGGTATTGCGGCGCATCGCGCAGATAGGCGAGCGCGTTCTGGTCGCGCCCCTTTCCCTCGAGCGCCCCGGCATAGTCGTAAAGCGCGCGCGCCTGGCCGATCAGGTCGAGCCCGATATTGGCGAGCGCCAATTCCTCTTCGAGGAGCGGCGCATGTCCGCACCACTCCGACAGCCGATGACCCAGAATCAGCGCGTCATCGGCGAGGCCCAGCACGTAGTCGAACAGCACGGGGGCCATCACATGTCGCCGACTTCTTTCGGCACCGTGTAGAAGGTCGGATGGCGGTACGGCTTGGCCGAGGCCGGCTCGAACAGTTCGGCTTCGTCGTAGGGATCGGAGGCGGTGATCGCCGCCGACGGCACGACCCACAGCGACACACCCTCGCCGCGCCTGGTGTAGACGTCGCGCGCCGCCTGCAGCGCCATCTCGGCGTCGCCGGCATGCACGCTGCCGACATGGCGATGCGCCAGCCCCGCCTTGGCGCGGATGAAGACCTCCCAGAGCGGCATCAGGGCTTCGGTCACGAGGAAACAGCCCCCACCCCGACCCTCCCCCGCCTGCGGGGGAGGGAGCGGTTTTGTGCGGTAGCGGACGGCACGGATTTCCCGGCGGAGAGCGAAGCGCTATTGGCGATGCCGTTGACGAGACCAACCCCCTCCCCCGCTTGCGGGGGAGGGCTGGGGTGGGGGCTCTTCCTGCGCTTTTCGGCATGGGCCAGCGCCGCGTCGCGCACCCAGGCACCGTCGTCATGTGCCTGCTGGCGGTCGGCGAGGCGCTCGCGGTTGCACGGGCCGTCGCCGGCGATAACCCGGCGGAATTCGGCCCAGTCGATCTCGCCGGTGCGCCAATGGCCGCTCGCCGCGTCGAAGGTCAGCGCGGGATCGGGGATCGTCAGCCCGAGATACTTCGATTGCGGCACCGTCGCGTCGACAAAGCGCTGGCGCAACTCGTCGTTCGACACGCGCTTGATCCGCCAGCGGGTCGAATTGTCGGTATGCCGCGAGTCGCTGTCATGCGGCCCGAACATCATCAGGCTCGGCCACCACCAGCGGTCGAGCGCGTCCTGCGCCATCGCTTTTTGTTTGGCGGTGCCGCGGCTCAAGGTCACCATGATCTCGAAGCCCTGGCGCTGGTGAAAGCTCTCCTCCTTGCAGATGCGGATCATCGCCCGCGCATAGGGCCCGTAGGAGCAGCGACACAGTGGGATCTGGTTCATGATCGCGGCACCGTCGACGAGCCAGCCGATCGCCCCGACATCGGCCCAGGTCAGGGTCGGATAGTTGAAGATCGACGAATATTTCGCCGCGCCGGTCAGCAATTGCTCGACCAGCTCCTCGCGCGCGATGCCGAGCGTCTCCGCCGCGGCGTAGAGGTAGAGCCCGTGCCCGGCCTCGTCCTGTACCTTGGCGAGGAGGATCGCCTTGCGCCGCAAGGTCGGCGCGCGGGTCAGCCAATTGCCTTCGGGCAGCATGCCGACGATCTCGGAATGCCCGTGCTGAGAGATCTGGCGGATGAGGGTGCGGCGATACCCATCGGGCATCCAGTCGTTGGGTTCGACCTTGTCCTCGCGCGCGACCCGCGCCTCGAACCACGCGAGGCGGGCCGTGTCGTCGGTCGGTCGGTCAACGTCGTTCATGGTCCTCAATATAGTGCCGCACCGCATGACAGCCCGGCAAAATCGGCGGAATTCGCCGGGGGACATCGGGGAAAAGCTGCGGTACAGTTGAACAACGTGTCGCTAGCTTATCGTCGCGCCCACGGGAACGACATCGCGCAGGGAGTTAAAGCTGATGCAATACAAGCGAATTTCGGCCGATTGCCACCTCGACATGCTTTGGCTGCCGCCCGACCTGTTCCAGAAGAACGCGTCGAGCAAGGTCAGGGACCTCATGCCGTTCGTCGCCAAACAGGATGACGGCACCGAGGTCTGGACCGATAAGAACGGCGCCAATTACGGCATGCCGGGCGGAGTCGGCGCCACCGGTACGCCGCATGTTCCGGGCAAGCAGCTGCGCGCCGACAAGATGGCCGAGGCCGGTCTTTACCGCGACTATTTCGAAAAGGGGCTGCGGCGACCCGGCGACCCGCATCTCCGCGTCAAGGACTTGGATCGCGACGGCGTCGATGCCGAGGTCATCTACGGCATCCTGGCGGCGTGTGCCAAGATGCAGGACCCCGAAGCCGCCGACGAGATGCTGCGCATCTACAACGATTTCATGCACAATTTCACCAGCTACTACCCCGATCGCATGATCGGCCTCGCCTGCCTGCCCTACAACAATATCGAGGGCGCGGCCGCCGAGGTACGGCGCGTCGCGAAGCTGGGCATGAAGGGCGTCGAGCTTAGCTGCTCATGGCACATGACGCCGATGTGGCACCCGATGTGGGATCCGCTGTGGGAGGCGGTCAACGAGACGCAGTTGCCGCTGCATTTTCACACCTTCCCGGCGACCGACCCCGAGTTGCGCAAATCGCTCGAGCCGGAGATCTCTCGCCGTATGACCTATAGCGGGCTGGTCCGTTTTCAGATGACGCTGGCGACGATCCTGACCGATCTGATGGGCGCGGCGGTGTTCGAGCGCTTCCCGAACATCCGCGTCGTCTTTGGCGAAAGCGGCATCGGCTGGATTCCCTACGTCATCGATCGCATGGATTTCGAGTACAAGGACCAGTACCAGGACCTCAAACTGAAGAAGATGCCGAGCGAATACTGGCGCAACCAGTGCAGGGCGACGTTCCAGTACGACCGCATCGGCACCAAGCTGATCGAGGATATGGGTGTCGAGACGCTGATGTGGGGCTCGGACTTCCCGCATCCCGACGGTGTGTGGCCGGAGTCGGCGAAGTACATCGACGACCAGTTCAGCCACCTGCCGGCCGACGTCAAATTCGCGATGACGTGCGGGAACGCGGCCAAGTTCTATGGGCTGACCAACTGAACTGAGCGCCTAGGCGCTCAATTCACCCCGGCGCAAGCCGGGATGAATCCACGAATGAAGCGCGCTCCCTCGGGGGCGCGCTTTTTCGTTTGTCTCCGCAGGGGCGACGCGCATCCTTCGAGACGCGCCTGACGGCGCTCCTCAGGATGAGGAGCATTTGTTGATGGCATCGAAAAACTCCCTCATCCTGAGGCGCCTCGCGCAGCGAGGCCTCGAAGGACGCACTGACGGAACACCGAGATGAGTGAGGCATCGTTCGACAAATCCCGCATAGCGCATGGCGGCAAGGGGCTCTACGGCTCGCGGGTCGGCATCCTGATGCTCGAAACCAAGTTCCCGCGAATCCCGGGCGACATGGGCAACGGCAACACCTGGCCGTTTCCGGTGCTCTACAAGGTCGTGCCGGGCGCGACGCCGGACCGCGTCGTGCGCCACAAATCGGCGGGGCTGATCAACGCCTTTCTCGATGCCGCGGCCGAGCTGGTGCAATTGGGCGCCGACGGCATCACCACGACCTGCGGGTTCCTCTCGCTCTACCAGCGCGAGCTCGCGAGCCATGTCGCCGTGCCGGTCGCCGCGTCGAGCCTGATGCAGATCCCGCTCGTCGAGCGCACCCTGCCGC
>Ga0181530_10005214_pt1 | contig 13359 bp, 11 predicted proteins | sample PEATcosm2014_Bin_42_FD_119769 | JGI IMG/M metagenome (GOLD analysis project Ga0181530, IMG submission 119769) | Peatland microbial communities from MTU Mesocosm Facility, Houghton, MI, USA - PEATcosm2014_Bin10_60_metaG | ecosystem: Environmental > Terrestrial > Soil > Wetlands > Peat | place... | reverse complement strand
CGATCGGATATCTGTCTGCCCCCGGCCCGGTGTTTCAAGAACTGGCGCGGGTTTCCCGCCAGGTGATCGTAAGCGATCTTCATCCCGATGCCGCCCGCGCCGGATGGACCAGATCTTTTCGCGCGGGCGGCCGGATCTACGAACTCGTCCATCACGAACACTCGATCGCGGAACTTGACGACTGCGCCCGGAGCGCCGGCCTCGTTCGCAAGTGGCGCGTGGAAACCTCGTTCGGCGAGCCCGAGCGCGAAGTGTTCCGGCGCGCGGGCAAAGAAAGCGCATTCGACAAAGCGCGCCTGGTGCCGGCGGTGCTTATCACGGTATGGGAAAAATAGTCAGGATCGGCGGCGCCAGGGTCGCCCTGACTGCGACCCACGCCGAACGCATCGACCTTGGCATGAAGGGAGGCCGAATTCTCCCGTTCGAATCCCGGCTTGATAACCCCGCCGAGCTGGATCTCAGCGGGCATCTCCTGCTGCCGGGTTTAATCAACGCCCACGATCATCTTGAATTCAACCTCTTTCCCCGGCTCGGCCGCGGACCATATCCGAATGCCTCAAGTTGGGCCGCCGATATCCATCATCCCGAAAAATCTCCGGTGAAGGAGCACCTCCTCGTTCCCAGGAAGGCGCGCTTAATCTGGGGCGGGATCAAAAATCTGCTCAGCGGCGTCACCACGGTTGCGCATCATAATCCGTACGAACCATATATCTTCACCGATCAATTCCCGGTGCGGGTTGTGAACCGGTTTGGGTGGGCGCACTCACTCGATTTCAGCCCGGATATTCGCGACCGCTGGAAGCGCACTCCGGTACGCTGGCCGTTCATTGTTCACGCCGCCGAAGGCACCGACGATCGCGCTCACAGCGAGATTCCACGACTGAAAGAACTGGGCGTGCTCGACCGCCGCGCGGTGCTGGTACATGCGGTCGGCGCCACCGGGCGGGAGCTGGAAACGATCTGTCTCAGCGGTTCCTCCATAGTCTGGTGCCCGAGCGCCAACTTGTTCACGCTGGGCCGGACACTTCCCGTTGAGACTGTCACTTCGGGCGTACCGGTCGCGCTTGGCACGGATTCCGCGTTAACGGGCGAGGGCGATCTGATCGACGAGATGAGGTGCGCGCGGACAGTGGCCGCGTTGACCCCGCGGGACATTTATCCGCTGGTGACCGGCAACGCCGCTCGCGTGCTGCGATTGAGCGCGGGGCCGGGAACGATTCGCGAACGCGGAGTGGCGGACATCGTGGCCGTAGCGGATTCGGGACAAACGCCGGCCGAAGCGCTCGCGGATCTGCGTCCGGAACTGGTCGTCGTGCGCGGGCGCGTCATGCTGATGTCGGATTGCTTTGCCAACCGCGGCGGAATCCCGCGCTCCAGCGCGTTCCATTCCATCCATATCGAGGGCCGCGGGCGATTCCTGATTCGCGCCGATGTGCCGCGCCTGCTCGACGCTGCCGCGGCGGCAATCGGGCCCGATGTGCGGCTTGCCGGAAAACGCATATGGCTTTAACCCCCGTTCTTGCCCGGCTGCCGATTCTGATCCTCAGTCCGCACAGCCGCTGCAACTGCAGATGCGTGATGTGCGACATCTGGAAAGTGACGGATGCCAAAGAGATCGGCGCGAGCGATCTGGAACGCCACGCCGCAAGCCTGGACGGAATGGGAGTCGAATGGGCCGTGTTTTCCGGCGGCGAGCCGCTCATGCATTCCGATTTGTTCCGCCTCTGCGCTATCCTGCGCGACCGGGGAATCCGCGTTACCGTTCTCAGCACCGGGCTGCTGCTGGAAAAACATGCGCAGGCCATCGCAGCCAATGTCGATGACGTTATCGTTTCTCTCGACGGTCCCGGTGAAGTCCACGATCGCATTCGGCGCGTGCCGGGGGCATTCCTGAGGCTCGCCGCGGGAGTCCGGTCGATTCATGCGCTGCGGCCGGGCTTGCCCGTCGCGGCCCGCTGCACCATACAGCTCCTTAACCACTCGCAGCTCCGCGCCACTGTGGCGGCCGCACGCGGACTCGGCTTGAACGGAATCTCCTTCCTCGCGGCGGATCTGACGTCGACCGCATTCAACCGGCCGGAGGGCTGGACATCCGAACGGCAGTTGTCCGTGGCTCTCGCGCCGGGAGATTTAGCGGCGCTCGAATCGGAAATCGAAACGATCGTAAGCCAAAACGAATGTGGCGGCTTCGTGGCCGAATCTCCCGCGAAACTCCGCAGGATCGTCCACTATTTCCGCGCGCACCTGGGTCTTGCAGATCCGGCCGCACCGGTGTGCAATGCTCCCTGGGTATCGGTTGCCGTTGAAGCCGATGGAACAGTTCGCCCCTGCTTCTTTCATCCGCCGATCGGGAGGATCGATGCGGTTACGAGCCTGATGAATGTAGTCAATGGCGATGAGGCGGTCCGCTTCCGAGCTGGTCTGGATGTCGCGTCCGATCCCACTTGCCGCCGTTGCGTGTGCTCGCTCAACTGGCCGCGGCGGAACGCGAGTAGCCCCTATTGAAGGGATATCACTACACCGGACGGTGTCTGAACACCGCCCACCATACCCACAAGAGGAACGTCACCGGTTCCCAGTCCGGCCGGCAGAGTCACATTGAACTGAAAAAGTCCAGCCCCCTGTAATCCGGCAAAAGTGAACGGCCCATTCGGCCCGTTCGGCGCAAAAGTCAATACTGTTCCGTTGATCGTGAGCTGGACCGGGTTCGCAGCCGGCGCCGCACCTGAAAAAGGCTGCCCAGACGTGACAGGCGGGTTGGTGGGGCCGAAGCCAACGCCGAAAAGCACGACCGAATCGCCCGCTTTCGCGGCCTTGGTCGGATATCCCAGCGATGAGCCGGTGGGTCCGATGATGTCATAGGTTCCCCCGCCGTATGCACCGGAATTATCCGATCTGAGGATGATGCCGGCCACGTGCGTGGAATCCAGGAGGAGAAATGACGGTCCGAACTGCCCCAAAGTCACAGTCGATGTCGCGGACCCCTTCGCATTCTTCACGACAACCGTGACCGTGCCTGATACCGGGGGGGTAAAATCCGGAACCTGGAGGTTAATCTGCGTGGGGCTGACAAACTCCAGGTACCCTTGCTCTCCGTTACCGACGTTAAACGTCACGCTGGTCCCGCCAAGAGACGTGGGGAAGTCGCCATTCCACGTCGCCAAAGCAGGCGCCAGATTGTTCCCGTAAATCGAGACCCACTCCCCCGGTTGAATCGTGGTGTTCGTACTATAGACCGGAACGATTCCACCCGGCGTGATCGATACCGTCGTGGTATCGGCAGCCGCGAGCCGCGACGCGAACGGGCTCGCAAAAATTTCCCTCAAACTCGCCGGAGGCGTCGCTTGTCCTGCCGGGGGACTCGCGGGATGAGACGGAACGGCCGGAGTCTGCGCAAACGCAACTCCAGCCGCGAGCGGAAGCAGGATGATCCGGAGAAAAGTATAAGGCCGATATTGCACGCTGATTTAAAGCTATCGGCTAGCCGGGGGACAGTTGTTTTCGAACCGTAAATTTGTTGTAAATCGCCTCGGTTACGGTCGCTGTTCCGTGAGTCTTCCCACTGTTTCGCGTACCTCGGGATCCTTGCCCGCGTCGAGAAAAAAGGCCCTTTCCGCTTCCTTCTTTGCCTCCGCGCCGCGTCCGGTCAGCGCCAGCAATTTGGCCAGCGCCCAATGCGGTTTGAACCAATTGGGAGCAAGCAGGGCCGACGTTCGGAGCGATATTTCCACTCTGGCTTCATCGTTTTGCTCGGCTGCGAACATGCCCAGGTTGTACCAGGCGTTGGGCGGATTATCCGAGCTTCTGGTTGCGCGCGCGGCCGCTCGGGTCGCCGTTGCCACGCAGGCGGCCTGAATGGCGGGGTCGGCCGTGGCCCCGCATATCGTGGCCAGCCGTCTCGCACAATAGAGGTCTTCCGCCGCTCCGGGCAGCGCCGCCCGAACCGAAGCGTTGTAGCGCCGGATTGAGCCCGCAGTATCGCCGGTCCCGCTCTGGAAACGCTCCAGATCGAAATCGGCAACCGCCAGTGTTACGCCGAAGATGGCGAGGCACGCTGCGATAGGCGCCGAAACGGCGAATACCGCTGCCGGTTTGATAGCGGAGCGCCCGGCCATTTCTCCGGGACTCAAACCGACAAGCATCGCGATCACCAGCAGGGTCGCAAATATCGGCCCTGCCGTCGCTGCTGTGAACAGGGAAGCAACACAGGATGCCACCAACGCCGAAGACAGCGCGGCGCCCGGCGGGGATCGCGCGCGCCATCCCTGCAACGCCGCCCACGCCCCCAGCACGGCCCACCCAAGCGTGATCGGCAGACCGGGGATTCCTTCGCTGGTAAGAGCATCGAGCGCGGTGTTGTGCGGCGATTCATGGTAGAAATCGGGAAGCAGCCGGGCTAATTCGACCGATTGATAGCGGGGAAACTCAGCCGCGAATGTTTCCGGCCCGAATCCCGCCCAGGGTCTTGCCGCGGCCATGCGCAGCGAATCGCGCCAGAGTAAAGGCCGCGCGCCGCCAATCGGTTCGTCGCTCGACCATCGGACGCGCGCCTGCAAGCGTGTTCCGGCAGGCGAAAAATAGAAGGCAAGAAGAAGCCCGGCACACAACAAGCCCGCCAATAAGTGCTTCCGGCGCGGCTTGAACCCGGAGAAAACTGCCAGAGAGAGAAAGCCGGCGGCGACTGCCACGATCGCGGAACGAGTCCCGCTCAATACAATTGCGGCGCCCGAGAGAACGCAGGCGAGAAGCGCCAGCCATCTCCAGAGAGCAGTCGCGATGCGGGCCAGGGCGACCGCGCAGAACAGCGCGACAGCCAGCCACCATCCAAAATAGTCGGCGTGGCCCAGGGTGCCCGGTGGGCGCACGATTACGGAATCGCCGGCCTCCGCGTGATAAGCCGATGCCGTCTGCAGAGGATCGATGTCGAAGTACTGCAGGATTCCATAAACGGAGGCAATGATCGTGGCGATGGCGAAGGCCCCCAGTGTGGCGGATAACGCCTCGGGCCATTTCGAGAAGTTAGCGGCCGCCAGCACGGCGAACACGCTCAGGGCGACCACCGTAAGCAAACCCATCCGCCGCCAATTGCTGCCCAGCAGCGAAAACCAGGGACGTGAGGACAGACCTGTCGCGACCGCATACCAGATCGACTGCGCCGCCGCGAGCGCGCACAACCAACGGCCGCTCTTTTTGGCCCAAAGCGCCGCGATGCTGCCGGAGATCTGGCCGGGAAGCATGAGGCAGCCCGCAACCATCAGACTCAGTATCACGACCTTCGGCGTGATGTCGTAGTGAAACAGAATGCCGGGTGTGATCAGAAGAGGCAGAAGGAACACCAGCGCCGGAAGCAGGATTGCCATATAGCTACGCTACATGAGTACGATGAGATCTGTTTTGCTGCCGAATTTTTTCATTGTCGGTGCGCCGAAATCGGGGACCACATCCCTTTACCACTATCTGGACCAGCATCCCCGCATCTTCATGTCTCCCGTGAAAGAACCCTGCTGGTTTGCCTCGGAAATGAGGCTGGAAAACTTTGCCCGGGAATACAGGAGCAACGACGCGCTCGATCCAGCCGCACTGAAGGCATACCTGCGCGGTCCGAGGACTGGGAAACGCTTCGGCGGCCTGGTGTCCACTTGGGAAGACTATCTCAGCTTGTTCGAGGGCGCGACGGACGAAGTCGCGATCGGTGAAGCCAGCGTATGCTACTTGTGGTCTCCAACGGCGGCGCGGAATATCGCCGCCCGCATTCCCGATGCCCGGATCGTTGCCGTGCTGAGGCATCCTGCCGAGCGCGCATGGTCCCAGTACCTGCACGGCGTCGCCAACGGCTATGTGAGAAAGTCGTTCCGCGAACAAATAGAAGCTTGTATGAAGTCCCGCAACCCGGAATTCAGTCCGATACATCCGTTCCTCGAATTCGGCATGTACTACGAACAGATCAAGGCTTACTTCGAATTGTTTCCCCGCGAAAGCATAAGAATCTATTTCTACGAGGACGGCCTGGCCGCTATCGTGGCGGATCTCTTCTGTTTTCTGAATGTCGATCCATTCGAGGCCGACGTCTCCCAAAAGCATCTGGACTCGTCCAACACCGAGAGAGCTACCCCTCTTTACGCCACTCTAAGGAAGCACCACCTTTTGCGGGTCTTCAGGAAACTCGTGCCGGGTTGGATTCGCCCGATGGTTCACAGGCTGGCCTTCAGGAAACTTACGGTCTCTGCGATGCCTGAAGAGGATCGGCGATTTCTCTGCGGCTATTACAGAGACGACGTGATGCGGTTGGCGGTCCTTCTGGATCGCGATTTGCATTCCTGGCTCGTCTGAGTCTTCAGAACGACCACAGCAGGCTTGTGTAGCCCGTGTGCGCCCGATAGCTCTGATTGACGTCGAGTAACCCGAAGTCTTCATGGTATCCGTAATACTGATAGCCCAGGTTATACCTGAGCTTCGCGGTCAATTTGACCGACAGACGAATCAGCGGCGTTTGGTAAGTCAGCGGAAATGTCTGTACGTTGTAGAGTAACTGTCCCACCGGCGTCGCCTGTTGCGCCAAAGAAGCCCTGCCGTCTCCCGTATCCTTTGTAATGTTGTATCCCACATAAAGATCCGCGCGTGCCGTGACCGGGAAACGCAGGCCCAGATTTCCCGCGTGGATATTGCTGATGTAAAGCGATTCCTGATTGGTGACCAGGGCAGGGCTTCCCCCAACAACGCTTCCGGCGAAAAAGGCGAGCCCGCCAATGGTGTCCAGATGCAGCTTCGAGTACGAGGCGTCAACCGATAGCCACGACTTCGCATTCCACGATGCACTGCCCGTGTAAGTTCTGGAATGCGAGCTGTAAGCGGTTATAAGAATCGAGTTGTTGTTGTAGTTTTCGAGGTAGCCGCCGCTCAGAGTGTAATTCTTCTTCCGGTAGCGAACGCGCGATCGGATGACGTTGTAATTCCCCAGGCTGATGGGCGCGAAAGGATGATCGTTGCGTCCGATCTCAGTTTCCAGGTGCACCAGCAGATCGTTGATCGGCATCCAGGTTACTCCGGCCACGCCTGCGTCGAGCTGGTTGGATTGTTCGGCGGTGATTCCCCGGAAGGCGAAACTCGGCACGGCGGCAGCCTCCGTCGACCGAATCTGTCTGTCGGAGTACCGGAATCCCGCAAAGACGTCCAGCTTCTTCGAAAACCGATATCTCACATCCGTCGAATTGTTGATAAGCAGAAGGCCGAGGAATTGAAAATTCAGTGTCTGCGATGTGAAGGTCGCGTTGTTGAACTGCTCGTAAGAGTTGTTGCCGATCATGCGCGTGTTGGAAACCGAAGTGTTATTGGTGACGCTCAGCTTCGACGCGGGGAATAGAGTAAAATTCAGATCGCCTGAAATAACCGGTCGTTCGCCATTGCCGGTCACGATCGCCTGGACGTTCTGCGCATTACCGAAACGGTCGGTGCCGAGCGCGCTTTCATTTTGGATAAAGTCGCCGCGTCCGCCGGCATAAGTAAAGCGCCCGTTCATTGCAATCCATTTCCGTGCGCCGGCAAGGTTCACCAGCCAGCCCGGGGCCCTGCCGCGATAGGGCTGCGCCCTGTTAAATCCGGTAAGAACCGATGGATCCGCCGGGCTGCCCTGCTCGGTCGCCGTCAGATTATCGGTAGTGTCATCCTTGAAATACTCCCACCGGTGGAGAACCGATAACCGGAAGGTCTTCAGGACTATGTCCGCCGCAAGGCGATATTCGTTGTACTCTTCCCGCGTATCGCGAAAGATCGGGAATACGTCGCCCTGGGGATCGAACTCCTGCTCCGTCGTGAGCGCCGGGCCATCCTGCGTCGTGCGGCTGTATCCCGCGCGTATGCGAAACCAGTTCTGCGGAAACAGGGTGAGATCGTGATCCTGCCACCGGTAAGTCGTGTCTTCCAGATGCTCGCCATCGGCGACCGTCAGGCCGGGATTGAAGTAATCGTTGGAGCGCCAGAGCAGGTCGTACCGATACCAACGGTTCTTTTGAATCCTGAACGTCGCGGATTCATAAGGATCGTTGCCAAGCCCCTGCGTCGTCAGCGTGATCTCATCGAACCAGCGCCCGCGTCCGTCGCGCGAATTGACCGTGAGATAGCTGCTGAGCAGCCGTATACCATCCCCGTAGTTGACGTCGCTGCGGTACTTGCCGTCGTCGCCGCCGACGGTCGCGAACCGGTAGCCGAGCTCCCAGGACTGAACCACGTTGTAATCGCCGGTGTTTTCGCCGCGCACGGGGATCGTGCTCTCTCCCGTCGTTGGGGCGACCGTATCCTGTCCCCACGCAAGCGCGGGAACCAGCAGCAGCGCGAAGCCCGACCGTATTCTCATCGCAGAAACGTTGGATCGCTGTTCGATCCGTGGATGCGCACATGGCACAACGTGCAGTGCTGGTATTTCGGATCGAGAAGATTATGCGTGGACGGCGTCTGGAAAACGCCGATGTTCTCGCGCCCGAACGTTCCCGCGCCGTTATGACATTCCAGACACATAGTGAATACGACGGGCCGGCGCAGGAGTTTTGCGTTCATCGAACCATGCGGCACATGGCACGCCTGGCAGCCTTCAACCCGCACGCTGGGGTGTTCGAAGACGAAGGGACCGCGTTTATCCACGTGGCATTTCAGGCAGGGCTCTTCGTTATCGAAGGCAGGCTGCAGCATCGCCGAACTGCCGCCCATGCGCGACGTGGTGGCGGAAGATCCGTGCGGGTTGTGGCAATCGGCGCACTGCACCACGCCTTCGTTCACGCGGTGCTTCGACGGCATTTCAAATTGCGCGCGCTCGGAAGCGTGGCAGCTGTAGCAGAGGTCCTTCTGTACCTTCGCGAGCAAGAACTTCGGCGTGGCGGCCTTATGTATCGAGTGGCAGTCCGTACACACGACGTCCGCTTCCGTATGCGGCGAGCGCCGGATGTTGGCCTTCGAAAGGTCTTTCGAATGACAGCCGAGACAAGCCTCCAGCGTCTGCCCCGCAGTGAAGTTGGAGAAAGCCCCGATGGTTGCTCTGCCGCCGCGAGCCGCGACATGATCGCCGCCCGGCCCATGGCATCCTTCGCATCCCGTCTTCGCCGGCTCTTCTTTACCCGACGCGATGGACTTATAGTGCGGATTCCTGTGGAAGTTGAGCCAGACGTCCGCATGACAGGTCTTGCAAACCTCGCTGCCCAGGTACTGATTCGCCGGTTTCGGCGCCGTCTGTCCATGCAGCAGCAGCGGCAGAAACAGCAGTGCCGTCCATTTCATTCTGGTCTCTGATTTATCTAACCAGATACCGGCCCCCGCAGGTGTAATGGAGATGTGAAAGTATTGTCAGGTTGGGTTGTAAAAGAGTTGTAAATTTCCTGCCGGGCGACGCCGGATGGCTCTCCCCCGCATCTATATAAGTTAAAATCGCCATGCCGATGCAAACCATCCTTGTAATTGACGACGACGAAAATCTCCGCGATACCATCGGCGTGCTGCTGGAGCGGGAAGGATTCCGGGCTATTCTCGCGGCTGACGGCAAGAGCGGCCTCGATCAGGCGATACTCGGCAAACCGGCGCTCATTCTGGCCGACCTCCGGCTGCCCGATCTGAGCGGCGTCGAGATCTGCAAGCGCCTCCGCACTTCCGGGATACAGACTCCGATCATCGTTTTGAGCGCGGTGCGGGAAGAGATCGATAAAGTTTTGCTGCTCGAAATGGGCGCCGACGACTATGTCGTGAAACCCTTTGGAACGCGCGAACTGCTGGCGCGCATCCGCGCCGTTCTGCGCCGCTCGCCGGGCGAGCAGGAGCGGGTTCTCTCCTTCGCCGATACTACAGTCGATATCGAGCGCCGGATCGTCACGCGCCGCGGCCAGGAGGTCAAATTCACGCCCGCGGAGTACAACCTGTTGACCTTCTTCCTGCAGAATCCCGACCGGCCGCTTTCGCGGGACGTGATTCTTAATTCCGTCTGGGGTTACGAGTCGTTCCCGAACACGCGGACCGTGGATGCGCATGTGGTGCGGCTGCGGCAGAAGCTGGAAGCGGACCCCGATTGCCCGCGGCATTTTCTGACGCTGCACAAAGTGGGCTACCGCTTCCTGCCGTGATCTGAAAATCGAAAAGCCATGCCCCGGCTGGTTCTCATCGTCGAAGACAGCGAAACCTGCGCGGAGACGCTGCAGATTGCGCTCGAGCTCATACCGGATGTCGAGGTCCGAAGCATTCACAGCCCGGACGCGGCGATCTCGTTTCTGAACGACCGCGACAGCGAAATCGCCGCCATCGTCACCGATTTGAACCTGGCCCAAAACGCCGGGTTGCCGGGCGACGGCCTCGATTTGATCCGCCAGCTTCGCGCCGAGCCGCGATTCGCCCGGTTGCCGATTGTGCTGATCAGCGGCGACACGGACCCGCTGCTCTCCGAACGCGCGCTCGCCCAGGGCGCGGATGCATTCTTCCCCAAACCCTACTCGCCATCGGCCGTGCGCAAGAAACTGGAGCAACTCCTATGCTGCCTAAATCGCTTGGCCTGTGCCTGCTGGCGCTCCTGATGCCGCTTGCGGCGGCGCCTCAGACCAGTCCCGATATGCAGAAGATCCTCGAACGCCTGGACAAACTGGAAGGCGAAAACCAGAAACTGCTGGATGAAATTCGCGCCCTGCGCGGCGAACTCAGGGCCGCGCGAAGCCCGGATCAGCCGGGCACCGCGGCAGCCTCCGCGACACCTCCCGCCAATGAGCGGCTCGACGTGCAGGAGAGCCGGACTGCCGAACTGGAGCAATCGAAGGTATCGGCGTCGCAGCGGTTCCCGATTTCTCTCACCGGAATGCTGCTGTTCAACGCCTTTGCCAACGGCCGCGCCAGCGGAGGCGCGCAGGATCCCGAGGCAGCCAGTCTGAGCCCCTCCGCGGCGACGGACGGCGCTTCAGTCCGCCAGACCATCCTCGGTCTTAAATTCAACGGCCCCGATCTTCCCGGCGGCGGAAAAGCAAGCGGGTCTGTCTACCTGGATTTCTTCGGCGGCACCTCGCTGCCCGGCAACAGCCTGCTTCGTATTCGCACGGCTGCTCTCGATTTGAACTGGAAGAATTTTACCGTCACAGTGGGCCAGGACAAGCCGATCGTCTCGCCCCGCGACCCTTCGTCTTTCGCGCAGGTGGGCGTGTCGCCGCTTACCGCTGCCGGTAATCTCTGGGACTGGAATCCGCAAGTCCGGGTGGAACGGCGCTTTTCTTTCGGCGAAAATACCGGATTGAAAGCGCAGGCCGGCGTCTACGAAACGACGGAGATTTACAGTGCGGCGCTTCCGCCCGAATACGCGGGCACTCTGGAGCGCTCGCGACCGGCTTACCAGGGGCGGTTCGAGTTCTTTCACGGCGACGCCAATCGCCGGATCGAAATCGCACCCGGATTCAGCGTCGGCAATACGCACGTGGCGGGCGCGTCCGTCCAGTCGAGGATCGCCTCGCTCGACTGGCTCTTCCGGCCGTTCCCGCTCCTCGAGTTTTCGGGCGAGGCTTTCAACGGCCAGGACGTCGCCGGGCTGGGTGCGCTGCCCGGATTCGATATCCTGCCGTCCGATGCCGTGATTCCGGTGCACAGCCACGGCGAATGGGGGCAGATTGCCCTGTTTCCGGCCCCGCGCCTTTCGTTCCACGTTTACGCGGGCGAACAATACAATCGCCTCTCCGATATTGCTCCGTCCGGCATTCAACGGAATTTCGTCTATGCCGGGAATGTTATGTACAAGCTTGCTCCCAATGTGCTGGCGGCGCTGGAAGCCGCGCAGGCCCGGACGGAGTATCTCGGTTCCCTGCTGCGACTGAACAACCACTATGATCTGGCGCTCGCTTATCTGTTCTAGCCTTTTTAGTCTCGGCGCCTCCGCGGCTGCCGGCGCCACACTTTCTGGCACGGTGGTCTTGCGCGATTCGCGCGTCGACGCGGTGAACAAGCAGAACGACTTCTCGGGCGTCGTCGTTTCCGCCCAGCCGGTAAATGCAGGGCTGTCGTCACCCACCGCGTCACCCACCGCGTTGCCACCCACGGCCCACGCGACCATGCTGCAGAAGGGCAAGATGTTCACGCCGCACGTACTGCCGGTCATGGCGGGGACCGCGGTCGACTTTCCGAATTTCGACCCCATCTTCCATAACGCTTTTTCGATTTACAGCGGTCAGATCTTCGATGTGGGGCTTTATCCGCCCGGGACCTCGAAATCCGTGCGCTTCACCAGACCGGGCGTCCTGCGCGTCTTCTGCAATATTCATCCCACGATGAGCGCCATCATTCTGGTGCTCAACACCCCCTGGTTCGTGAAAACGGCGAAGAACGGTTCCTTCGAGATGGACGTTCCGCCCGGCGACTACGAGCTGAGCGTCTTTCACGAACGGGCCACCGAACAGGAGCTGGCCGGCCTGGCCCGGCGAATCGTTGTCGCCGAGCCGGCGCTGCGCGTGCCGCCCATCACGGTCTCGGAAGCCGGTTACCTGGTGGCGCCGCATAAGAATAAATACGGCCGCGAATATGCGGCGCCGCCGGACGATCAGGTTTATTATCCGGGCGCGAGGAATTGATCTTGAGGCCATCCCTCTCGCGTCTGCCCTCGCTGTTTTGGAAGATCCTTCTCTCCACGTCGATTGCGATCACGCTCCTGCTCGCGCTGGCAGGCTGGTTTGCGCAGGATCAGACACGGTCCGTTCTGCTGCGGAACCTGCAGAACGAACTCCGGAGCAGCTTCGGCGCGTATGAGTCTCTCTGGCAATCCCGCGCCGCCACGCTGCGTTCCGTCAGCCTCGTGCTCAGCGGCATGTCGGACGTTCGGGCCGCCTTTCAAACCAACGATCGGGCCACGATTAAAGATACGGCCGCCGAAGTATGGTCGCGCGTGGAGCAATCGAACGCGTTGTTTCTGGTAACGGACCCGCGAGGCGAAGTGATCGCATCGCTCGGCGGAGGGGAGGTGCTGGGGAGTCATATCGATGCCGTGCGTGCGGCGGCCCCGCGCTTTCCGGCCCAAACGGACGGCTTCGCGCTGGAAAACGGGCGGCTGTATGAACTCGTCGTGACTCCCGTTTATGTGCAGACGGCGCACGGACAGGGACTGCTGAACGTGCTCGTGGCGGGCTTTCCGATAGACCAAACGGTCGCCCGCGACCTCAAGAAACAGACCGCGGGCAGCGATTTTGTGTTCATCGCGAATGGCGGCGCGATGGCGTCGACGCTGCCTGCTGCGCAAAGCGCGCTGATCGCGGAACGCTATCACCGCGATCCGAACCTGCAGCGTCTCGATCTGGCGGATGGGGAATTTGCCGTTCTGGGAAGCCCGCTGCGCAATATCGAAGGCGCGCCGGCGGGCGATCTGCTGAT
>Ga0181530_10005213_pt1 | contig 13362 bp, 10 predicted proteins | sample PEATcosm2014_Bin_42_FD_119769 | JGI IMG/M metagenome (GOLD analysis project Ga0181530, IMG submission 119769) | Peatland microbial communities from MTU Mesocosm Facility, Houghton, MI, USA - PEATcosm2014_Bin10_60_metaG | ecosystem: Environmental > Terrestrial > Soil > Wetlands > Peat | place... | reverse complement strand
CGGCGACGTGGATGGGGCTAGCAAGATCGCAGAGACGGAAATCCAGCGAGCTGGAGACCAAGGCAATAGTATCGAACTTTGGCGACTTCGCTTCATCCGGGCAGAGGTTTTGGAGGCACACGGGCGCGCTGACGAAGCCTTGAAATATATCGAGTCTCTCACCCCGCCTCCTGCCCAGGAAGTCGAATCGTGTGCCAGCCTCAAGATGCACCGTGGATTCTATTCGGGGCTGCTGGGCCGCTATGAGCTTGCGCACCGGCTCCTCGGTGAAGCGGAGGTCACAGCCCACGACGGAGGGTTGCCCAAGCTCCAAGCGGATGTCTATTTGTCTTGGGCTTTCATCTTTTTTCGCCAGGAGGATTATGTTTCTTCGGGCCGCTTGTTTCGATCTGTCCTGAGCATTGCCGAAAAAGTGGGTGGCTGGTATTTCCGAGGCCACGCCTTTTGGGGCATAGGCAAGAACCTGATGATTCTGGAACAGTATCGCGATGCCATGCCTTGGCTGGAAGAATCCCTGGGTATTTTTGAAGACGCCCGTGCGCGGCTGTCGATCGCGATGGTATGGAGCGAACTAGCCGTCTGCTATTTGGGCGTGGGCGACGACGAGAAAGCTCTCGAATTATTCCGGAAAGCCGAGTGCGTCAACCGCGAGTTGGGATACATCCACAACTACCAGGTGGTTCTGGCGAATACCGGCAACGTGTATCTGTATCGCCGCGATCACTTCACGGCAATTTCCAACTATCGGCGGGCGCTCGCCCTGGCGAGAGAGATCAAGGACCCTGTTTCGATCAAGAAGTGGAACTACAACATAAACTTGGCTTATGCACGGATTCGAGCCGATGTAGACCAGCGCAGAATGCGCATCGCATAAAGGTCGCCTTTTGAAACGAAGGTGCGGGCTCTAGCCAACTCCGTTACCCCTTGCCGCCGCCGCCGTTCACGACGGCCGTCCCCACACCGCTCCCTCCGCTCGCGATACAGCCCAGCTCCAGCCGAATCATCGTGAGGTGGAACGAATTGTGGTTCACCGTCAGCTCGGCAAGAAATACGTTTCCGAAGTCGGGTATGTGGATCACGTGTCCGAACGATTTCGCTGGAGGTGGGATCTGGACGGGTTTCCCGTCCGCAGCTTTCGCACTGATGTCCTTGATCTCGACATTCTCGACCAGCGAACATGTGATTCCGTCGCACTTGCCTTTACCAGTCTTCCGGTCTTCTTCTTGTGCCGCAGCGGCTCCGAGCCTAATCGCGCCGTAGTCCGGGCCGCCCCCGTGATACTTCTTTGTCATCGAACCGTCAGAATCCTCCAACCGCATCTTCTTACGAGCATCCGCGCCCAAGTTTTCCAGACACGCCTTCAGTCTTTGGTATTGAGCCTCGACGGCTTTCATAAAGCCGGTACCTTGATCGAGGTGCATCCCGGTTGCGCCGGCGGGCCTTTCGCCCGCCAGATCGAGCCTTAGGTAAGGCTCTACGCTGTGGCGCGCGATCCTCAAGTTCTCGAAATGCGTGCCCAGAAAAGTAACTTCGGGCGAGTATTCACCTGGAAAGTGCGTCGTCGAAATCTGCGCCACCACGCGATCCGCGGTAACCACGTTCAGAACGTTCAGATCCTCCACCACGGAAGTGGCCAGCGTTACCGACGCGCCTTTGTGCTTCTCGCTTGCATGCCCCGAGACCTGGGTATGGGCAGCCGCGTAGGAAATGATTCCCTCCAGCCGGAAATTCTTGGCATGCTGAGAGAAATAGTTGCGTTGCGCTCTCTCTTCGTCGGACAAGTCCGCGAGCCTGCCTTCCAACTTTACGAATGCCTGCTTCTTGATCTCTTCTTTGAATGGGAGGACAAGCTTCCCGGCGAGGGCGTGCGCTTCCGCATGGAAGTAATGAGATTTGACGTTGTCTGCCATCGGCTGCGCTCCGCTCGTTTGAGCTTAGTTCTGGATTTGTACATCAATCGAATGCCGGCTGATTTCCTTTCTTTCGCCGACGGCGGTAATGCCATACACTACAAGCGTGTAAGTACCCGGTTGGCGGTTCCTGCCGGGGATGTAGATCTGGCGGCCTTCCTCGGCCGTTGCGGAAATCGGGCCCGACCACTCCAGCTTCTGCGCGGGATTATACAAGTCCGCCGCATACGACGCGAATCCATCCTCTGGCGGCAGGTTCACCAGCAGGCCGAAGCCCTCTCCCGCGTGCGTCTTGATCACAGTCGTGGCTGCACCGCGGGTGCTGACGTTGACGGACGCCCAAGGTCCTACCTGAGGCTGATTCGCCGCCTGCATTAGATGCGGATAGGTAACGAGATTCTGGTAGCCAACCACCGCCAGCAGTAAGGCCAGCACGGGCACAGCGAACGCGGGACGGAACCAGGCCAACCATCCCGCTCTTGCCGGCGCTGGGGCCGGGGCCAGCAGCGGAGACGGGACGGTCCGTTCCGTGAGTATAACTTTGCTCTGTTCTACGAACATGGCTGCGGCGCGCACATCGAGTGCGCAGTCCTGGCAATCGAACAGGTGCTCTTCGAACTGATCCTTCAGGTCAGGATCGAGCTCGTCCAGAAGATACCTTTCTGTCGCTTTCTGCCGGACCGCCTCATCATGGTCCATTGTCGATCCCTCTCATAACAGTAGTGAGTTGTGGCCGCCAACCGTTTCACAGTTTTCCAGCGGCCACGACACCCGGCGGACGAGCCGCCATATTTTTCAAATACAAGGACTTGAATGACTGTTTTGCCCTGTGCAGCAGCACCCGGAGGTAGTCCCGGTCAACTCCAAGATCGCGGCACACTTCATCTTTGTCCCGCTCCTCCAGGAAGACTTCTTGCAACAGCCGCCGGTCTCTTTCGGGCATCTCCTCCAGGATCTCGCGGATCTTCTCTGCCATTTGCTTGGCGGCAATCGCACCGAGCACATCCACGGTCAGAGCTGGAAAGTCCGCTTGCTCCTCGTCCTCCAGCGAACTGTCGCGCGAGGACGCCCGATATTGCTCGAGCAAGACGTTGTTGCACATGGAGTTCACAAAGGCGCCGAGACGGTCAGGCTGGCGGATTTTTCCGCCGCGCAGCGCGGCAAAAACACGGCTAAAGGTTTCCTGCCGGACGTCCTCAATCGCCTGAGGCGAATGCAGACGAGAGCGCAGTTTGAGCTGGATCAACTCGGTGAAATACGCCACGAAATGTTCCTGTGTCCGGAAGTCTCCCCCACGAAGACGCTCAACGTAGGATTCGTCAAAGGATTGGAGTTCCAAGAACCTGCCCCGCAGGTGCCGTAGTGGCAGCTAGTTTAGCACTCATGCCGAAGAAGATGGAATCATTCGTGTTGTCGTGTAACGAAATGGCTGGACGAGGCACTATTCCCCGAGAAGGTGAGCCCCATCCATACAATTCGAAGTCGCTCGGCGACGCACACTTCGCCGCCGCAAGCCCGAAAACCTGTGCCTGGACTGGAGGGGCCGGGCGCTTTCCAATGCGCGATCCTGAGAGCCTTCGACCTGCCCAAGGGATACCGCGACGTGTTTCTCCTGAAAGAAATTCAGGGATACACACTGACGGAGATCGCAGCCATTCTCGGAATCAGTATCGACACGGCGCTGGCACGCTTGAAAAGCGCTCACCGTCAAATCGGTCACCTGGGAGATTCCGACGCCATGGAGCACGCGAAGTGACAGCTCTGGCGAATTCGCTCAAGCGAATCTGGTCTGCGAAAAACCGGGTCCCCCATCTAACCGGATGGGGGACATTCGGTTCCCGAAAGACTCCGAAAGACGAAACAACACTGGCCTGCTGGGCGCATGAGCGCGTTCTCGAGCTCGTCGAAGTATTCCAGCGAAACGCTCCCACCTTTATAGTGGTTGCCTGTAACCTCTTCCGCTAGTCCCCGGCCCGTCTTTTTGCACTTCTAAAGGAACACATGCGAGCTTTGAGCGCGGGTTCGCGCCTCCAACTGTTAGATCCATTCGCGCGCGACCGTCGGGTGATAAGGGGCGAACCAGAACAGGGTCGCTCTCTGAACGCTGGGCTTGGGATGTTCAAAAGAGTGCCAGGAGAAATGGAGAACTCTCGCCTTCAAATACCCGAAGATCGCCGGAGCCGTTTCCCCCATCCGGTTCCGGCGATCTGAAGAACCCAAGTCTTCCCCCCGGTTGCCAAGGGTCTTCGATATCGGGATCTCGTGGATGTAATTGAGTCGCCACACCCGCACGACCTTTTTCCACTCATTCGAGTAGTGCAGAAATCGAGCTCTTCGTTTCACAAAAAATTGGGAGAGTTTCTGGTGCAGGTATAAATCTACGTATGCTGCTACGCAGCGGCGGATGCTTTGGTAGTGACCGATCCGAATGCACTTTCGTTGCCCTCGCACATGAGCCCGAGATGGTTGTGGGGTTTGGACTGACCTTGGGAAAACTAGTCCTCTCTGGTCGAATCGACGAGGTGGTGGACACCATCAAAACCAATATTCGACACATATGAGGCCGGAGCGTTTCGAGCCGGGCGAGGTGACTGGATGTACCTTTTTTGCAACGTCGCCTACCTCGCGTTACTCCAACAGCAAGGGCGTCCGTCAATTTTCACGTTTGCGCGGAAAGGGGAATTTATATGCAGAATCACAAGTTCGCAGTGCAACGAAACCAAGCACCCGCTAAAAAGTCCGGAGAATTCCTGATCGGAAACGATCTTCGCGTTACGCGCTTGGGATACGGCGCGATGAGAATCACGGGAGATGGAATTTGGGGCGAGCCTGCAGATCGGGCTGAGGCAATCCGGGTTTTGCGGCGGACCATCGAATTGGGGATCAATTTCATCGATACCGCGGATTCCTATGGTCCCTTTGTGAGTGAAGAGATCATAGCCGAGGCGCTGCACCCGTATCCGACAGGTTTGGTCATTGCAACGAAGGGCGGCTTCGACCGGCCCGGTCCCAACGAATGGGTAGAAAACGGAAAGCCGGAACACCTGCGAGCCGCCTGTGAAGGCAGCCTTCGCCGCTTGCGGCTGGACCGCATTGATCTTTATCAGTTGCATCGAATCGATCCGAAGGTGCCGGCTGAAGATCAGGTCGGCACTTTGAAGGATTTGCAAGCGCAAGGAAAAATCAAACACATCGGTTTATCGGAAGTGAGCGTGCGTCAGATCCAGCACGCGCGAACGATTGTTCCGATTGTGAGCGTTCAGAATCGTTACAGCATTACCGATCGCGGATCGGAAGATGTTCTGGAATATTGCGAAAAAGAAAAATTGGGTTTTATTCCGTGGTTCCCCCTGGCGGCCGGTCGCGTTTCCGGCCCAGACGGCCCCATCGGTCGTATAGCCGTGCAATGGAAAGCTACTCCTTCACAGGTGGCTCTGGCGTGGCTGCTGGCTCGATCTCCAGTGATGCTGCCGATCCCGGGGACTTCCAAGGTCAAACATCTCGAAGAAAATGTGGCGGCAGCAGAGTTGAAGATTGACGCAAACGCAGTGCGGGAACTAGACGCCTTGGCGCGCGCCAGCTAGGAAAAAGCAACTCTGCCGTCGATTCGAAGCTCCGACTGTTTGGCAACCGATGGTAAGCTTGCAGGGCGAACTTTCACACCGAGGCGAGCGTAGCATATCGCAGGGCGAAATCCGCGCACGTCACCATGGACGACACCCGATGGAGACCGATCCGATGAGCGCACCCGAAGCGGCAGCTAGATTGCCTGCCCTCGCGCAGTCGGTAGCTGCGCCGCTTACTCGCGCCGCCATCTTCCTGGTCGCGACACTCAATCCGGGCTCTGACAATCGCGCTACCCTGCGCTCGTTCTGCGGAGACCTCGCCGCGTTGTTGCGCGCGGTGGAATTTCGCGACCTGGAAGGAGGACTTTCCTGCGTCATTGGGTTTGGGTCCGACGCGTGGGACCACCTCTTTGGAGCACCGCGACCGGCAGAACTGCATCCGTTCCGGGAGATTCGCGCGGGAGAGCGCCATGCGGTCTCCACACCGGGCGACTTGCTGTTCCACATCCGCGCCAAACGCATGGATTTATGCTTCGAGCTTGCCACTCAGTTTATGGCGCGTATCGGGAATGCCGTTTCCCCGGTGGATGAAGTGCAGGGCTTCCGTTACTTCGACGACCGCGATCTCATGGGTTTCGTCGACGGGACGGAGAACCCGAGAGGCGCGGCAGCGATCGATGCCGTGCTCATCGGCGAGGAGGATGCTGCGTTCGCCGGCGGCAGCTATGTCATCGTGCAGAAATATCTTCACGATCTTGAGGCATGGAATGCGCTCTCCACCGAAGCGCAGGAGCGCATCATCGGCCGCACCAAGTTGTCCGACATCGAATTGGACGATTCGGTCAAGCCAACCTCAGCGCACAGCACGCTCACTACGATTGTCGAGAACGGCAAAGAGATCAAGATTCTGCGCGACAATATGCCCTTCGGCCGGCCCGGTCACGGCGAATTTGGTACGTATTTCATAGGCTACAGTCGTTCGCCTGGCACAATCGAGCAGATGCTCGAGAACATGTTCGTTGGGCGGCCGCCCGGCAACTACGACCGCCTGCTCGACTTCAGCCGCGCCGTCACTGGAAATCTGTTCTTCGTGCCGTCGGCGACATTTCTGGAGAATGTCACCGAAGATCTAACTATTGAAGATCAGCCTGCGATTGCGGAATCCCCCGCTGCGCCGGCGGTGGCCGAAACCTCTTCATCCGTCCCATCGGTGCGCGACGGTTCGCTCGGCATCGGTTCTCTCAAAGGAGACATACGCCATGAATAATCTCCATCGCGAGCTTGCCCCCATTTCCGATTCGGCATGGGCTCAGATCGAAGAGGAAACATCGCGCACGCTCAAGCGCTACCTTGCCGGACGGCGCGTCGTCGACGTACACGGGCCGACTGGCATTGGCCTTTCTGCCGTCGGTACCGGCCACCTGCGCACCATCGCTGCCCCTGCGAAAGGCATCGTCGCGAGGCAGCGCGAAGTGAAGGCGCTGGTCGAGCTACGTGTTCCGTTCGAACTGGATCGCCAGGCGATCGACGACGTCGATCGTGGCGCGAACGACTCAGACTGGCAACCCGCGAAGGACGCCGCGCGACAGATCGCCTTTGCCGAGGACGCCGCTATATTCCAGGGCTATGCCGCCGCCGACATTGGGGGCATCCGTCAAGGAACCAGCAACCCGATCATGACGCTCCCCGCCGACGTGCGCCAATACCCGGAAGCCATTGCCCAGGGCCTGAGCCGATTGCGTCTCGTCGGTGTCAACGGCCCCTACTCCGTGCTGCTCGGCGCCGACGCCTACACCGCACTCGCCGAGACCAGCGACCACGGATACCCGGTGTTGGAGCATGTCAAACGGCTGGTCAACGATCAAATCATCTGGGCCCCTGCCATTGCTGGCGCTTTCGTGCTGACCACTCGTGGCGGCGATTTCGACCTGCACATTGGCCAGGACGTCTCCATCGGCTATCTGAGCCACACCGATGCCGCTGTCCGCCTATACCTGCAGGAGACATTCACGTTCCTTCTGCTCACCACCGAGGCTGCCGTCGCGCTGGCTCCTCCCGCGAAGGCGAAGAAGACTTGATGCGCGGCCTCGGACTCTTCTCACGCTCAATTCGGAGGCTTTCAGAGGGTTTCTCGGGCAGAACCCACATTTTAGTCACATACGAAAGCGTGTGGCAAAAGGCAGAGAGCAAGTACGACAGCGCCCGGCGGAGCATTTTGAAAGATGTCAAACGGCAAGCCAGTGGGAATCTCTCCAGAATTACCAGGTGCCAACCTGGTATGAAGATGCGAAGTTTGGAATCTTTATTCACTGGGGGCTGTATTCGGTCCCAGCATTTGCCAACGAATGGTATTCGCGCAATATGTACCAGCCGGGCTCTGAGGAATTCAAGCACCATGTCGGTGTTTTGCGGCTCCGCTTGCGAGCCGAGGCGGGCTCGACCGCAAACGCACAATAATGACGATCGAATCAACGACGAGATTCGAGAGCCCCTCTACTCGGTTATGCTGAGCACTTCCTGCAGTTTTATGTCCGCTGAGGAACTGCCTACCTTGATGTTGACTTGATCCGGCTCCACTTCGAAAGCGCCTCGGGTCAAGTTCCAATAGGCTAGAGCAGTGGCTTTGAGCGGCAAGCTGACCGTCTTCATCTCGCCGGGTTGCAGCGCGATGCGTTTGAATCCTTTCAGTTCTTCGATCGGCCGTTCCACTTTCGAGTTCGCGTGCGTCACATACATCTGCACGACTTCGTCTCCGGCGCGCAAGCCGGTGTTTCGCACATCGACGCTTACTGTGACTTCGCCGTCGCGTGTCATTTGTTCCGAACTCGTTCGCAGGTTGGAATAGGCGAACGTGGTGTAGCTGAGGCCGTAGGCGAAGGAATAGAGCGGCTTCTGGCGGAAGTACATGTAGGTGCGGCCGTGACGGATGTCGTAGTCCATCATCGGCGGAAGCTGATCGAGCGAGAGCGGCCAGGTTACGACGAGGCGGCCGGCCGGATTGTAGTCGCCAAACAGCGCGTCAGCCAAGGCGTTTCCTTCCTCCTGGCTGTTGTGAGCCATGTGGAGGATCGCGGGCGCATGTTCCTCGGTCCACTGGATCGCGAACGGAAAACTCGAGATCAGCACAACAACGGTGCGCCGATTAACCTCCAGAACTTTCTTCACCAGGTCTTCCCGCTCGAGCCTGATGGATTTCCGGTCGATGGCTTCTTTGCCGTCGCTGGGCAGAGGACACCTAGCCCATCCTGCATTGCAGGTGGGATGGTTGCCGACGATTACGATTGCGACTTCCGAGGCACGGGCAATCTTGACGGCGGCATCATCGGTGTTGTCGCGCGCGAAGCTTACCTTGACCCCACTCCCCAGTTTGCTCTTGATTCCGTCGAGCGCGCTGATGGCGTACGGAGGCGTTCCGCTGTACCAATCCAGCGCGACTTGATCGGCATAAGGGCCTATCAGAGCTACGCGTTTTAGCTTTGTTTTGTCGAGCGGGAGGAAGTTCTCCGAGTTTTTCAGCAACACAATGGATTCCTGCGTGATCTTCCGGGCGATGGCTTTGTGTTCCTCGTTGTCCCAGGCCGGAGCAGTTCCCTTGAGATTCGCGTAGGGGTTCAGGTTTGGCGGATCGAGCAAGCCGAGCTTGTTCATCACGCGGTAGACGCCGCGCAGGTTGTCATCGATCTCGGCCGTATTCACTAGTTTCTTCTCGACAGCCTGGTTCGCGCCTTCGCGGTAGCGATCGAGAAACTGATTGATTCCCGCATGGATCGCGCCTGCCGCGGCCTGATCGATATCGGGGAAATATTTGTGCTCGGTGACCATGTTGGTGAGCGCGCCAGCGTCGGTGCAGATGATTCCATCGAAGCCCCATTCGTGCACGGTTATGTCTTTGAGGATGGGCTGGGCTGCCATGGGGATTCCGTTGTACGCGTTGTAGGCGGTCATGTACGCGCGAGAACCGCCTTCCATCACGCCCATGCGGAAGGGCACCGAGTAGTACTCGCGCAACAGGCGCTCATCAAAATTGGAAGATGAACCGCCGCGGCCGTTTTCGTTGCTGTTGGCCAGGAAATGCTTCATCAGCGAGGCCGTCTGCCAGTAATGAGGATCGTCACCCTGCAGGCCGCGGACGAAAGCGACGGCCAAGGTTCCAGTCAGATAGGGATCTTCTCCGTAGGATTCTTCACTGCGGCCCCAGCGCGGGTCGCGCGCCAGGTCGGCGTTTGGAGCGCGGACGACGATACCCTCGCGGCGATGTTCTTCGCCTCTGGGATTCGTGGTGCGCAAGTCTTCGCTCTGAAAAATATAGCGGGCTTCCTGCCCTTCGATGGCCGCGGCTTTTTGCAGCAAATCCGGATCCCAGGTTTCGCCGAGCCCTACCGATTGCGGAAATTGCGTGGTGGGCAACGGCTTGAGGCCGTGGCCCTCCCAGCCGCCGGGGCCACCATAGGCAACGCCGTGCAGACCCTCGATGTGACCGGAGCCGCGAATTCCAAGACGCGGCACGTCGGGGCTCGTGCTGAGCGCGCTGATTTTCTCGTCGAGCGTCATCAGCGAGAGGATGTTGTTGATGCGGGTTTCAACCGGCAGGCTGGGATTCTGAAACGGGTACTGATACTGCTGAGTCCACGCGAAGGTGGCGGTTAGCAGAACCAGGGCGAGGGATAGGTGCGCGGTCATCGATCGTCTCATCGATTTTCTCCCGTTAGTTTTTTCGTCAGCGATTATCGAGAGCCACGGCGACTCCGTAGGGAGCGAGGTCGAGCGTGTTTGAGTTTTTGCCGTCGAGCACGAGGTTCATGGAATGAGGCAGCGTTACGCGGCGATCCTCCTGCGAGTAGTTGATAAGAACGAAAACTTGCTTGCCCGGACCGATACGACGGGAGACTTCTATGCCGTCGGGCACGGGGCCTAATACAGGCGTGACGCCGGATGTGTTCGTCATCCATTCCGTCGCGGCCGCCATCAACTTGTCGTCGAGTACCGCGCCGATGTAAGTGATTCGGCCCTTGCCATAGGCGCGAGTGATGACGGCGGGCTGATCGTCGAGCCATCCGTTGCTCTTGCCATACTTCAGAAGGACTTCGTCGCCGGGCGCCTGGCTCTTTAGTTGCTCCGCCCAGATGCTGGCTTCTCCGCTGCCCCAGAGGCCCGAGACAGGCACATCTTTTTCGAGCGCGTAGTACTGCTCGACGCGCGCACCCAGGGCATCGACGAGAAATCCGGGCTGCCGCTGCGGCAAGAGAGAGTTGAATTCATCTTTCATGCCGGAGCGTGGACCGAGAACAAGATGGCCGCCGTTGCGCACGTAGTCGAGCAGGTGATCGGCGAGATCCTTGGGCAGGACGTTTAGACTGGGCGCGGCTACCAACTTGTAGGCGTCAACCGGGGCGTAGGCGCTGACCACGTCGACCGATTGGGAAATCTGCCGCAGGGCCTGGTAGTAAATCTTCAGCAAGGCGACGTCGTCATATTTCTCTGTGTGTTTCTGAAACTGGATAGCCCAATGGCTGTCATAGGAGTAGAGCAGCGCTACCTCCGATAGCGGTTGCGTATCGCGAAAGCTGCTCTCCGCTTTGGCAAACTCGTGCGCCGTTTGCGCGGCTTCGTCGTAGAAGGGCACTGGAGTGCCGTCGGGGCCGACGAGGACGCCGTGAATCTCTTCCTGTCCGTTCAGCGCGCTGCGCCACTGCCAATAGTTGACATCATCGGCGCCGTGGCCGACAGCCTGCCAGGCCATCGCACGAGCCTCACCACGGTTGAGAAAATTATTGAGCGAGGACCAGTTCACCGCGCCGGGCTGGGTCTCCATCACCCAAAAATTCATCCGCTTAAAGCCACGAGTCAGGTCGTGGGAAAGGCCGTTGTATGCCGGGTCCACGTGTCCCGTGCCGACATAGTCGTCCCAGGAAGCGAAGGTGAGCGGCTGGGTGATGGTGTAGTGATCGAACCCGTCGAAAAAGCCCATGAAGTTGCCGGTGATGAACTGGCGCGATTCGGCGTGTTTTCGGATCACGTCAATCTGATTCTGCTGGTAGGAAGTCCAGGTGTCGGTGCCGAAGTGTTTCCAATCGAGCATCAATCCGGGGTTATGCCCGCCCACGGGGATGGGAATTTCTCGCCAGTTGTCGTAGGTCTGACTCCAGTAAGAGGTGGCCCAGTGCGTATTCAGGTTGTCGAGGGTTTTGTATTTGGCTTTCAGCCAATCCTGGAATTGCTGGCGCGTGACATCGTCGTAGGACATCCGGGCATAGCCGTATTCGTTGTCGATCTGCCAGCCAACCACGTTGGGATTGTGGCCGAAGCGTGTCGCCATCTGCTCGGCGATGCGGCGGCAGAACTCTCGATAGCGCGGAGATGAGGCTGAGGCGTGCGTGCGGTTGCCGTGGGTCACGCGTTGGCCGTCCGGTTCCATGCGGAGTACGTCGGGGTATTTCTGCGTGAGCCACGCGGGCGGTGTAGCCGTGGGCGTGCCGAGAACCGAAACAATGTGATGCTTGGCGGCCAGATTGATGGCGCGCTCCAGCCAGTCGAAATCATAGTGGCCTTCGGAGGGCCCCATGCGGCTCCAGGCAAATTCGGCGATGCGGACGACTTTCAGATCGGCGGCTTCCATCAGGCGCAGATCTTCTTCCCAGCGCGATTCGGGCCATTGTTCGGGATACCACGCGACACCCATCAGAATTGCATTCTGGCCGGGGATTTGCGTGGGGATCGGCGCTGAAGGCGGCTTCGTCGTTTGGGCTGATGCTGAAAGAACAAAAAAGAGACACCATGCGGCGCGGAGGAGAGGCAACGAATACCAAGACATAGACGGCTCCTGGAATCTTTGGGGCGAGGCCCCGCCACAACTGACAGCCTAGATCGAACAACGAAAACCGGGCGAGCTGCGCTCGCCTGGACAGCCGAGGGCGGCTGTCCCTATATGGCGTTTGCCTACGGCGTCACACTGACTTGTTTTCCCGAATACTGCACAACCTTGTCTGGAGTATCGCAAGGCGCGATGCCGACACCGTGATTCTCGCTCACAAAAACGATGCGGAACGTGCGGCTGGGGAGCATTCCCGGGAACTCTCCTTGGCGATCGCCGATAATTAGAGTGCGTTTCGCGTCATCCCAGCGAAAAACGATTGTGGCGTGGACACCTTTCTCGTAGTCGTAGTTGTCGTTCTCGTCCTCGTAGAGCGTGAATTCGCCATCTGCGCCGCGGTAAATGCGCAACTCAATCGGGTCGGCGGGGTTTTCGGTGGACCATTCGACATCGGGTCCGAAGGGAACGATGGAGCCGGCGCGAATGTAGAGCGGTAACTCATCGAGCGGGGCTTCGGCAGTGATCTCGCGCTTGCCATCGACGGATGCGCCATTCCAGAAGTCGTACCACTTCGCGTCCGGGAGGTAGACGCGACGGCTAGTGGCTGCCGGCTCGGTTACCGGATTCACCAGGAAGGCCGGGCCGTACATATATTCATTTCCCGTGTTTTGTGCGCGCACATCGTTGCGGAAATCCATCACCAGCGGACGCATGGGGGTATAGCTGTCGTTCGTTATCTTCCAGGCGAGCGAGTAGGTGTAGGGCAGCAGGCGATAGCGCAAACGATCGAAGCTCACGAGAATTTTCTGCGCGTCCGGTCGGTACGACCAGAGTTCGTTCTGATCTGTTTTGCGAGTTCCGTGCACACGCAAGATCGGATTGAACGTGCCGAACTGGAACCAGCGGACGAAAAGCTCGCGATAGGCGGGATCGTCGGGATCGCCGGAGACGAAGCCGCCGATGTCGGTGGTCCAGTAAGGAATGCCGGAGAGGGCAAAGTTCAGTCCGGCGGGAATCTGGCGGCGATAGCTGAACCAGTCAGAGTTGATATCGCCCGACCATGCGGTGACAGCAT
>Ga0181530_10005208_pt1 | contig 13366 bp, 12 predicted proteins | sample PEATcosm2014_Bin_42_FD_119769 | JGI IMG/M metagenome (GOLD analysis project Ga0181530, IMG submission 119769) | Peatland microbial communities from MTU Mesocosm Facility, Houghton, MI, USA - PEATcosm2014_Bin10_60_metaG | ecosystem: Environmental > Terrestrial > Soil > Wetlands > Peat | place... | reverse complement strand
GGCTTGAGGCGAGGAGCAGATCAGGGGTGGGGGGAGGGGAGGGGCGGAGGTGCGCACAGAGCGCCCCCGCCCGCCAGCCTTGATCCGCTTCGCGGCTCAAGCCCTCAAGGGGAGGGGGAGTCTCTGGCCTTTCCGCCGCCACCTTCTCTGGCCTTCCCCCCGCCACCTTCTCCAGCTTTCCCGCGGCCACCTTCTCGCCCGAACTCATAACTCCTCCCCGGCCGCGGCCCATTCGGCCACCCGCGCCAACTGGGCGTAGTCGGAGAAGCGCGGGGCGCGGGCCGGATGCGGCTGCGACAGGTAGCAGCGGCCCGGCTGGTCGTAAGCGTCGATCAACGCCCCGAGGCTGTCGCGTGCCGCCGCGACCGCCGCGGCGATCGCCGTCGCGTCGCCCTTGAACAGCGAGCGGACCTCGCCGGGCTCGTAGCCACCGGTCAGGTGCCAGTAGATCAGCTCGCCCGCCTGCCCAACCAGGCCGGCACCGAACGCGCCGGCTTCCGCCATGGCCGCCTCCAGCAGAAGCTGCGGCGCCAGGCCGGCATCGACCTCCTTCTGGCTCGGCGGGGTGCCGGTCTTGTAGTCGAGGATGGCCAGCGCGCCGTCGGCGCGGCGCTCGATGCGGTCGGCGCGGCCGACCAGGGCGAACCGGCCGCCATCGCGTGGCAGTTCGCTGGTGCCTTTCACCTCGGGCTTGATGGCCGCGATGCGGTGGACGGCGCGGCGGGCGGTCTCGATCTCCGCCACCCAGTCGGCGATGCGGTCCAGGCGCGGCGCCCACCACGCCGCCAGTGCCTCGCGCAAGCCGGCCTCGGCCAACGCGCGCGCCATCGCCCGGCGCAGATGGCCCGCCGCGCCGGGCGGCCAGCGCGTGTCGTATTGCTCGAGAAACAGCCGCATGCCGGCATGCACCAGCGTGCCGTAATCGGCCGCATCGGTCGCTTCGTCGATCGGCTTCAGCGCGTTCAGCTTCAGCACGTGGCGGGCATAGATGGCGTAGGGGTCGCGCAGCCAGGTCTCGATCTCGGTGACGCTGAGCTTGCGGGGGCGCAGCGCCACAGGCGGGCAGGGCCGCGGCGGAGCCGCCGGGCGCGGGCGGTCCTCGGGCTGGTCCAGGGCGCGCGCCCAGGCGACCGCCGGGTGGTCCGGTCGTTGCTGGTCATGGCCGGCGAGGAACATCTCCAGCCGGGTGAGCCAGCGCGCCGGCACGGCGGGGGCGCCGTCGCGCCGGGCTGGACAGGACAGCACCACACGCGGCGCGGCATTGGCCGCGGCCAGGAAGTCGTGCGCGGCCTGCCCCACCGTCTGTTCCGGCGACGCGAGGCCGACTTTCCCCCGCATCGGGCGCGACAGCCACGGGCCGGGATCGGTGGCCGGGGGCCAGACGCCCTCGACCAAGCCGCCCAGCACCAGCGTGTCGGCGGTTTGCAGCCGGGCTTCCAGCAGGCCCCAGATGAACACGCGGGGATGTTCCGTGCCGCCGCGTCCGCGCAGGGCGCGGCGGCTGCGCACGACCTCGCCTTGCAGCACGGCGTCCAGCAGGCCCGGCAGCACCGCGCGGCGCTGGTCCGGCAGCAGCGGCAACGCGGCCTGGACCTCGGCCAGCGCGGTGGCGAGCGCGTCGCCTTCCTCGCCGGCCCAGAGCAGGGCGGGGCCGGGCGTGGAGTCGGTGGTGGCGAGGCGTTCGGCGGCTTCGATCAGCGCGGCCAGGGCTTCGGTGGGAGCGACTTCGACCGCGGCAGCGATGCGCAAGGTGGGTTCCAGGCAGGTTTCCAGCCGGCGCAGCAGGTCCGCGGCTTCGGGGCCGGCGGCGGAGCGGTCGAGCACCAGGCGCAGCCCGGTCAGGCCACGCGGCGGCCGCGGGCCACGCAGGCAGGCCTGCTCCAGCGCCCGGACGGCGGCGCGGCAGGCGGCGGGAGAAAGCCCGGCGGCGGCGAACGGATGCTTGAGCAGCGCGAGCAAGGGGACCGGCGCCAGTTCCTCGGCGACGGCACGGGTGAGGAGGCGGAGGAACACGGCCGGCGGCGTCTCGGCCAGAGGTTCGCCGGCGCTGTCGTCCGCCACCACGCCGTGCCGCAGCAGTTCGGCGGCGACCCGGCCGGCGAGTTCCCGGTCGGGCGTTACCAATGCGGCGCGGGCGCCGGGGGTTTCCAGCGCGTCGCGCAGCACCAGGGCGATGGCGGCGGCTTCCTCCTGCTGATCGGCGGGGGTGAGGCGGGAGATGCCGTCCAGCTTGGGTGGCCGGTCGCCGCGCCAGGCGTGCAGTGCCTTGGCGGGCAGCAGAGCGCGGCTGAGGGTGGTGAAGCGTTCGGGCGGGATTGGGGATGGCTGCTGGATCGGCCATGGGCGCAGGTCGCCTCGGGTTGCGCCGAGGCCGGCCAGCAGGCGGCGCAGGCCGGCTTGCGGGTGGGAGTCGTCGAGCTGGTTCCAGGTGTCCTCGTCCATCGTGGTGTCCACGGCGGGCAGCAGCACGCGCCCGTTCGGCAGGCGGGCGACCACGCGGAGCAGACGGGCGACTGCGGGGATGCCCGCGGTGGTGCCGGCGACCAGGATTTCCCCCGCCGGGGGGGCGAGATCCCAGGCGGCGGCCTGCGCGTTGAGCAGTGCGACCTGGCGGGCGGCGGGGTTCATCAGGCCGTTGTCCGCCAGGTATTGCGGCCAGGCGGCGGTGACGATGTGGAGGAATTGCAGCGTGCGCGCCCAGTGGGCGGCGAAGGCGGGGTCGGCGGCGTCGGGCAGGCTGGCGGCGAGGTCGATTTCCTCGCGTTCTGCTTCGTCCATCAGCAGGGCCAGTTCGCCGGCCAGGAGCCAGGCTCGGTCGGCGGTGCGCGGGGCGCCGTCGGCGCCGCCTTGCTTGAGGATCAGGCGGGAGAGGGCGGCGAGGCGCCGGGCCGGCTCGACGGCGGGCGGCAGGTCGAGGGTGCCGGCGAGCGCCAGCGGCGCCTCGTCCAGTGCGCCGAGGGCGGTGATGCGGGGGAGGAGGAGTGGCTGGCCGTTGGAGGCGCGGAGGAAGGCGTCGGCCAGGGCGCGCGCGGCGCGGCGGGTGGGCAGCAGGATCAGCCCGTTCGCGCGCTGGAGCGGATCGGCGGTGCGTTGCAGCCAGTCGATCGCGACGGCGTCCAGGAAGGGAACGTGCGGCGGGAGGACGAAGAGGTTCATGGCTGGGACGACTCAGTGCGCGGGAGGCCGGCGAGCCGACGCACGGCTCCCCCTCCCGTTGTGGGCTTGGTCCACTTCGCGGCCCAAGCCCACAAGGGGAGGGGGAGCCGTGCGCAGAGCCGCCTCATCTGTGCCCCCCGCGTCATCGCGACTCGCCGGTCAGCCTGGCGTGCAGCACGGTTTCGGCGTCGGCCAGGTCGGAAGGGGTGGACAGGTGGAACCACAGGCCGTCATGCACCACCGCGCGCAGCCGGCCTGCCGCCATCGCTCGGTCCCAGGCTCGGTTCATGCTGAACGCACCCTCTGGCATGGCGTCCAGCAAGGCCGGGGCGATGAGCTGGACGCCGGCGTAAACATAGGGGACGACCTCGCGCTCGGCGCGGCGGCGCATGCCGCCCCATTTGTCCACCGCGAAATCGCCGAAGCCGACATCGGCGTGGACCTGGAAGGTGCGGTGCACCAGCAGGACGCCATCCAGCGCCGGGTCGAACGCATCGGCGAGCCGCAGCAAGGCCGGATGGGTGCCGTTCAGCCAGAACGCGTCGCCGTTGACGACGTAGAACGGGTCCGCGCCCAGCAGGTCGAGCGCCGCCCGCGTGCCACCTCCGGTGTCCAGCAGCGTGGTTTCGCGGCGGAGGACGGTGCGCGGGGGCTGGCCGGCGGCGGCGCGGGCGGCGAGACGTGCCTCCACCCGGTCGGCCTGCCAGAAGGCGTTGACCACCACGGTCTCCACGCCGGCTTCGACCAGGTGGTCGAGCGCATGGTCGAGCAAGGCTTTCCCGCCGAGGGTCAGCAGCGGCTTGGCGGTGTGCTCGGTGAGCGGGCGCATGCGCTGGCCGAGGCCGGCGGCAAGCAACATGGCGGTGCGGGGGCGGGTGGTCATGGGCTGAGGCCTTGCGGGTTGGCGCGCAGGGCCGGGGGGATCCAGCGGTCCATGGCGGCGGCGAGCGGCGCGGCGGCGGGATGGCGCAGCGCGGCTTGCAGCATACGCCAGGTGCGGGGGCCGTGCGCGAGATAGTGCGGGCGGTGGTCGCGAAGGGCGAGGCGCACCCATTGGCACGCGACGCGCAGATGCCGCTGCGCGGCGCAGATGGCGTAGGCGGCATGGAAGGCGTCGGGGTCGAGGTCGGGGCGGGCGGCCAGATAGCGGGCGACGCCGCGGTCGGCGAGCGGTTGCGGGATGTCGCGGCGCGCGTCCTGGAGCAGCGACACGAGGTCGTAGGCGGGGTGGCCGAGCGCGGCGCTCTGGAAATCGAGGATGCCGACGCGGCGGAGGCCGGCGCGGTCCGGCAGCCAGAGCAGGTTGCCGGCGAAGAAGTCGCGATGGACGCAGCAGCGCGGGCCGCCGGCGAGGGGGCGCAGCAGGGTGGCGAGGGCGGCGGCGAAGTCCTCGCGCGCGGCGGGTGGGGCGGGGGAGCCGAAGGCGGCGGGCCACCACCAGTCCAGCAGGGTGCCGAGCGCCGCGTGTGCCATGGTGGGTGCGTCCCAGGCGGGCAAGCCCGGTGGCGGGGCGGCGCGCTGGATGGCGACCAGGACGTCGATGGCGTGGTCGAGCATGGCGGGCGAGCTGGGCGAGGCGGGCGAGGCGGGTGCGGGTTGGGATGCGGGTGTGGATAGGTTCTCCCCCTCCCCTGGAGGGAGGGGGTTGGGGGGAGGGGTGTGTGCGCCCGGTGGTTCGGGGCGCACACACCCCTCCCCCCAACCCCCTCCCTCAAGGGGAGGGGGAGAACCTATCCCGATCCCTATCCACATTCCCCGCATCCGCGATAACAGGGCGTCGCCCAGATCTTCCTCCAAGACCAGACCGTTCTCCGGGTCGGCGGCGATGATCTGCGGGACGGAGAGGCCGATGCCCGCCAGGTGGGCGGCGATGCGCAGGAACGGGCGGACGTCCTCGGGCGGCGGGGCGTCCATCAGCACGGCGGGGCGGGGGCCTGCGGTGAGGCGCAGGTAGCGGCGGAAGCTGGCGTCCTGCGCCAGGGGGGTTACGCAGGCGCCGGCGTAGTCGTGGCGGGCGAGGAACGTGGCGATCAGGGCGTCTCGGCTCATGCGAGGCGGCCGATCCGGTCGGGCCAGCCGGACAGCGTGGCGTGGCGGGCGCCCGGGTCGCATACTCCGTTGCAGGTTACCGGATCGGGTTTTCCGGAACCAACCCTCGGGTCGGGCGGCCGGGGGCTGCTTGCCGGCGGCTGCAAGGCGATGGTGAGCGCGTCGGGGGGGCGCAGGGCACCCAGGCGGTCGGGCCACTCCACCAGCACGATGTCGTCGCGCGCCTCGTCCCAGCCGAGTTCCGCCAGCGCCGCCGGACCGTCCAGCCGCCACAGGTCGAAGTGGTGGACGGTGCCGAGGCGGGTCGCGTAGCTCTGCACCAGGGTGAAGGTCGGGCTGGGCACCTCCAGCGCCGGCTCGCCGCTGGCGGCGCGCAGGAAGGCGCGGGCGAACTCGGTCTTGCCGGCGCCAAGCGGCCCCTGGAGCAGTATCACGTCGCCGGGATGGGCGAGCGTGGCGACCGCGGCGGCGAGGCGCGCCGTGGCGGCCAGGTCGGGCAACTCGATGAGGCGGGCGGTGCCGGGGGCGGACATCGGGGGCAATCTGCCGCATCGGCCGAGTCGGGGACAACGCCCGCGCGTGGCTGGCGTGTTGCCAGGCGGGGGGACAGGCCGTACGACTTGGTTTCCTGGATCGGAGCTAGGCATCGCATGGACAAGGACGCGCTGACCGCGTGGGCGCTGGCGAACGGATGGCAGATGATCGCCGGCTGCCCCAGCCTGACCAAGCCTCGCTCGCCCAAGGAGGCGATCGTGCGGCTGGTGTTCAAGGCGACGGTGGTGAACGTGGAGGTCAAGAAGCCGGCCGGGAAGTGGGAGAAGGTCTCCGGCGAGGCCTACGCCAAGGTGGTGGCGGACCCGGATACCGGGGTGCCCGGCGGGCTGGGGCTGACCAGCATTCCGGGGTTCACCATGCTGATGCAGGACAACAAGGACCGGCTGATGATGGAGCGGCTGAGCGGGGGCGGGAAGCGGTAGGTCGCTGCGGACGCGGGTGGCTCAGGCCCCCAGCAGCAGCCGGCGGGCCTGGGTTGCCGCGGCGGCGGCCATGGCGCGCAGGCCGTCATCGGTGGCGCTGCTGATCGGGTGGGCGATGACCGCGAACGCGTAGCCGGGGTAGCCGAGCACGCGGGCCATCAGCTCGGCCGCGCTGACGAAGCGCGTGGTCATCACCGCCATCGCGGGGATGCCAAGGCGCTCGGCGGTGATGGAGTCATGCAGACTGCACGACGAGCAACTGCCTCAGTCGCCGACGCCGGTGACGACGGCCTGCCAGCGGCGGAGTTCGTCGATGATGTCCGGGTCGGCCGGGGCGCTGTAGTTGGATTTTCTGCGGTGGATCACGTCGGCGACGCCGAATTCCTCGCGCAGGATGCGGTCGAGGTGGGCGAAGAAGCCGGCGGTGCCTTCCTTGCCGTTGGAGATGAACCCCACTGTCTTGCCGGCGAGCGAGGTCAGGCGCGGGGCGGGCTGGCCGAGCGGCGGGGTGGTCTCGTTGGTGGGGTCGAGGACCTGGAGGGACATGGGGGCAGTGTCGGGGCGGGGGTTGGGGGGAGTCAACGGGGCGGGGTGGGTGGGTTCGGGCGAACCCGTTCAGCGATAGTCAATGGGCGTCATGAAGCGACCACGAGGTTGACCCGGCGATGGCGATGGCGATGGCGATGGCGATGATGGGATGGCCTTCCGAGCCGGTCGCGCAACTCCGAATTTCGGGTGCCGAGTCACGTGGTCCTGCGTCTCCTCACTCAGGCGATCAGTAAGTACGACGAGACCATCCTGCCGTCTGAGCAGGAATGCGGGAAAGCGACCGTGACTTTCGGACTGACCAAGGCATGCATATGATTTACCATTTGGGCTCTCATGGAACTCCGCGAGCCATTTACCGGGCAGCAAACGCGTTGCGTCTATGACTTCGGTTTGATCGTACTGGGAGAGGCGATTCTCGATGGCCGTTCCCTCATCGCTCATTGACTCAAGTTCAACTTGAGCGCCGGCTAAGCGCCCAGATCGGCAAGAAGTTCGTTGGCCATAGATTTCAAGTCGAAGCTCCGGTCGATGACGCAGCAGTGCAAAGCGCGTCGCTGGTCCGGCTTGCGGACCAAGAAAGCAGGGCCGGCTTCGGTGTCGGCCGGGGGCGTGCAATCCTACATCGCGCGGGCCTATTGTAATCCAGGAATTTATTGTGTCTGCATCAGTCTGGCAACATCGCCGTCGCCGAGCAATCCGGTGGGCGACAAACCAACAGACAGTTGCCAGTTCATGATAGCGGTTCTGGTCGCTGTCCCATAGATGCCATCCGGCTTCTGGATCGGAGGCAAAAATCCGAGAGTTTGCAGCTTGTCTTGCAAAGCAATGTGTTGATCGGGCGGACGTTTTGCCTCTTGCAATCCCGCTCCGGATAGTCTTGCCATCCATACGTTCCGCTGAGCGGTATAGGCACGAATTAGACAGCTTTTCAATGTAAGCAAATCGGCTGGCAGATTTCCGGCAGCATCAATCCCGCAGGCTTGCTGCGCTTCCTGTTGAAAGTTGATGGCTTCAACCATCAACGGTTTCCAACCGATCACACCGACCTCGTGTCGCAGGACATAATAGGGTTGCACCAATAAAAGGTCAGCCCTCGACAGATCAGCGTCCCAGCAAATGAGATGCATCAGTGGAGAATCGGCCTTCGCACAATCGAAGCTCGGACCAATCCTTGTCGTCGGTGATGGCGTAGGTGCGGGTGCGGGGACCGGTGTGATGGCAGGTGCCGCGAACGCAACAGGCGGCGGTGATGGCGGCGGTGATGGCGGAGGTGCTGCCTCGGGAGCCATGATCTTCACATCCATTAGAGCAAGATCATCTCGCGTCAGCCATGCGACACGGTTGGGTGGTGTCTCCACCATCTTACCAATAATCTGCGGCGGCACATCGAGGTCTGCTGCATCCCGAGCAAAGAGCGTCGTGAATGCCATCGAGTCAAGATTTTCTTGACCCTCAGCGGATACACTATGCACGCCAATGAGCGCATCCGGTGCTATGACTTTTGGCACTCCGGAAGCGAAGAGCAAGAAACAAGCCGAGTTGCATTGCGATCCTGATAGCACCATGACGCCAGCTTGTAGCCGCCGAATCAGACCCGCAAGTTTTTCCGCCTCAACTATCTGACCGCCAGGGCTGTCGAGCACGAAAACTCGGATGCGTTCCGATGGCGTCGTGCCTGCCAAAGTCTGAAGCAATTCCCCCAGCCGGTCGGTGTCACCATCAACGATTTCGCCGATCGCGCTGATCGCCAAATCATTGTCGCCTAACGGGACCTGATGAAACTGCATCGCCCTCGCCGGAACAGCAAATGCTGCCGCGAGGACGATGGCTGCGATGATCCGTCGCATAGATTGTCAATCTTTCGTGCAGTGGCGGACTGCTATTCCAGGAGCGTCCATTGCGATGTGAAGCCATTTTCCTCTGACCACGCCGAGAAAGCAGAAGCATACTTGTCACACGAAACTGTCGTCGGGTTCCTCCGAAAGCCGAACTCCTCGTCGTTGATCCAGATAAAATCAACGCAGGCCGTCTGCTTCTCCCCGATCACCCGATTCAGCATTGGGAACTCAACGCGCACGCTAATTGCTTCGATAGTGCGTTGCTTCCATTGCGCACGCCCATAATCTTCAATGGTCGCATTGGTAGCCTGAAACTCCCACCCTTGCTTGATCGACGTTGCGTACTGATCCGCCCATGGCTGGAATACCGAAAGCGCCTGTCTGCTTGGAAGTTGCTTCGCGATTATCTCATTCCGAACGACGGTCATGTAACTCCGGATTTGATCGGAGATGCCATCGACTACCGCGTTGGCCTTCGATGCTACGAGCTTCCGCATTTCCTGAATGCGCACCTGCCGGGCTGCCTCATCATTCTTCTGCCGCTCTGCCTCAAGGGTTTGCTGCTGTTCAGCGTCGGCCTTTTGCTTGGCGTCCTCCCGACGCCGCTCTTCAAGAGACTTCGCCTGATCAGCCTGCTCAGCAAGCAGGTCTTGTTCGGCGAGTACTTTCCAGTTCGCCAACTTTGCTTGGTCCAGCGTGCCGCTGTCGATTTCCACCGGCACGCTATCCCGCGTCAGGGCTGCCACCACATCTTGCAACGCGCCAGCGGGTCCGATCGCGGCCACACAGTCGTGCTTCTTCAGGGCAATGAAGATCGCGTCGTCGGTGGGGACCGCAAGGACCGCGCTGTTCCCGTTGACCAAGCCGGCAAACGGCGAATCACTGCGCTTGAGCAGATAGCGCACGCCCTCCGCGTCGGCCGCCATCAGACACACCACCGTGGCCGGCGACTGCAAATGAATCGCCGAGATGACGGCGGGATCACGCGTTCGAAAGCTATCGATGTCCGCCTGTCGCTCGGCAGCCTTCCGCGCTGCCTCAGCCTGGGCTGCGGCCACTTTGGCGCTCTCGCGGGCGTCGAAATCCGCCACGGTGAAGGTGTTGAAGCCGACCAATCGCTGGCTCCCAAGGGCGTTCACTAAGGCCGAAAGAACGTCGGTGGGAGCCGTCGGCACTTGTCCGGCCGAGAATATCACCAGATCGTAGCGGCCGAGGTCCGACGGATCGCACACCCTCGGGGTGACGGATGCGCCGGGTAAGCCGCCTTGCTGTACGATGTCCGCCATCACTTCGGCCAGGAATCGCATCTCCGGACTGCCGGGCTCGGTCGTCAGGCCACCGAACGGCAGACAAGCGATCGGTGGCGTCTGGAAGACCGGCTTGCCTTTCAGGTCGCGGATTACGCCCTGGGTGTCCTTGCCGACGATCAGAGCGGTGATGTCCCGTGGATCAGACCCGAGCACTGCAACCAAGGCCGGATCGGCGCGAAGTTTCTTGGCGGCAGCCTGATTTTTGCGCTCTTCAGCATCGGCTTTTGCTTTGGCATCAGCCTGAGCCTTGAGATCAGCTTGCTGTTGCTTGGCTTTTGCGGCGGCCTCGGCCTGTTGTCGCTGCTTCACCTTCTCTTCGGTGGCGGCAGCAGCCTGACGACGTTCCTCGTCAATCTGCTGCTGAGCCTGCGGATTGGGCTGGGGCGCTGCCTGCTGCACATACCCAGGCTGTGGTGTATATGCTGGCTGTGGCGGCTGCGTCGGTATCGAGCGCAGAATTCCGTTCAAGAATTGGCCTACGAATGCCGGGGGATTGTTCGGATTTTGATTTGGATATTGGGCGTGAGCATCGCCCACTACCAAGCAACCGACCGTCAGGCCGATAAAAGCCAGCCGATACATATGAGGAACCTTCCCGCTGAGCACGCAGGGGATGTGGTCCGCTGCCACGTCTGACCACCCAAGATGGTCTTGGTGCAACTTCGGCACCATTTTTGCCTTGATCTAAATCAAAGCTTCGGTGTCAAATTCGGATTGTTCGCGCTCGTACTGGGTGTCAGGCCAACCAATCCCTCCGCGCAGCCGATCTCATCGGAGTCCCGGCGGACAGCACATGATGCTCCATCGTCGCACCAGCACGGATCAAGCGCTCGGCCCGTCTTGCACCATCAGCCGGCGATCTGCGACTGTCCCTCTCACCGTCGATGACCCGTGCTGTCCAGGCCGGTCAGCAGATCATCGCTGAACGGTGAGAGTGGTCAAAACGGGATGGAGCCCGCCAAGAGGCTCGGACGGGTCAGTAGCAGGGCTGCCGCCATAATGGCACCGTTGGAGACGCCGATGGCAATTGGCTCGCTGGTGAAGCTGTAGCGGGTGCTGACAGCCTCAATGAAATCGGCCAGGATGGCGATGCGGGCCGGTGATGTCGGCTTCATCTATGGTGCGATACGCAAGAAAGGCGTGGATGGCGGGCCTTCGCCCACCATGACGGGATGGGCGTGGTCCGTGCCACGCCTGATGCGATAATCGTTGGGCGTCGCCTTAGTCGCCCCCGCTTCACGCCACGACCCAAGTGCAATTGCCCTGACTCCCCCGGCGTTGCTCCTGGACGGCTTCCCCGGAACCTCCTACAGCTATTTATCGCCCTGTTAGCGGGGGCGGCCTGCGTCCCGCCAAGATGGAGTGCGGGAATCACGATGTGCGCTCCCGCCGTGCCGTGCCAACGTCGCGCCTGGTGTACCGCAAAAATAATGACGCGGTGAGACTGTAAGGAGGATAAACATGACACGGGGATCGCGCGTGTGCGCCTGCGTGGTCGTTTCTTCCCTGCCGTTGGCCGCCTGTGGCGTCTCGCAGGTAGCCGGAAACCCGACGCCCGTCGTGCCTCCGACCAGCGGATGGGCAGTGTGCACGGCGAAGGTGCTCGGCAATATCGTTCAGGGCAACGGGCAAGGCATGGTCGGCGGCCCCGTCGTTCCACCGCAGCCTGCGCCGATTGTTGTGGGTCAACCGCCGGGACCGGGTCCTGCGCCAGCCACCCCGGTTCTAGTATCAACGTTCGTCAGCAAAGTTTTCCAGTGGTCGGGTAGCACCAGTGGCTATGCGGCGCAGTTTGACCAGTACGTTGCGGCGCAGCCCGCCCCGGCACCGACCCCGGTCCCCCCGGCCAGTGTCTTGTTGCCCCTTCCGCCGTCGCCCTCTACGTGCGATTTCGAGGCGACGCTTCAGCAGGTTTTTGCTACCCCGACCTTTTACCCACTTGTCAATTGGCCAACGGGCAGTTGGCCACCGAACAGTCCGCCTCAAGGGTGGGGCTTCTGCTTTATTGGACCGACTACTGCGAAGCCAAAGACTCTGTATTCCACAAGCGTTTTCGAATGGGCCGGCGATCAGAACACCTACAGCTCTGGATTCTTGAATTATGTCAATATGAAATATAATACGAACGCCTCGGCGAATGACGAAACGTGCGGTTTCACAAATGCACCGCCGCCCATCGTCAGTGGCGACCAAATCAGTTTGACACAAAACAAGGCAAAATCCATAAAAGTCGATCAAGTCAACACGAATTGGGGCGGCTAGCCGGGCGTGCGTCCAGGCGGGCGTGGCCGGCGCCTTAATTGCGATGCACGCCACCCAGATCGTCGCCGCCCACGCCAGCGGCATGCAGTTGCTCGATGCCGCCGCCGCGGCCGACGCCACGCAGTCCGAAAAGCGTCTGCTCGCGGCCCGGGCGCTCGGCTTCCTGCGGTTCGCCCAGACCGCCACGCGTGCGCTGGAGAAGCGCCAGGCGGTGCGGCGCAAGGACGACCTGGATTATCCCGGCTACGTCGCCGCCATGCGCCGGCCGATGGAAGACGGACCGGAGGCGTTCAAGCGGGACTGGGAACGCACGCACCAGCCGGCCACCCCGCCGACGGACCCGCCGCAGCCCAGGCTCGCGCCGACCGCGGCGCCGGGTGGCGGGCAACACCCCATGCACCAATTCGCGGCGTCGCCCGCCCTGCCCGAGGCCGCGCCAGCCCGTCCGTCCCGCCGCCGGCGCCACCAGCGCAGCATCACGCGGGTGGCTGCCAAGACCCCATGCACCAGAAGCAGTTGCCCGGCCGGCGCTGCCACCGTCTCGCCCAGAGCAAAATGAGACGATGGTGAGACTTGCCCAGGATCGCTCCGGCTGACAATTATGTTGACAGAACGCTCCTAACATTGTTAGTAATGCGGGATGCAGCACGCCGCGGCCGCCACGCCCTGTCCTGCCTCACCCCCCGATCCACAACCGGATCGGCCGGGCGAGACCGTGCCGGCGCGGACCATCCCGGAGCGCATCGCCGCACTGCTGCACACCGTTCGCATCCTGCTCGGCTACGGCCGCCATCTCGCCGAGACCGCGCAGCACCGCTCCGCCAGCCCCGACTTTAACCCCATCGCGGCCTGCTTCGGCACCGGCCGGCTGTATGCCATCCTCGCGCACCTGCAACGCGGCATTCTGCGTGCCACTGCGTTAGAGAACGTGTTGCTCACGCGCGCGGCGCGGGGCCGCGATATCGGCTGCGTCGCATCGCGCGAGCGCCCGGCCGCGGCACCGCCCGTGCCAGCCGATCCGCCGGCCCCCGCGCAGCCGGCTGACGCGCCTGTCGCGCGGAAGCGCGTGCCTCCGCCGTCACGCCCGGCCGGTTGGAATGACCCTGAACTCTTCATGCCAACGCTGGAGGAACTCGAGGCGCAGGTGCGCCGCCGCCCGCTCGGCCGCACCCTGGTCGAGATCTGCCTCGACCTGGCGGTGGTGCCCGGCTTCTGCACCGGCCCG
>Ga0181530_10005207_pt1 | contig 13368 bp, 15 predicted proteins | sample PEATcosm2014_Bin_42_FD_119769 | JGI IMG/M metagenome (GOLD analysis project Ga0181530, IMG submission 119769) | Peatland microbial communities from MTU Mesocosm Facility, Houghton, MI, USA - PEATcosm2014_Bin10_60_metaG | ecosystem: Environmental > Terrestrial > Soil > Wetlands > Peat | place... | reverse complement strand
TCCACTCGCAATTAAACAAACTTTAAGCGCCATCAATGAGGGGCGTGAGATAATTTACCAAGCACACCTCGCGTTACCGCCCTTCCGGGGCTTTGCAGATTTCCTTGTCCGCGATGGAAAACCGAGTCCTGGTTTGAACCGCTATGAAGTGTGGGATACAAAGCTCGCCCGGAAAACCAGGCCCTACTACCTCATTCAACTTTGCTGCTATGCCGAAATGTTGGAGAATATTCAAGGAATCAGGCCACAGAAGCTACGAGTAGTTTTAGGCGACAACTCAATTCCAGAGTTCAGGACTGATGACTTTTTCTATTACTACCGCACCCTCAAGCAGGCGTTTCTCAGACAGATGGACAAGTTTGATCCTGACCATCCGCCGGTCCCCGACCCGAGGGCTGATCATGGTCGCTGGAGTTCGTATGCCGAGAAATACCTCATCGAGAAAGACCACCTGATTCAAGTCGCAGGAATCACCATCGGCCAGATTAAAAAACTAAATAAGGCCGGTATCAACAAAGTGTCGGAACTTGTCGGTTCACGCGACAAATCTGTTCCCAAATTAAGCCGTGACGTAATGATTCGATTGGCCGAACAGGCGTCGTTGCAAGTAGCAACTCGCGATCTGCGAGCCAAGACAAAACCAAATGAAATTGTGCGCCCGACATTCCTCATTTTGAAACCGGATGCCAATGATCCGAGGCGCGGGCTGGCTACACTTCCCCCTTCATCCGTTGGGGATGTTTTTTTTGACATGGAGGGTTTTCCACTGGTTGAGGGCGGCCTCGAATACCTTTTTGGCGCGTCGCACTTGGACAAGGACGGAAAATTAAGATTTCAAGATTGGTGGGCGCACGACAGCAAAGAAGAAAAAGCGGCATTTGAGGGTTTCGTAGATTGGGCTTATGCCCGTTGGAAAGCTGACCCGACAATGCACATATATCATTATGCAAAGTATGAAGTCAGCGCTCTTCGCCGCCTGATGGGCCGATATGGAACGAGGGAAGATGAAGTGGACAATCTGTTGCGAAACGAAGTGTTTATCGACCTTTACCAAATCGTGCGGCAGGGACTTCGCATCGGCGAACCAAGTTATTCAATAAAGGATGTTGAACATTTATACCGCGAGAAGCGTTCCGGCGATGTCACCGCTGCGGGAGAATCCATTGTTTACTATGCAAACTGGATCGAAAGCGGCCAATCACGAAACTGGAACTCATCTGATATTCTCCGCAAAATTCGCGATTACAACAAAGACGACTGCGACTCGCTTGTCCTGTTAATTGACTGGCTTCGTAACCAACAGAAAATTCAGGGGATTGTTTATATCCCGGTGCGAATCAATTTGCCGGAATCAGAAACCAAAGTTGTTGATCCTTTAATTGCCGCAAGAATTGAACTGGCAAACCGGCTACGAACGCAAATTCCAGAAAATGTTGAGGAGCGGAAAAAAGATGCCGACAAGTGGCTCGTTCAGGAAATGCTCAGCCATCTAATCGAATTTCATCGCCGCGAAAACAAACCGGTCTGGTGGCGGATGTTTGATCGGCACGCTTTGACAGCGGACGAATTAAAGGAGGACATCAATTGCCTCGGCGATCTCGCTCTTGACTCCAATCCACCGATTCAAGTGAAGAAATCCTTGGTTTTCACATATTCATTTGACCCGAATCAGGACAACAAAATTCGGGAGGGTGATCGTGTGATTTTGTCCCACGACTTGAGCGTGAAATTTACGGTGGAGGCATTTGACCCAGAAGGCCGTATTCAATTGAAAATCAGTGCAAAAATGCTGAATGAACGTTTGGGTGGTCGAATGCCAAAAACGATGTCGCTGATTCCCGACGAATTTGTGAATCCGAGTCCCATACCGGAAGCGATTGTCGATGTCGCAACCAAGTGGGACCGCACAAAAGCTGTTCCGGAAAATCTTCGCCGACTCCTATTACGATTGCCTCCATATTTATCCGGGAAAAATCCGGCAGACCCGCTGGCCAAACCAAACGAAGACATTGGTGCTGCGGCGATGCGTATTGTGACCGATATGCAGAACTCGGTTCTCTGCATTCAAGGGCCTCCCGGATGCGGGAAGACAACGACGGCTTCGGGAGTCATCGTAAAGCTCCTGAAAACATCCAAGAATATCGGCATCACATCCAATAGCCACAAGGCTATCATCAATCTGTTGAGCGCGTGCAACGACAACCTCGCAGGAAAACTCCAAGGAATAAAAGCTGGCAGTGATGGCAACGACCCGATTTTCACTAAATGTCCGGGACTGGTTCATGTCGGGGTTTCAGGCGATGCCGCGTCCCAATTTCGCACCGGATTGATAGCTGGAACAGCGTGGTTGTTCGCACGCGATGACATGGTGAACAAATTGGATTACCTCTTTGTTGACGAAGCCGGACAAGTCTCGTTGGCCAACCTTGCTGGAATGTCGCGCTGCGCCCGCAATGTCATTCTCATGGGGGATCAAATGCAACTCGAACAGCCAATTCAAGGTTCACATCCGGGTGAAAGCGGTATGTCCGTGTTAAATTATTATTTGATGGGTCACGCGACAATTCCTGATGAGCTAGGACTTTTTCTTGGAACATCCTTCAGAATGCACCCGGATGTATGTCAATTCGTATCCGAAATGGTGTATGAGGGTCGGCTCCAGGCTGCCCCCGAAAACAAAAATCGAACATTGGTCGTCCCGCCCGCAGGCGGACGACATATTCGGAAGCCAGCAGGAATTATTTTTTCACCGGTTGAACATGACGGTAACACACAAGGAAGCGAGGAAGAAGTTGAGAGAATCAAAGAGATCGTGAATGAACTATTGGGACGCACGCTCTTCGACAAAAAAGGGAACACAAAACAGCTTGAATTGGGTGACATTCTTTTCGTTGCGCCATACAACCTCCAAGTTCGTTTGCTGAAATCCGCTTTGCCACAAAATGCCAAGGTTGGTTCCGTTGATAAATTCCAAGGACAAGAGGCACCAATCGTGATCGCGTCTATGTGTTCCAGTGCTGGCGAGGACGGACCACGAGGATTGGAGTTCCTCTTGGATAAAAATCGAATAAATGTTGCCATCTCGCGTGCGCAGACACTTGCCATTGTGGTTGGAGATCCTCGTATCGCGTCAGCTCCCTGTTCAAGTGTGGCCGACATGGAGCGATTGAATTTGTTTTGCCGTCTGCAAACCTTCAATGATTTCTTGGATCACGGAAAGTCGGTGGGTTGAACTGCCAATTTGGAACAGCTACTCGAATCCGCCGTTACCAGTGCGCGTGTTGCTTCGCTCAACGGGCTACAGTCGGCCCCGCCCCCCTCTCGACCACGCCCGTTCCGCTACGCAAAACGCGCCCTCGTCACGAGCGGCATTTGCATGTGCCGCATGAGCGACCGGCTTCCGTCTGCGGCTCGGCGGCGGCGTTGCGCTCCGGCTCCGTTCCCGCCGTCACTCCGCCTGCGCTCCACTTCTTCCGCTCGCCGCCCACAGACCGAAGCCTTGTCAAAACGCATTACGCTAGTGTCCTATAGCCCGGCTAGCCCGAAGGGAGAAAGAGATTTGTCGGGCGGTAGCCGAACGACACGTTGGGAGCCAGTGGTGCGGCGGTTAAGCCGTGGAAGTCAATCGTGACGGGCGTTAGCCCCTACATACCATGTATGTAGGCCGTAACGATTACTATTTTCGAAATATCGGACTTTTAAATTAATTGGACCAACCACATTTAATAGTGGGACTAGTAATTCAAGATACTATATGTAGTGGTGCTGCTGCGGTAGCGCAGTAGCGGATTTCCTATGTGAATAACTTGAGAATATTTTCTAACAACTTTTTTTGGGATTTTCTTGACTATTAGTTTTAGCAGTTAGATGGTTGTTACGATGAATGTTCAGCTACAGTTAGGTTTAGGGATGGCCTCGGATGCCAACGCCGCCGGCACCGCGGCTCCACAATTCAACCTGTCTATGTTGAACCTTGCACGGGAGGCGAAAGGATTCACCCAAAAGAACCTTGCGCGTTTCATGGGGTGCAAGCAGAGTCGAATCTCCAAAATCGGATCAGGTGAACTGGTACCGCAGGAATCTGATGTCCAAAAATTCGTGAAGATTTTGGAACAGGAGAAAGAATTTTTTTTTCAGCAGGCTACGGCAATGCCGGCGAGCGTCTCCTTTTATCGGAAGACCCAAACCTTCCCCTTGAAGCTCCTACGGCAGTGCAACGCGCAGATGAACATACGTCGATTGCAAATTGAGAAGCGCGTTGGCGAAACACGATTAGGTGCACGGTCATTACCTCAAATGCCGCCGGATGGAAAAGATGGCGCCAGAGTCGTCGCTCGGGAACTTCGAAAGAAGTGGGGGTTGAGGTCGGGCCCGATTTTGTGTCTCACAGCGCTCGTGGAAGACGTGGGATGCATCATAGTTGATTACACGTTTCCATCGCTCAAATTGGACGGACTGTGCCTCCGCGCGCCAGGCAAACCACCGATCATTTTTCTAAATAATGGACTCCCGAAGTCCCGACGCCGGCTGTCTTTGGCGCATGAGCTAGGACACTTAATAATGCACGTTAATCCGCATGAAAATGTCGAGGATGAGGCGTGGGATTTCGCTTCGGAATTCATGATGCCTTCTGATGAAATTGAGAAAGATATCAATGACCTTAACCTTGATCGGTTAGGAGAACTGAAGAAGAAGTGGGGATTGTCGATGCAGGCGATTTTGTATCGGGCGCGAAAATTGGACATAATCAGCGAGAGCCAAAGCCGGTTCCTTTGGATGCAGATCGGGAAATGTGGCTACAGGCTTGATGAACCATTCGAGGACGCAATTCCCGAAGAAAGGCCATCGGAACTGGAGAATAGATTGAAAACATTTACGTGAATATAAAAGCCCGCCCAAGCGACTGGAATCGCCCAAGCGGGCCAGATTTTCCCCAAAGCGAACAACCCGTTTCGGGGTTGACACGCAGGTGGAGAAGGATCTTGCACTAGCACTTCAAGAGTACTTTTCCAAAAACTTGGTGTCAAGGAGCACGGTTGGATTCCCGCAAAAATCAAAAAAACGCGGGCGAATAGTCGCGGTAAAAAAGAAAGGTTAATATATGGCAAAACACCACGTAACCTGTATCAACAAGCCGGAACATTATAACCGGCATGAACACATAACGCACATCGGAAACTCGGCAGAGAAATGGCGGATCACACGCGAAGACGCGATCAAACGAATCGATAGTGGAACAGACAGTTTCTACACCATCGATAAAACGACGGGAAAGGAATGTCAAATTTTGGTCGTGCGGGAGCAGCATGGGAAGGACCCGTACCTGCGCTCACACGCTGATGGCAAACCGAATGACAATCTTCTGGAGCAAGAGGATTGCAGTGAAGCGTGTGTTGTCGGAAACCTGGGAGGCGGATTAGCGGGCCATAAGCCTCACAGTCCGGTCGACTTGCGTGGAGGCGGCAGGCATGGCTGACGTCCTGCAAAGTCTATTGCAAAATCGCCACCGTGAGGCGGTTGAAGTGGTTAAAGCCGATTTGGCGACCGATTCGGCGTTTAAACAAACTTCTACGGGGGATGCCCCACCACTATTGGCAAATTGCTCTGCGATTTGGCAAAAAACGATTCGTGTTTCTAACAAAGACCGGATCGTATACGTGGGGCTTCCCCCGCATTTTCCCGACGAGGTTCCAAAGGCCTTTGTGGCGGACTGGAAGGAAATTCACTTAAAAAATCCGCATGTCGAGTTGAATGGGGCTCTATGCACCATCCCTGATTCTGCGGCCATTGACAGCAAAGACCCGGCGGGGCTTGTTCGATATGTTTTCAATGATTGCGAGCAGATTTTGAAAGGAACAGGATCAAATGATTTCCAAAACGAATTTTCTTCTTATTGGAATCGTTGCGTAACCAATTCCGGTCAAAATATTTTGATCATTGATTCGGTTGACCAACTCAAGAATCCGTTTTCTGTCGTTTTTTCAGAAAAATTCATTTGTGCCGCTTCTTCGACCAAAAGATTAAGCATTTGGCTTTCCCATTGCATAGGCCAGTCAACGGAGTTAAAGGACGTGGAACTCGGTATCACGATTCACCTAGATGCTCCCTTGCTTCCTGATAAATATCCAAATACGTTGGACGATTTGATCTCCCTCGCAGAATCGAATGATTCACAGGCAGCGGACCTGATAAAAAAACATGTCTCGAATGACGTAAGAAAGGGGCTGGCGCTTCTTGTTCAAAAGGAGGGAGATGGGGCGGCATTTGCCGGCATCGTTTTTACCGGTCTCGGGCTTTCGCAACTAAAGTCACCTGAACTTGTGCAAGGCTTTCGTCCAGGAAAGGTTCCCGCCGATTTGCTCCGTAAACGCGCCGTGAAATTGATTGCTCAAGCAAATGTGACCAGAGTCGCTGTTAACCGGGCTGATCACGGTTGGATTCATTCAAGGGGAGGCGATGGCCGGGACCTCTCAAAAAAATCTGTCCTATTAATCGGCTGCGGTTCTTTGGGCGGGTACGTCGCGCATCTTTTAAGTCGCGCCGGCATCGGCCGTCTGACGATGACCGATAATGATCACCTCGGCTGGGAAAATCTTGGGCGTCACATCCTGGGCGCTTTTTATATCGGACGCTGGAAAGCCGAAGCGGTTGCGGAAATGTTGACCCGCGAACTGCCTCACCTGGAAATTAAAGGCATTCCGAAAGATTGGCGAGATGCGTTTACGTCGGATCCCAAATTTTTTGAGGGACATGACCTCATTATTTCCACGGTCGCAGATTGGCGATGCGAGCGGCCGCTCAATGAGTTGGCTCGCAAAGCGCTGATACCGCCTCTGTTTATGAGTTGGCTCGAACCTCATGCTTTGGCCGGGCATTGTTTGACGATTCTCAAGAATGGAGGATGTTTTGAATGTGCCGCCAATGAACATGGTAAATTTAATCACGCCGTGGCTCAATTCAAAAAACCTCCGCTTTCCAAGGAACCGGGTGGGTGTGCCCATTATCAACATTATGGTCCGACCGCGTTGATGCCTGTTGCGTCAATGACCGCTTCAGTCGTGGTCGAATCATTGTTGAATCCCACGCAGGATTCCTTTTTAAATACATGGGTTAGCAGTGCGGAACATTTTAAGGCCGCGGAGGCCGATCTTGCCCCCACTTGGGTGGACGAGATTAGCAAAAGTGGCTATTTGCGGATATTGCGAAAGCCATGGAATAAATCAACAACCTGTACTGTATGTGCGCAGACAATCATCTAAGGCCTCGCTGCTTCGCCCTTCCGCACTGCAAACAACAGCTTGTTTTCGGACAAGCAGCACTGGAGATCTTTTCCAAATATCGTCAACAAGAAATGGAACCCGAATCTGGCGGACTATTATTTGCCGAATTTGCTTTTCCATTGATCCAGATAGTGGAGGTGTCTGTCCCACATGCGACTGACAGAAGATGGAGAACGCTATTTATTCCGAACCGTATCCTGCAGCGACAACTTATCAGGCAATGCTTTAAAAAAGGCCTTCACTTTGTAGGGGAATGGCATACCCATCCGGAACCAAAGCCAACGCCATCAGGTCTAGACCTGAAATCTATGGGTGATGCATTTGTGAAGTCTCGTCACGAGCTTAATTATTTCATTATGGCAATCGTTGGAAACAGAAGGGAGACGCTTGAACTTTGGGTCAGTGCACATGACGGGGCAAGTCACCATCGACTTAGAGAATGTGTTGCCATGAAGGTATAAAGTTCAATATCGGCGGTATCCGACTTACAATGTTTTCTTGCCAGCGGCCTTGGCTTTCGCCCATCTCGACTTAGCTGCTGCGGAAATCTTCGCTCTGGCAGCGGCACTCATCTTGCGTTTTTTCGGCTGTGATTGCTTCATCTTTTGCCCTTTAGCCTTTGCCCATCTTGCTTTTTGACCGGCAGCAATCTTTGCCCTGCCGGCTGCACTCATTTTGCGCTTTTTTTTCGGAGCAGCAGCAGCCACAGGTTTTATTGAAGAACTTAAAATCTTGCCCAACTCATTTTCGAGCGATTGGATTTTGTCCTTTATGTTGGCAGCACGCCGCAATTGCTGCGCCGATAGGTCCGTAATTGATGAACTCATGCCGTTCAATTAGGAGCTTTTGAATCGAAAGTCAATAAACGGTTGTTCATCCATGCGGCGTTGATTTCTGCCGTGTTCATCCGCCTGTTTCCCGCGCTTCTGGTTGCTCCGCTGCAATCTCGCGCCACGAAATTATTCGTGTCACTGCATTGCTCCTTGCTCCGCTGCCCGCCAGCGCGAAAAGCAGGCTCGGTGCCTTTCGTTCGGAACAGGATTGCTCTCCCACGTCGAGGCGAAGAGAGCAATCCCGTTCCTTCAAAACGAAATGCAAAAAACATGAACACGACAGAAAATATCAACTCAACGCCTCAACCGCCGAACAACATCGTCAAATCGGTCAAATTTCCACCGCAACCGCAGGAGTGGAAAATTGTTTCTTTGCGGGAATGTCCCACACCCGAAGCCATGCAACTTTGTGAGACGCCTACCCAGGCCGCTGATTATTGGAGAACGCACATCACCCAACATCCTTATTTCAATCCTGAATGTGAATGTTTGGTGGTTTTAATTCTGAACACCCGCCGTAAAATTAAAGGTCACTATTTCGTGTCCGTGGGAACAATGGACACCATTCTTTGCCATCCGAGAGAAATTTTTAGATTGGCAATAATGGCCAGTGCAGCCTCCATCATTATCATGCACAACCACCCTTCGGGGGAATCTCAACCGTCCGAAGCGGACATTAAGATCACCCGTGACCTCATCCGAGGTGGGCAATTGTTAAAAATTGATGTGGTTGACCATGTGGTGATTGGAAATTCCAATCATACATCTCTTCGCGAATTAGGTTTCTTCGCATATTAAAAGTTGTAAATCCTTACGGCTTTGCCGCTGGGGATACTTTTTTATACGCGGTATTTGAACGGCAATTATTTTTGCCAAGAGCTGAAAATATGCTTTGAACTGTGAATTTTAGGCCGTCGGCGGAACCTGGCCGCGTGAGAGTTTGACGCGGTAAAGCGGCGCAAGCTCTTTGACCTTGCCGCGCAGGTTGCGCGGGAACAGGTCGTCGGCTTTGACGCCCAAAATCTTGGCGATGACGAACAGTTCCAAATCCGGCACCCGACGCGACTGGTTTTCCAGCCTCGTCACCGATTCCCGGCTGGTGTCCCAGCCAAAGAGTTGCAGTTTCAGGGCAAGCTGATTCTGCGTCCACCCTTTGTGCGTGCGAAGTTTGCGCACTTGAGGGCCGATGACATTTAAGCGTGAAGAATAATCTTCGATGCCCGCAACGTAGCAGGCGTCCGATTGCGTATGTGTCTGCTTTACTGCACATTGAATCGCGAATATTTCTTGCCGTGACCGGCCTGATTTTGGGAATGTCCCCGGTAAAGTTTGGTCATTTGAACATGATTGGACTGAAAAGTCGTTGCGGTTAGAAGTTAAATCATTTAACCAACCGCACGTCCTAAACGTAGTAATTTGCAATCGTTTTGAAATGAGCTAAATTCGTCTTTGCCAGCGAATAAGGCGGTCTTTTTGAAAGACCCTTAAAAATTTGGAGCGGCGGGCTGAATAAACTGGCCTGGGCCGGTGCAAAAAGATCGCGCGATTTTTTGATTCTCCGAATGAAGCCAAAGCTTCACATAAAACGGTTTTATTACCGTAACGGTCAAACCCACACGGAAAGCAGGGAAGTGGCGGGCAAGTTTCATGGCGCTTACCGCGTTTGGCATCGCAACGGCCAGCTTGCCGAGGAGTTGCGTTATCGTCACGGCCTGATGCACGGTGTGAGCCGCGAATGGGATGAAACCGGACGTTTGCTCGGCTCATTCACAATGGTCAACGGCTCCGGCCTCCAGCGTTACTGGCACGACAACGGCCAGATAAAGATGGAGATCAGTTCCCTCAACGGCAAATTTCATGGTCGCTGCCGCGATTGGCTTCGGGATGGCACCTTGATTCGGGAAGATTATTTAATCAGCAACCAGGATGTCACCCGCGCCGCTTACCTGAAAGCCGCCCGGAAAAATCCCAACTGGCCGCAATATGAAGGTGAGCCAGCCGGTCGCATTGCCCGCCCCGGCTTGGCCTTGGAACGGAAAAAACATGATTTGTTCATTCAACCCGTATTCGAGAAACCTCATCACGCAGAAGCAAGGGCATGGTTGAAAGCTGAACTGCGTCCCAAATCTCGGTCGCTTGCCAAATTTGCCACCACGAAGGCCGCGCTTAAGTTTGTGGAACAATTATATTCTGCGGGCGCGGTTGCCGTCATCGTCGCCGCAATTTCCGCCGGTCAGCGAAAGAAACTCTTTGCCGATTGGCTGCTCATTCAGTTGCCCGCAGCAAAATCAAAACGGAATGCTTTGCGGAAAATCTGTCAGACGTTTTGCCGGAAACGCGGCGGGGCAGTTCTGCCGGAATTTGACCTGGGTGAAACCCACCTGTGGCTGATGCTGCACGGTTGAAGCGGACACTGGCGCGAATCGCCGTTCGATTGTATGGCTCAACTGCGCTTGTCAAGGTAGTGCCGTCGGTATGCCCTCCGGCCTCCACCGTTGACCAGCGCAGTTGAGCCTGAAAGGGGACGGCGATTAGGAATTCGCGCCGGGGTTTCTGACCAGTGGGGAGAACAGGGTTATTCAATCTTGAGGCGGTCATTGGCCGGGTCAGCCGTGAGGCATCCATCCGCGCTCCCGTTCAGCAGCAACGCCATGGCCACCGCGTCGCCCACAAGTTTTTCCGCCGCATCCCGCATGGGGCGCGCTCCCAGCTTGGGATGGAATCCTTTGCGGACAACAAACGACAGGACGGATTCTGACACCCGGATGTTGCAGCCGCGCCCGGTCAAAAAACTGATTTCCTTCTCCAGGAACTTCGCGGCGATTTCAAGCTGGTGTTCGTAACTCAAACGGTGAAACACGAGTTTCTCCGTGATGCGGGCGAAAATTTCCGGGCGCAATGATTGTTGGGCACGGGAAAGGACATGGCGTTCGAGCGTGGATTCCGCCGAATGTTGCAGGGTCATCAATTCGGCGGAGCCAATGTTGGAAGTCATCACGATATAAAATCCGCTCAAGTCGAGCGTCTCGCCAGTCGCAATGGTGACGCGCGCGGCATCCAGCATTTGCAGGAAGACATCCATGATGCGCGGATGCGCCTTTTCCACCTCGTCAAACAGCAGCGTTCCCGTTTTCGTGCGTTCGTAGGCCGCGCCGAGAAATCCCTTTTCTCCCGGACGCGATCCGAGCAGCAGGCCGAGCGATTCCTGTGTTTGGAATTCCGACATGTCGTAGCGGACGAGCTTTTCCATGCCGAAAAGTTTGCCGGTGAAAACCTGCGTGAGTTCCGTTTTGCCGACACCCGTGGGGCCGAGAAATAAAAAACTTCCGCGTGGCCGGCCCGCCTTGCTCAAACCCAATTCACCGCGCTGCAACACCGACACCACGCGCGGAATAATGTGACGCTGTCCGCGAATTTCCATTTGCAACATATCGGCAAGCTGGCGCAGGCGTTCCGTTTTTTCAGGTTCTATGATTGTCTTATTCATGCTTCCAGACTGCCGGAAACATTTTTTCATTTTGTGTAAAGATTACACAAAACGGGTTTGGCGAGTTGCTAAAACTTTACGCGTGATTGGCGGCGTGTGCCGCCAGCAAAAATAAAAATGAATGCCCGCACCAACAATGATATGAAAAAAATACTCGCTCCGAAACTCCGTTCGCGGCTGCGCCCGCTCCTCACCGTGGCCGCCCTGTTCGCCCTCAACACCGTCCCCGCTTTCGCCCAAAGCACGACGTTCAGTTCCACCGACCTGAGAACGGGCATCAGCAACAGTCTGGCCGTCATCATGATGTTCGGGTTTGTCCTCGGCATCTCATCCGTCATCTACGGCGGCTTTGCCATCCGGCGCGGCGATGTTGACCAGGGCAAGATGTCCATCATCGGCGGTGCCATCATCGCGGCGGCCCCGGCGGTGGTCTATGCCTTCTACAAAATCTTCGGCCTCGATTCCAACAGCGCGGTCGGCGTCGGCACTTTCTAACCCACCAAACCAACTCCGCCCGATCCGACCATGAGCACCAAAAACGAACTTCGCCTGACCGACACCAATGCCGCGTCCGATTCCAAAGGCCGCACCTGGGGTTTGGAAGGCGGTCTCTTTTGGTGGCTCATCGCCGGCATCGGCGCGGGCATCATCATTTTTTTCGTCCTGCTGGTTGTCCTTGACGTATCCCTCGCTATGTCTTTTGTCGCCGCCCTCGTGCCGGTGTTGATCTGCCTCGCCTACATCTTCGCGTTGCGGCAGGGCAAACCACCCGGTTACGACCGCGACTGTTTTGAATATCTGACGACGGGACGCGGCTTCAGCCCCCAGACCGGACACAACTCCAATCATCCTCTTTTATGAAATCTGATAAATCACATCCACCCAAACCCAAGCGGGAATTTGGCGGTTGTATTGAACTCATTCCCGCCCGCCCTGATTATACCGAATTCGTTGACTCGCGCCGCATCTGGGGGTTTCCCATCAGCTATCTGACGCATTTTCTCCTTCAGGAAAATCCACATTTTAGCGGCCAGAAAACTTTGCCGCCCGACCAGCTCGTTTTGGTTTATTCCAACGCAATTGTGATTCTCCGGGGCTGGCGGCTGGAGTTGATGTTGCCCCAGCTCATTTGCGGTCGCGTGGCCCGCGTTCATGCCGAGCAGCATCTTGGCCCGCTGATGCTCGACGAATCGTGGGTTTCAGAAATTCTTGTCCTGCTGCGTGACAACACGATTCTGGACGAGGAAAAAATGGAGCGCTGGATTTCAGAACAATCATGAATCCCGGCGAACTCCAGGCGATTGAAAGCCAGCGGCAGGCGCTGCTCGGCCAGCTCACTGCCGCCGAAACTGCCTTGCGCAGCGGTTTGCACACGCGCGGCTTTGGCGAGACCGCCCGCGCCCACATGGAACGGGCATGGGCGCACATCTGCGAAGCCTATATCGCCATCAACGAAAGCAAATCCGTGCGCACCGTCCAGCAACTCGTGGATGACCTGAACCGCGTCCAGCAGGTGATGGACGACGTGCAACGGCGAAAATCCCAACGCATCTGATTTATGTTTGAACGTCCACCCAACGGTTTCTTTGTCCGCGATTTGATTTTGTTCAATCATCTGCGGCGCGGCGGTTATGTCGCCAAAGGCTTTGTCTTTGAACCGCCTGATTTGACCAACAGTCCCATCGCCGACCTGAATGAATTTCAGGAGCAGCTCTGTTTGCTGCTGGCATCCCTCCATGACAATCAGCGGCTGCAAGTCCAATACTTC
>Ga0181530_10005204_pt1 | contig 13372 bp, 14 predicted proteins | sample PEATcosm2014_Bin_42_FD_119769 | JGI IMG/M metagenome (GOLD analysis project Ga0181530, IMG submission 119769) | Peatland microbial communities from MTU Mesocosm Facility, Houghton, MI, USA - PEATcosm2014_Bin10_60_metaG | ecosystem: Environmental > Terrestrial > Soil > Wetlands > Peat | place... | reverse complement strand
GCTGGTGCTCAACCAGCGGGTGGGGGCGCTGTATGAGCAAGGCCGGTACAAGGAGGCTCTTCCCGTCGCCAGCAATGCGCTGGAGGTTTCCCAAGCATCCCTCGGATCGGAGAACACGAATACCGCCGCTGCTCTACAGAATCTGGCCGACCTTCACCGACAACTTGCGCACTACAAGCAAGCCGAGGATCTATATCGTCAATGCCTAAAGGTCCGCGAAAAGGTCCCTGGTCCTGAAGATCCCCAAACAGCCCAAACGCTTCGGAACTTGGGAGAGCTTTACCGCAAGACCGGCGACTACGCAAAAGGTGAGGCTGCCGCAAGAAAGGCAATTATTATTGATGAGAAAATCCTGGGTCCTGAACACGTCGATACTGCCAGCAGTCTTGATCGCCTTGGAATGCTCTGCCTCGATGAAGGGATTTACGATCAATCCGAATCACTGCTGCAGCGGTCGTTAAATACTCGTGAACGGGTTTTGGGCACGAATGACGCCGCTACAGCCCGGAGTCTTGAGCACCTTGGTGAGCTCCATCGCGTCAAAGGCGAATATCGGAGGGCAGAACCACTCCTGGAGCAGGCGTTGGCAATAGATGAGCGCGTACTCGGCAGGGAGCATCCCGATACGGCCGAAACCATGGTTTGTCTGGGCGCTGCGTTGCACGGCAGTGGTTACCGTGCGAAGGCGGCGCAGTTGAATCAAGGGGCATTACAATTACGCCAGAAAGTATTAGGCTCCGAGCATCCAGATACGGCAGTTTCGATAAACAACGAGGGCGCGCGGCTCTCGGGTATGGATGAATATGGTCGAGCCGAAGAGCTCCTGCAGCAGGCCTTGGCGATCCAGGAGAGGGTCCTCGGGCCGAGCCATAGGAGCACGATCATCACAGAGGAAAACCTTGGAGTGACGTACCTAAGAATGGGTGACGTTGTGAAGGCCAGACCGCTTATCGAGGAGGTGGTTGAATTTCGGCAGAAGGCCTTTGGAGCAAATCACCCGAGCACGGCTGAGGCTCTATTGTTCCTGGCGAATCTTGAAATGCGCGACCGGGCCAATCGTGGTTCCCCCCGGTTGGAAGAACTATACCAACGGGTGCTTCGGATCAACGAACAAACGCTTGGGCGTAAAAGCATGTACACGGCCAACAGCTTGGGTTACCTCGCAGCTTTTTACAGGGCTAAAGGTGACAACGCGACGGCGGAACCGCTCATGCAGCAGGCGGTAGAAGTTACGGAAGCTGCGGCGGGGCCTGACAGCCCAGTCGCCGCGACCAAGCTAACCAGCCTGGCCATCTTCTATCGGTTCACAGACCGGCCAGAGAAGGCCATTCCGCTTTTCGAACGAGCACTGAAGATACGAGAAACGAGCCTTGGCTGGCAGGATAGGGAGACAAAAACCACCTCCGAAGATTTGGAGAAACTATATATCCGAACAGGAGATTGGGCCAAATTGGATGCTCTACACCATCAAGCAACCAATGGTTCAACCACTGCCGCATCGCCGGCCGTAAGGCCTTGATGAGGTTGGGGACCCGTTTAAAGATTATTTCGACTGGTCAAACGGGTGCTGATCGGGCTGGTCTGGATTGGGCCATAAAGCACGGCATCCCTCACGGTGGCTGGTGTCCCAGAGGCAGGAGATCTGAGGATGGTCCGATTGATGCCAAGTATCAGTCGCGGGTAATTGCCTGCAAGCAAATCCTCCTGGATCGACCGATACGCTCAACCCACAGCGACACGGCCATCCCAGGGGCGGGTGCGTTTGGAACCGGGCTTGCTGGTGATACGGACGACACGCCGGGCCCGAGCCGCGTCTTCCGCCAACTGCCAGTCGAACATGCCGACCAGAACAAAGTCGGCGCCATTGGTAAAGGCGTAGGGGAAAGCCCTTTCCGGGTTGATGGCGCCTGCAGCGAGGATTTTGAAGGCAATCCAAGGTTTGGTGATTTTGGCCATGACATCGATGACGGCCTGCGGATCGCTGCACCAGGAGTTATCGTGCGGGCCGCACACGTCGGTTTCTCCGGAACGGGGAGCGGTGAAATACTCGTGACTGTGGAATGTCTTTTGATAGAAATCGACGTCCATTCCTGCTTTCTCGCATTCAACAATGACCCGAAGGTCGTGGCAGGCCACGCCCGCAACGCGCTTTTTGGCTTTGATCAACTCCACCATTTCGCCCACTTTCTCGATTTTGTTTTGTCCGAGCAGGCTGTCAGCAGCAACGCCCCAAACATGAAGGCCGGCTGCGCCCTGCTCAATCGCCTTGTCGATTTGGGAATAACCCCCAGCGTCGTCCGGCCCCACTTGGGCGAACCATTTTATTTTGCCGCCGTTCTTCCAATGGTCGAAGAGGGACGAATTATCCTGCATGACATGGGTGTTGAAGGAGTTAATGCCCTGCGCTTCCGCCAGCTCCAATGTCTCCCGAATCTTCGCCGGCGTGTTGTAGCGGCGCGCCAGGATGGCAACGTAGGCCAAATCGCGGGAATGCGCGCAGCCGCCGATGAGATTGCCGCCCAGGATCAATCGGCTGAATTCCTGCCCGCCCATTTCGCCCACAGGCATCATTCCCGTAACCTTGGCGGATGATTCGGCTTGCGGCGATGATGGGTTTTGAGCCGTGGCCCCCGGTTGCGCATTCAGCGTCAGAGGCAATCCGGCTGAAGCGAGGAGGGTGGATTTAACGAAGCCACGCCGGTTGATTTTGGTGTTCATTGCGTCATTTCTCCATACGGTTGTCGTTGGCAGATGGTAGCGGTGCGGGAGTAGACTGTCAAACTGCCCAAGTGCCATTTGGGGTGGTCGTACTGGTTCCCACAGCGTCGGATTTCATCAGGCCAAGTGCTCGAACGGATGAAGATGAAGGCGGAGAGGTCGAGGTTTGCTGAATCCCCCGTAAACGATTCCTTCCACTTTTCGTAATCTGGATGGGCTTTCAGGATGTTGGTCACCTTGGTCTTGAGGGTCGGGGAAAGCGGACCATATGCCTCTGCCGCGATGGTAGTACCCACCCGAACAGGGGCCTTGATAACTCTATTCACTTGTACATCAAAGACTTACGATTCTAGTTAAAATAAATGTTGATTTTCATGCTCCAGTTAACGATTATCTTGTTAACTTAAGCGATGAAATCCGAGTTTTTCTTAACTGAAGTCCGGCAAGACTGGACGGAACATAACCTTGTGGCATTGCAATCGGCCATCATAGAGGCTGAGCGGGCAACTCTCGCTAGGAGCGACATTGAGCAGGATCCTCTCCTAGTCACACCGAACTTGCCAAACTATCGGGGCGTCCTGCGGTGGGTTATGGTTCAGAAGCAACTTGAGTTGGCGGTGCTTCGAGGGAGGTTTGAGGGCATTACAGCCAGCTGGGTGGATTTGGCAGGCGCTCACGTCCTCGAACTCCGTGCCCATCACACGATTGTTACTCCGTGCCACCTTTTGGATCCGGATGATGTTCCGCGCGAAACAAAGTACCGCAAGAGCCGGCGCGTGGTCAACCAGGTTTGCCCTTTATTGACCGGATTCGAGGGGCTGGAGGGGGGCTCGTTACCCGACGAGGAGTTGATCCAGATCTTGCTGGTTCACGGCGGTAAAAAAAGCACATTCGCCTACCTACGCGCCTACATAGATCCTGATGACCCGGCGATTTATCGTCAGCTTTCGATGAACATCATGTTGATGCCGGTCCTCCTACCGTCCATTGACGTTGAGCCCGTTGCTGAGCCGGTGATTAATCTCAAGACTGCCGTGACAGAGCAGGACATACACGAGGTTGGATGATGAACACAGCTTTTCACGAGCGGATCACTCAAGCGCGGGAGTTGGCTGGGCTGTCAAAGACTGAACTCGCGGATAAACTCCAGGTCACGGTAGCCGCCGTAAGCCAATGGGAGAATGGAAGCAAGAAACCGACGGCAGAGAACCTTTTTTCGATCAGTTGTGCTTTGAAGGTCCCAATGCCAATGCTCATGAACGCCATTCCCACCGAGCTTTCAGTAAGGGGCCCAGTGAGCTTCCGCGCCCGTGCCGCGGCGAAAACCGCAGCTCGCAAGCGGCAAGCTCAACGATTGGCGGAATTGGTTTCTGAGCTATATATCTGGTTGGAGAAATGGGTTTCGTTTCCTGTGCCGTCGCTGCCTGACGTCAGTGGCCTTCAACCTGAAAAGGCTGCGGCCCAGTGTCGCAAGGCATGGGGGCTGGGCGACCGCCCCATTACGAAATTGGGTGAACTCTTGGAATCCAAGGGTATTCGTATTTGCGCCGCCGCCTTCGGCGATGTTCGTTTTGATGCTTATTCCTGTATAATAAGCGGTAGGCCCTTCCAGTTTCTTGGAATAGAGAAGCAGGATCGGGCACGGTCCCGTTTCGACGCTGCCCACGAACTGGGCCATCTGATCATGCATCAGCACTATTCTGACGATGAGATGGAAGCCAACAAGGAACTTTTAGAGGGAGAGGCCGATGCTTTCTCAAGCGCGTTTTTACTCCCTGCCGAGACCTTCTCCCGCGAGGTCGTAGATACTCGCCTAGAAGGCTTTAAAATGCTGAAGCCGAAATGGGGCGTTTCCATACAAGCAATGGTTAGGCGGGCGCGGGACCTGAACCTTATCACTCAGGAAACGTATGAGCGGCATTACCGCAATATGAGCGCAGCCGGATGGCGTCGCGCCCAATGCGAGCCTTTGGATGAGCTTGTGCCCACAGTCAACCGAACCCTGGGGAAGCGAAGCCTCGAATTGTTGACCAGCACGGGAAACATGAAGCCGTGGGAGATTCCAATCGATCTTCCGTTGCCTGGCCAAGTCTTCCAGAGCGTATTCGACACGGATTTAAGTGCAATGGTACCTGACGAGTTAAATAAAGTGGTCGTGCTCAGCGAATTTGCCCGCAACAAGACGCAACCGGGAGCATGAACACGATTACTCCCCATGCTGTAAGATGAGGCCGCATTGAAACGAAAGGCACCAATGGCAGGTAAAAACCGTATCCTCTCCCGACAAGTGCGGGCTCGCCTGCCGACGCCTACAGAACGGGAGCAATTGCGGGACATTTTGAACGATGCCGCAAATGAAGCTCCGCTGCAGATATTTCTTGCTGAACATCCGAGTTTCCTTCTTCGATTGCTGCCACCCGGCGCGAAGATCCTCCTTTACGACCGGCCGAGGCTCGGCTCAGAATACATTCCAGACTTTTTGATCAGTGTGAACAATTCCCAAGGATCGCACTGGATATGCATCGAACTCGAAAACCCGACGTTGCGGCCAATGAACAAAGCGGGTGAAATGTCGCGCATACTTTCCCACGCGATTGCGCAAGTCAATGACTGGAAGGACTGGGTGCGCGACAACGTGGCTTATGCACGAGAGCAGCTGGGGTTGAAGGGCATTTCTGACAGCGTGGCAGCGTGGATAGTCCTCGGACGACGCGCTGAGATGAACAAGCGCGAACAAAAGCGGTACGCCGCTCTTAATCGCTTGGGAATAGCAGTGATGTCGTATGATCGGCTCTTGGGGATTTAACCGATAACGAGCCCTTTCAGGAGAAATAGACAATGACCGCTGAGACGAAAACAACGAAGGCCAAGCCAGTGTTCTCATTCGCCAACACTAAGGCAAATATCATCGGCAACGCCAACCTCCGGATACCCCAAGAAGAGGGTTATGCCGGCATTCGGAAACACTTCACGGATTCGATCGAGCAAGGCTACGTTCAGTTGCCTGTGGGATGCGGCAAGAGCGGCCTTATGGGAATTGCGCCCTTCTCCGTCAGCCGGGGACGCGTCCTTATCGTTGCACCGAATTTGACCATTCGTGACACGATCTACCGCGAACTTAACATTTCCGACCCCGAGTGTTTCTTCGTTAAACGCGGCATCCTTGCGCCGCCCCTAATCGGGCCATATCTCTCGGAGCTTAAGACTGGTGCGAATATTCACGACTGCGATACAGCCCACATCGTTATCGGGAACATCCAGCAATTCGCCGGAAAGAGCAATAAGTGGTACGAGAAACTTCCCCGTAACTATTTCGATATGATTCTCATCGATGAAGGCCACCACGCCCCAGCCGAAACATGGCAGCGCCTCATTTCCTATTTCGAAAACGCGAAGGTCATTAGCTTTACAGGTACTCCGTTTCGCTCGGATGGCCAACCAATGCAAGGCAAGTGCCTCTACAGCTTCGGCTATACTCGAGCCATGGTCTCCGGGTACATCAGCCCCATTGAGGCTGTTCACGTCACGCCCGAAGAACTCACCTTTACGATCAAGGGAAAGACCAGAACCCTCACGCTCGATGCGGTTCGCACAATGAGTGAGAAGGACTGGTTCAGCAAGGGCGTTGCCCTCTCGGAAGTCTGCAACCGCGCAATCGTGGACGCCTCCCTTCGCCAACTTTATGAGGTTCGGAAGTACGGCACTCCTCGTCAAATCATCGCTGCGGCCTGTTCGATCCGCCACGCTGTAATGGTTGCTGCGCTTTACCGGGAACGCGGAATCACTGCGGAGGTCATCAGCAGCGACCAAGACTCGAAGGAGCGGAAGCGAGTCGAGGGAGCGCTGCGACATGGCACAATCGACGCCATCGTCCAAGTCCAGATGTTGGGCGAAGGATATAATCTCGGTACGCTGAGTGTGGGTGCCCTGTTCCGTCCCTATCGCCATCTCGCCCCGTATATTCAGTTTGTTGGAAGGGTCATGCGGTTGGCTGATCCGCTTGTTCCGCATTCGCCAACCAACAAAGTTTACATAGTCTCGCATATTGGACTGAACGACGAGCGGTGGTGGAACGAGTTTACCCAGTTTGATGAGCGGGATCAGAAGTTCTTCCATGAAATCACGACTGGAGCACAAAGGTTAGTTGAGGACGCCACTGGACCTCGTCTTACGCTACGCCCCTTCATGCGGGTATTGAATGAAACGATCCAAGAATACGCGATCAAGGGTTACCTGAAACGCATTGACGAGGCACTACTGGATCAGTTTAAGCGGGAAATGCGGCATCACGGGTTCGATCTTGCTGAATTCGGCCTCTCGGACGAAGCGCTCCGCGCGCGGCTCGCTATGGCGGGACCACGACAAGTTCCTGCCTTGGAACTTCCGGTACAGCCACAACGTCGGCGAGAGCAACTCCGCACACGGCTGGCACAGGATGCGCGGTCGGGGGCGGATGCGGTTATCAACCGCCTCAAACTGAAACATGGCGGCCGGAAGCTCGCTCCGTTATTTCCTGGGAGCGATGGGCCGGATGTTGTAGTCGTGATATCTCTGGTTAATGGTTGGATAAACAAACAGATGGACCTCGGTACCGGGGAAAGAGAACAAGCTTCTGCGGAGCAACTCGAACTCGGTTTAGAGCGAGTGCCTGACGCTGTAGACGCAATTGCGAAATTGGTCACTCTCAGGCTTAAGGAGCGTCAAGATGCCAATGCATAAATCACTTTTGCACCGGGTGGACCTCGAATTCGCAAAGCGCCGCCGGCAGTGCAAGCACAATCCTGATCACGTCATTCGCCAGGATGAGATCTCAATCGTCATCCGGGAGGGCCAATACGAACGACGGGTATATTGCCGTGCCTGTGGCCTACAGATGATCGAATTGACTAAGGCGAACTTAGGCCAACTGGAGCAAGAGCTTTCTGCAGCGGTTGGAACACAAACTGCATGATTCCGGCCTTTGGTCTGGCTTAGGCGCATGACCAGGACCCTGTGACCGGGGGAGCCGGAGGCGACCGCTGCGCGCGTGCAACCGAACGGGCTGCTCGCATGTTCAGGCTATCCCGAATGTAGAGCTGCGTGCAAAGGCTGACTGCTAAAGAGGAAGAATCCGTTGCCACAATGAATTGCCACAATGAAATTGAAACAACAAATTCCACTTTCCAGCTTACAAAATGTTCCTCAAATAGAAGATGTGGCCAATCGCGCCCTCCCCTCCGCCCAATTCCTCAACCCCCCAATCTGCTCCGCCATCAACTTCGACAGCGGCACAAATTCGGTCAGGACGCGGGCAATATCCAGGTCCGTAGGTCCCTCTTACATGCATGGCCAGGATTTAGGCCGGGATTGTTCAGACACACTGAGCCGCTGATCCAAGTCTTTGAACTCCTTCGCCCAGTCCACACCTGGAGCTAGTTGTTTGTAATCCTCCCATTCATCGTAATGCAGCTCCTCGTCGCCCGGCTTTAGCATATGGCAGCAGGGTCCAGGAACGTGGTCGAGAAACACCAATCGTGAACCGGGGCCATGTCCACTTTGAAGCACCATGTCTGGAACCCGAGCAGCTACGTCGCCCCATCTTCTTCCAGCTTTATCAATGCGGTCGGCGGGAGCCTTGATCTTTTGTTCCCACATCCGCTTCAACTCCACGGCACATTCACCAGGCATCCAAGTGCGGATTGTCGGAAGCTTGAACATCATACCGTAGTGAGGGTTGAGCGCGATGATCGGAATGCTTATGTCCGGGAATAAATGGATCTCGTTGATGCTCAGGCAGGTCGAGATGAACAATTCCCCCTCACCTTCTGTGTAAGGAAGCGCAATTACTGATTCACTAAAGGCAGGAAAAAGAGCGAGACCCTTAGCGAACGGAAACGCTAAACAGGGCGTCTCAAAGCTGTCGATGATCAGATTACGCACTGGTTCCTGAGTCAAGGCTGGCGCACGGGTGGAGAACCTCTCAACAGCGTGGTCAGTGAAAATCATTCTTCTGCCACAGAACAGGATCTCCACGAAGAAACCTTCGCTCACGTAAAACTTGAACCAATGACGTGGTCCTCTGGGGGTTTGCTCGGAAATCTGCTGGACAATGGCAGGGCGTGCAACTCCGTCCTTATCCAGAAGCGGCATGAGTAGCAAGCCGTCAGGGCGGGAGGCGTTTATCACGTAACAGAACCCTTCGACTGCTAGCTTTCGTTCAATTTTGCGGAAGTCGGTTGCCCGTTCATCCACCCGAGCGATGCGGTGGGGGAGCATGCTTTCAAACTCCACCTTCAGAGCGCGAGCGAGAAGAGGCAATTGTTCAGTCCGGGGATAGAAGGTAAAGGCACCATGGCGTTCCTCCAAAACGACGAAGTCCGTTAAATACGAGGATTGAAATGGACTGTGCTTCATCGCCGCAGGCCTGATACTAGTGCTGCTGCACGTGTTTGGACAGCTAAAAAGGAGGAAACTTGCGCCACGGTCGATTGGGTGGCTTCGATCCCAGCGCTGATTTTGGGTTTACCGCGCGGGACAAAAGGCTTATGCTTGATGGTCGCTATGAATTGTCCCGACTGCCGCAATCCGGTTGAGAAGGATGCGCAATTCTGTCCGAAGTGCCTTGCCCACATAAAGGCGCCGAGCTTTTGGCGAAGGCTCATTCGGCCGTTCCAGGACAGGAAACAAGCGTCGCGGCCGGTTATCGATATAAAGCAAACCGTTTCCATTGACCTGACCGACGAGGGCGGGCAGCACCATGAATACCATTCGCTAGATGAGGTGCCGCCCGAAATACGAGAGGCGATCCGAAGGGCGCAAACCGAGGGGGTGAAACAGACGTTCCGTTCTTCAACCTCGGACGAGCACACCACCAGAATCACGACGAAAACGGAAAGCGACCAGACCGTTTCGGTGTTCAAGGTTCAGGACGAATCTGGAAACGAGAAGGTTTACTACTCCCTGGAAGAAATGCCGCCTGAGATTCGGGCTGCCTTTGAACAAGCCGAGGCTGAGAATCGCCGAGAGCAGGAGTAACGGGCATTGGTTGCTGGCCTGGCCAATCTACTGCCAGGTAAAAGAGAGAATCCACATCGAGTGCAGATTCCCTTTCGCATTTAGGCTACAATCCTCCTGAGTTTCCTCTCGGATTGCGTTGATGTCGCTAACCCGGCCCTCCCCTTCGACCACTGCCTTAAACTCCCAATCTGCTCCGCCATGAGTTTCGACAACGGCACAAATTCGGTCAGGACTTGGGCAATATCTAGGTCAGTTGGCTCCCTCTCAGAATCAAAAGCCAGGTATAGAGCTTCGACAAACGCATTCTCAATCTCGCTCCCCGTCAAGCCTTCTGTTGCTTTGGCTAATTGAACCACGTCGAAGTCCTTGGGATCTCGACCATGTTTCCCTATTTGAATTTCCCAGATGGCTTTACGTTCAGCTTGATTGGGCAGATCCACAAAAAACAGCTCATCGAACCTGCCTTTCCTCAGCATCTCAGGTGGCAGTTGGGATACGTCATTGGCTGTGGCAACGACGAATACCGGTGAAGCCTTTTCCTGCATCCAACTCAAAAACGTCCCGAATACCCTGGCTGACGTTCCTCCATCTGTTGCATTTGAGCTTTTGGTGCCGCTGAATCCCTTTTCCACCTCATCGATCCACAGACAGCACGGGGCAATGGCTTCGGCAGTTTGAATGACGGCCCGCAGGTTGGATTCTGACTGACCAACCAAACCAGCGAAGATCCTGCCGGCGTCCAACTTTAATAATGGCACACCGAATACCTTGGCTGTGGCTTTGCCGGTTAGGCTCTTCCCTGTCCCCGCTATTCCAAGGATCAGCAGGCCCTTTGGAGTTGGCAGACCGTATTCAATGGCTTTCTGACCAAAGGCGTTTCTCCTCTTCAACAGCCATTCCTTCAGCACGTCCAAGCCACCGATCGAGTCCAGGTTTTGCTTCGTTTCGATCAGCTCCAGGAGTCCATTCTTCTTCACGGCCTGGGCTTTCATGTTGGCAGTACGCGAGATCCTGCCTTGGAGCCCTCGGATGCCGACATGTTCCTCGAGGTCTTCTGGGACCTATTTCGCGAAGGCATTATCAGCCTCGGGCTGGACGATGCTAACCCACAGTTTCCTTGGTTTCATCTCACCGCGCTCGGAAAACGCGTCGTGGAGGGAGAAGACGCTTATTTCGTTCACGATGTTTCTGGGTACGAGAAGCGAATCCTGAAGGACATTCCCAGCATAGATCCCATTACGCTTCTTTACCTCAAAGAAGCCTTGCAGACATTTCGCGCTGGATGCGTTCTATCCGCAACCGTTATGCTCGGCGTCGCGACCGAGCATACTTTCCTGCTCTTGATTGAGGCAATTGACCGAGGCATGAAACACCAAGCCACCTTTGCGGCAGTATCTAAAGAGCGCACCATCCTGTAGAAGGTTAACAAGTTCCGGCACATCCTTGAACAGCAGATGAAAGCACTTCCCCCCGAGCTCAAGGAGGACCTCGACACGAATTGTTCCGGTATTCTTTCGATCATTCGCAACTTTCGGAATCAATCCGGGCACCCTTCTGGGAAAATCATTGATCGAGAACAGGCATACATTCTTCTCCAGCTTTTCCCCCGTATTATAAGAAGATGTACCAGTTGATGGATTTCTACGGGTAAAACTGAGTATCAATAGCTGTTCAGCGTTGTAGTTCGATTCGACAATGAAGAAATCTGCAAAGACTTGGTAGAAGAGCTGGAGCGAGCAGGAATGAAAACTCGCGAAGCAAAGTCCGCCGATAGATTCGTCGAAGAAGGCAAGAAAGTGCTCGGAAGGGCACGAAGGAAGGATCTCTAGTCGCCCTCTACATAGCGCCTTAGCAGGTCTTCGACCTGCTCCCGCGACGGCTCTGGCGTTAGGTTGTGCGGCGCAAAAGCCTTGCGAAAATCATCATAGTGCTGTTTTGAGCGGAACACGTCGCACCTCCGCCCATCAGCGCGCGCCCCCTTTATTTCGAGCCACTGCTTCTCTCGGTTCTCCACTAGCGCAACAACATCAACGTAAACAGGAACGCCGGGCGCGTGGCAGACGTTGCTGACCAGGAAGAGCCCTGGTTCGAGCGTAAAAAAGAATTTTTTGGTGAGCTTCTGGGATGTGATTGGCTGGTTCATGCCGTCCTTTTTACCACCTCCTTTTTCGCTGTCAATGCGTGAAGCCGGGAGGTGCTGCTTTCGGGCTTGAGCGGCATATCTCGCTGCTAATACGAAAGCTAATGTCATCCCTGTGATAAGAACTGTCATAATCCCGTAGTGTCAAAACCTTCAAACTCACCGAAGTGAGCGTGGTCACGATAATTGATGGCGCGGCATGCACCGTGAGTGAGGGAAACAGGTCCGGGCATGCCTGATTGGAAGGTTGGTCCGGCTTGAAGGGGTGTTCCGCGCCATCGGTCAGAAGGTTTTTTAAAGGGCAAAATCCTAGCGAGGTTTGTGGTTACGCCTGCCTAATCTCTGGCCCCCACGCGGAAGTATTGCACGGGCTGGGGCAGCAAAGGAACGGACACGTGCATAAGGCCGTTTGTGCCTGACAGAAGGCTGCCCAAGGACTGCCAAGTGTTCAAATTGGTGGACCAGAAAGCCTGATAAGAAACGCCGGAAATACCGCCCCATCCCAAGAGAAGATTTGTGCCTGTGACACCCAAACTGAGAACCGGCGCAATGGTTGGGACCATGAGAAAGTTCTGATGGCTTTGCGGCAAGGTAACGTTGGTATAGGAAAGTGAGCCGGACACAAACATGAAGTTGCCAAGGGAGGGGGCCACCGTCCCGGTGAAACCGCCGAAGTCTGCATATACCGTTACTGTGTAATTGCCGTTGGTATCGGTGGTCGAGCCGGCAAAATCTGCCGGGTTGCTTTGTACGAACACACCTGCGACTGGTAGGCCATTCCTATCGGTAACCGTACCCGAAATCGAAGTAACGAGGCGCGCCGACGATGCAAACAGACACGCTGACAACGCTGCCGCAAGTAGTCCAGCGCCACACCCGTACCTGCCACCGGAGAATCAGGCTGCTCGAACAAAGCCGCGATGGCCTCGTAGCAGAGGCTGCCGCTGCTCCAGTAGGCGCCGTTAAGCGCCAGCACCGCGACGATGTTCCCGCCGGGCTGCCGCTTTGATTTGTCTTGGAACTCCAGGTAAAAACGAATGCCGTTCATAACCCCTTTCGCTCTTACTGGATGCGTTTGAAGCTGAAAGCGTCCTGATCCGTGCGTAGTCGGCCCCGGAACTTCATGCCTTTGCGCTGGAACGTGAGGACCTTCCCATGCACCTGAACATTCCGGCTGACCTCCTCGCCCAGCCAGGTCATCACGCGGGTCTGGCCGGCCGCTTTCCGGGTGTAGAACAGCCCGCCCATGCCGACCGCGCAGTTCTGGTCCAAGCCTTCAATCTCCGCCTGGCTCAACAACCGGTTATGGGTTGCCGCTTCCCCGGACGTTACCTCCAGCTTCCCGAAGTTCGGCTCGAAGATGCCGTGCCCCGGGAATCCGAACAGGTAGCCAAAACACCGCTCCTGGCCTTTGTCCTGATAGGTCAAAAGGCTGCCCCGGTTCAGGATTTCCGACGGCTTTCTCGGTGTCTTCATACCCCGGCCTTTTGTTGGTTTGTTCGCTGGTTCCGCTGATGC
>Ga0181530_10005202_pt1 | contig 13376 bp, 19 predicted proteins | sample PEATcosm2014_Bin_42_FD_119769 | JGI IMG/M metagenome (GOLD analysis project Ga0181530, IMG submission 119769) | Peatland microbial communities from MTU Mesocosm Facility, Houghton, MI, USA - PEATcosm2014_Bin10_60_metaG | ecosystem: Environmental > Terrestrial > Soil > Wetlands > Peat | place... | reverse complement strand
AGGTTCAATTTGCTGAAAAATTGCTCGACCAGGCCGAAATGTTTCGCCATGTCCACCGAGATGCCGCATTCCCTGGCCATCTCCGCAAACGGTGTGGACCATGAGGACGGCGGTGAAGCCAGGACAGCCGGAATTTCGTGGGTTTTTCGACGTTGAAAGGTTTCGCGGATTGCCTTCGGCAACCGGGCGGCATCGAGTCTGGTTCGTTCAATCAGAAGAACCAAGTCCACCAGGTCTTTCACACGAGAGTTTTCCCGGCCCACTCTCGGCAAGGTGTAAGCGTGCAACTTTTCGGCGAATTGTTCTTCTGGTGAAATTGCCGTGAAATTCGACTTGGCAATGCCCGCAAACCCCAGCCAATCCCGGCCTGAAAGCGATTCGTAAGGCTCGCGCAAGACATCACCAGTGCTCACGTCGAGATGAAAATTCACGAACGTGCGTCCGGCCAGTCGCGCTTCCACCGGAAAACGGGCGCCGCCATAAGGTGCGGCGTCCAAGTCTTGCGTGGCTTCACCGACCACAAAGGTGAAGAAATCCTGCAAATCGAGTTGGCCAGCCTCGCGCAGCATTTCCAGAACCGTTGCCGCGTTGGCGTCCCAGTCACCCGACCCCGCAGGGAGCCGTTTCAATGCCAGATCAATGTCGCGCGTGGTCCGGGCTGCCTTCAGACGCAATTCCATCGCGTAACCACCCTTGAGCAACCACGGGGCATCCGGGTTCGCAAACAGGCGGCAGAGCAGGCGGTCGAACGCGGCTTGCCGGCGCAGACGTTGGAGATCGAGGCTTTCCTCCTGCGCCATTTTTTTCAGCCGGTCTTCAAGCGCGACGCGAAATGCGACGGCCGAGGCATACTTTCGTGGAGGCTTCATCGTTTGTTCGCGACGAGCAATTCATCAAACCATTTCGGAAATTGTCCGAGACGGTTCAATTCCGATATTGCTCGAACCGTAATTAGTCCGCGTTGCCGCCCTTCGGTGAGCGCCTGTTCAATGATGTCGCGTGAGACGGATTCAGCACCCACCAGATCGGCGATGGTACGAAGCGGACGGGTTAGGGCAAAACCCTGCCGTTGTTCAACATCCTTCTCATTGAGACGTGCGCGATGCAGCAGCAGTATCTTCGGTGCTTTTGCCCTTCGTCGAAATGCAGCCGGAACGCTCATGTGCAATTTGGCCGGGTTCACCTCCGAGAGTTCATGGATGCTGAGTGCGGTTTGATGGGAATAAACGCCTTGCGGTTCGCCCGCACGGTTGCGTGACCAGAGAGCATAAACGACCAGTTGCTCTTCAGCCGATTGAGGGAAGCGCGCCAGCCGGTAGATGCCCCGTTCGACGCGCACCCAATTTCCCGATTTGACGTGATGCGCCTGGCTGCCCAACTTGTAGCCGATATCGGCTGCCTGCTTGGCGGTGAAATAGCCCTGTTGCCCTTCGGCCAACTCGAAGAGCGCGCCGGAAACGGTTTTGACCTGACTCCGCATTGCACGAATATACAAGAAATTTGTATAAATGTGCAAGCGTTGATTTTCGATGCCGTGGGTCGATCTGATGCGTCAGGCCACTGGTCTTTCCATGTCAACCCAAGCAAAAGTTCTCAGGCGGCCGGATACTCGGGCTAAGCAACAAAATGTCCGCTGAAATGCTGCTCCCAACCTAACTGGCAATCAAGAGGCCCCATCTTGATGTCTCCGAGCCTGATTCCGCGAGTCAGCATCTCTTGATGGAAGACAGTTTGGGAAGAAAGGTCAACTCCGTTGATTTGAAAGACCCGGGGATGCATTTGTCGATGGAGAGAGCCACTGACGCAAAGGGGCGGCCAGATTCGTTGTTGTCAATAGGACAACGGATTTGCCGCCAAACACAATGGCATGAAAAAACTGCCTAAAGCCTGAAGAATGCGAGCCGTTCAGGCTGGAATCGACAGCGCGTTTACCGCAGAATGGTTACATGGTCTACCACTGTCAGCCATTCGACTTGAACGACAAAGAGTTGATAGAGCGGGCTCACGCGACGGGCGCGCCTCCCCACGTCGCTCAAGCGGTCAAAGCGGCCATCACAGGGTTTAGGTCCCGAATGCGAAGGCTTCCCCCGCCGCCAGTGGTCGACAGCGAGTTGGTAATACACGTCATCAACCCGCGCAACTACTTCGACCAATACGTCATCAATACCGTCATCCAGGAGATATGCGACGCCACCGGAATGGGGGCCGCCTTGGTGAAATCGCAAGGGCCACCAAACATCAAGCAGCCAGCCAGCCCGGAGGTCGAGTTTATCCCTGCGGACAGAGACCAAACCGTCGTAGAATGAAGGAAAAGATCGTCACGCGAAACGGAAAGACCGCCGTGGCCCGAGTTCCTGAAAACCAGGACATCCTCAGCCTTCAGGTCGGCAGCATGGCTCCCAACCCATGGGGCGGCATGGCCCGGGTGGACCGCATTACCCACCGAGGCATCTCCCCGTCAGGGGCGCAGTACATCGGCTACTACACCAAGGAAGCCGGCCCCGGAAAGGCTTGGATCAGCAACTCCATATGCGCTGGCAAGCTCATCCGAACCGCCCCGCTTACTGACCTGCTCACGTCGGCCGAGTGCGACGCCATCGAGCAGGACATGAACGCATGATTCACATCAGCCCAGTTAAGAAGAGCAACCTCTACGAGCAGGCACGCCGCAACCTGATCGAGTGGTACGGCGAGGACAAGGTCGAGGCTGGATCGTGCCTCTACTGGGCGCAGGTTGCCATGCGCACGCTGGGGAGGGCAGGTCTACGCCGGGTGCTGCAGGCCGGCGACTTGCAGTGGCAGATGGTTCCTCGGGAGCTGGATGACGGCGTCAGCCCCACCCATTTCTCCTACATCTGGTCGGAAACGAGGTCGACCGTCATCCCCCCTGAGGGGCACTTGCCGGAGATACACGTCTGGGTAGGCCTGCCGGATAGTGGCGAGATCGTCGATTTTTCCACAGGCACTTTTAAGAAGCTCGCCATCGAGCGGCATGGGCTGCGCTGGCTCGGACCCGATCCTCCAAAGTTCCTCTGGGGAGTTCCTCCAGATGGAACCATCTACAGGCCATATAGGGAGGCAACCCTGTTTGCTTTTGAACTTCTGAAGGCATATTGAGCAAGCCTGCTGCCTACTTCGAAGAGCAGACTGACGATTCTGGCCTATCATTGAAACATGAAGGAGTATGTCTGCGAATCCTGCGGCTCTCGAAACACACCCGAGCGCATCACCAAAGGCAGCCTCAACATCGAGCTGGTGTTGTGGCTGTTTCTCCTGCTGCCCGGATTCTTGTATGGGCTTTGGCGCCTGGCCACCCGCACGTACGCCTGCCGGCGTTGCCAGGGCAACGCAGTGCCTATGGCGTCGGCAAAAGGGCGTATGGCGCTTCAGAGGTTCGGGACCACGGCAGCCAACGGAACGGCTCTATGACCGAGGATGATCGCAGGGCCAACTTCCTGTCCGGCCTGGCCGCGCACGGCACGGAGATAGGGGCCAGCGCTTGGGAGCTTCGATTCGCCGATGACTGCCGAATGCAGTTCAACTTCAGCCCCAGGCAGCAGCGGACGATCGACGCCATGCGCGCCAAGTACGAGGACCTCGTGCGCTACAAGCAGACCGGCGAGAAGTCGCTGGCCATGCGCGCGGCCGAAGCCGAGCAGCCCCGCGTCCCCGTAGCGCCTTCCGTCTCGACCCGAGCCCTGAGACGGCGCGCGCGGAGCGTGGCCTGCCGTTGAACGCCCCTTCCCTCTCAGCCCACGGCCGGTGAAACCAGCGCCTGCGCGCGTGGCAAGGCCTTCCGGGACGCGTGCATGGTGAACGAGTTGGTCCTCTTTCATTTCGATCACGGCGCCCGGGCACACTTCGCCTGCGGCACAGTCAACCGATAGAAACAGGATTTTTAGTTGGTCATACTACGTCCTGCCCTCGGTATAGGGCAAGAAAGACAGTTTTCAACCCGCTATCGCGGTTGACAATTCAGCCAGCAGTTTCCACCATTGCTCACATGGCAACAGAGACCAAAGCGTCAAAGCCGCCTGTGCCGGCTGCCCCGGACGCGTGGCTCGACGAGTATTTCAATCACCTAGCGACATTTTTGTCCCAACCCTCCCTGCAAAGCTACAGCCGAGCCCTCCTCGGCTTCTGGCACTGGTACGAGAAGGAAAGAAAAGAGGCCCCGGACTGGCGGAACCTCCAGCGCCATGATTTCCGAGCCTATCTCCACTCCCCAGACCTGCGCAAGAAGAGCCACGCCACGATCCGGCTGCAATTTGCAGCCTTACGCTCCTTTTACAGGTTCCTGGTTGACCGAGGGCGGCTGGAGAGCTCCCCGGTAAAGGGCGTCAAGATACCGCAACTGCCAAAGCGGCTCGTCAAGTACTTCTCCACGCCGGAAATTGAAACGCTCATGGCTGCGCCCTCCAAGCCGCTGCCAAAAAATGCGCGGGCCTTTGAGACGCTGTTTTGTTCTCGGGACATCGCCATGTTCGAAACCATGTATTCGTGCGGCCTCCGCATCAGCGAACTCTGCGGTTTGCGGGCCAAGGACGTCGGGGTCGAGCGCAGGCTGGTCTTCGTGCGCGGCAAAGGCAAAAGGCAGAGGGAAATACCAATCGGCGAACCGGCGCTGGATGCCATCCTGCACTACTGGCGCCTGCTTCCGCGGCGCCCCGCCGGCGATACTCCAGTATTCCTGGCCCGCCGCAAGCGAGACGTTAGCGTCTCCCCCCGCGTCTTCCAGCAGCGACTGCAGAAGTGGATCAAGAAGGCAGGCATGGAGGAGGGCCTGACGCCGCACAAGCTGCGCCACAGCTACGCGACGCACCTGGTTGATTGCGATGCCGACCTGCGAAGCGTGCAGGAGCTGCTGGGGCACGCACACCTCGCTACGACGGAAATATACACGCACGTGGCCACCGGACGGCTTATGCAGGTCTACAAGCGAGCCCACCCCCGCGCATAAACGGGCCTTGAATAGAGTTCAGCATTTGCTCGGCGCCGAACACATAATGAGCCATGAATGATTTTGATTTAGCTCTCTTCGGGCTGACCCAATTCCCAGGCGCGCCTAAACTTCCGGATTGGCCATCGTTTTCGGACAAGAAGGCATAAGCTCAACGACGCGGCTGAAAGGATGGACAAGAAGTAATGAAGAAAATTGCCGAGATGCTGAAAGTGCCCGTCCAGCAGCTACAAGACTTGAATACACGGACAGCATTGAAGGATTTCAGAAAATGATTGGAGGGAATCGCGAATTCGGCCTGGCGTTTACGTCCATGGTAGGGGCTATCAAAGCTGACCGGACGACATCCCCAAAGCTGTGGTTGAGCACCTCTGGAACGCCGTCCATTCTCCTGAAGCAGGCTCTTCCAACACGGCAGATCCACCGTAAACTGCATAAAATCCTCAAGCCCTTCCCGAATAGGGCGGACTTTAATTCGATGGACATGGCTCAGAAAAACGCCGCCGACGCCAGTATAATGACTGAGGTATGAAGCACTTACGTCTTTGGATTTTGCTGCTGCTCTCCCCTGCCCTCTCGCGGGCCGGAGTTCTTTTCACGTACAACTGCGTCAACATCTCGGACGGCACGATCACCCTCTTTCGGCTGGACACTTCTGGCAGCCACGAGCTCATCGAGGCCACCACCAAGGACCGGACCGCCGCCACCATGACCAACCATGTGTGCGGCACCGGCGTCGATGTTCAGCCCTTTCTGGCAGCGGTGAAGCAGCTTGCGGAATCCAACTGGCTCGCAGATGGAAACCCTCCGAAGCAGGACCCCGCCCGCCGCGCCGCGGGCGACATGCTCACCGTGCTCCTCGTCACGTACAACGATTCCTTCGTCGAGTTGAGGCCGCTAACGGGCTACACGAACATCGTGAAGCGTTTTGACGGACTGATCAAGGAACTGGGCAAGAACGCCAAAAAGAGCGACAAGAACGATGGCCTCGTCTTCACCACCAGCTACATAGGCACCTTCGACGAGGCGCCGGTCATGCTCACTGACCCGTACGCCATGATCGGAATGCCCTGGCTCAACAAGGTGTTCACGCCGGACGAATACGATGCGATGAGAAGAGGGGGCGAGATGGACAAGCTCACGTACTCCATGCCCGGGCGAACCGTCCCGATCACCTCCACAATGACGCTGCAGACCACCAACAGCCAGACGGTGATGCAAGACGTCAAGTGAACTCAGAACGGCGAAAGGCCGATTTCCGGCGTGGCGCTTTCCACAAGGGCTCCCTCCTGCTGCTGGGGCGCGGCGGGCGCCTCAGCCCGCCATTTGCCGACCAGCCTTGTCGTCCGGCCGGAGGCCAAGCGATCCCAACTGCAAAACCGCGAGCTGGCCCTCGGCGTCCTGCATAAGAGGTGACAAGAAGCGGACCATCGCCTGCTTGCGCGGCATCGCCGCCGATCACGTCATCGGCAGACAGTGGCAGACGGACCCGTCCCTGGCGGGAAAATTGTAACAGGAAGCCGCCTCACTGGTGATGACCATTTGGATCAGAGTGCCAGCCCGGCGACGCCAACGGGCGAACCATGGCCGGCCTGTGGAGAACTCCCCTCCCCTGCCCCACTTTTGCCAGGCGGAACTTCGACCGTCGATGCCTTGCGGTATCGAATCCGCCTTCTTAGAAAATCTCCACGCCTCGGCCGCGTTTTTTGGCCCGCTGCCTTCATGGCGCTTGCCAGATCGCCCGGCCGTGTTACCTGCCAGAACCCGCGTTGCGAGCACTTCACCCATCCCTGTTCCTTCATGTAGGACAGGCACCAGAAGATGGTTCTGACGCTCAGCCCGGATTCATTTTTCAGGTGATGGATGTTCCAAGGCTGATCCGGATTAGAAAGCATCAGAGTGGGGATTCGCGAGGCTTTGCCGTTAAAATAGACCGGATCCTTCCAAGGGGTTCTGAACTGAAGGTTGCGCAGCTCCGGCCGACCTTCGACATCCACCAACAGCTTGTCCGCGCGCAGCAGTACGCGGCCCGTAAGGTCCGCGCAGCAGATCTTGAGATGGGCGCAGTGTTTGATGACGTCCAGCGAGAGGCGCGTGGTGACAAGAAGGTACTTTCTTAACCTCGCGGAAATATCGCTCTTGCGAATATCAAGAACCGGACGGAGCCTGAGATTGAATTCCACTCCATCAAACTGGAAGCGGAGGAACCCTTCTGCGGCACCCGGCATCAGCTTGCCGGGAAAATCCGGCAAGACGGTGTCCTTGAAGACCCGGGACAACTGTGCGGCAGATCCGATGGGGACGACCTTTGACTTCTCGACCCGAAGCACGCGGGCGATTTCGTCCGTGTTGAGAACGCGCCAATCGCCGTGGCCGTAGCTGTTGATCCAGCCGAAAGCCCTTAATTCCTTGAGCGCCTTGTAAACGCACCCCGTGCTCAACCCCGATGCCTGCTGCATGCGGCTGGTATTCCATTTGCAAGCCGGGTTCTGCAGCAGGATATAGAGTATTCTCCCGACGCTCTCGTCCAAGGCCGCTCGCGTTTTCTCGGTCAGCGCCTTCTTCGGCTTTTTGATTGGCCACGTCCGGGCCAGCGGGCTGAGGGTACGATCAATCAAGAGCCGTTCGCGGCGGATAAAAACGCGCCCGGCCAGGTCAACGTGGCAGATCTTCCGCCGCCGCAGATTCTCCAGGACGGCATCCTGGTGGAAAACGGCGCCGATGAAATACGCTCCCGCAATCCTCTTCCCATCCGGCGCCACAAAAGGCACGTCTCTTTCGTAAAAGTCCCCGCTAATCTGCCCCAAACTGACATCCAGATGGGACGAGATCAGCTGGAAAAAGAATCTCTCGCCATCGAGCTCGTATTGAACCCAGCAGCCCCTCGGAATCTCGGACCACATGCCATAGAGGAAGCGCGTGGTTAACATCTGCCAGAGATGGGGAGCCATTTCCAGCCGAGTTGGAAAACGGCGGCGGCGTGTCACGGCTTCGGCGTTTGGTTTTGCGGCAATCCCACTGGCCCGGTCAGGCTCAAGAGCTGGTCCAGCGCCTTTAGGCATGCCGATCCTCCAATCCGCCGCTTGCTGGTACGCTTTTCCGCCATCATCAGCAGATACGCCATGTTGCTCAACTTGGCATCGTATTTCTCCGGGAGAAGGATGTTCAAGACGCAAACCGGCTCATCGTGGAAATCCACAATGGTGGTCATGATGCGAGTGGCTGTGCTCGGCAGCAAGGCGGAGAGCTGGGACGTGTCCAGCGGTATGGGTGAGCCCAGAAGCTTCTCGACCTCCTTGATCCACGCCGACACTCCAGCGCTCATCAGGTCGGTCTTGTGAACTCCGAATCGGTGCCGCATGACCTCGATCCGCTGGTCCGCGCTCCGAGGCAGTACAAAGCCAACCTGGACTTTGTCTACGACCCTCCCGTACTCAGGGTCCATCGCTTGGAGTCGGCTCTTGAGCACGCGGGCCAGCGCCTTTGGGTCCTCCGTTGCCTTTGGCAGATCCGAGTTCGCGGTTGCCTTCGACGCCGGGGCGGGCTCTGCAGGGGGTGCGCTCCCCTGCCCTGCTTCACTCGATGAAGCGATTTCGCCCTCTGATGCCCGTGCTGGTGGAGCCGAAGCCGCAGGAGGCTCTACGGATCCTGCCGCCGGCGCCGGTGCTGGCATGACTGCGGGAATGACTGTTTCTGCATTCCCAGCAGGAGCTGCCGGGGTCGGCGGCGGTGCTGGCAGCTCTGGCGGTTCGTGGGTTGTCTTGTGCTCAACGGGTGGAGAGCCGGCTTTATCCAAGTTGGCTCCCTTCATCACCTCCAAACCGCGCCTCGTCGGCTGCTCGATGGGAGCAATTAACGAGTGTGCAGGAGGTGCCGGGGTCGCTTTTGTTTTCATAGATGCGATTCATCAGGTGCCGTCTCGGCAATTTTCAGTGCTTCAGCCTGCGTAAACCGTTGCACGATCTCATTCGTCAGGATTTCGTAATCTGCAACGATCGTTCTTCGCCTTCCCTTTGCCTCCCAAAGACTCACACCTTCGTAAGCACTTTCCATGAAGTAAACGCACTCGCGAATGGTGGCCTTAAACGACTCATCTGGATAGGCCTGCTCCAATTGCGCTTTAATGGTCTGATGGGCCGTCAATTGGGGCCTGAAACGGGTGAGCAGGAACCCAAGGGTCCGAATGCGCTCTCCCGTCAGTGCCGACACCGCGTCAAAATAAAGGACCGCCCTCTTGGCTCCCTCCCAAGCCCACCCGCTTGAATCCAGCGGCACAAGCACACCATCGCAGGCCAGCACCGCGCTGCCCGTGACCATTGAGTAACCAGGAGGGCAATCAATCAGAATGTAATCGTAAAAGGGCCGGAAAGGCTCGACAAGCCCATGCCTCAAGTTCAAGTACATGTTCGCCGCCTTGGTGGCCACGAACTCTTGCAGGCCATCCGCAGGGTTTCCCGGCTCCCTGCCCTTGTTTAGACCCTCAATAATACCCGCCTGCAGGATTTCCAAATCGATCACCTGCAAGTTCTGGGTCGGTGCCACGACATCAATTTTCAAGTCCTTCCGGTTGGACTTGAGCACCATTTTCGCCAGATCGACCTTCCTGCCCAGAAGCACGTCGCTGAGTTGGTTGTCTTTGTCGACCATGTCCTCCTCTATGCCAAGAGCTGATGCGGTGTTCCCCTGCCCGTCCACATCCACGACCAGAACCCTCTGATTTTGGCGGGCCAACGCCTCCGCCATGTTGACCGTCGTCACCGATTTCCCGACGCCTCCTTTCTGGTTGGAGACGGCTATGGCCCGGGCCGGTCTGCCGGGCTTCGCCCCTTCCCTCTCGGCAACAGGCTGCCCTTCAACAGACATGGTCTCTAATTCGTTCATGCGCCACATAATGCACACATTCACCTTCACACATCAAGGAAAAAATGATTGGTGTGTCACCAGCCTCAACGTCTCAATAACTGGTCATTTGTATAAACACACATTCTCCTTGGCATTTGGGCACACAGTTGATGTGCCTATGTTATTGTGGATTAGTTGCAGAACTCGTGGCCGATTATTCTGTGATTTAGCCTTGATATACTTGCCATTCACACACATACATAAACAGCCAGCTATATTGCCATACATTCATTCGGCCTATTCTCCTATTGTCCTATCCACCTATTAGCCTATGCGTGTAAGGCCTTTAAAAATAGGCCAAAAAACTCACGGCAAGAATACCTGAACGAGGAAAGGAGGCTTGTGCCAATGAACGGTACCCGGCATCGAGGAGACCTGGAGATGGGGCAGGGGAGACCGACAGCCTACAGCGATGGCCGGTGAACCCCAAGAAGAATCGGAGCAAGACAAGCCGGCCGACGGATAAAAAAGCAAGGAACGAAAATATCCAAGGATCGTAAGCCAACAGCAACCACCCTTGCCCAAACATGGCCTCGGACGAGGCTCAAGAATCCAGTCCGAGGATTGTTCCACAGGCAGCGCAGCCAACTTCAACATATTCTTAAAGCCTTGACATACAGAACCTTGCGCACAATCATCCGTGGAACAATTGGGCTAAATCCCAGTGTTCCACAACAAAGCAGGAAAAACACCCTCATTTTTCACGAAAAACCTGCTAGTGCAATGAAATTTCCTCCGTTTTCGGTGGGGCAGGGGACCCTTCCTCCCAAACTCAAACCGCCTTAGCCTGCATATAATGATACATGACCGTAAAACAGCAAGCCGCAACCGAACCCGTCAGTGAAACGGAGCTGCTCGCCTCTCCGGGGAGCCTTGCACGCAATCTGAACCTAATTTCAGCCTCCTTCGCAGCGGCTATCCGCAGAAGAAGAACCGTTTTGACAGGGCGGCGCTGTTGTCACAACACGCAGTCCCCGATGACGTTTGGATGCCCGAAAGCGAGATGTGCCCAACGGACGCGGATTCTCTTCGGGATCACATGAAGAGGTGGGCCGCAGACATCCTCTCCAAGACGGATGCCTGGTTCAACCCCGTAAGTTATGAATTCTAAGCCTCTAAATGCCACGACAGCGCCGCCTCCATGGTGTGCCATGCACCGCGCCAGCCGGAAACAGCCACCCCGGGCGACGGAGACCTTGAGCCGACGTCGTGCATGACCGCCTCAGACTTACAGCACACTACACAACATGAAAAATCCAGGATTTAGCACCGGAACCCTGTTGAGCCAGCTCAAGCAGGAGATCAAAGCCGCAGCCAAGCAAGCCGGGGTCAACCGGGGTCCCCTCAACAACGCCCTGCTGCAGGCATCCCCGAAGTCTCCCGATGAGGTAAGGCACCTGCTGGGGGACCCAAAGAAGCTCGTCGAGGATTACGCCCAGAAGCAGGCTTCCAAGGCCGCGCGCCAGAAAACACCCCGCGAACTGGCCATCGCCAGCGTCACGTCAGGGTCGAAAGCCAGCCCTTCGAGGCTGGACGCCGCAGCCAAGGCAGCTGGCGTGTCCAAGACCGAGTTGAACGCGGCCCTGGTGCATTTTCTCGGACGCCAGAAGGATCCAACGATGGAGGGCGCGGAGGCCGCCCTGCGCGACCCGAAGGGCCTGATCGACGCGTTTCTCGCGCACAAGGCCGCTCTGGCCGCCAAGGCAGCAGCATCACAGCCGCCTAGGATCGGCGCTGTGCTGTGATGCCGGCATTACGCCATCGAACTAAACTGCATGACGACAGAAGCCCAGCGGCAGAACGCCGCCGCCATTGTTGCCGAGATGTCCGCTCTGCCAGGAATCGAGTCCGCCCAGGTCGACGACTGGAACGATTTCGGCGGTTTCAACTTCTTTGTGCGCCTGAAGCCTGCGCAGCCAGGATCCAGGATGATCAAGTTTCTGGTTCCCCTCCAGGGCATCATCCTCAGGCTCAAAGCCATCGTCCGCAAGCATGGCGCGGTATGGGAGTGGCACCAGCCCCCTCGGCGCCTTTATGGCTGGGCCGGCCGCAACAAGCGAAAGTACTGGAACGGCTACGACACGGACTCCTACAAGCTGTCAGCGCAGGTGCCGTCGCCGTAATGCTTAGGCGGACCGGCCGCACTTGCGGCATCGGCGCCGGGTGGCCAGCGTCTCTCCAAACATGTCGCGGCGCGGCAGCATGTAGTGCCCGCACTCCAGGAATTCCACCATGACCAGCGACCTGTCTGGATGCGGACCGTACCTGACCACCTTGCGCAACGGCAACTGGCCCGTGTTCCTGCGCCTTGCCCTCGCATCGCAGAGGCTTGCCCGTTCCATCATCTTTCTGCTCCATTGGCTCATGAAGTCGACGTTCTTCTGCGGGGCCAACAGGGCCCCTCACATGGCTAGTCGAAGCGCGTGACACCACGTTTTTGTGTCCGCGAGCTGAAATCGAAGCAAGACAGTGTTTTCTCCTTGTTGCCGTAACGACGCGGCACATAATCGCCGCAGTGCAACTACAGGAACATGAGAAAGCCTTACACGGCATCGCTGTTTTCATCCAGAGCAACCCGGATACGCTGGAGGGTGTCCAGCTTCGCAAGTTCCTTTGGGCACTGTATGACCCGCAGGTGCTGATTAGCCTGCACAGGCTCTACACCCGCGTCGACCCGATGCGCCTCATGTTGGTACACGCAGTGCAGAGCGCCGCGGCAAAGGGGACTCTCAAGAAAGGAGACCTGTCGCGCGCGCTGCTTGTGGCCGGAGAGTTCCAGCGGCAGGACAGCGTAAGGGTCAGTTCCGAATCCGTCCGCCGCTTCGTCGAGGCCGAAGCCCAGATCAAGCAGCTGGCCGGAGTGTTTCCACCGTGCCAGACGCTTCAGGACCTTGGCCAGCTCCTCTTCGAGTGCGAGGATGTCAAACGGCGAATGCTGTCGAATGCCTATCTGGACGACTGCCCCTTTTAACAACCGGAACATCCAGCCGCAGCCACTGCTGAGGGCCGCTGTGGCGGGAAACCCTTGCCCTCTGTTTGCGGGCGCGCTGCCGGCCCGGATGGGGCCTGGCCGCCAGATCGATCGAGAGCGCCCGGACGCCTGGCCTTCCCAAAAGGGCGCGGGACACGCTGGAGAACCAGACGCCTGCCAGGAACCGCGAGCGACTTCAAGTTCAAAACAATATAATACCCCACTTGACAGTGATGACCGATTATTGAAAACCGATTCAACCATGCCAGCGATGCAACGAGACTTCCAAGAAACCGTAGACGTGACGAAGGAAACGCTGGTTGACGCTCAAAAAAGTGCGACAACGCCGGTCTAAATTTGTGCCTTCAAAAGGCCAAAGCTCCGCTTTCCGGAACTCGCCTGGGTGGTTTTCGAAAGGGACGTCATGCTGAAGGCCGTAAGTTCAGAGCGGCGAGCACGCCGGTTGCCGCCGATTGACCCAGAGACGTTTGTGGCGAAGGCTCAACAGCCAGCGGCGGGGCTTTCCGATTACACGAGCAAGCT
>Ga0181530_10005199_pt1 | contig 13379 bp, 12 predicted proteins | sample PEATcosm2014_Bin_42_FD_119769 | JGI IMG/M metagenome (GOLD analysis project Ga0181530, IMG submission 119769) | Peatland microbial communities from MTU Mesocosm Facility, Houghton, MI, USA - PEATcosm2014_Bin10_60_metaG | ecosystem: Environmental > Terrestrial > Soil > Wetlands > Peat | place... | reverse complement strand
TGTCGGAGCAGAAGACCACGATGGTATTGTCGTCGACCTTGAGTTCCTTGAGCGCGTCGAGCACCTGCCCGACGTGGTAATCGCCTTCCATCATCTTGTCGCCATACTGGCCGATGCGAGATTTCCCGGCGAACTGTTTGGAGGGGATATTCGGGCCGTGGCCCATCGAGAATGGCAGGTAGAGGAAGAACGATTTGCCCGCCGCCGCCTGCTGTTTCATGAAATCAATGGCGCGGTCGGTCAGCTCGTTATCCACCTCGGCACGCACTTCCAGCGTGTAGGGCTTGACGCGCTCCAGCGGACCGTTCCCCTTCTGCTGAACCATCCACCCCGCCTTCTCGATCAGAATCTTCTCCGGTATGTCGCCGGCGCTGTGCGTCTGCATGATCTGCGGGACGTTCGCGGCGGTGTCCCACGACGAATCCGGCGGGATGCCGTAGTATTCATCGAAACCATGCGCGCCCGGCAGGCTCTGCGCCTCGCCGCCGAGGTGCCACTTTCCAAACATGGCCGTGGCGTAGCCGTTGTCCTTGAACAACTGGCCCATCGTATAGGCTTTGGCCGGAAGCGTGTTGGGTCCGCCCGGCAGGCAGCAGAGGGATAGTCCGTTACGAATCGGGTGTTGCCCGGTCATGAGGGCGGCACGCGACGGGGTGCAGGAGGGCTCCACGAGATACTGCGTGAGGCGAAGCCCCTCGCGGGCCAGCCGGTCGGTGCGCGGGGTCGGGCACCCCCGCAGCTCACCGCCGCCATAAGGTCCCATGTCGCCGTAGCCGACGTTGTCGGCGAGGATGAACACGACGTTGGGTTTCTGGTCCGCAGCCTGGGCAACGGACATTGTGCAAGCCACCACACCAATGAGCGCGGCGGCGAGGATGTTTGGTTTATGCCTGGTTTTCATATGCGGTTTACTTGGTTGCTTGTGTTGGTTCGTTTGCTGGCTTCGGCTCCTGGAGCCATCAGGTTAAACTGGTGACCGAGCATTACGGTGTCAAGGCCATTGGCAGCCCCGATGACCACGATCTGTGTGCGCGGCGTCCGCCCGCCCCACTTGTCCTGTAATGAGATGTCCACGCGCCTGCCGACTACTTGCAGCACCGCCCGCCGCTTGGGCGCGTCGGTGGTATAGACCACCCCTTTGGCCCGGTAAACCGTCCCCGGCAACTTACGCATGGTTTCCCGCAACGCTTCCAGCGCCAGCGGTTGGTCCGTCTGGTAGCTCCAGGTGCTGAACACCTTCGAGTGGTCGTGCCGGTGGTGCTCGTCATGACAGGCCGGGTCGGTGCAGTCGGGTCGCATCTCGTCACTGCCGCCGCCGGCCCCCTCACCCCGGCCCTCTCCCCCTCCCAGGGGGAGAGGGAGAATCGTCGGCAGTCCTGGGGTGTCACCCTCTCCCCCGCCGAGGGGGAGAGGGCCGGGGTGAGGGGGAGATTGGTGGTCGTGTTCAGATGCGGCCATGTAGTTGTGCTCAACGGCGTGCGAGTTGGCTCGGACGGGGTCGAAGCGGCCGACACCCAGCAGAATCTCGTAGGGCACCTCGCAATAATTGGTCTCGACGATGCGCAGGCGGTTGAAATGGTCGTCGAGCCAGGCCCTGACCTTCGCGACCTGCTCCGGGCCGGCCAGGTCCACCTTGTTCAGGATCAGCATGTCCGCAAACCCGACCTGGCGGAGCTTGAGGTCCATCAGGGGCGGATATTCGGGGTAGGCGAAGACCTGCTCCGCGTCCACCACGCAGATAACGCTGTCCAGCCTGATCCGGTCCCGGAGATTGGGATCGTTGAAGGTGACGAAGATGCCGGCGGGGTCGGCGACGCCACTGGCTTCGAGCAGGATGTATTCGACGGTCTCCGGGCGGGCGAGCAGGGCGCTGACCGACGCGACGAGGTCGTCGCGAATCTGGCAGCAGACGCAGCCGTTGGACAGGCTGATCATGTTGCCTTCCACCCCGACCACGAGTTCGGCGTCAATATTGATCGAGCCAAAGTCGTTGACGAGGACCGCCACGCGTAGGCCGTGATTGCCGGTCAGGATGCGATTGAGCAGGGTCGTCTTGCCCGCCCCGAGGAAGCCGGTGAGGACCGTTAGCGGAACAGTGCCGCCTTTGTCGTCTATGATTTCCACTGTTTAAGAGTGCTTCTGAATTCAGTGTAGTGGCTCACAATTGCCATTATCTTTCGCGCCGACTCCAACTCGCGAGGCGGGCCCGGAGTGCCCCGCTGCGATGGTTGCGGCGGGACACCCACGGGCACCTGCTACTTCTTGATGAATTTAGTGATATCAATATTCATCGCCTTCGCCAGCGCTAGCAGGTCAACCAGTTCCGGGTTTGCGAGCTTGGTGATTGGCTCGCGGTAAACGTCCGGCGGATAATACTTATGTGGATCAATCTCCAGGTCGCGCGTCAGTTTTTCCTGCTGTTCCTCGCGTGGCACCCTCGGCTGAGGGACGACGCCCTGGCCAGTAGCGATCGGCAGTGGGTCGCCGAACAGGAGGGTGGGTGTTGGCAAGGGCATGCCCGAGTATCCAGGCAGTGCGGCCATCCGATGCCAGATCGCGTCCTTGGTCACGTTGACGACCGCCACGTCTGGGGCGCCATAGAGGAAAAGCCCTTTCCAGTGTGCGCGAACGTCGGCACTTTGCTCGTTGAGCGTGTCGTTGTCGTAAGCGAGGTGCGTGGCCATGCCGCAGCGCGGATTGACCTGGTTAATGAGATAGCCCGTCGCGTAACCCAGCGTATGGTGGATGTCCACGGTATAGTTGAACAGGACTTCGGGCAGCCCATACTTGAGCTGGTTGAGGCGCGCCAGATCGGGCTGCAACTCGGTCACAAAAACATCCACTCCCTTGGCATACTTGGCGGTCAGGTCGTCCGGCCGGCCGTCGCCCGTCCACACGAACGAAAGGCCGTTCCAGTCCAGCCGGTAGGCCGAGGCGCCGTCCTTGACGTGCGAGCGCCGCCAGTGGCGAACCGTGACGCCGTTCTTGTCGTAGCAGATGCCGTTCTCGTCCTTCCAGTCGAACTCGTTGACCTCGACCTCGTAGCCGTCGCCGATCGGGCAGGCGTCGAAGGCTTCCAGGTGCCACTTGAGCATCTGCTTCATGCCGGCGACCATGCCCTTGGTGCCGAGCTCGGGCGTGCGGCCGGAAGGGCCGGTGACGCGCAGCGGCATTTTCCACCGTCCTCCCCATGCCGAGAATGGCAGAAGATACGACAGGTCGTGGTAGTGGTCCACGTGCAAGTGGGAAAGGAAGATGTCGTTGACGTCCGGCATCGAGATACCCATGGCGAGGATGTTCTTGAGGCAGCCGGGGCCGAAGTCGAAGAAGAAGCGGTCGCCGTTGCCGAGTTCCACCATGATGGCCGTGCCAGCCTGATCTCGCCGGAGCGGGACGGGACAACTGCCGACAAACGAGATCCGCATTTCGTCCGGTCCGAGAGTCTCACTGCCGGGGAAATAATTCATCCGGCTCCGGACGGACTTCGTTGGCTGGTAGTAGGGCGGGAATTGCAGGCCGGTGCTCGGCCCCCCGCCGTAGGGATTCTTGGGCTGGTCCGCGCCTGGCTGTGCGTCGGCTGCCGCCGCCGGGGATACGGCGGCTGCCGCCATGCCAGCGGCTGCCGCGCCAACGATCTTCAACATGTCACGCCGGACCATGGTGTTCTGTTCCTTGTTTTCACTGCTCATATTTGTTGATGCCTTTGGTTGATGGTTGACTGCCGATAGTAATTCGCCTTTAGACGCTGCCCTTTACTTTACACCAGGCGGGTTTCCCCGCAACTTGCCGCCGCCGTGCCGGCCAGCAGTGAGTAGCTTACGGTGATGACCTGGCCGATGGGGCGGACGATGTATGGCGGGTCGGCGGGGTGGTTGGGATAGGCAACGCAGAAGCACAGTCCGCGGCGCGTCTTCAGTGAAATGTGGAAGCCCGCGCAGGCGCCTGGCGAGAGCGGTCTCGGGGCAAGCGATTCCTCCTTGACGACGAATACCTGGATGGAGTCGTGTCTCAGAAATGGATATAGGAGTTACCCCCCTTACGCTACCGTAGCAACACCGTAGCGCTACCGTAGCACTACCGTGCAACTATGGGAGCGGGTCTTGAGCAATTCTGGTTTTGGGCCAGCTTTGGGCCTCTTTGCCTTAAAAGAACGGCCTGGCAGGGGTGTTTTTGAGGCCAAATGAAGGGATGGCGCCTGGGACGGAGCGGTTGAAAAGAAGGGTCAGCAGGAGGGGTTTTGCTTGGGGTGAATTAGATTGACGACGTCTGCAAGGGCGGCAGGTTCTTGACGATTCTCACGGTTTCGAGGCTGACGGTGATGACCTGGGCGATGAGGCGGACGATGTATTGCGGGTCGTCGGGGCGGTTGGCTACGCAGCCTTCGTTGCGAACCTTGCCAGGTCCGAGCATTCGACCAGGCGACCAAGGGTTTTGAGGGTGAACACTTTCCCCCTGGTAGCAAGGAGCATTTTCTTCATGTCCTCGCGCCGAACGCCAAAGCCACGGCCGGCGATGCACGCGATGACCTGATATTTTTGCTGGCCGGACGGCATGCCGGCGGTGCTGAGCTCTCCGAGGTGTTGGATGCGGGTTACTTTGTCCCTCGCAGTGCCGTCGTCTTCCGTGATTTTGGCCTCGATGACAACGTGCGGGCTGAACTCGTCCGGGACTATGAAGTCGGGGGCCTGATCGAAGTTGGGGATTCGCTCGGCTCGTTTGGTCTTCCGGTAGCCGATGCCTGCCTTTGTCAGGACGTCCTCGATGGCGGACTCAAGGTTATCGCCCACCAACTCGCTGACTGAATCGCGGTGACCAGCGAAGGGGCGGCCAAGAAAGCGCTCGTAAAGCAGCATGGCGTATGGCACACCCATAGCGGAGAGGGGCTTAATTGTTTGGAGGCCGGCGGCGGTGTCTGCCTTCTGGAGACGGTGGATGTTGTTTCCGTTGACCGCCGGGCAGCCGTGCTCCATGAGGTCACAGGCAACCTCGACCATTGCGACCAGACGGTCGCGAGTTGGTCCGTCGAGGGGCAGCGGGCGGAGAGGCTGCACGCTGACCTTTCGATCCAGGGTGCGGGCGAATCCTTGAGTGATGGTGATTCCTTTACGCTGAGTCGTGACATAGGCCCATTCAGGTGGCGTGAAGCCGAGGATGGAGCGAATGACAATGAAACAAATCGGGGTGGAGCAGACCAAGTTTATGATGTCAGGGCATGGCAGGACGGAGAAACTGGAGGTGGCCTTTTTGAGGGCCTCGTATCCAGCTTCAAACTGCGGATACTCGACGAAACCCTCGCCTTTGGGGAGCACCAGGAACTCGGAAGCGAGGCTGGAGAAGACGGCGGTGACGAAGCCGTCCGGGTTGTCTAATATCTCCTGAAAGTCGGCTTCAAAAGGATATTTCATCAGTTCGCGTTCTGTAGGGGTGGGCAGTTTCCGAAAGTTGCCAGTTCTGCTGGGCCTCAGCCGTGGTGTATGCAGTCCCGAGTTGCTCGATCACGGCTTCAACGCCGCCAAAGTCATTGGTCCACCTTTGGACTGCTGCCATGCGGTTTGGTGTGGTTTTGTCTGTCTTCCAACTGCTGCGCAGGTGCCAGACTGCAAGACGGATGATGTGGCCGAAGATTATGCAGCGGGTGTCTCCCTGGGTCGGCTTGACCTGACCGTGTCGGAGCAGGGCGAGGTCTTCAGTGACCACCTTGGCCAGTGCGGCCGGGGTTTCCGCGAGCCAGCGGCGTGGGAAGCTGCCGGTGGAGCGGCAGACAAAAACGGTGTCGATAATCGAGGAACTGGTGCCGTTAATGTGAATTGAGGCGCCCATTTCGGCAGGACAGGGAAGGGAAGCGGAGCAGACCAGGCCAGCATCGAGCATGGCGACAGCGACCGGAAAATAGGCGTCGAGCTGATTGTGATGGTAGGTGAAAGCCAGCGGGGAGCCGAGTTTTAGGACCTTGGCCATCTTACGAAAGACGCGGGACATGCCTTCGGTGAAGTGCTCCAGATCGCGGCCCATGTTAACGTTGCCAGTGAGTTCGTTCGCGTTGCGGGTGGTTAGGCGCGCAAACTCGGGGTGCGTGGTTGTAATAAGCGTGCGAAGCCAAACGTAGCAGAAGTCCATTAGCTCCGCGTATTGGACATTCCTGAAGTATGGCGGGTCGGTAAGGACGGCGTCGAATTTTCTGCCGTTGAAATCCACCTCGGCCGCGTCAGCGCAATCGAGTGACACGGGTTTGGTATCGAGCGGGCCGGTGCCGTTGCGCTTGTCTCCGATCCATTCGCTGGGAATGGGGACTTGAATCTTGCGCGAGCCCTCATGGCGAATCTCGAAAGGGTGAACGCAGTAGGATTTCGCTTTGTAGAACTTGTCGATGATGTTGAGCCAGCCGCCGCTGCCGACGGCGTTAGTCTTGCCGTTTACGCCGAGCAAGTTTGACTCGCACTGGATTAGACCGATGGGGAAGCCGTGGACCGAAAACACGTCCAGGGACTTCAAGGCCATCGTGTCGTAACGGCAGAGCATGTTTTGGTAACGGAGCAGGTCCGAAAGATTTGTGGCGAGCGCGTCGGCAATACGCGGGTCCTTTTGGCGGCTGATGAGCCGGCAGGCCAACTCCAGCCCGAGCAACTGGCGAGCGTTGAACATTTCGCGATAGAGGCGGTATCCCCAGCGGTGCAGGCGATCGGTTTCGTCCCCGGATGGGATTGCGTCCTTTGGGATAAATGAGGGCCTTATAGCGGCGAGACGGGTGGCGGCTTTTTGGTATTTGGCCAGGTCTTCCGGGAATGGCTTCTTGAAGAAGCGGCCCTGATGCCTGGCGCGGCAGTCCTCGCAGTGGTATTCGATGGCAAACAGACGGTGGTCGGGTGGACCGACGGAGGGAGTGGGATAGTCGTTCGGGTGGTTGCAATGCTGGCACTTGCAGTGGCTGCGCTTCGCGGCGAACTCGAGGGTGAACGCAGCTTTGCAATGTGGGCATGCTGGCGCCTGTTTTTGCGAAGGACTGTCGTACAGCTCAGCACAGACACGGCAGACGAAAACGTTCGTTGGGTGGCGGACGGCCTCGGAGAGGAGATAGTTGGGGAACAGGTCCACCGGTTGGCGGCACCGCTGACATGGCGATGACTTCACCCAGAGGAAGTATTTGACGTGGGCATCCTCGGAGCCGCAATAGAGGCACCTAGTGCGGTAGAGGGGGCCGATGTCTTCTTCGAGTGATCGCCGGAGCGCGTCGGCCGCCTGGCGGTACGCGGCGAGGTTCAGGTCGGTGATCTCCTGGCGCACTATCCACCACGCCATCGGGTTGATGTCCAGGCCGGTGATGGCGCAGCCAACGCGGTTGGCTTCGACGAGGGTTGTCCCTCCGCCCATGAAGGGGTCGAGGACACTAAGAGTCGTCAGTGACTGACCCTGGTAGAACTGGTCCCGAAGCGGCCCCGTTACAAACTCAGACAGGATTAGTGCGCGGAACAGTGTGCCCGGCCTTCGGGCAAACCATTTGTGGACCGCCATGATTGGGCGGTAGTTCTGCTGAATCTGCTTCTCCCGCAGTGCCAGGTCAGCCACAAAGGGCACATCGAAGTCGCGCTCAATCATCCGGCACGACCTTGTCAGGAATGGGGCTGCAAGCCAAGAAAGATACTACGGGCGGAGCTTGGAACCTTGAATCGTTGGGTGACCCACTCATGCCAGCACAGATTGAGTTGGTCGGTCACACCGTGGAGGTCGTCGTCGGTGTCCTTGGCTTCCCAGTAGCCGTGGACGCGCCAGAAGGCGTCGCGGAGGGCGGCGTCCACGACGATACGGTTGCCGCGGTTGCCCTGCATGGGGTATTCGGGTTCGAGGGACCAGCCGCGCTGGCCGGCGGCGGCGCGGAGGAGGTCAAGGAAGGGCTGGCGGACGGCGGTTTCGCGGGTGACGTGGTGCTGGTCGAATTGGGCGAGGGCGCCGTAATAGGCCTGGACGAGCTTGTGAGTCGGCTTGAGGCCGGGTAGCTGGACGCGCGGCATGGGGAGGGTTTATCCGCCCGGGGCGGCAAAAGCGAGCAGAATGAGGCGTGCGACCGTGAATTCGGCGGCCGCCCAACTGCGGAGCGGCCCGCGCGGTTCACGGGAGAACCACGGCCAGGCCAACATGGCTTGGGCTGGAGTGCGCCCTACGGGGAGCGTGCCCGGTAAAACTGTTGGGAGAACACCCCGCTCTGGGCGTCGGCGAAGGGGAGCAGGCCGACGCCGAAGGTGTTGGTCCAGATGGGGAGCCAGTCGCTCACGAGATTGGACGAGGCTTCCACCACCACCCTCTGCCCCGCTGGCCCGGTGAGATTAAAGCTGAACTGGCCGCCGCTAAAGCCCAGGCTGCTGGCGACAATCACAGGCGCGCTGATGGCCGGAAACCCTTTGCGGATCACGTTGTTACCCGTATCCGCCACATAGACGTTGCCCGCGCTGTCCACCGCCACGCCATAAGGAGAGTTAAACCGCGCGGCACTTCCCGTCCCGTCCGCGCTGCCGCGATTAGTATTGCCCGCCAGGCCGGCCAGGGTGGTCACCGCTCCCGCCGGCGTCACTTTTCGGATCGTGTTGTTGGCGTAATCCGCCACGCAGACATTCGCATTGGCGTCCGCCGCTACGCCGTAAGGATAATAAAATCGCGCGGCGCTTCCTATCCCATCCGCGCTTCCATAATTCCCCGCCAGGCCGACCAGGGTCGTCACCACTCCGGCCGGAGTCACTTTCCGAATGGTGTAATTGCCTGAATCCGCCACATAGACATTGGTCGCGCTGTCCACCGCCACTCCGTAAGGCTGATAGAACCTCGCGACGCTCCCGGTCCCGTTCGCGGCGCCAAAAGTGCCCGCCAGTCCGGCCAGGGTGGTCACCATTCCCGCGGGTGTCACTTTTCGAATGGCGTGGTTGCTGTAATCCGCCACATAAAGGTTGCCATCGGTGTCCACCGCCACCCCGGAAGGATTAAAGAACCGCGCGGCGCTGCCCGTGCCGTCATTCGTGCCCGAAACGCCCGCCAGCCCGGCCAGCGTGCTCACCACCCAGTTTGTTCCAACCGGTGTCATTTTCCGGATGGTCTGGTTATTGCAGTCCCCGACATAGAGGTTGGTCGCGCTGTCCACTGCCACGCCGAAAGGCAGGTTAAACTGCGCCGCGCTTCCGGTTCCGTTATTAGTGCCCGGCACACCCGCCTGCCCGGCCAGGGTCGTGACCGCGCCCGCTGGCGTTACCGCCCGAATGGTGTGATTGTTTGAGTCTGCGACAAAGAGGGTTCCGTTTGTGTCCACGGCCATCCCGTAAGGCTGTCTGAACCGCGCGGAACTCCCCGTCCCGTCCACATTGCCGGAACCGCCCGCCAGTCCTGCCGCAGTCGTCACCACCCAGTTTGTTCCCATTGGCGTCACTTGCCGGATGGTATCGTTGTCTCTGTCTGACACGTAGAAGCTGCCATTGGCAATCAGCGCCACGCCGGTAGGACTATAAAACCGCGCGGCGCTGTTTGTCCCGTCCGCGCTGCCTGAATAATACGCCAGCCCGGCCAGTGTCGTGACCACGCCAAGCGGTGTCACTTTCCGCAGCGTGTAGTTGTTTGAGTCCGCCACATACACGTCGCCATTGGTGTCCACGGCCAGACCTTGAGGGTAATTAAATCGCGCGGCGCTTCCCGTTCCGTTCAAAGCGCCGCTGACACCTGCCAGCCCGGCCAGGGTCGTCACCGCTCCCTCCGGGGTCACTCGCCGGATCGTGTGGCTGTATGTGTCCGCCACATAGACGTTGCCCGTGCTGTCCGTGGTCACGCCGGCAGGACCAATAGGCACGCTGCCGTATAAATTGCCAAATCGCGCGGCGCTCCCCGTGGCGTCCGTGCTGCCAATACTGCCCGCCTGCCCCGCGAGGGTCGTCACCACTCCCGTCGGGCTCATTTTCCGGATCGTGTCGTTGTATGTGTCCGCCACATAGACGTTGCCCGCGCTGTCCGCTGCCAGACCCTGCGGACGATAGAACCGCGCGGCGCTCCCCGTCCCATCAGCGCTGCCATACCCGGCGTTTCCGGCGAGGGTAGCGAAAGTATAGGGCGTGTAGGTGGTTTGGCCGGCGGCTTGGCGAGTGCAGATGAGCAAAGCTAGCGGCATCAGCGCGAAGATACGTGTGGTCATGAAGATTCCGTGTTCGTTGGCTGGGCTATTAACCTACCTTTCGGCCCGGTCCCCGTATGTGTCAACTTGAAAGGGGCTGCGATCCTCGTCTGCATCCTCCATTCTGATTTGCCATTCCAGGGTGATGTGGCAGGCGATGCAATTTGAGTTGGATTCGTTTAACGCCCTGTTAGATTGAGGATATGACCTTCGAAGAGCTGCCCGATGAATGGAAGGAGTGGCTGGAGCTAACTCCCATCGAGCGCTTTCGCCAGAGTGAGAAGCTCTTTGCGCAATACTTAGCAATGGGAGGCAGCCTTGATCCCGACCCCGATCCGACAAGTCCTTTCTACGATCCAGACCAATGGCGCCCAGGCGTTGCTTATGGGCGGGCAGGCCTGCGTGTTCTACGGCGCGGCGCAAGTTAGCAGGGACGTTGATCTTGTTCTGCATGCCTCGACGGAGAATTTCTCCCGGCTGCTCACTGCGCTGGGAGAGTTGAACGCGAAAAGGATCGCCGTGCCGCCCTTCGACCCCGCCTTGCTGGCGCGGGGCCACGCGGTGCATTTCCGCTGTCAGGGCGGAGACGCCGACGGGCTGCGGGTGGACATCATGACCCGGCTGCGGGACCTGCCCGAGTTCTCGATATTGTGGGAGCGGCGGACGGTCATCGGCAGCGACACCGGCGGCGAGTTTCATCTCCTGAGCATCCCGGACCTGGTGGCGGCCAAGAAAACGCAGCGGACAAAGGATTGGCCGATCATCGAGCTGCTGGTGGCGATTCACTATCGAGAGAATGTGGCCGCGCCCCTGCCTGAGGGGGTCGCGTTCTGGCTGCGGCAAGCAAGAACTCCCGAACTGCTTGGGGAGCTGGTCCAGCGCTTTCCGGAGCAGGCTCGAGCCCAATCGGCAAACCGGCCACTGCTCGGCCTGGCGGTCTCCGGCGAAAGCGATGCCCTGCGCGAGGCGCTCGATGCGGAGGCCCGCGTCGAACAGGCCAAAGACCGCGCTTATTGGGCGCCGCTCAAAGCCGAGCTCGAGGCCTTTCGCCGCGCCGAGCGCGAGGGTTCCTGAGCCGCACGCGGAACCTGAAAAGGAGGGTAGGGAGGCAACAGAGAATTACTCCTCAGCCTCCATTATTTCTGGTTGCTCCTGTTGCATCTTCTAGCTCACCTGCTCTGAAACGCGAAGATGCGCTTCCAATCGTTCTTCATGCTGATGACCGTCCAGCCGTCTTTGTCATAACCATACGTGGTCCCTAGTGCGGAGCCGACCACCTGCTCGGGCGGGATGCCATAGACCTTTTCGGAGTACACGCGCACGAAGTCCTGGCCGCCGCCGGTGACGATGAATGTTTTGTAGCCATTGGCGCGCAGGTAGCGCAGGACTTCCTGCATTGGCTCGTAGGTCAGTTCGGTGTAGGCCCGTTTCCAGCGGGGGTCTTTGGCAGCGGCAGTCCACTTCTTCACCTCGGTCTGGAACTGCTCCGTCGTCATGCCGGTGAGGGTGGCGGCGGCGATCTTTTCAAAGTCAGGCAGTGTCAGCTTCGCGATGGCCTCGCGGTCGCCGGACATGACGGTCTTGAAGGGCTCAACCTCTTTCAATTCCGGTTTCGCCGCCACGACTGCCGGAACGCGATCCAGGCAATAGACGAGTTGGCTGTAGATCGGATGCTCCACCCAAAGCGTGCCGTCCTGGTCGAACGTGGCGATGCGCTCTTCCGGAGGCACGAACTTCGGGCTGCTCTTGTCAGTGGTCGCGCGGACGAAGTCCACAATGGCCTGCTTGGCGGGGCCGTTGTTCCAGGATGGGAGCGCGTCGGCGGCGCGAGAGATCGTTGTCGTGGAAGCCAGCGCGCAAACGAGCGCGGCGGCAATGAGATTTTGTCTGCGTGTGGTTTTCATAAGTGTGTTCATGATACGTTTCTGAATGTTCGCTGATTACTGAATACGGGTCACTGATCACTTGGCTCGGCGGCGGCCACTGACACCGGGGGAAGGACTTCGACGATTCTGAGGGTTCCGAGGCTCACGGTGATGACCTGGCCGATGAGGCGTCCGATGTATTGCGGGTCATCAGGGCGGTTGCCCTGCATGGGGTATTCGGGTTCGAGGGATCAGCAGCGCTGGCCGGCGGCGGCACGGAGGAGGTCCAGGAAGGGCTGGCAGACGGCGGTTTCGCGGGTGGCGTGGTGCTGATCGAACCGGGCTAGGGCGCCGTAGTAGGCCTGGACGAGCTTGTGAGTCGGCTTAGGGCCGGGAAGCTGGACGCGCGGCATGGGGGCGGTTTAGCCGCCCGGGGCAGAAAAGGCGAGAAGAATGAGGGGCGGCAATGCCCCACGTTACCTTGTCAGCGGCCCTGTTGGCGTCGAAGCCGTTGCCCTGGCTCAGCCTTTCTCAGCCTCCGCCATTTGGGGATAGACGAGCCCGGCCAACACCGCCCCGGTGATGGGGGCGATCCAGAACAGCCAGAGTTGTTGCAGCGCCCAGCCGCCCACGAACAGGGCCGGACCCGTGCTGCGCGCCGGGTTGACCGAGAGGTTCGTCACCGGAATGCCAATAAGATGGATGAGGGTCAGCCCCAAACCGATGGCCAGCGGAGCGAAGCCCTGCGGAGCACGTTTGTCGGTCGCGCCCAGGATGATCAGCAAGAAGAAGAAGGTGAGCACCACCTCGGCGACGAATCCGGCGGCCATCGTGTATTTGCCAGGCGAGTGGTCCCCGAACCCGTTGGCGGCAAAACCGGCCGCAGTCGTAAAACCTGCCTGCCCTGCGGCGATGATGGACAACACCCACGCGCCCGCGACCGCGCCGATCACCTGCGCAATGATGTAGGGGACCAATTCAGTCCCGCTGAAGCGGCGACCGACACAAAGGCCGATCGAGACGGCTGGATTCAGGTGGCACCCTGAAATGTGACCCATGGCGTAAGCCATGGTGAGAACGGTCAGGCCGAAGGCCAGTGCCACGCCGACCAGTCCTATGCCGAGGTTGATTGGTGTAGCGCCCTCCGTGGTCAGGAACTTCGCCGCCAGCACGGCGCTGCCGCAGCCGCCAAACACGAGCCAGAAGGTGCCAAAGAACTCCGCGATTAGTTTGTTTTTCATAAGGGGTTAGATTCTACGCCTTTTCCCAGACTTGCGCTGGGAAAAGGAGGTTCGCTGGGAGCGAACAGCCAGGAAAGCGGGTCGGAGTTGGGTTAAGCTTGGGGGATGAATCCGACCGATGAGTTGTCCCGTTAT